>ULUM01004646.1_pt1 | contig 15824 bp, 15 predicted proteins | sample 1958501 | NCBI WGS metagenome assembly ULUM01 (sample SAMEA4835760, study PRJEB28245) | human gut metagenome | biome: gut microbiome; material: fecal sample | place: Denmark | collected 2008
AAATCATTACTGATAGTTGGTTTGACTTCATCTGAGTACGTGTATGTTGGAACCAACTTTTGTTTTTACTCACACTGATGAAGGGTGATAAGGTTGTCAAGGGTTTCTAAATACTGTCCTAAAACTCGTTGCTCCTTTATAGTTGGGATTGTTACGACAGTGTTTCCAACAAGCTCTTTATTAAGGTTATTTACTGTGCTACCTGCCGCAAGTGACTTATACTGAATTATCATTTGAGGAGTACCGAGCAAATGGCACAAAAATGTCAAATCAAAAACTTTATAGGTATTTCTAATTAGTAGCCAGCCGTCGTGAATACACCCATCTATGCCCATAATATAAGGCTTTCCGAAGCTCATAGAGTTAGATAAGATTAAATCTCCCGGATGAACTTCTCTCGTTTTTGATAGTCCTTCCGGTTTGATTTTTTCTGCGGTTTTTGTTATATAATTGCCCTGTGCGGGAGCATCGCCAATCTTCACCCAATTTAATCCATCAGGCGAGTCGGTAATGAAATCATCAATAGGTCTTGGCGAACCACCTCGCTCTATTTGCACTAAATCTGAAAACTTACGCTGTTCCCAAGTAATAGCTAATGGTGATTGAAAACGGCAGCCGTCAATTTGACATTTACACTGATGAAGGGTGATAAGGTGGTCAATTGCAAGAAAATACTCTCCAATCTTTTCTTGCTCGGCTTTATGAGGAAGCACAACAGGAAAGTCAACCAATATGTTTTGATTAAGATGTTTGATAGTTCCGCCTGTCGCTTTCTTATCAACATAATCCATCAAAAAAGGAGCTTTCAAATATTGAAACAGGTATCTGTTATCAACTTCGTTTTCGTCCTTTATTTCAACATTAAATACCCCTGCGTTAAGCGTCGCAGGCATTGTTAATCCCTGAATATAAGCCACTTTTCCGAGTGTTCCGTCTTTAGTTATTAAAATACTACCGTTACGGATTTGTATGTGCTTATCTTGCTCATAACGCTCACGCTCGACATAGTGGCAAGTATCAAAATTTACGGCTCCGTCTATAAAGTCCGTACCCGTAATTAGCATATAATCTCCACTATCTAAAAACTCGGAAGTTCTTAAATTCTGCCAACCTATTCTTGCGTGCATTGTAGCAATCTCGCTTAACTTACGCTGTTCCCAAGAATGAACATAAACCGGTAATAACAGAGTTATATGCGTTTTTAACCGAAAGTATGAAAAAACGCACTTTAGTTCGAATATTTGTGGTTTTATTGAAAAAATCAAATTTCTATGGTACAATATATATACTTACACTTTAACTAAGAAAGAGGTGCAATGAAATGGCTGTTAGTTATAAAAAATTGTGGCACATTCTTGTTGACAGAGATATGAAGAAAAAAGACTTAGAAGCTCTTGCTGGTTTAAGTCATTACACAATGAGCAAAATGAGCAGAGATGAAAATGTGACGACCGAAGTGCTTGGAAAAGTATGTGCTGCACTTGATTGCAATGTAGAAGATATTATAGATTTTCTTCCTGATGAAGAAAACTGAGTCCGTTTTATGGGACACTAATTATTTTATACTTAAAAATAGTGCCATTGTCAGATAAAATATAAATAGCTACAACAAATAATACGGAGGTTTATTATGAATAAACAGCAGTTAGCTGCAAAGATTTGGGAGTCTGCAAACAAAATGCGTTCCAAAATCGAAGCAAATGAATACAAAGACTATATCTTAGGATTTATTTTCTATAAATTCCTTTCGGAGAAAGAAGTTAAATATCTGAAAGCTAATGATTGGACTGACGAGTATCTTCCCGAATTAACAGAAGAAGATACTGATACGGTTGAAAGCATTCAGAAGAACTTGGGATATTTTATTTCTTACGACAATCTCTTTTCAACTTGGCTTGCAAAAGGCAGCGATTTCAGTGTTCAAGATGTTCGTGACGCTCTTTCAGCGTTTAGCCGTTTAATAAACCCAACCCACAAGAAAGTGTTTGAGGGCGTTTTTGATACTCTGCAAACTGGTCTTTCAAAATTAGGTGATAGTGCTGCTTCGCAGTCAAAGTCTATTAGCGAACTCATTCAGCTTATAAAAGATATTCCTATGGATGGTAAGCAGGGCTATGATGTTCTTGGATTTATTTATGAATATTTGATTGAAAAGTTTGCGGCGAATGCAGGTAAAAAAGCCGGCGAGTTCTACACTCCGCACGAAGTATCATTGCTTATGTCTGAAATAGTTGCAAATCACTTGAAAAACAGAGAGAAAATTGAAATATTCGACCCTACAAGCGGTTCTGGTTCCTTGTTAATCAACATCGGTAAGAGTGCTTCAAAGTACATTGAGGGCGAAAACAAAGTTAAATACTACGCTCAGGAATTAAAGCAGAATACATATAACCTTACTCGTATGAACTTGGTAATGCGTGGTATTGAAGCAGATAACATAGTAACAAGAAACGGCGATACTTTGGAGGACGACTGGCCGTATTTCGATGAAAACGACCCGACAGGAACATACAATCCACTCTATGTTGACGCCGTAGTTTCCAATCCTCCATATTCACAGGCTTGGAATCCAGCTGATAAGGATACTGACCCTCGTTATGCCGGTTATGGTCTTGCACCAAAGGGTAAGGCAGACTATGCCTTTTTGCTTCACGACCTTTATCATATTAAGCCTGATGGCATTATGACTATTGTTCTTCCTCACGGTGTTTTGTTCCGTGGCGGCGAAGAAGGCGAAATTCGCAAGAACTTAATTGAAAAAAATAAGATTGATACAATCATAGGATTGCCTGCAAATATTTTTTACGGCACAGGTATTCCGACAATAATTATGGTGTTGAAGCAAAAGAGAACCAATACAGATGTTCTTATAGTAGATGCTTCAAAAGGATATATCAAAGAGGGCAAAAACAATAAGCTGAGAGCTTCAGATATTAAGAAGATTGTAGATGTTGTTACACGGAGAGAAAGCGTGGACAAGTATTCACGAGTTGTCAGCCGTGACGAAATCAGAGAGAACGATTATAACCTTAATATTCCGAGATATGTGGATTCCTCAGAGGCGGCAGAATCTTGGGATATTTTTGCGTCTATGTTCGGCGGTCTACCGGCATCTGAAATTGATGAACTCAAAGAATATTGGACAGCTTTCCCGGCACTTCGCTCTGATTTGTTTGAAAATACATCTTCCGAATATTGCAAATTCGTGGTTAAAGATATAAAAAAGGCAATTAAAGAACACAGTGATATAACAAGTTTTGAAAACGAGTTCAAGTCCGTTTTTGCTGATTTTGATACATATTTGTATGATGAGCTGATTACAAAGATGGAAAGTCTCAGTATCTCTAAAACAGAGGAGCTTTTATCAAAAAATATCTTTGCACGAATGGCTGCCATCCCGTTAGTTGACAGATATGAAGCATACCAGCTTCTTGATGATGACTGGACTAAGATTGCCGTAGATTTGGAAATTATTCAAACAGAGGGCTTTGGAGCAACTAAAATTGTTGACGCTAATATGGTGGTCAAGAAAAAAGGAAATGTTGAGCAGGAAGTACAAGAAGGATGGAAAGGTCGCATTATACCATTTGACCTTATTCAAAGCACTATACTTGCCGATGACAAGCAAGCATTAAGTGAAAAAGAAAATCGACTTTCAGAAATTGCTTCCGAATACGAAGAAATACTTGACACACTTTCCGAGGAAGAAAAAGAGGCTGATTTTGTAAACGAAGATAGCTGGGTCTTTGCAGAAATCAAAAAAGCTATGAAATCCGACGGTGTTGAACCTGAAACAAAGGAAAAACTTAAATCTGTTTCGGAATTGAATACAGAAGAAAAAGCATTGAAAACTGCCATTAAGCGTGATAATGCCTTGCTTGAAGAAAAAACGAAAGATACGATTGAACACTTGTCCGATGAACAAGTTCTTGAACTTCTTAAAGATAAGTGGATAAAGCCGCTTATTGATAATCTTATGCAGTTGCCGGATAGCATTATATCTGATTTGGTTTCAAAGCTTGAAGCACTTGCAAAGAAATATGAAACTACTTTCGCAGATGTCGAAAATCAAATAGAAGAAACAGAAAAATCACTTTCTTCTATGATTGATGACCTTGAAGGTAGTGAATTTGATATGCTCGGTCTTGCTGAACTCAAAAAATTGCTTGGAGGTAGTGCAAAATGACAAAAATAACAGACATTCCGGCAATTCGCTTCAAAGGGTTTAGTGACACTTGGGAACAGCGTAAGGTCACTGAAATCGGAAAAATTTATATTGGATTAGTGACAACAATGACGAAACATTATACCGATGAAGGAACTTTACTTATTAGAAACTCAGATATTAAAGATGGTAAATTTGAATTTGGTGATAATCCAATTTACTTGGAAAAAACATTTGCCGAAAAAAACGAAACTCGTATGCACCAAATTGGAGATGTAATTACCGTACACACCGGAGATGTAGGAACATCTGCGGTAATTACTGAAAACGAAGCAAAATCAATAGGTTTTGCTACGATTGTCACTCGACCAAATCCTAAAATAATTGATTCAAATTATCTGTGTTCGTTTCTAAACACAGATAAACATAAGAAATGGGCAGTATCAATTTCAACAGGAGATGGAAGAACAAATTACAACTTGGGAGATTATTTTGAATTAGTTGTTCCTGTTCCGTCAATAGCAGAGCAAAAGAAAATAGCTTCATATATTCAAAAACTCAATCGCCTTATCACCCTTCATCAGCGTAAGTATGACAAATTGACCAATGTCAAAAAATCTATGCTGGAAAAAATGTTTCCACAAAATGGCTCCAATGTACCCGAAATTCGTTTTAAGGGATTTACTGAAGCTTGGGAACAGCGTAAGTTGGGCGATGTAGTCGATGTACGAAGTGGCAAAGACTATAAACATCTTTCAGAGGGCAATATTCCCGTTTATGGGACGGGTGGATTTATGCTTAGTGTCAATCAGGCGTTGTCCTACGATGAAGATGCTATCGGCATTGGAAGAAAAGGAACGATAGATAAACCGTACATTCTTAAAGCACCATTTTGGACGGTAGATACGCTTTTCTACGCCATTCCAAGAGAAAAAGTTGACTTGAATTTTGCTTTTGATGTATTTCAAAATATTGACTGGAAAAAGAAAGATGAGTCAACGGGTGTTCCGAGTTTATCAAAAACAGCCATAAACGAAATTGATGTCCTCGTTCCGCAATACGATGAGCAGCAGCCACTTGGACAATTTTTTAATAGAATCGACAACCTTATCACCCTTCATCAGCGTGAGTTAGAAAAGTTGAAAAATCTCAAAAAAGCGTGCCTTGAAAAGATGTTTGTCTGAGATGTAAAAGCAAATTTTAGAAGTTAGGAGGAACTCGAAATGATTTTTAATAAAGAGTCGGATTTTGAAGCGGCTTTGATAAAAATACTATCCGAAAAAGGGTGGGAAAAAGAAGTCCTTAAAAATTACTCTGAACAAGATTTGCTGCGAAATTGGGCAAATATACTCTTTGAAAACAACAGAGATATTGACAGACTGAACGATTATCCTCTAACCGATAGCGAAATGCAGCAGATTTTAGAGCAAATCGAAGCTCTCAGAACACCGTTAAAGTTGAATGGCTTTATTAACGGAAAAAGTGTTTCTATCGTAAGGGATAACCCTGATGATAAATTACATTTTGGTAAAGAAGTCAGCCTTAAAATTTATGACCGCCGTGAAATTGCCGCTGGTCAAAGCAGATACCAAATTGTGCAGCAGCCTAAATTCTCAACAAAATCGAAATTACTTAATGACCGCCGTGGAGATTTAATGCTGCTCATTAACGGTATGCCTGTTATCCATATTGAACTCAAAAAGAGCGGTATTCCGGTTAGTCAGGCTTGCAATCAAATAGAAAAGTATTCTCACGAGGGAATATTCAGTGGACTGTTTTCTTTGGTTCAGATTTTTGTTGCAATGGAACCAAACGAAGCTGTTTATTTTGCAAATCCGGGTCCGGACGGCAAGTTTAATCCGGATTATTATTTCCATTGGGCAGATTTTAATAACGAGCCGATTAACGAATGGAACAAGGTGGCATCTACTCTTCTATCTATTCCTATGGCACATCAGCTTATCGGCTTTTATACGGTTGCTGATGACTCAGACGGCGTACTTAAAGTAATGCGTAGCTATCAGTATTTTGCGGCAAGTGCTATTTCTGATAAAGTTGCAAAAGCAAAATGGGAAGGTAACAATCAGCTCGGCGGATATATTTGGCACACAACCGGTTCCGGCAAAACAATGACAAGTTTTAAGTCAGCTCAGTTAATCGCAAGCTCAAAAGACGCCGACAAAGTAATTTTCCTTATGGATAGAATTGAACTCGGCACTCAGTCACTGAAAGAGTATCGTGGCTTTGCCGATGAAAATGAATCCGTACAAGCAACCGAAAACACAAATGTGTTGATAACAAAACTCAAAAGCAGCAATCCGGCAGACACACTTATCGTTACTTCCATTCAGAAAATGAGTAATATCAAAGACGAAGCCGGTGGATTGAACGCTCGTGACATTGAACTTATCAGCGAAAAGCGTATTGTGTTCATAGTAGATGAAGCTCATCGCTCTACTTTTGGGGATATGTTGCTGACAATTAAAAACACATTTCCAAAGGCAATGTTCTTTGGCTTTACCGGTACGCCTATCCAAGACGAAAACCAAAAGAAAAAGAATACTACAAGCACTGTATTTGGTAATGAGTTACACAGATACAGCATTGCGGACGGAATCAGAGACAAAAATGTTCTCGGTTTTGACCCATACAAGGTTTTGACTTTCAAAGATAAAGATGTGCGAAAAGTAGTTGCCTTGGAAAAGGCAAAGGCACAAACAGAGGAAGAAGCAATTTCTGACCCTGTTAAGAGCAAAATCTTTTATAAGTATATGGACGTAAACCAAGTTGGAATGGTTGGACACTTTGACGCCAAGGGCGACTATATAAAGGGCATCGAAGATTATATCCCAAATGTTCAATATACAACAACGGAACACACTACGACAGTAGTAAAGGATATACTCGAAAACTGGGTAACATTGAGCCATAACAGTAAATTCCACGCAATATTTGCTACAAGCAGTATTCCGGAGGCTATCAATTATTATCGATTGTTCAAAGAGTTAAATCCGCAACTGAAAGTAACGGCTTTGTTTGACCCAAGTATTGATAATAACGGCGGTGTTCAATTCAAAGAGGACGGACTTGTTGAAATCATTTCCGATTACAACGAAAAATACGGTCAGGATTTTGCTATTCCGACATTTGCAAAAATGAAAAAGGACATAGCCGCAAGACTTGCCCACAAAAAGCCGTATGAACGAGTAGCGACCGAACCGGCAAAACAAATTGATTTACTTATCGTCGTTGACCAAATGCTTACGGGCTTTGACTCTAAGTGGATTAACACTTTGTATATGGACAAGGTGCTTCAGTACGAGAATATCATTCAGGCGTTTTCTCGAACTAATCGCTTGTTCGGCCCGGATAAACCGTTCGGAACAATTCGCTATTACCGCAAACCTCACACTATGGAGCATAATATTAACGCTGCCGTAAAATTGTATTCAGGCGACAGACCACTCGGATTGTTCGTTCAACATCTCGTTGAAAACTTGAAGCAGATGAACGAACTTTTTGAAAGTATCACCGAGTTGTTTACCAATGCGGGAATTGAAAACTTTGAAAAGCTGCCTAATGACACTTTGGTGTGTAGGAAGTTTGCAAAGGATTTCAATGAATTTAATAGCTATTTGGAAGCAGCTAAAATTCAAGGCTTCAAATGGGATGTTCCTGCATATGTAGATGAAGAAACCGGCGAAGTCGTTGATGTAGCCATAGATGAGAATACTTATCTTATTTTAGTTCTCAGATATAAAGAGTTGACCGGTGGCGGTGGTGGTATCGGAGGCGATGATGTTCCTTATGACCTTGCGGGATATATTACAGAGATTGATACGGGCTTAATCGACTCTGACTATATGAACTCAAGATTTGATAAGTATATTAAGTTGTTGAGTGTTGAGGGAACAACTCAGGAAGCTATTGAACAAGCCGAAACAGAGCTGCACAAGACATTTGCAACGCTTTCTCAGGAAGAACAGAAATATGCAAACATTTTCCTGCACGATATTCAAAGAGGAGATGTTAAGGTTTCAGAAGGTAAATCACTGAGAGATTATATTAACGAGTATTTGTCAAAAGCGAGAAACGACCAAATTCACAGAGTTTCATCTGCTCTTGGGTTAGATGAGAACCTGCTTAGAAACATTATGAGTTTGAAGCTTAATGAAAACAATCTCAATGAATTTGGCAGATATGACGAACTGAAGAAAACGGTCGATAAAGCAAAGGCAAAGGAATACTTTGAAAAGGTCGAAGGGACTAAAATAATTCCGCCCAAGGTTAATGTTAAAGTTGACAAATTGCTTCGAGATTTTATTATCAGTGGTGGTTATGAAATTCAAATGCCAACAGAAGATGAATAATTAAGCATTATTTTAGGAGTCAAGGGCTTTCCCTTGGCTCCAATTTTATGTTTCTTGGGAACAGCGTAAGGTTAGAGAAGTAACGGACAGATATGATAATTTGCGTATCCCGGTGGCGGCAAGTTTGCGAGTTGCAGGCACAACTCCTTATTACGGAGCGAACGGAATTCAAGACTATGTAGATGGATATACTCACGATGGTGAGTTTATCCTTGTCGCAGAAGATGGAGCGAATGACCTTAAAAATTATCCTGTAAAGTGCGTAAAAGGGAGAATTTGGGTCAATAATCACGCTCACGTTCTACAAGGAAAGTATGATTGTGCAGACAATCAATTCCTTGCCTATGCCATTAGTCAAGCGGATATTGAGTCACTTTTGGTCGGCGGGGGTCGTGCAAAACTCAATGCTGAAACACTAATGGGCATAGACTTACTGTTGCCAAACAAGGCTGAGCAAATACGAATTGGCAAGTATCTTGCTCAACTCGACAACCTTATCACCCTTCATCAGCGTGAGTTTGCATTTTTATGCAAAGAAAAATCAAAAAAGTTCAGATACATCAAAAACGCTTGGGAACAGCGTAAGCTGGGGGAAATCGGTTCAGTCTCTATGTGCCGAAGGATTTTCAAAGAGCAAACATCGGAAAATGGAGAAATACCATTTTATAAAATAGGTACATTCGGTGGAGAGGCAGATGCTTTTATATCGAGAGAGCTTTTTGAAGAATATAAAGCAAAATACCAGTATCCTAAAAAAGGAGATATATTGATTTCTGCATCAGGCAGCATTGGTAGAACTGTTGTGTTTACGGGAAAAAATGAGTATTTTCAAGACTCCAATATAGTTTGGTTAAATCACGATAAACATTTGGACAACTCGTTTTTGAAATGCTTTTATTCTATTGTGAAATGGGCAGGAATAGAAGGCAGCACAATAAAAAGACTATATAATGATAACATTTTGAATACAGCTATCACCTTGCCGTCAGTTGAAGAACAGCAGAAAATAGGTGCATATTTTGAAAACCTCGACAACCTTATCACCCTTCATCAGCGTAAGCCTAATTTTTATACAGGAGGATATTATGCTGAATAATATAAACAAAACAGACTTATTTTACGATTATTACGCTCAATGGATTACGGTTTATAAGGAAGGGGCGATAAGGAAGGTTACAATGGATAAATACCTGCTTACGCAGGCTTGGATTAAGCAATTAGCACCGGATTTGAAAGTGTGCGAACTTTCAAGGATAACATATCAAAAACTCTTGAACGATTATGCGAAGTCACACGAAAGACAGACCACAATGGACTTTCATCATCAACTTAAAGGTGCAATTTTAGATGCGGTAGATGAGGGACTTATAGAACGAGACCCTACAAGAAAAGCTATCATAAAAGGTAAAAAGCCTCGACACAAAAAAATCAAATATCTTAATCAGTTTGAGTTGCACAAACTTTTATCTGACTTAAATCTTAGTCAAGAGATAAATTGGGATTGGTTTATTCTGTTGGTTGCAAAAACCGGAATGCGATTTTCTGAAGCGTTGGCTATAACTCCAAAAGACTTTGATTTTTCAAAGCAGTCTTTATCTATCAATAAAACCTGGGATTATAAAGGCGGTGGTGGGTTTATGCCCACCAAAAATCAGTCGTCGGTCAGGAAAATACAGATTGATTGGCAGCTCATTATTCAATTTTCTACTTTGGTTAAAGACTTACCTGAAGATGAACCGATTTTTGTTTCGGAAAAGGTGTATAACTCTACTGTCAATGACATTCTTACAAGACACTGTAAGAAGGCAGATATACCGGTTATATCTGTTCACGGACTAAGACATACACACGCTTCACTGCTATTATTTGCCGGAGTATCAATAGCAAGTGTGGCTCAACGATTAGGACATTCAAGTATGACAACAACGCAAAAGACCTATCTTCACATTATTCAAGAACTTGAAAATAAAGATGTTGATTTGGTAATGCGTTCATTGTCGAGCTTGAATTGACAACAACCGGCTTACGCTGATGAAGGGTGATAAGGTGGTCAAGCTGGCTGAAGTAGCTTGCAATGAGTTGCTGTTCTTTCATTGCTGAAGGGTAACTCACGCTTGTTTTTTGAATGTTGCTGCGACTTAAAGAGAGCACTTTTATGCCCTGCATTAGAGGAAGAAGCTGATGGTGGTAAGCGTTGGAATTGAGGTAGTAACCGAGGTACCCCAATGCCATTCTGTTCCGAGGGCGGCACACCATTGTATGTAACCCCGATACTATGGCACTCCCTTGCAAATTACCTATTTCACAGGCTTTTCCGGTCGTTTCATCTTCTGCGGTATCAGCGATAATAACATCACCATCCTGCAATAAAGCCCCATTGAAATCCTCTCGGCATCTATGCGGGATGCGAGGAATATCATCCTTTTGAACATCCAGCACAGAGCCATACTTTATCAGCACATCACCATAATGAACATTCAGGACAGTTCCTTCATCATAACTCAGTTCGGCACGGGAAAGTGTGTTATTCGGGACAGTGCAATCAAACACTTCACCAAACTTACGCTGTTCCCAAGAATAATGGAAATCGAAGTAATGCAAAGACCGTCAGATCTCATTCGAGAATTGACGGTCTTTACATTTTTCTGTTATATCTGAGAAAGTCGTTTCTATGTTCCTGTTTCCTAAAATTGTAGCCTTGTGAATTGAGAGTATCAACTTTCAAAGCGACAAGATTTATGTCGGAGTGCATACAGCGAGCAATTTGCTGAATATCATACCCCTGTTTAATATATTCAATAATCGTATCGTCCGGTAAAGAAGCCTGAGCTGCAAAGACATTGGCTTCATATTCCATCCGGTTTTCACGCATATCAAAGATATTAAATTCTTTGAATCCTCCGGCTGAAACTGCTTCTTGGCGATGAAGAACATCGTGTCCGATTTCGTGCCATAATACGATTTGTTCAATAACCGGGTGCAAACCGTTCTGAAGAAAGATAAATCGATTCTTCAAGATTACCTTGTATGCTCCACGCTGTTTCGTAAAATCTCGATAGAGAATATGTATCCCAAGCTCATCAGCGACTTTATATGGATTACGAGTGCCACATCGTTTGATGAGCCGGTTCACTATCTTGACAATCTCATCCTGCGTATTATATCCCAAACGGCTCACCTCCCTTGCAGTGCCATTATAACAGATATATTATCCATTTTTATTATAAACCATCTGCTGTCCCATAAAACGGACAACGCACAGCGAGAGGTTACTCGTCTTTGCGATACTTTTTCGGTGTGTATTTCTTGTTGTTTTTCTTAGCAATAAGGTACGCTTCCTGAATGGCATCAACCATCTCACGCATGTCTTCGTCAGCCATTTCTCCGCCGGCAAATAAACCGGTTACTTCTGCTAGAAGTTCTTTTGCCTGCTTTGCACCTCTGTGTCCGTAATTATCTTCAACATCTGCAATAAATGCTTCATCTTCCGATAAAAGATAGTTGATATTTACACCGAGAGCTTCGGCAAGTTTCTTATAGCGTTCTGTTCCTCTTGGACGGGAACTGTCATTCTCATAGGAACTGATAACTCTACGAGTAACGCCGATTTTTTTCGCCAACTCATCCTGATTTAATCCGAGTCTGTTTCGTTCGTTCTTAACTTTTTCGCCGAATGTCATCTTGATTGTTCACTCCTTGTCTTAAATTTATGTAGTTAAACTTCGTCTACACTCTTGACAAGAGAAGTTTAACTGCGTATAATAGCAAGTAAGAAGTTTAACTACTCATAGTTTATATTAAACTTCTCAAAAAGTCAAGGGGGTTACGCAGAATGGCTCGAAATATTTTACATTGCGATATGAACAACTTCTATGCAAGTGTTGAGTGTATGCTTAACCCTGCTCTGAAAGAATATCCGGTTGCTGTATGCGGTTCTGTTGAAGAACGACACGGAATTGTCCTTGCTAAGAATTATAAAGCAAAGGCATTTGATGTGAAAACCGGAGATACCGTCTGGCAGGCACAACAGAAATGTCGGGATTTGGTTATTGTTCCACCGCATTATGAGGAATATATAAAATACTCAAAACTTGCAAGAAGCGTGTACGAACGATATACAGACCAAGTAGAACCTTATGGTATGGATGAGTGCTGGCTGGATATTACCGGAACAGGTAGTCTTTTCGGCTCTCCGGTGGAAGTTGCAAACAAAATCAGAGAAACGATTAAGTTTGAACTCGGACTTACTATCTCCGTTGGTGTTTCATTTAATAAGATATTTGCAAAACTCGGCTCTGATATGAAGAAGCCGGATGCAGTAACGGTTATACCAAAGGATACTTTCAGAGAAAAGATATGGAAACTCCCATCGGCTGATTTGCTCGGTGTAGGCAGAGCGACACAGCGTACATTAGACAGCTATGGGATTCGTACCATCGGGGCTTTGGCACAGACCGACCCTGAGTTCCTGCGAAGCGTATTAGGAAAAAACGGAGTTGCATTATGGAATTACGCAAATGGCAATGACCTTTCCCTTGTTGCCAAGAAAGACTTCGTATCGCCTATCAAGAGCGTAGGACACGGTATAACGACAGTTGCAGACTTAGAGAAACCGGAGCAGGTGTGGCCCGTGTTTCTCGAATTGACCCAAGACATCGGACACAAGCTCCGAGTCCACGGACTGAGTGCCGAAGGAGTTGCCATACACATTAGAGATAACACACTATGTACAAGACAATGGCAGACCAAGATTGACTTGCCTACGCAATCGCCGATGGTTCTTGCCAAGAGAGCATTTCAACTTTTTGAAGCAAGGTATGGTTGGTACAATCCAATCCGTTCCGTAACAATCCAAGCAATCAATCTTATTCCTCAAGACACGCCCCGTCAGATAGGATTATTTATGGATGTGGAAAAGCAGGAAAAGTTGGAACGACTTGAAAAATGTATTGAAACAATCCGCAGACGCTTCGGTAAGGACAGCATAAGGAATGGAGTTCTGTATCAGGACTTGCAGCTACCACCGGAAAAAGTGGAAATCACGATGCCGACGGGAATGGTCGGCTAAGGAGGGCTTAATTGTGATTGATGAAAGTGATGTACAGGCATATGTAAGAATGCCTGATTGTTTAATAAAAGGATGCAGTGATGATATGGCTATCTTCATTGCGGACGGCGGAAACCATTTTACCGATTACGGAATATACGAAGGGATGTTTTTATTCTTTGATTTGAATAAGCCGTTTCTAAAAGGTCGGCTTTCCTGCTACATTAACAAGAATGATGACGAAAAACCGAAATACAGAGTCTCAGATAAAGACATCGACGGATATGAGCATTTGGGAAGATTGGTTGTAATAATGAGAAATTATGAGGTATAAGCAATGGAGTGTGAAAGAAGAAAAGTATATGTCGAAGTAAATGTGACGCATAGACCTGATGGAACGGCTCGTCCGAATTCCATTAAGTTTGAAAATGATGAGATATATGAAGTTGACCGTGTAATGCAGAAGTGCAGAGCCGCCGCTACTAAGGTCGGTGGCACAGGCATTCGCTATACGGTTCAGATTTGCGGACAGTCGGCTTTTCTGTTCGATGAAGAAAACGGAAAGTGGTTTGTCGAAGCAAAATCCTAATGTTAGGAGGGCTAAGTAATTGAAACGCTTATCGAGAAATGATATAGAAACAATTTCAGAGAAATTTGTAAAGGCATATTTTGAACTGCCTGAAATAAAGAAATCACAGGTGTACCGCATTGAGCCGGAGCTAATGCTCGAAAAGGTACTTGGACTGACGATTGAGTATATGCACCTTTCCTATGATGGAAGCATTCTCGGAATGACATCGTTTGGGGAACTCGGAGTGCAGGTATTTGAAAACAACGACGATGAAGCCTTTTTCTTCTTGGATGGCAAAACGGTTCTGGTCGAGTCTGACCTTAACTATGACAACAACCTGAAAGGAAGAAAGAATTTTACACTTATGCACGAAGGCAGTCATCAGATATTCAAGATGTTGTTCCCAAATGATTATGGAATAACGGAAAAATCAGCCGGAGTGCATTATTACAAGGCAACCGCAGACACAGAGAAAAGCAGAATAATTACCGATTGGGAGGAATGGCAGGCAAATACACTTGCGGCTGCAATTCTGCTTCCGAGGTGTCTAATAGAAAAAGGAATGTTTTTGTTTGGGCTTGGGGATAAAATCGAATGCCTAAATAAAATCTATTATCCGGCGGTCTATGAAAGATACGCAGCACTTTCAGATTTTTTAGGATGCTCAAAGAAAGCACTTGCAATACGAATGAAACAGCTTGGACTCTTGCACAAGGATTATCTTGATAATCCGTTTGACTACCTTGCTGTTTATCCGGAGGTGTATAAGATTTGACAAGACTGGAACAGAAAGTAATCGTCAGGTGCAAACGCTGTGAATGGCGTATCTTTGATAAAGTCACGATGACGACAGGAAACATTGAAATTAAATGCCCGAAATGTGGGTATGTAAATGAGATTGACCTTTCACTGCGCAGAGGTAATCTCAAATTCAGAACATTTAGAATAAACAAGAAATGAGCAAACAACTGAATAACTGAGCTTTGTACCGAGCCACGGAACCTGAATGAGTTACCAAATAGCCGGACATTGAGAATAACGGGATAACTATATCCTTGCGTTCTTGATGTTCGGCTATTTTTTTGTTGCTCCGAAACGGAGAAGCAAATGAAAAAGCAGTGGCAGGCATACATAGCTAAATACCCGTAATCTCCAAATTTTCTATATAAAAAAGCAATTTTAGAAAATTCAAAGGAGATTACGAAAATGACAAACAAACTTACATTAACGGAACAAGAAGAATTATTTGCAAAGGACTGTAAACTTATCAATCTCAAATATGAATATGACGGATATACCGGCACAGAGAAATGGGCAGTTGTTACCGAACTTACTGAAGAAGAACTGTGGGATAAATATCCGGATATTATTAGCAGATACACTCCATTTGTCCTGCTGTCTATGGCACAGGGAAAAGTGATTATTGACGATAACAGAGAAACTCATAGATGTGAAATGCGAGATGCAAGACATTTAGATGCCTTTTGTTATGAAGATGATTTATTTGAGCAATTCCATAATGAAGCATTCTTGGACTTTGTTGACCCATTTGAACTCAGAGAAGCAGAAGAAATTGCAGAGAGGAAAGAATTACAGCGTCTGCGTGAAATTGAGAAAGTTAGAATAGTGCTTTCAATGATGAAACCAGCTCAGGAACGAAGATTGTATAAG
>ULUM01041147.1_pt1 | contig 15619 bp, 10 predicted proteins | sample 1958501 | NCBI WGS metagenome assembly ULUM01 (sample SAMEA4835760, study PRJEB28245) | human gut metagenome | biome: gut microbiome; material: fecal sample | place: Denmark | collected 2008
TACGGATCAGATCGGAGAACGACTGCGGCTTCGTGTCCAGAAGCATCTGAATAACGAAATCGGTACCGAACTCCGGCACGCCAAGACATCCAAGCGGGCAGCCACCGATGTCCTCCGGCTTGATGCCGAGCGCCTCGGTGCTCTTGAACAGCGACATGACCTCCGGGTTATCGAGCGGAATCGTCTGCGCATCAAGGTGCGTGATATCCTCGAGCATACGGATCATGGTCGGATCATCGTGTCCGAGAATGTCGAGCTTTAAGAGGTTGGCATCAATGGAGTGGTAATCGAAATGGGTCGTAATAATGTCGGTTGTCATATCGTTCGCCGGATGCTGCACCGGGGTGAAGGAGTTGATATCCTCACCGAACGGCAGAACGATGATACCGCCCGGGTGCTGGCCGGTGGTACGGCGGATGCCGGTGCATCCTTCCACGATCCGGTCGATCTCGCAGTTCCGTTTGTGCTGGCCGCGCTCTTCGTAATAGTTCTTCACGTAACCGAACGCTGTTTTATCCGCCAGCGTACCGATGGTTCCCGCACGGAACGTCTGACCGGCGCCGAAAATAACCTCTGTGTATTTGTGCGCCTTACTCTGGTAATCACCGGAGAAGTTCAGGTCGATATCCGGCTCTTTGTTTCCCTTGAATCCAAGGAACGTCTCGAACGGAATGTCAAATCCGGCTTTTTTCAGCGGCTTGCCGCAGTTCGGGCAGACGGCGTCCGGCATATCGCATCCGGCACGGCCGACGTACTCTTTGACGCGCGGCGAATCGAACTCGCTGTAATGGCACGACTCGCAGTAGTAATGCGGGCTCAACGGGTTTACCTCCGTGATTCCCGCCATCGTCGCAACGAACGAGGAACCGACGGAACCACGCGATCCTACGAGGTAGCCGTCCTCGTTCGACTTCCACACTAGTTTCTGTGCGATGATGTACATAACGGCATATCCGTTGGAAATAATGGAGTTCAGCTCCCGTTCGAGGCGCGCGGAAACGATCTCCGGCAGCTCCTCGCCGTAGATTTCATGCGCGCGGTCGTAACAGATTCTCCGCAGTGTCTTGTCGGAATCCTCGATGACCGGCGGGAATTTTCCGGCACGGATCGGGGAGATTTTCTCGACAAGGTCGGAGATTTTGCGCGGATTGGTGATGACGACCTCCTCCGCTTTCTCACTTCCGAGATACGAAAACTCTTCAAGCATCTCCTCGGTGGTGCGCAGGAACAGCGGTGCCTGCTCATCCGCGTCGTCAAAACCTTTTCCGGTCATGATGATGCGGCGGTAGATCTCGTCCTGCGGATCCATGAAGTGGACGTCGCACGTTGCCACAACAGGCTTATGGAACTGCTCGCCAAGTTTGACGATGCGCCTGTTGATCTCCTTTAAATCCTCCTCGCTCTCTACGGCAGAAACGTCCTCTTTTTTGATCATGAACGCGTTGTTGCCGATCGGCTGGATTTCCAGATAATCGTAGAAGTCCACGAGACGCGCAATCGCCGCATCCGGTTCACCGCGCAGGATTGCCTGGTAGAGTTCGCCCGCCTCGCAGGCAGATCCGATCATCAGACCGTCCTGGTATTTCAGGTAGACGCTCTTTGGCAGCTTCGGCCGGCGGTTGTAGTATTTCAGGTGGGATTCCGACACGAGGCGGTACAGATTGACACGTCCCGTCTCGTTCTTTGCCAGAATGATCGCATGGTACGATGGAAGCTTGCGCACAGCCTCCTCCGATACTTTTCCCTGCGCATTCAGGTCATCCAGAGTCAGAATATTGCGCTCCTCCAGCATTTTTACGAATTTCACGAAAATTTCCGCCGTACAGCCGGCATCGTCCACCGCACGGTGATGGTTTTCCAACGATACGCCGACCGCCTTCGCAACGGTATCCAGCTTGAAACGGTTCAGGCCCGGCAGCAGGAAACGCGCCATGGCGACGGTGTCCGCCGTTGTAAATTCCCGCTCGATCCCCTGCAGGACGCAGTTGTGCTCGATAAAGCTCATATCGAACGAAGCATTGTGGGCAACCATAACGGCTCCCTCACTGAACTCCAGGAATTTCGGCAGCACCGTTTCGATGTCCGGCGCGTCAAGAACCATGTTGTCGTTGATGCCGGTCAGGTTCTCAATCCGGAACGGGATCGGGACTTTCGGGTTGACGAAGGTGGAAAACTTATCGACAATCGCTCCGTTTTCCACACGGACGGCACCGATCTCAATGATTTTGTTGACAACCGGGGAAAATCCCGTCGTCTCGATATCGAAAACAACGTAGCTTCCGTGGATATCCTGTCCTTTGCTGTTGACAACGATATCTTTCAAGTCGTCGACGAGATAAGCCTCCATGCCGTAGATGACCTTGAACGGAGCCGAAACTTTTTTCAGCTCATCTTTTGTCGCATCCGGGTGCTCTGCCTGGTATTTTTTCCGGTAAGCGCCGTCGATCGCCTCGATCGCATGGTTTGCCTCCGGGAAGGACTGCACCACGCCGTGATCGGTGATCGCGATCGCCGGATGGCCCCACTCATAGGCACGCTGTACCAGACGGGCAGCATCGGTGACACCGTCCATATCGCTCATCTTTGTATGGCAGTGCAGCTCCACACGCTTCACCGGACTCGTATCCTGACGGCCGGTACGGAAATCGGTGATCTTCTTGATGCCCCAGACAGACATAACCGTCAGATCGTGGTCAAATGCATCAACCGTCGTTTTTCCTTTTACTTTAATGAACGCGCCTTTTTTGATCGCATCCTTTAATTCCGGCACTTCCGCGTTCTGGACGAAAATCTTGACGCCGATGGTATCCGTAAAGTCGGTGATCGTGAACATGAAAATCGTACGCTCATTCCGGATCTCGCGCATATCCACACTCTGGACTCTTCCTCGGATGACAACATCACCGATCTCATCGCCGATTTTCAGAATCTCCACGCTCTCATCCTCGAAATCTCTTCCGTACAGCACATCCGGATTGGAGGATTTGCGCGGCTGATTGTCCGCATTCCGGCCGAAACTGCCCTTGCCTTTTTTGAAGGAACCGCGTCCACCGCCGGAAAAACCTTTTCCCCTTCCGCCGTCTGCTGCTTTTTCTTTTTTCGCCTCGCCGTCCTTGGCTGCTGCGGATGCTTTTGGCTGTTCGCCTGCTGCTTCCGCCTGCTCTTCCATCCGGTTCTGCTCTTTTTCGCCGAGCATCTCACCGTAATGGGTATGCGCCAGAACGTGGCGCACTTCCTCCCGGATGCGGAGCTCGGAATTTCTCATGGCGCGGCTCTCGCCCTCCGGCTTTCTCATCTCGGTTTCCACGATCAGGTCGAAGCCGCACCGCTCACAGAAGATTTTCTCGAGAATGTGGACCAGCTCCTCCTCGCGCTCCTTTGCCACAACGGAATCCACGAGCACCAGGTGCATTTTGTTCGTCTCCGGGAAGGTAATCTCGGCAGTCGAAAACAGATGATTCAGAAAGACACTGTGGTTTTTCAGCTCGAGCAGGATACTCGGACGGTACACCTCCAGAAAGTTTTCCGGCGTATACTGGCGCGACAGATAGAACCGCTCAATAATCTTCACGCGCAGCGGCACGTTGGAAAAGAGCTGCTCCTCGATCTGGCGCTCAAGCTGATAAATATATTTTTTGTGAATCCACTGATGGCTGACCACATAGATCCGCAGCAGATCTTTTTTCTTATTGATCGATACCCGTGAAACCTCCACGGTATCGAGAAGCTCTGCCATGCCCCCTTCGATTCTCAAATCCGGAAATACTTCCTGAAACTGTTTTTCCATTCCTATTCCTGCTTTCTTTTCTACTTGCTCCAGTGATCCAGCTCGTCCTTTAAGACGGACAGCAGCTCGCTCTCCGGTACTTTTTTCACGATTTCACCTTTTTTAATTAAAATGCCGACGCCTTTTCCGCCTGCAACACCAAGATCCGCCTCTTTTGCCTCGCCCGGTCCGTTGACCACGCAGCCCATGACGGCAACCTTGATATCAAGATCGTAGCCCTGCACCAGTGTTTCCACCTGGTTTGCCAGTCCGATCAGGTCAATCTGGGTCCGTCCGCAGGTCGGACACGATACGACCTCAATGCCGCCTTTTCGAAGTCCCAGGGTCTTTAAGATCCGTTTTGCGGATTTGATTTCCTCGAGCGGATCGCCGGTCAGGGAAACACGGATCGTATCTCCGATGCCCTGATATAAAATAATACCGAGTCCCACTGCCGATTTGATGTTGCCGGAATACAGCGTTCCTGCCTCCGTAATGCCGACATGAAGCGGATGATCCGTCTGGTTCGTGATCAGCTCATGCGCTTTTGCACACATCATCACATCAGACGATTTGATGCTGATGACGAGATTGTCATAGCCCATCTCCTCGATGATCCGCACTTTGTCGAGCGCGCTCTCCACCAGGCCCTCTGCCGTTACGCCGTTGTATTTTTCCACCAGCTCTTTTTCGAGTGAACCGCTGTTGACGCCGACGCGGATCGGAATCTGGCGTTCTTTTGCTGCATCTACAACCGCCTGGATCCGGTCGCGGCTGCCGATGTTGCCCGGGTTGATGCGGATTTTATCGGCTCCGTTTTCGATCGCGGCGATCGCCAATCGATAGTCAAAATGAATATCTGCTACAAGCGGAATCGAGATCTGCTTTTTGATCTCGGACAGCGCCTTGGCTGCCTCCATGGTCGGGACGGCGCATCGGATAATGTCACATCCGGCTTCCGTGAGCGCCTGGATCTGCTTTACGGTTGCCTCCACATCTTCTGTTTTGGTATTCGTCATGGACTGGATCAGAATCGGATTTCCGCCTCCGATGACTCGGTCGCCGATTTTCACAACTCGTGTATTTGCTCTGCTCATTGTCTTTCCTCCATTTATTTTCTCCGTGATGGCATAAAAATCTTATTTTATTATAAGACAATTTTTTCTCCGGCACAACCGTCTTTTCTCTTGCAATTTTTTCCCAAATTTTCTATAATACTAGGAGTGATTTTTTTTGATTCAACTGGAAAGGAAGACATACAAATGATGAAAAAGATGATCCTCGTAACCTCGCCGCCGGCGTGCGGAAAGACATACATTTCAAAACAGCTCGCCAAGGAGCTGAAACACGTTGTTTATCTCGACAAGGATACGGTCATTCCGCTGTCGAACCGCGTTTTCAAAGCGGGCGGACAGGAAATCAACCGCAGTTCTGATTTCTTCGAGGAGAATATCCGCGATTATGAATATGAAGTAACGGTCAATTTCGGACTGGAAGCACTCGAGTATGACGATATTGTGCTGATCAACGCACCATTCACACGCGAAGTGCATGATGAGAAGTTCCTGAAAGACTTCTCCAAAAAGCTCGCTGACCATGGGGCAAAGCTTGTTGTGATCTGGGTTGTCACAAAACCGGAGATCTGCCACCAGCGCATGATCGACCGCAACTCCGTGCGCGATACGTGGAAGCTGGAGCACTGGGATGAATATGTGAAAACGATCGACTACTCCATCCCGGAAGCACTGAAGAAAATGAGCAGCTGCCTCGATCTGATGCTGTTCTACAATTCTTCGGATGAAGAATATCAGAAATCCATGGAGATGGTTATCTCCCGTCTCGAAGACGAATAACGACTAAACGAAAAAAGAGAATTTTGCCGGACCTCATTTTTACAGTCTGCAAAATTCTCTTTTTATTTATAGAAACTATTTTCACATCCGATACAAAAGATAATCCGCCGCTGCCGCCCACAGCACCCAGGAAACGCAGAGAACTGCGAACACACTCTTATATCCGAGCACGGCAAAGTGGACGCGCCATTTTTCCTTCTGCGTGAATTTCTCCGGGTTTTTGCCTTTTACCATCAGCATTCCAGCGATCACGAACATGCCGAGGGCCGCGATCAGCAGCAGGCCGTCTTTCGCCGCCTCAAGGGCAGCGCGGAACGTGAATCCCCCAAAGAGGAATCCTCCCAGCAGCAGCACAGCTGCCGCAGCGCCGCCGGAGAGCAGGCCGATTGTAAATGCTTTGCCGAGATCACGGCAGATGTTCTTTATCTTTTCCATGTTTTATAATTCCTTATTTTCTTCTAACGCATCGCAGAAATGACATGCCACAAAGTGATTGTTGCCCACGTCTTTTAATTCCGGCATCTGCTGTCGGCAGATGTCCTTTGCGTACTTGCATCTTCCCTGGAATTTGCAGCCCGGCTTCGTGTTGATCGGGCTCGGCACCTCGCCTTCGAGGCGGATTTTTTTGCGGTCGCGCTCTGCCTCTACTTTCGGGTCCGGAATCGGAATCGCGGAGAGCAGTGCCTGTGTGTACGGGTGGCGCGGGTTGGCGTACAGCTCCTCGGATGTCGTCAGCTCGACGAGCGTTCCCAGATACAGAACCGCCACACGGTCGGAAATATGTTTGACCATCGACAGATCATGCGCAACGAAAAGATAGGTCAGACCCATCTTCTTCTGTAAGTCCACAAGCAGGTTGACGATCTGCGCCTGAATCGAAACGTCGAGTGCGGAGATCGGCTCATCGAGAACGATGAACTCCGGCTGCACGGCAAGCGCACGCGCGATACCGATTCGCTGGCGCTGTCCGCCGGAAAACTCGTGCACGAAACGGTTCGCATGCTCGCGGTTCAGTCCGACCAGCTCCAGATATTTGTAGATCATCTCCTGGCGCTCTTTTTTATTCTTCGCAAGATGATGGATATCGATTCCCTCACCGATGATATCGGCAACGGTCATACGCGGGTCGAGCGATCCATACGGATCCTGGAACACCATCTGCACCTGTTTTTTGAAGGCAAACCGCTCTTTTCCGTTTAATGCATGGACATCGGTTCCCTTGTAGAGCACCTGTCCGTCGGTCTTGTCATACAGGCCGATGCAGGTACGGCCGCACGTCGTCTTTCCACATCCGGACTCGCCAACCATTCCAAGTGTCTCACCCTTGTAAATTTCGAAGGAGACATCATCCACGGCCTTTAAGGTCGCATGGTTTCCGACCTGAAAATATTTTTTCAGATGGGAAACGGAAAAAAGCACTTCTTTTTCGTTATTTTCCATTACAGTTCTCCTCCTTCCAGATTTGGCATTTCTACTTTTGGTGCCATCGGGTGATGGAGCCAGCAGGCAGCCTTATGCTCGCCGCCGAATTCCGTTACCTCCGGCATCTCTTCCTTACAGATCGGCATACAGTAGCTGCACCGCGTGCAGAACGGACATCCGACCGGCGGGTTTAAAAGATCCGGCGGAGTTCCCGGAATTGTCGCGAGTTCCTGCTTGTTTTTCAGATCCAGACGCGGTACGGAACGGATCAGCGCCCAGGTATACGGGTGACGCGGACGATAGAAAATGTCCTCACACGTTCCGCTCTCCACGATGATGCCGGAATACATGACAGCAATCTTCTGTGCGATATTTGCCACAACACCGAGATCATGTGTGATCATGATGACGGATGTCTGATTTTTCTTCTGCAGATTCTTGATAATATCGAGAATCTGTCCCTGAATTGTCACATCGAGCGCGGTCGTCGGCTCGTCACAGATCAGAATTTTCGGATCACAGGCAAATGCAATCGCGATCATAACACGCTGACGCATACCGCCGGAAAATTCGTGCGGATACTGTCTGACACGTTTTTCCGGCTCCGGGATGCCGACCATGCGCAGCATCTCGACAGCCTCCTTTGCCGCTTCCTGTTTTGTCATGTTTTTGTGGCCCATCAGATTTTCCATAATCTGTTTTCCGACACGCATCGTCGGATTTAAGGAAGCCAGCGCATCCTGGAAAACGATTGCACACTCGCCGCCTTTGTAATGCTGCCACTGTTTTTTGTTGTATTTCAGAATATTCTCTCCATGATAGAGAATTTCACTGTTCTCTTTAATCTCACCCTGCGGGGCCTTGATGAGGCCCATGATGGATTTCGCCGTTACAGATTTTCCGCAGCCGGATTCGCCCACAATTGCGAGCGCCTGACCTTTCTCGAGAGAAAACTGTACACCGCGGACTGCCTTTACTTCACCGGCATAGGTGTGATAAGAGACTCTTAAGTTTTTTACTTCCAGAATCGGATTGTTTTGTTCGTTCATATCGTTATCTCCCACTTATTACTGGCGAAGTCTCGGATCAAGGGCATCGCGAAGGCCGTCTCCCAGAAGGTTGAATGCCATAACGATGATACAGAGCACGAGACATGGGAACAGAAGCTGTGACGGATAGAAATCCATGTTCTGCTGTCCCATCGAAATCAGGACACCAAGGCTGATCGATGGTGCCTTGAGGCCGATGCCGAGGAAGCTAAGACCTGCCTCCGTAAAAATAAACATCGGGATTGCCGTCGCCGTATCCAGAATCAGGATACCCAGCATATTCGGTACATAGTGTTTTAAGATGATGCGGAGCGGTTTTGCACCGAGCACCTCCGCCGCGTAAACGTATTCCGTCTCACGGAGCTGTTTGATCATACCGCGCACCTGACGTGCCGTGTTACACCATGCGGTGACACTAAGCGCGACCAGAAGTGCAAACAGGTTATTTCCAAGAATCATCATGATCAGAATCGTAAGAAGCAGAGACGGAATCGAGTTGATAACCTCGATGATCCGCATCAGAACCTCATCGACCCAGCCGCCGAAATGTGCCATCAGCGCGCCATATACCGTTCCGATGATGAGTTTGATTGCCGTTGCAACGATCGCGATGATCAGTGATGCCCGCGCGCCGACCCAGACTCTTGAGAAGAGGTCACGTCCAAGGTTGTCGGTTCCAAACCAGTATTTTGACGATACGCCCTGGTTTTTCTCGGCGATATTCATGGATACATAATCATATCCTTTGATATGCGGTCCGATGATGACCATGACAAGCAGAATGCCGAGCACAACAAGAGATCCCATTGCGATCGGGTTTTTGCGGAGCCGTCTCCAGGCGTCCTGCCAGTAGGAAATGGTCGGGCGGTCAATCCGGTTCGCATCTTCCTCGGTGTATCCTATTACTTTAAATTTTTCCGGTGTTAATGCTGCCATAATATCCTCCTTATCTGCTCTTTCCTGTCAGACTGATTCTCGGGTCAACGACCACGTACAGCAGGTCCGTGATAAAGAGAACACCGATGTAAAGTGCTGCGATAATAACCGTCTCTCCCATGATAATGGAAAGATCCTGGTTATTGACCGCCGTCACATAATACTGTCCGATTCCCGGGATGGAAAAGATGCTCTCGATGAAGAAGGAGCCTGTGATACACATGGCAACCGACATCGGAAGCTGTGTGATAACCGGGATAAACGAGTTCCGAAGGATATGGCGGCGGATAATCTGTCCGCGGCTTAAGCCCTTCGATTCAGCAGTCAGCACGTAATCCTGATTGATCACATCGAGCATCGAGGTTTTCAGCAGACGCGCATACGTTGCGATATAAGAAAAGCATCCTGTCAGGGTCGGAAGAATCGTGTATTCCCATCCTCCGAACCACAGATCCTTTCCCGCAGGCCAGCCGATCGTCGGCAGAACCTTCAGGTTGCCTGCGAAAATTTTCTGAAGCATCAGACCAAAGATCAGGTTCGGAATGGAAATCAAGAGGACCGACAGTGCGATCACCATATAGTCCCAGAAGCTTCCCCTCCTCATTGCCGCAAGAATTCCAAGCAGCAGACCGATCGTGATACCGACCAGCACCTGCTGGATACCAAGGCGGGCGGATACCGGAAGACGGTCATGAATCAGCTTCTGTACCGTCTGTCCCGCATAGACAACAGATTCTCCGAACTCTCCCTTGCAGATTCCCTTCATTGTGATCACATAGCGCTCCATCATCGGCTTGTCGAGGCCGTAGCGCTTATAGAGGTTTTCCTTTACGGTCGGCGAGAGCTTGCTCGCACGCTCCGTCAGCGGATCTCCCGGAACCGCTTCCAGAAGGAAAAACGTGGCCGTTGCAATCAGAAACAGTGTGATCAGCATTTCTGCAAAACGGCGCAGTAAATATTTTGGCATAAAAATCCTCTCCCTGTCCGGTCTTTTCCGACCGGAATTTTATTATGATAGCGAAAGAAGAGCCTATTGTTTCATAAGCCCTTCTTCCCTCATTTCTTCTGTTTTGCTGCTTTTTTATTTCTGTACAGATGCTCTGTAAAGCTCCTGGCTTGCGCCGAAGGAGGATGTGTAGAAATCTTTTACCCAGTTCTGATAATAGTAATGTTTATCAGAGTAGTACAGCGGTGCAACACCACAATCCTGTGCAACCAGCAGATCTTCCAGCTTCTGGTAAATCGCAAGGCGTTTTGCGTTGTCGTTCTCTCCGGTCAGAGAATCGATCAGGCTGTCGTACTCGCTGTTGCTATAGAGGCCGTAGGAATCATAAACGCCTGTCTTCATGACGTTCAGGAAATCCAGCGGATCGTTGTAATCGCTGAACCATCCGCCTACAAAGATATCGTAGTTCTTGTTATCGCGCTCGTTTGCAAACATCTGGTAATCGCCAACGGTGTTCAGCTCTACCTTTACGCCCAGATTCTGGGAAATGGACTGCTGCAGGTACTCTCTCTCTAGCTGATTCTCGGTAGCAGAACCCTGGGACAGCAGTGTAATGGTGATGTCTTCCGGTTTGTCGGTGATACCAAGCTCATCAAGGCCTTTCTGGAACAGTGCTTTTAACTTGTCTGCATCGCCTGCATACTGCTCATATTCCTCTTTCATGGTCTCCGACGCCTGCTTGCGGTAGGAAGTTCCGTCGAGCGTGATCGCCGGGGAAACGAAGCCGTAAGCTGCGGTGTATCTTCCGTAAACAGCTGATACCATCTCCTCACGGTTGATGGAGTAGGAAATTGCCTTGCGGATGTTTACGTTTTTCATCAGACCGGATTTTCCGCCCTCAGACTGCTCGTAACACAGAACCATAGTTCCCGGGTACTCGGTGGTCATGGTCTGCATATTGCCTGCTTCTACTTCTTTGTCATATTTTGCAATGTAATCGCCTGCTGCATCGAAAACGTCCAGCTGTCCGTTATCGAACATGGTTGCTGCTGTTGCGTTCTCTGCTACACAGTACCAGTTTACCTGATTCAGTTTTACGTTGTCCTTATCCCAGTACTGGTCATTTTTCACCCATGTCATGGAGTTATCTTCTACCAGGTTGGTCATGGCAAACGGTCCGTTGTAGACACATTTTGTCCAGTCTTTTCCCCACTGGTCTCCGGCTGCCTCTGCGACATCCTGACGGGTCGGGTAAAGCGGAGTTGCTACCAGCTTGGACTGGAAGGTCGGATCCGCTACCTTTAAGGTAACCTCGAAGGTGTAATCGTCCACTGCCTTGATTCCGATCTCATCGGCAGAGCCCTGTCCGTTATAATACTCCTCTGCTCCTACTACGTTGAACAGGTAGAAAGAATAGGAATAGCCGTATTCCGGATTTAACAGACGTTTCCAGCCGTACTCATAATCTGCTGCGGTAACCGGCTGTCCGTCGGACCATTTGGCATCCTTTCTCAGATGGAAAGTGTAAACCAGTCCGTCATCGGATACGTCCATGGATTCTGCACCGGCATACTCGAAACGGTCTCCGTTTTCATCTGCTACGTCACGCATCAGTCCTTCGTAGCACTCTCCCATCATCCAGCGCCATCCCATATCCTGCACATCGAAATTGTTTCCAAAGGCTACTGCACGAAGATTGATCTGTCCGTCCACTTCGCCTGCAGTCTCCGGTGCTGCTGAATCCGGTGCTGCTGAATCTGCTGCTCCAGTACTGGTTGATGCCGCCGTGGCATTGTCAGCAGTTGCTACCTGTGTCCCTCCGCTGCTTCCGCATCCGGCCAGAAGACCGGCTGCCATGCATCCTGCCAGAAGCAGAGAAACGACTTTGTTTCTTTTTCTCATTGATGTTCCTCCTTTTTTCCGCAGACCTTCCCCGGCAGATCCGGCTGTGTCTGCACACGGGCCATTGTATTTCATATAATTATCCTGAATTTTTTCTCTTGTTCGGACAATAACACAAAATAATACCTTGTTTTTTCACTTTTTTCATGCGATTTTAGCCCAACTTTTATCAGAATATCGGGAAATATCTGTTTTGTCAATCCTTTTCCCGTAAATTTTGCGTTTTCTGTTTTTTGTGTCACGATTACGCAAAAAAGAAAGAGACCTCCGTTACACACAGCAGTCTCTTTTCCTTTTTCCCTTGCTTTTCTCTTTTATTCCGCTTTTGCATCCATTTGCCGCAGGCTGTGGATCAGCTCCTCACAGATCTCCAGCTCGCTCTTTCCGTCCGTCTCGATGATAATGTCGGCTGCGGCCTCGTATTTTTCACGGCGCTTGCTCATCAGATCTGCGATAAACGGAACGGTTTTATTGTTCTCAATCAGCGGTCTGTCGTGGCTGTCTTTGACACGGTCTAAAATCGTCTCCGGCTTTGCAGTCAGAAGAACAACGCGGCCGTTCTTTTTCATCTCTACAACGTTGCACTCACGCATCGGAGTTCCGCCGCCGCACGAAATGACAACGTTTGTTCTCGACTGCATTTCGATCAGAAGATTCGTCTCGCAGTCACGGAAATACTGTTCGCCGTAAGTCTCGAAAATATCGGAGATACTCATACCGGCACGCTCTGCGATGATCTGATCCATCTCGATGATATCCATGGCAAACACGGTTTTGAGATAATCGGAAATGGTGCTCTTTCCGGCTCCCATGAAGCCAATCAGTACAATATTATAATTGAACAGCTTTCTTGCCTGAATCTTTTTACTGTTTCTTGTGATGCTCTCGAAAACATCCGCCACTTCGTTTTTATGGCGTTTTTCCTGCATCCGGCGTTCCAGCCATTCCTTCTGTTTTGCTTCCTGCTCCGGCTGGAGAATCGGCACGTTATTTGCTTCTTTATATACCATAATGTCCTCGACAATACGGTTTCTCATAAGCAGCGCATCCAGAATAATCTCATCGCACTGTCCAAGGCTCTCTCGTAATACTTCCAACTGATTCATGATATTTATCCTTTCCAGACTTGTGTGTACTTGTTCGCACAGCCCTCTTCCGGTATTTTTGTCGTATTTTTTGACATTTTCTGTTATTATAGCAGTTGTCCTCCGGAATCACAACAAAAATTTGCACAAAAGTGCGAAAAGCCCATGGAATCTTTTCAGAAATCCATGGGTTTTGGTATATTTTTATTTAAGATCGTCTTTCGAATCCGCATGATACCTGTTCTCCCAGGCATCTTCTGTGGATAACTTCTCATCAGAGTTCAGAAAACTCAGCTCTGCCCCCCCGATTTCAGATTCTTTTTCAGCTTTTCAATCTGAATCGAAGTCTGTTTTTCTTCGGATATGGTGTTCAGCTCCTCGCAGATGGCATCTTTGATATCGAGCAGACACTCGAGCATCAGCGGGCTGAAGGTACCGCACTCGCCGTTCAGGATCATCTCGATGGCTTTCTCGTGCGTGTATGCCGATTTGTAGACACGCTCGCTTGTCAGCGCATCGTAAACATCGGCAATCGATACAACCTGGGCTGCAATCGGGATCTCCTCACCTTTTAAGCCGTCCGGGTATCCCTTTCCGTCGTACCGCTCATGATGCCAGCGACAGATCTGGTACGCAATCTGTACCAGCTTCTCGTCCTGATACAGTTCCAGGCTCTTCAGCATGGACGCTCCGATCAGGGTATGTTTCTTCATCTCCTCGAACTCTTCTTTCGTCAGCCTTCCCGGCTTATTTAAAATGTTTTCGTCAATGCCCATCTTTCCGATATCGTGCAGCGCGGATGCCGTTGTGATCATCAGCTGATCGGACCAGCTTAAGTGGTAGCGGTCTGTCTTCTGTACCAGACGCTCGAGGAGCATACTGGTCAGAACGTTGATGTGGTGGACATGAAGTCCGCTCTCGCCATTCCGGAATTCCATGATATGGCTCAGGATACTGATCATCATCTGATTGTTTTTCTCTTTTTCGTAAATCTGCTCGGTGACGAGCGTCACGAGACGGCGCTGTTTTGCATATAATTTGATCGTATTGAAGACACGCTGGTAAACAACTTTTGCATCAAACGGACGACTGATATAATCGGATACGCCCTGCTCATACGCACGGCGCACAAATGTGGTGGAATCCTCGCTCGATATCATGATGACCGGAACCTCTTCGATCCAGTGGTTGCGGTTCATGTAGTCAAGCACTCCGAAACCGTCCATGCCCGGCATGACGATATCCAGAAGGATCAGCGCAAGGCCTGTTCCGTATTCTTCCAGCAGACGCAGGCACTCTTCGCCGGTGGAAGCCTCGATGATATCGTATTCATCCTGCAGAATCTCCGAGAGGATGATACGGTTCATCTCGGAATCATCCACGATCAGGATGCGCTGTTTTTCTCTGCGGTTTTCCTGACGGACAACATCGTCCTGACAACCCAGGATCTGGTCTTTCTCGGTGACAACCATATTTTTCCGTTGTTTTGCAAGATACATCAGCTGGTCGGCACGCATCGCAGCTTCGCCGATCGTCTCATCTCTTGTCAGAACACCTCCTACGCTGACGGAAAGACGCATCTTCGAGTAGCCCGGCACCTGTGCCTCATGGATCTGTGACTGAATCTGTTTTAATTTCTGTACAAAGTTTTCCTCATCCATCTCCGGCAGAACCAGCAGAAATTCGTCTCCTCCTAAGCGGATCAGACGGTCGGTACGTCGGGTGCAGCGGTTGACGGTCTTTACAATGGTGTCAAGCGCCATATCTCCGGCATTGTGGCCGTATGTATCGTTGTATAATTTGAAATCATCGAGATCGATCATGGCTACGCCGCAGCAAAAGCTGGCGTCCCGGATCTGGTCTTCGAAGTAGCGGCGGTTGAATACTCCGGTCAGCGCGTCACGATACAGCTCTTCGCTGTAGCTGTTCAGCTTGCTTACCAGATTCTGGCGTCCTTCGGAGTCCATCAGTGTTTCATCGTCGAGACGGTTGATCATCTCGATCACGCATGGTTCTCCTTCGATCTCCACGTATCTTGCAATGACCTGATACACATTCGACGCAATGCATTCCAGTTTTGATTTCTGCGATTTCTCCCGCAGGGCTTTTTCGGAAATACAGTTAAGGCACGGCATCGCTTTGTTCCATACTGTGTAGCATTCACACAGCTTGCCATTCTCTTCATCGATAATAAAATCTCCGATCTCATCCGGACGGAGAACCCGCACATACATGAAAATATTCTTCAGATGTTCCACCAGACGGTCTGCCTGTTTCTGTGTCATCTGAACATCCTTAGAAGGCTCTTTCTTATTTATTTTTTCACATTCCGGCAATTCGGTCTGATTCATCTGTTTCCCTCTCTTCTCCCCGGTACACACAAAACTTTATTACCCCTTTGTGTGCTTCCACGTTTTGCTACATTTTCCCATTTTAATTACAGTTATACATAATAGTGTAACGATTGTTTCCCGTTTCGTCAAGAAAAAAGTGTACAAAAACCGTCCTGTAATGGAAATTTATTCAAAAAAAACCGACCGGTTTTACGCGGTCGGTTTTTTCTTCTTACTTAACTATTTTCGTTTAAATACCGGGATCGAATCGATCGGTGCATCGGCGTGGATCGTCTGGCCAGTGTGCAGGCAGCCGCCGCCGAAATC
>ULUM01027115.1_pt1 | contig 15452 bp, 11 predicted proteins | sample 1958501 | NCBI WGS metagenome assembly ULUM01 (sample SAMEA4835760, study PRJEB28245) | human gut metagenome | biome: gut microbiome; material: fecal sample | place: Denmark | collected 2008
CGGAGAGAATGCGTTCGGCTACTTAAAGTCCGAGAGAGGCGTACACCGCCTTGTAAGAATTTCCCCGTTCAACGCAAACGGAAAGAGACAGACATCCTTCGTATCCTGCGATGTAATGCCGGATATCGAGGAAGACCTTGATATCGAGATCAACCCGGATGATCTGAGGATCGATACCTACCGTTCCAGCGGTGCCGGTGGACAGCATATCAACAAGACGTCCTCCGCGGTCCGTATCACCCATATCCCGACTGGCGTTGTTGTACAGTGCCAGAATGAGCGTTCCCAGTTCCAGAACAAGGACAAGGCAATGCAGATGTTAAAGGCAAAGCTGTATATGTTAAAGCAGCAGGCAAACGCTGAGAAGCTCTCCGATATCCGCGGCGATGTGAAAGATATCGGATGGGGAAGCCAGATCCGTTCCTACGTGCTTCAGCCGTATACGATGGTAAAAGACCACCGTACCGGTTTTGAGAGCGGAAACGTAAACGCTGTTCTTGACGGCGGACTCGACGGATTTATCAGCGCCTTCTTAAAGTGGGAAAGTCTTGGACGGCCGCAGGTAAAGGGCGGACAGGATGTAGAATAGAAAGAGACGGGAATGCCGTGAGGCGGAACTGTTATCATGAAAAAAGCGTATCAAAAGATGTGATAATACATCGGTTGATACGCTTTTTCTATACTTCGATACAATAGACGCCCCGGCAGGAAGATTTCAAGCCGGGGCGGGGAGCAGGTATGGAAATTATAGTTTACAGGAAGAATGCGTCATGTCTTCAAGGAATGGAGTGGTCAGCTATTAACGATTAGTCCCTGATATAGGTTTTGTCGTTTACGATGATCGTATCATAGTCTACGATCGTCAGATTGCGTGAATTGGAGGAATCGCGATATTTTGTATTGCTGACTTTAGAGAAGCTGTATATATGGGTATCTCCGTCGGTATCATAGTAGAATGCCGCAATAGAATCGCCGGCACCGAGCATAAGCTCAAAGTAATCTTCTCTGTTCTCGTCGTTGATCCGGAAGGTTCCGACCATATCCTCGTTTGTGTAAACAGTATTGTCAGATGTGCTGTTATCAGCAGTGGTGTTGTCGTTGGAACCGGATTCATTCTGCATATCTTTCGCAAATTTTAACTGTACGGAATTGCCGATGATCCAGGCACCTTCTTTGTTCACTGTGTAACCGTCCGGAGTTGTTGTGTCCGCGTACATATATCCGTTTGAATCAAATGCGTAGCATTCGTAGATGCCGTCTTTATTTCCATCCAGCCATTTCCACTGGGATACCGGGTAGGAGCCGTTGTCTTCCTGCCACCACCAGCCTGTGGTGTTCTGTACCCATTGTCCTGCGAACGCAGTCATTCCCATAGAAGCAGCCATTGCTGCGGTAAGCGCGAGAGTCATAATCTTCTTTTTCATAGTGAAACCTCCTGAATTTTTGGTTGGTTATGTTTTCCTTTTGATAAAATAAGTATATCAGTGAAATGTGATTAAGCTGTGAATACTTTGTGGTGAAACCTTGAGGAATCTGTGGCGGAGGTGTGTCAAGGAGAAGAGGAAAGGTAAAAAGATTTGTGAATGCAAGTTATTTTTAGCGTAAATAGAAAATAGGCAAAAAGAAACCTGATGATATGTTTAAATAGGTAACATATCATCAGGTTTTATTACTTACTTGTTCTTTTGGGAATCCTTATAAGAGGTCTCGCTTGGTCCATAGGTTACTTCACCTGTACTCTTTGTACAATAGTAATAGCCATCGGAATCTTTTATGTCTTTTTTGTTTTTCTGAATAGTACCGTTTTCGTTTAAGAGATATTTGATGCCACCATATTCCCTAATCTGGTATTTTGTATCATCATCTGCTCTCAAACGCATACCATTTCTATACAGGTATCCATCAACTGAGCCGTTAGAGCCAGCACCCTTCGGAGAACCATTGGATTTAAAGTTGAAGTTATAGGTTATGCCGTCAAGAGTCACAGAGACAGTGCCTGTTTTTGCGCCAGTACTTGTAAGATAGAAGACTCTCTGATCATCGCCAAGTTCATTGTCAAGTTTATCAGCAGAATCAATCTCATCACTGTAGCCTCTGATTTTCTTTAAAGAAGAGTCTTCAAAGGTAAAGATTCTTAAACCAGTCACCATCTCACCTTTATCGTTGAATGCATAAGATTTACCATCAATAGATTTAAACTCATTCATTGTGATCTCACCCTTGGAGTTTGCATAATACCAATGAGTCGTACCGCTCTCGTGGTCATCGCTGTTGAGATCCTTAGGTGGAACAGTCTCGAACCAGCCGGTATGAAGCTTCGGTTCCTCTTCATCACCGTAATATTTCCAAGTACCCTTGTCGCTGTTGTGTACCCAAGAATCCTGAGCAACACCTCTCTCATCGAAGGTGTATTTTACATTGCCGATGGTCTTCTCTGTGCTGACAGTCTTCTTACCGTTGGAACCAAAGTAGAAGTGGTAAGTCGGCTCGTTATCATCCTCATTGTCATCGTCCTTAACGCTGATGTATACCCAGGCGTTTGTAACGAGACTTCCATCGCCTTCCGAGTCACCGTAGTATGTAGCAGATGCCCAGTCGGAATCATCGGAGATATTTTCACCTGCGGCTGTGATCCAGCCTGTGAGCATTCTTCCATACATATCAAACGCATATTTCTTTCCGCCGATATCAGCGATCTTCACGCTGTCTCCGGTCGTGCGGAGTGCGCGTCCATTGTTGTCGAAGTAGTACCAGCTTGCGTCGCCAACTTTATTGTCGCCCTGCCAGCTCGGGTTTTCAAGGAAGCGCCAGCCGTTCTTTAACATCTGGCCGCCGTTTCTTAAGTAGTAGTAGTTTCCGTTGTCCTCAAGAAGTGTGTTGCGGACCATATATCCGTCAGAGCCGAGATAGTAGGACTCGCCGTTGTCAGATCTCCAGGCGCTTGTCACGTTGTTGCCGTTATTGTCAGTATAGACCCATTCGCTGTTTACAGACTTCCAGGCAGCAAAAGAACTGAATGAAGCACCCAGAGCGAGAACTGCGGATGCGGAAAGTACTGCCAGGCAGAAATTTTTCTTTCTCATTTAATTTTCCTCCTCATAGAAATTGTAACAGCAGCCAGATCGTTGTTTTCACGGCTGCTGAAAATTCTCAAATTGTTTACATATTCTATTATACCAGAATTCCGATTTATGACAATGGTATTTTCCCTTCAACTTGTGGTAAATGTGTGGCAGGGGAATTACAAATTGTTTAAGAAAAACGTACGGATCAAACTTTATGATGAAAGTGATCGATCCGTACGTTTCGTAGCTCCTATTTTATGATTTCAGGTAATCCGACGCGTCCTTTAAGAAGCTGGCGATGATCAGCAGGATCACGAACGCTACCGGAAACGCTGCAATGATGGAGACACTCTGCAGGTTTGCCATGGAGCTGTCGGAAAATACAAGCGCCATGGGCAGCAGGATCAACAGGATCGCCCAGAAGGCTTTTACTGCATTGTGCGGCTCCTCGTCACCGGTGATCTGGCGGTATGTGTAGGAGGAGGCTACAAGGGCGATAGAGTCAAAGCTGGTAGCATAGAAAGCCACCATGGCAACGATTAAAAGCACAAGGACAAACGGTGCAAGCGGCAGTGTCTGGATGATGGCGATGATCGTTGTGTAGAGATCGCTGCCGGCGGCATAGATCGCCATGACGTCTAACTTTCCGCTTACCTGAAGCCCGAGACTGTAGTTTCCTAAAATGATAAAACTTAAGAATGTAGCGCTGACGCTGCAGGCATATCCGCCGAGGATCGTCTGCCGCACCGTTCTTCCGCGGGAGATGGATCCGATAAAGAACGGAGATGCCACGCACCACACCATCCAGTAGGCCCAGTAGAAGATCGTCCATGTCTGCGGGAAGGAAGTGGTCCGCTGCGGGTCTGTGAAGGTTGCGAGGCCGAGGAAATTCTGAGCAAGATTTCCGACAGCCGCAAAGCCTGTCTCCAGAATATACCGTGTCTCACCGCCGAGGAACAGCACATATGCGAGCAGGGCAAAGAACAGATACATGCAGGACTTTGCAAGAAGGGAGATCCCCTTCATGCCGTGGAGCAGGGCATATGTGTAGAATACGCAGGTGACGCCTAAGATCGCGATCGTTATCCATTTGGAGGATGGAAGGTGGAACAGGGTCGTCAGGACCTGGGACATCAACGGAGTCGCCAGTGCAAATGTCGTTGTAGTTCCTGCGAGGAGCGCAAAGAGCGCCAGAAGGTCGATGAGCTTTCCGGAAATCCCATCTACCTTGTTTCCGAGCAGCGCGCGGCAGGCTTCTGAATATTTCTGCTTATGACAGCCTCTCACATGAAGCATAAAGCCGAAGGAGACGGCGAGTACCAGATAGAATGCCCACGGGATCGGACCCCAGTGGAACAGTGGGTAGGTGCTGGACCAGGTCTGCATGGAACCGAGCTCTGCGATATGCGGATCGTTCGCGTAAAGGATCCATTCACAGAAGGAGTAAAACAGGATATCGGCTGCGAGTCCGGAGGTGAACATCATGCTCGCCCAGACGAAGAGGGGATATTTTGGCTTTTCATCCGGTTTCCCGAGGCGGATCGTACCGAATCTGGAAAATGCCAGATACAGGGATAGCAGGAAGACAAAGAGACCGACGGCAAGATAGAACAGGCCGAAGGTATCGCCAAGGATAAAACGGATCGTGTCGAGAACGCTCTTTGACGCGTCCGGCATCAGGATGAAGCAGACACAGAGCGCCAGGATCGCAAGAAACGGTACGATCACAGTGACCCAGTCGATCCGGTCTTTTAATGGTGTTTCGGAATTTTTGGAACTCATAATTTGAAACCTCCTACGATGTTCAAAAATTAAATATTTATCAAGATATTGAACATTATAGCACTGTAGGAGGGAGAATGCAAGAGAATCTTAAACGGAATTGTCTGCTTTGCATTCTATGGCATGACACCATGAAAAAGGGCCCAGCCACCGGAACATACCCCAGGATTCCGGTGCGGGCCCTTTTTCAAGAGTTACAATCTATGATCCCAAATTGGATCTTACAGGAAGTTCATAAATGTCGTAATAATAAGTGCATTGAAGAAATCGATGAACAGACTTCCGACTAACGGCACTACGAAGTATGCGGTCGGAGCCGGACCATACTTTGCGGTGATCGCCTGCATGTTTGCCATAGCGTTCGGTGTAGCACCCATACCAAATCCACAGAAGCCGGATGTCATAACGGCTGCGTCGTAGTTCTTTCCGAGAAGGTTGAATACTACGAAGTAAGCGAATACTGCCATGAGAACTGTCTGTGCCGCAAGCATTACGATCATCGGAAGTGCAAGCTCTGCAAGCTGCCATAACTTTAATCCCATCATTGCGAGACCAAGGAATAAGGAAAGAGAGAAGCTTCCGATCGTGCTGATCTCTTCCATCGGCATATCTTTGTGGGTTGCGTCAACAATGTTACGGATGATAGCAGCAACAACCATTGCTCCGATGTAGCTCGGGAATGTCATTAACTTGTTAAGGAATAAAGAAACGATCGTGCCGGCACCGATTGCGATTGCAAGGTATAATGCGCTGTCCAGGAATCTTCTGGAATCGATCGCGCCGGTAACTTCGTTCTTATCAACTGTAATCTCATCACTGCCGGTAGCAGTCTCTGTGGACTTTAAGTTCAGGGAATGGATACGACGGTAAGCGAGCGGTCCGCCGATCATACAGCCGGCAACAAGACCGAAGGTTGCGGATGCGATCGCAACCGCGTTAGCGCCTGCAACACCAGCTTCCTCAAGAACCGGTCCGAATGCACCTGCGGTACCATGTCCGCCGACCATCGGGATGGAACCAACCGCAAGACCAAGTCTCGGGTCGAGATGGAAAGCACCGGCAAGTACAGCGCCAAGGCCATTCTGAAGAGCAACCATGATAATGGAAACTAACAGGAATAAGAGTACCTGAACGCCGCCCTTCTTTAAGAGACGGAAACATGCGGTGTAACCAACACTACAGAAGAATACAGTCATGAAGAAGGACTGTAAAGTGTTGTCGAAAGAGATTTCGAGGATTCCTGCGGATCTTAAAATCAGGTGAACAACTGCGTAAACAACGCCGCCGACAACCGGCTCAGGAATACAGTATTTTGTTAAGAATGGGATCTTGCTTACAAGGAAACGTCCAAGAAGCAGAACGAGAGCAGCAACTGCGACTGCCTGATACATGTTAAGTTCAATTTGTAACATAGTTTTTTATACCTCCATACCTTTTATGGTCAGAGTATAAGAATGTTCCTTCAAAAAAAATCATAAAGTTACAAAAAGTTACAAAAATTACTTAACAAAAAATTGTAAATTCTTAACAAGATTTCTACATGTAATAGTTGAAAACATGTGAAAAGTTCTGAACCCACAAAAAATACGCCGAAAAAAGATATTCCGGCGTATAGAAATTAATATGTTTTAGCGCTCTGCTTCCAGCATCAGTCCGTCAATAAACTTTTTGATGCTGACCTTCCCTCCTGAGGAGCGCTTTCCTCTGAGATAGTCCATCTCCGCCTTCACATCCTCAAAGGAGAACAGGGTTCCGGAGTACAGGGTGTAGGTCTCGTTCATGAAATCCTCGATTCCCATATGGGCGATATTGGACATTCCGGCTGCGATGGTACGGCGGATCCGCTGCTCCATATTTTTCGGGGAATCACTGACCGCCTCGCACATCTGCGACACACTTAAATTGGATACAGGAATATGATTCTCGTGAAGATATTCGCAGATCTTTATGATATCCGGACATCCTTTTTCTCCGGACATGCCGACGCGGTTTAAGATGTATTTTAATTTCCTGCCGTAGTCATCTGATTCCGGCTTCATTCCCTTTGGCATATGGTCGATCTCATTCATGAACATCCGGCGGATATTCGCCAGAGTGTGTTCATTTGTGATCTGCTGTTCCACATTTTTTAATACGGAACGGACCTCGATCAGGTTGATCGGCTTGCTGATAAAGAAGTCGATCCCGGCGCTGTACGCCTTGCTGATCAGCTCTTTTGCGGACACCTGAGAGATCATAATACATTTGATCGTGGTGTTCACGGTACGCAGCTCTTTTACAAATTCAACGCCGTCCTTTACCGGCATGAAAAAGTCGACGAGGACAACATCAGGCTTTGACCGCAGAACGTCGGCAAGGTTTGCCGGCTCTCCGCCGCAGTCGCCGCAGATTTCTCCGAGTCCCTGTGCCTCGATGATGTCTTCTAAAATGTTGATGACGGACAGGTCGTCTTCTACGATATAGATCCTCATAATTCTTCCTCCACAAGGGACGCAGCCGGAATCATAACAGTAAAGGCAGTTCCGCTGCCTTGCTCCGATCTCACTTCGATGCTTCCCTTAAACTGTTCTTCCACGGTCATTTTTACCCCATAAAGACCGACACCGCGGAAGATATTTCCGGTTTTATGGTCAAATTTCGTTGAATATCCCATTTTAAAAATATTCGGCAGATGGCGGGAGGAAATTCCGGGTCCGTCATCTGTGACACAGAAGATGTAGTTCCCGTCACGAAGGTGCTCTTCGATGCAGATCGTGCCGATCTTCCGGTCGGATTCGATGGCCTCAATGGCATTGTTGACAAGATTTTTCAACACGGCCATGAGTTCGTAATGCTCCTCGGTCATAAAGTTGTCCGAGCATCGGAACTCCAGCTGGATATGGACATTTTTCGCCTCCAGCATATGGTAGGTGGTGTCTTCAAGGATCTTTAAGATATCCTGAAAGCTCATCCGTTTCTCATCGTACTCCTCGGAGATCTCCTCCTCAATTCCCTGAATGATCCGGATATAGTCTTTCTTGATCTCGTGGACATCCCGCGCGATGGAGAGTGACATGTGCTTCATATCATCCGGCACGTCCATCTCGTTTAACTTCTCGTAGAGCTTATAGGCGTTCGCCATGACGGATTCGATCTCCTCGGAATTCTTCCGCATGAAGTAGATCTCATTCTTTAAGCCTGTAGTCATTAAGAACAGGCGGCGGTAACGGTTCTCGTGCTCTTCGTTTTTTAAAAGAGTCCGGTAGTGACTTTCCGCCATTAAGATCAGGCTTGTGAGGAAAGTCCGGAACAGGGCGATCAGGAGAAGGTATCCTGCTTTTTCCGGTGTCATGGTGTGGAGGAAGCTCTCTGAAATACAGAGCTCCACCAGATTCGAGCCAAAATCAGCGAAAAAGACTGCCGGGAATAACCGGCTGAAGGACACGGTATGTTTTCCGGGGATCATAGCGCCAAAGATGATCCCGTAGCAGAAATAGAAGACTGCGTTTGGAAATAAATTTTCTGCGGATGTAATGAAATCAGCACCGCCGTTTACTGCTACGGTCAGTCGGAACAGAAAGACGATCACGGCAGTTACCGAACAGGTCATCGTCGTGGAAAGATTTTTTCCCAGTGTCATTAAGAGGACCGGGAGCACGATAACGGAAGAGGAAATACGGAAATTGTATACAAAAAGATTCCAGTAGAGCTGGGATACGAGGGCGACGATCGCTCCGATCAGAACCATGCGTTTCAGATCCCTGACGCTCTTATTTTCATTTATCATTCGGTATCCCCCCTCTGTGATTGTTCGATAAAAATCAATAATATAATGATACGTTATTGTTAAAAAAAAGTCAACGGAGCGAGGGTTAAGATATTTATGTAAGAAGGCTCAAAATTGTGAGAAAAATAGGATGAAACTTTATTTTTTGTATTGTAAGATTTTCGGTCTTCGATTATAATATAGTCATAGGGGACAGACACCGTAAGGGGTTTTCGGTGCTGTAAAAAACGAAAAATTGAGGAGGATACTGACATGAAACCATACCGCGAAATGTCAAAGGAAGAACTTGCATCTTTAAAGGAGCAGCTTGAGGCTGTGTACAAAGAGTATCAGGGAAAAAATTTAAGCCTGAATATGGCACGTGGCAAGCCATGTAAGGAGCAGCTCGACCTTTCCCTTCCGATGATGGATGTCTTAAACAGCTCCAGCGACTATATCTCCGCTGACGGCGATGTAAGAAACTATGGAATCCTGACCGGTATTCAGGAAGCAAAAGAGCTGATGGGAGCTATGATGGATGCTCCGGCTGAAAATATCGTTATGTACGGAAATGCCAGCCTGACATTGATGTTTGATACAGTAAGCCGTGCCTGGACACATGGTGTTTGCGGAAGTACTCCGTGGTGCAAACTCGACAAAGTAAAATTCCTCTGCCCGGTTCCGGGATATGACAGACACTTTGCGATCACCCAGTACTTTGGTATCGAGATGATCAATATTCCGATGACAGCCGATGGTCCGGATATGGATCTTGTTGAAAAATATGTAAATAACGATGAGACCGTAAAAGGCATCTGGTGCGTTCCGCTTTATTCGAACCCGTCCGGACAGTCCTATTCCGACGAAACAGTAAAGAGATTCGCAAACTTAAAGCCGGCAGCAAAAGACTTCAGAATCATCTGGGATAACGCTTACTGCGTACATCATTTACACCCGGATCATCCGGATCATATCCTTGATATCCTTTCTGAGTGCGCGAAGGCCGGAAATCCGGATATGGTATATAAGATCGGTTCCACAGCGAAGATCACATTCCCGGGATCCGCTATCTCCGCGATCGCTACATCCAAGGCGAATATCGAAGATATGAAGAAACAGATGAACGTACAGTTTATCAGCCATGATAAGATCAACCAGCTCCGTCATGTGCGCTTCTTCAAGAATCTTGATGGAATCAAGGCTCAGATGGCAAAACATGCTGCGATCCTCTGCCCGAAATTCGAGGCGGTTGACGAGATCTTAAATAAAGAGCTTGGCGGACTTGAGATTGGTAAGTGGACAAAACCGAACGGAGGATATTTCGTTTCTTTCGATTCTCTTGATGGATGCGCGAAGGCGATCGTTGCCAAGTGTAAGGATGCCGGTGTTGTCATGACAGGCGCAGGTGCAACCTACCCATACGGCAAGGATCCGCATGACTCCAATATCCGTATTGCTCCGTCCTTCCCGACACTGGAAGATTTAAAGCTTGCGGCTGAGATTTTCTGCGTATGCGTAAAACTTGTAAGTATCGACAAGCTCCTTGCTGAATAAGGCGGGAAAAACGGCAGACAGGCTGCCGGAGAAATAAAAACTGAAATGATCGTAAAAAAGAGGGACTGACAGCCGAATTACCGGCTGTCAGTCCTTTACTTTTTTGCGTTGGTATACTAAAATGAAAAAGACTATCGAAAACGGTAGGGGAATCCTTGAAAAAATACCGGAAAAACGTTTTGACAGCGTGCTTCTGGAAAAGGACGGAAATGTTTATGAAAGAAAAAATTGAGAAACTGAAAAGCAGCCAGGGGAATGGGGAATCCAAGGAGATACAGGAACCGGCGAATGGAACAGGAACAGCAAAGAAAAAGTCCGGTCTGGCCCGCGAGGGGATCGCTTACCTGATCTTCGGTGTCCTGACAACAGTGATCGACTATGTGATCTCAAATCTTCTATATTATATATGGAAGATGGATCCGGTTCCTGCTCAGACCATTGCGTGGGTGGCTGCGGTGCTGTTCGCTTTTGTGACGAATAAGTGGTGGGTATTTGAGAGCCATACGCTGAATCCGGGGAAGGTATGGAGAGAATTTGTTTCATTTGTTCTCTGCCGGGTAGCGACCTTCCTGTTTAACCTCGCTGCCCTGTTTGTTATGGTGGATCTCATGAAGATGGAGTTCTTTCTCTGCAAGCTTCTGATCTCGGTCGTGGTCGTGGTACTGAATTATGTGTTCAGCAAGATCCTGATTTTTACGAATGACAAAAAGAAATGACCGGATCAGATCTTGAAGTGCGAAATACCTTTTGCGTAGACGGAGGAGTTTTACGGTATGACAGAAATAAAAGAAATTGATGACACAGTCCGGGAAGAAATACCAGAAAGAATCCCGGAAACGTGTAAGAAGAAACGACGAACGGTGCCGGTGCTAAAGCCGAGAGACGGTCTTATGATCGCGTTTTTTGTCCCGGTGCTCGTTATGATCTGCATATTTGCCCAGAGAGGGATCTTCCCGTTCGGCGAGAGGTGCTTTCTTAGGACGGACATGTATCATCAGTACGCCCCGTTCTTCTCGGAGTTCCAGTATAAGCTGCGGACCGGTGGAAGCCTTCTATACAGCTGGGATGTGGGAATGGGTGTTAATTTTGCGGCTCTTTACGCATATTATCTCGCAAGCCCTTTAAACTGGCTGATCCTGCTCTGCCCGAAAAAATTGATCATCGAATTCATGACAATCATGATCGTCATAAAGATCGGACTTTCGGGACTCAGCTTTGCCTGGTATTTAAAACAGCACAGTAAAAACTGTATTCTGGGTGTCGGATTTTTCGGGATTTTTTATGCGTTGTCCGGATATATGGCGGCGTACAGCTGGAACATCATGTGGCTGGACTGCATTCTCCTCTTCCCGCTGATCGTTTACGGACTGGAGCGTCTTGTGAGGGAACAGAAGGGAATGCTCTACTGCGTGACCCTTGGGCTTTCCATTTTGTCCAACTACTATATTTCCATCATGACCTGCCTGTTTCTGGTGCTTTATTTCATCGCACTTCTTATTTTGGAAGAACCGGGACCGGTAAGAAAATACGCGGAGAGCTGCGTGAGATTTGGAATCTACTCCCTGCTTTCCGGTGGACTCGCGGCGGGAGTTCTGCTGCCGGAGATCTGTGCGCTCCAGAGCACGGCATCCGGCAACTTTGATTTCCCAAAGGCGTGGACTTCCTATTTCCCGATCTTCGACATGATCGCCCGCCATATCGGAAATGTGGAGACGGAGATCGGTCTGGACCACTGGCCGAATATTTACTGCGGCGTCGCGGTATTTCTCTTCTTTTTGCTATATCTGGCATGTAAGAAGATCTCTGTGAAAGAAAAGGCTGTGTACTGCGGACTGCTGCTGCTCTTTTTTGCAAGCTTTTCCATGAATGTGCTGAATTTTATCTGGCATGGATTCCACTATCCGAACAGCCTTCCGTGCCGACAGTCCTTCATCTATATCTTCCTGATGCTGTTTATCTGTTTCCGGGCTTATGCGCATCTGGATGAGACACCGAAAAAGTATGTTGCTATCGCGTTCTGGGGAAGCATCTGCTTTGTACTTCTGGCAGAAAAGCTGGTGACACAGGAACATTTCCACTTTATTGTCTACTATGTGGCGATCATCTTCCTTGCGGCTTACGCGGGACTGATCTACCTTTATAAAGGAGGAAGGCGGGCCTTGGCCGGATTTCTGGCACTGGCGCTGGTCTCCATGGAGGCAGCCATCAATACAACCGTGACGAGTGTCACGACCACGAGCCGTGAATCCTACACTGCGGATAACGAAGAGGTCCGGATCTTGAAGGATTCTCTGGAACCGGCATCGGATTTCTACCGGGTGGAGAAAAAGACGAGAAAGACGAAAAACGATGGCGCATGGATGAACTTCCCGTCGGTATCCCTGTTCTCCTCAACGGCAAATGCGGATCTATCGAAGGTCTTTAAGAAGCTTGGATGCGAGTCCTCCACGAACGCCTACAGCATCACGGGAAGCACACCGCTTGTGGACAGCATCTTTTCCGTAAAATATGCGCTCTATTCCGATGCAGTGTCCAACACGGAGCTTATGATGTATTTGAGGGAGAGCGGCGGGACATATCTCTATGAGAACCTGTATACACTGCCGCTGGGCTTTGTTCTTCCTTCGGATATTGAGGAGAACTGGCAGTATGAGATGGATAATCCCGCGGAAGTACAGAATGATCTGTGTCTGGTCACAGGGGCAGACGAAGTTCTTGTAGATACAGGCGGAACAGTGAATAAAAATACGTTCACCTTCACACCGGATATGACCGGGGAATACTATGTGTTCGTTCTGAATAAGAAGGTGAAGAACGTGAAAGCGGATCTGCCGTCGGGTTCAAAGTCATTTGGCAATGTAGACCGCGGATATCTTCTGGAACTTGGAACCCTGTCTCCGGGATATGAAGTGAAGCTCACGGCGGATGAGGCGGGTGAGCAGCTGAATGCCATTGCCTACCGGTTCTCCGAGGATGCCATGATTCAGGTTTATGACCGTCTGAACCGGATGCCGATGCATCTGACGAGCTGGAAGGACACGAAGCTTTCCGGAACTGTAACTGCTGACCGGGCTGGAACGCTCTTCACATCGATCCCCTTCGATAAGGGCTGGACTGTGAAGGTAGACGGGCAGAAGGTGGAGACGAGGAAAGCGTTCGGCGCATTCCTTGCCATCGATGTGGGTGCAGGGGACCATGTGATCGATTTTTCTTATTTCCCGGAGGGATTAAAGACTGGCGGCCTGATCACAGGCGGATCGATCGTGATCCTGATCTTTTTATGGTTTTTGCGCAGAGAGATGGAGAGGCGGAAAGCCAGGGAAGAGGCAAGAAAAATTTGGAAAATGCAGAGAAAACTTGAAGAAGAGTCTTCGGACGACGATCCTGAGTTTGAGGAAATTCCGGATATTGATGACGAGGACGCCTTAGATGACCCTGACGAAACAATTCCGGATGAAATCGAAGAGGATGAGAAACAAGAGTTTTCCGATGAGTATTTAGGAGAACGAAGAGAAGAGTCACAGGATATCGATCGAGATAATCAAAAACTATAAATCATATAAAACAGACAACGGAGGAACAGACATGAAACTTTGGGGCGGAAGATTTACGAAGGAAGAGAACCAGTTAGTACACAATTTTAATGAATCCATCTCCTTCGATCAGAAATTTTACAGACAGGATATCGCGGGTAGCATCGCCCATGTGACGATGCTCGCGAAACAGGGGATCCTCACAGAGGAAGACCGTGACGCGATCATTGCCGGCTTAAAGAGTATTCGTGAAGATATCGACAACGGAACCTTAAAGATCACAACGGAATCCGAGGATATCCATTCCTTCGTTGAGGCGAACCTTATCGAACGGATCGGAGATGCCGGAAAGAGACTCCACACCGGGCGAAGCAGAAATGATCAGGTCGCTCTTGATATGAAGCTCTACACAAGAGACGAGATCGATGAGACAGATGCCCTGTTAAAGGGACTTCTGGAAGTTCTCTTAAAGCTCATGGAGGACAATCTCCACACCTACATGCCGGGATTTACCCATCTTCAGAAAGCACAGCCGGTAACTCTGGCTCACCATGTAGGCGCTTACTACGAGATGTTCCGCCGTGACAGGGGACGTCTTGCAGATATCAGAAAGCGCATGAATTACTGCCCGTTAGGATCCGGTGCCCTTGCAGGAACCACGTACCCGTTAGACCGCGAGTACACAGCAGAGCTTTTAGACTTTGACGGACCGACCTTAAACAGCATGGATTCCGTATCCGACCGGGATTATCTCATTGAGCTTCTGGCAGCACTCTCCACGATCGCCATGCATTTGAGCCGTTTCTCCGAGGAGATCATCATCTGGAACAGCAACGAGTACCGTTTTGTTGAGATGGATGATTCTTACAGCACCGGAAGCAGCATTATGCCGCAGAAAAAGAATCCGGATATCGCGGAGCTGATTCGCGGAAAGGCCGGCCGTGTTTATGGTGCCCTGATGTCCATGCTGACCGTCATGAAGGGAATTCCGCTGGCATACGATAAGGACCTTCAGGAAGACAAAGAGCTGACCTTCGATGCCATCGACACCGTAAAGGGCTGCCTCTTACTCTTCACAGGAATGGTATCCACGATGACATTCCGCAAAGATGTGATGGAAGCCAGCGCAAAGAACGGCTTTACGAATGCCACAGATGCTGCGGACTACCTTGTAAACCACGGCGTTCCGTTCCGTGATGCCCACGGGATCATCGGACAGCTGGTGCTTCTCTGCATCAACGAGAACAAGGCATTAGATGATCTGACTCTGGAACAGTTCAAGTCCATCAGTCCGGTATTCGAGGAAGATATTTACGATGCGATCTCCATGAAGACATGCGTGGAGAAACGTGTGACCATCGGCGCTCCGGGTGCGGAGGCGATGAAGAAAGTCATTGAGGTTTATAAGAAAGAACTGAACGCTTAAAGTTGACATTGCAGAAAAAGGCTTTCGGACCACTGAAAAATGTTTACATTTTCTCAGTGGTTTGAGAGCCTTTTTCTATAAGGGCGACGCCCGACGCTTCTTGTCGGATGCGCAGCATCCGGCAAGAAGAGAACAATGTCAACAAATCAGAATAACGAACACAGCCGCCAAGGACGATACCCCAAATATCGTTCCAAGGCGGCTGTGCGTTTAAAATATCGCGTTATAATATAATGAGAAGAAAGTTTCGGGAAGAGTTGGTGCGGCTCTTCCTTCCATTCGTGTATTATAGCATGGTTTGTCTGGAAAGTAAAATGGTTATGAGTAAATAAAAAGTGACAAATTAT
>ULUM01004345.1_pt1 | contig 15383 bp, 28 predicted proteins | sample 1958501 | NCBI WGS metagenome assembly ULUM01 (sample SAMEA4835760, study PRJEB28245) | human gut metagenome | biome: gut microbiome; material: fecal sample | place: Denmark | collected 2008
ATGGTTATGAAGTTATTGTTCCTAAATTTAAGTTTTATAACTTTTCTGATAAGACTAGGTTTGCACCTTTATATTATGCTGGAGAAGAAGAATTAACTAGTTATAAAGAATTTGCAAAAGAGGTTGAAGAAGATAGCGAAGAATATGTAGCTTTGAAACTTTTAGGCTTCATTAAAGAAGAAGTATGATAACATCTTTTGAATCACTAGCTGAAAGGCGATTAATAACTCTAAATTATCACAAAAAAGATAGTCAACAGTACATCAACAGCTTAAATTATTTTGAATATGCTAGAATATACTTCGAGAAGAATGGCTTTCCAGAAGATAACAGACGAGTTTATCAAAGTGGCAAGCGAAAAGGTCAAAAAGTTGGCTGGTCTGACAAAGAGGAAAAACAGCAGAAAGACGATATCAGGAATTTCATATATGAAAAGCAATTACAAAAGTTTAAACGCAAGAGAAAAAGCAAGTAAACATTATGCTAGAGGCGTCAGAAAGCTATCTAAAGAGCTCAAAGAGATGAACGAAACAAAGTATAGGGCTGGGCCCAACGAGCGCTTATATGGCTTAATAAATGACTTGTGGGACTACTGGGAAGACGGATATATTTTACCTATGCTTAAATATAATATAGAAATTACAAGACAAGGGAACGTATTTATCGTGGAAAGAGGAGAAAATGAGCGTATTTGAAACTTTTGTTGAAATTGAGGGTTTTGAAAATTATGAAGTGTCAAATCTAGGCAAAGTTAGAAATATAAAAAGTGGTAGAATACTTAAACCTTTTCTTATTCAAAGTGGATATTTAGTGCACGGCTTATACGAAAATAATAAAAGGAAAACTCTGCTTCTGCATAGAATTATAGCAACTACTTTTATAGACAACCCTGAAGCAAAGCCTTGTGTAAATCACATTGACGAAAATAAGTTAAACAATGATTTAAGTAATCTTGAATGGTGCACTGAAAGAGAAAATGCCATACACGGTACTAGAATAAAAATGATTGCTGAAAAGAACTTCAAAAAAGTTATTCAACTAGATTTAAATGACAATGTGTTAAATGAATTTGAATCAATGAAACAAGCAGAACAAGAAACAGGGGTTTTCGCAACTAGTATAAGTGCATGTTGCAATGGAAAAGTAAAAAGTGCTGGCGGATTTAAGTGGAGGAAAAAATGAGCGTATTTGAAACTTTAAGTGTCATCAACGTTAATGACAAAAAGAGTAAAAAGAACAATCTTGATTACTTGAGTTGGGCGTTTGCTTGGGCAGAGGTAAAAAAAATATATCCTGAAGCAACAAACAAGATTTATAAGAACAAGGATGATTGGAATTACCACACAGACGGTCGCACAGCTTGGGTTGAGGTTGGAGTTACTATCGAGGGGTTAGAGCACATTGAGCATCTTCCTGTAATGGACTATCGTAATCAATCTATCCCGCTTGAAAAACTGACTTCAATGGACGTGAATAAAGCAATTCAACGCTGTTTAGTAAAAGCAATCGCAAGGCACGGTTTAGGTTTATATATCTATATGAATGAAGACCTCCCTGACATGACAGAGGAACAAAAACTGTTGGAAGCTGAAAAACAACGACTTCGTGAAATCCAGCCAGCACTAAAACGAGCTGAAGAACTTGGATATCCTAATATGGAACTACTTAAAACAAAGACAAAAAAAGAAATCTTTGACATCATGACAATTTGGAAAGCAACAGAGGGAAAATAAAAAATGGCAATTATCACAACTACGGCGCAAGTAAACGAAAAAAATACTCGAACAGTAAACACAGCAAAAGGCGACAAGAAAATTATTTCAGTTCCTTTGTTTGAAAAAGAAAAAGGATCTAGCGTAAAAGTTGCGTATGGTTCAGCGTTCTTACCTGACTTCATTCAATTAGGCGACATCGTAACGGTAAGCGGTCGTGTACAAGCTAAGGAATCAGGCGAATACGTAAATTACAACTTTGTTTTCCCTACGGTTGAAAAAGTATTTATCTCTGGTGTAGATAGTATGATATCACAATCACAAGCTAAACAAGACTTATTTGGTGGAGCTGAACCGATTGAAGTTAACACGGAAGATTTACCCTTCTAATGGAAAGTTGGTTATATGTACACAGCAGAAGAGAGAGAGCAAATTATCGACATCGTGGATAAGATGAGCTTACTAAGACAAGACTTTGACGGAGCTTTCGCTTGGATCAAGGAAAACGTATCAATGCCATTTGACTTTGACGGAGAACAGCAATTTATATCAGACTTGAAGCAGTTAGTTAAAATTAACGCTTTGAAGTTTGGTAAAATATATGAAGGAGTATTAAATTGACAACATTAAGAGAACTGCACAAAAAACTTAAAATCAAACAAACGCTTGACAACTACGTACGAAACACAAATAAAAAATATAAGTATAATCTTGCAGCTGATGAAATTCTTGGCGAGGGAATGGCTAAATTAATCGAACTTAACACACAAGGTAAACTTGGACGACATGCACAGCAAATTGCTTACATCAACCATAACTTGAGCTTACAGCGACAAAAGGAACAACTGGAACAAGCTAACGAACGACTTGCTAAACGTGCTGAGAAGGCCCAAAAATTGCTTGACACGGAACTTCTGAAAGATAGCTACATCGAAACGCTTGAAATGTTTAGTAAATTCAATTCAGCAAAACAATATACTATGTGGGACGACCTAGAAACTCCAACTAAAGTGATTGAGTTCATGGAAAAAAACGGTGTGAAGCAAGGTAAATGGCTACGTCCTGAAGGGGTTGACGCTTGGTTCAAAGAACGAATCATCTGGTTCAAGAATAAATTGAAAGAAAAATAATATCATATAAAACTTTTTGCTTGACGGCTTAGAGTTTTTTTGTTATAATAATACATATAGTTAAGGAAAGAGGAAAAATGGATATTGTAAACAAAACAGTTGAAAAACTCCAAGAAGAACTAGAGAGTTGTATTCAAACATTGATTAAAGCAAGCATGGCAGCAAATATCACTCAAGATATTGTTGTAGGAAACATTGTAGACAGAAAGCTTGCGGATCTAGCTAAAACCAATAAACTTGCAGTTGATTATATCGAAAAAGTGACTGGAAAGGATATTGATGTTGTAATGGCCGAGAATGTAGCACTTGAAGAGGAGGAATAATGAAAAGAAAATATTTTAATGACAAAAGATATTGCCATTGCTTTGACATTCAAACGAGTGACGGCTTAGGAGTTTGCAAAGGTTGCAGAGGATATACAAATATCTGTTATGGCTGCGGTCAATGTTTACATTGCTGGTATACATCACAGGTTGAGCTATTTACCGAATATAATGAACCTAAGTTGCTGGAACTTATAGAAAAATGGAATAAATTTTACCAAATCAGAAAGACAATAAATAATGCTTAGTTTAGACGAGAAGAAAATCAGAAAAGGCAAACCTATTGGGCTACCGTACCAAGGAAGCAAGAAGAAGATAAGCAAGAAGATAATTGAAATTATCAAACAGAACTTTGGCACAGACAAGCCGATATACGACATCTTCGGAGGAGGTGGAGCAATTACAGCCGAATGTATTTTAAATGGTTTAGAAGTGCATTATAACGACTTAGACAAGGATATAACCAACGCTTTTGAACGAGTTATCTCACAAGACCGTGAGTGGATAAAAACGCTAATTGTTTCACGTGATGAGTTCTTCAAGATTAAGGAGAAAGAAAACAAGACAACAGATGAATTTTTAAAGTTATTGGTCAATTCTTTTGGCAATAATAAGAAGGATTATTTATATTCTAAAGAAAATTCAGATTTAAAATATAATCTAGCTAAAGAAATTATTGAAAAGCATGACGTTTTTAGCGGTTATAAACAAACAGAAACATATAAGAAAGTTACTTATAACACGAAACAAGAAAATAATAAAGCGTTTGAACGTCTTCAGCAACTCCAACAACTTCAGCAACTCCAATATCTTCAGCAACTTCAGAAGCTGGACGAAGTAAAAGCAACGAATAAAAATTATCATTATTTTGGCGAAATTTTTGGAGCTATATTATATCTTGACCCACCTTATGAAAGAGCAAACCAAAAAGGTTATATCAATCAATTCGATAGTCAAGAGTTTTATGACTGGGCATTTGAAATGGCTAAAAATAATATCGTTATAATTTCAAGCTATTCAATTTCAGACGAACGCTTTGAAGCTGTATGTTATTTTGACAAAGCACGTAGCACTTTACAAATTGGAACAAGTAACAAAGAGAAAAATGAAAAGCTGTTTATGGTTAAGAATAGTTAACTCTTGACAAAGTGAAAGCAATTTGATAGAATATAATTATAAATAGAGGAGAACAAAATGAAAGATACAATAAAAACTTTAATGATGGTTGTAGGTGTCGGCTTTACGCTTATCGCTATCACTTGGATAGGTATGCTTGCGACGTTGCTTATTGCATGGATTGGAGGTAACATCTAATGAATTATGGTACAAATAAGCACTATGCCAATGAATACGGTGTGGAACTTAACGAATACTTGAAACACAATTTTAACTACGAAGAGCTTGTAGGGTGGTATACAATGCAGGTATTAAAGTATCTAGTAAGAGCTGGCAAGAAAGAGGGTGAAAGCTACGATAAGGACCGTAATAAGGCTCTAGACTATGCCAAAGAACTTGCTAACTTAAGTAACGAGAATGAGCTTACAGAGTACACTACTGACGATATTATGGGCTTTATACAAGAACTTGCTGATGATTTTGAACGTTGGGAAGGAATAAAATAATTAAAAATAGTTAATGTTTGACAGCATTAGCTTTTTTTGATACAATGGTATTATAGAAATTAAGGAGACGCAAATGGAAAAATACAATGTTAAGCTGATGAACAACAAAAAAGGATATTTGAATTCTTTTAAAAATGAGCTAGGTGATAAGTTTCTCTTCCTAGGGTTTAAAGAAGAAAGAAATAACTTCAAGTCAGAGTTCACTAAAGAAGAAATTAAAGCGATTGATGAAAGATACTTAGAATTTATTGAAGAGGTTTAAAGTTAATTCTTGACAAACATAAGATAATTTGATACTATTGTCTTATAGAAAGGTGGTTAAATAATGGCAATGCGAAAAGATAGGGAAATAGTAGCTTATAACCCTATTACAGAAGAAGAACTACACTTTAGCTGTAAAGCTCAATGTGCTAAGTATTTCGGCCTTAAAGCTAATACAGTCGTCAAGTGGTTTGATATTGGTAGACCTATAATTGAACTGCTAAGAGAGCAAGATAATAAGCAGGTGGCAATTGAAAAGCAAGACAAGTTAAAAGGCTTTGAGCTATTTACAATAAATGAATGGAGTGTTTTTGATAATTAATTACGAAGACATGAAAATAGAAAGTTTTGGTGAAAAAACAAATGAAATTATTTAACAGAAAACCTAAGGACAAAATTAAAGTAGCAACAGCATTTACATTAAAAGGATTAACAAAACAAGTAATTCAATTAGAACAAAAAGGGTTTATTAAACAAGGGGAAATCCAAAGCGCTATGTTTGACGGAACAATTGTGGCTTATAAGCAAGTAATGATCAAGAAAGCTAGTGAATAATATGTGTAAGAAACGCAAATACACAAAAATGGGTGCTTTATACTCAATAGCTAATGCCCAGCATAGGAAAAATAAAGCTGATAAGATACCAGTCAGAGCTTATCACTGTAAGTGGTGCAATTTATATCACTTATCAAGCCAGCAAAGGCTAAACATCAAGACAGGAGTAATTGGATAATGAAAGATGAATTTACATACTATACAGTAACTTGGATATTGGAAAAAGAAATTAAATCACGTAAGTTTTATAATAAAAAAGAGGCTTTAAAATGGAACGAATTACTTCCAGAAGAACAAAGATATGAAGTTAAAAAGCATACAGAAATAATTGAGGTTATAGCATAATGACAAACGAAGAATTATATGAAAGAATTACTAGCATGCTAAAAGAGCAAGGTGTCGGAATAAGTCAGTTTGAATCAAAAGTTAAAGCTGAAACAGGTAAATATCCTAACTTAAAAATGACTAAATCACGTTTGAGCTTACCGAATACCGTAGCATTCCCTTATCTTACTATGTTTTTCAATGATGATGAAATGCACGAACTTACCCTTAAAAAGATTGATAGCGTAGGAGATAACGGAGAAACGTTTGACTTACTAGATGAGATATTGTCTAGTTTAGAACCAAGTAAAGAGTATCTATATAAGCAACGATTGAAACGTAAAATGCAAAGGGGGGTAGTAAGATAATATTACATAAGTATACAAGTGAGATTAATAGTTCAAAATATCCACGGTCAACAGCTAGAAAGATTGCTAACGACTTGAACAAAAAATACCCTTTTAATAATTATCTAGTAAGCCTTGAGTTAGGCTCTAAACGGTATATTATTGAAAAATTTGAAATTAGAGGAATGAATAGATGAAGCGTTACTACGTAGAAGAAGATGACAATGGCAAAGAAATTAAGCGAAAACTAACAACTTTTGCTAACGACGACTTAACACAGCTTTCAGATGATGAACTAGAAACATTATATTATGAATCATCGGCTCAATTTTTAGCTAAAGCAATGCACTTTATGAAGATTGAGAATGAACTGTTTTCAAGAAAGAATGTAATTGTAAGTGATGAAATTCTAATAAATACTGGCAACAATATTATTGAAGCCATTAATCAGGTAAGCAATTAAAACATAGAAAAGAGCACGGCATGAAAAAAGAAGCACAAGACGCACAATGGTTTATTTTAAAATTAATCGGTAGTCACTTAGAACAAATGGCTGTACATGAATTGAAAATTAATGATGTTAATTCTAAAACTTCAATAGACTTATGGAACTATTATAAGTTGTGGAATGAAGAACTAGAACAATTATACAAACAAAATAGTTCTTATATTAAAAATGGCGAATATGATAAAGTTGAAACGCCAGAACGACAAGAACCGCCAAAATTTTAAGAAAAGAGCATGGCATGAAATATGAGATTTGGTATAGCGCAATAGATGGAGATTATTATAAAACAAGCGACACGCTAGAAGAAGCAAATAATGATTTTGCGTTTGTATTAACAATGTATAGGCTTGTTCCTTTATTTGAAATGCGTTTAATTGAAATTGATTCACAGGGCGAATATAAAGTTATTAAGTCATTTAAAAATATGAAAGCAAATAATAAAGACATAGTTATGGCGAAAGCATATTATAATTCACGTACACGTAAAGGAGAATAATTATCTTTATTTTAACAGACGATACAATTAGAAGTATTGTACTAATTCAGCAAGCTCATAAAAGGGCAAATAACAACTTTAATGATATTGTGGCACAATTATATCAACAAGAGTTTAAAACGCAAGAGAAAGCAAAATATGAGCATATAAGGCAAGCTAAGGAGAAAGCACTTGAAGAACAACGAATTAGTGAAGAAAATAAACGAAGAGTTGAAGCTGAAAAACAAGCCGAATCTGACAGAATCTCAAGAGAACACGATAAGACAACTGAACAACCTGACACCGAAAGGACGCAAGAAGTTAGCGATGAAAATGAAAATGAGGGAGGTGTACCAAACACAGCAACTAGTGACACTATTGGAAGTGATTGGTCTAGTGTAAGCCCAGAAATAGCTGCGAATTATATGGCAAGCAAGACAGGAGTAAGTGCTGGGAAATGGCTTGATGTTATTTATAAGGAGTCGAGTGGAAACCCTTATGTTGAAAATGAGTTATCATGCTGGGGACTATTACAGATAATGCAAAGCGCGCATGGGCAGGTATCTAACTTAAGTCCACAAGATTATTTAGACAAAGCAGTAAGTATATATCAAGGTTCAGGCGGTACAGCTTGGGTGACTTGGTAAAAAAATAAAAACAAAATAAATTAATTAAAAATAGAAAGTAGGTATATCCTCTTTAAGATATGCTCAATTACAAAAGAAAAACAGCTATAAAGCTGTCTTTTTTTATTTTATAGTTTAGTTGCGTTTGGTCCAAATTCAGCGTCTAGTTCCACTTGTAACATGGTATCTTTAGGCAGATTAAGTTTACCCCATTTGTTTTGATAGTTTTCTAACATGCGTGTAGATCGTACATAGCGTACTGATACTCCATTAGATACATAGTAGCGTTTTGTGTCTGTGCAATAAATAAGATACATTTCGATTTCCTTTTCGTTTTGTTTGCTTTCAGTTTGACCTGTAAGGCGTTTGTTTAGTTCTGCAATAAAATATGAGCGACAACTTTCTAAAGTGCCACCATGGACTTCTACTGACCGTCTAGGGCACGAAGTAGATGATAGTTCTTGATGTAACTTGACTGTATTACGATCAGGAGTTAGCCCCCATTGTTTCATGTACTTAGCTACATCATCTAGTACCGCTTGTTCATTCCTTAAGAACTGGTTTAAGTCGCCTTCTGATTGGCATACTTCCCAGCTGGCGTAATTTGCATTACCGTATGAGTTAGCGCAATGCCATGCCTTGTTAGAGAAGTCGGAAGCCTGTAAGCGTCCATCCGAAGCGATATAAACATGAGCAAAGCCATTTTCAGGGTTGTGTGTAGGTAGCCAGCCATTGTAGAAGCCAGTGTTAGCACCATTTGAGCCTGCGTCATTGTGAATTACAACCCCAGTAGGATTATGCCCACGAACGCCAGCATTAGTTATATTCATTCTTTTTTATCCTCCGTTTGTTCTTCTTCCGCCTCAGGAACACTTACACCATTCTTTTTCATAAGTTTAACCAAACCGTCAAACATAGGGCTAATTTTTGCGATTAAGTAAATAAATTGTCCTACGAAGTACAACAATCCTACGTCAATCACTGTTTTCGCAATGTCAGAGGTTGAAGGAGTTTGAGTAAAGTAAAAGACTGCGTATAAAACCCATAGCGAGAAAACTAACGTCAAATCAATTACAAGTCTACGCTTGAAAGGTGGGTCCATTGCTTCTCTATCTTTAATCCATGTAGCGAACAAAATCGCCAAAATCAAGATAGTTATTAAAATCATTCTAGTTACCATTATATTTTGCTTTCTATTTGTTTACAATAAAGGCGCTGATAAAGCGAAAGATATTGTTTTTCCGTTCATTGAAGTGTTATTTGGATTACCTACTGAGATACCACTTGGAGACATGTTAATTAAAGATAACGACAGGCGGCCAGTAGAATAAAATGAACCAGCAGTATCAAATTGAGGTAGATTTGTTCCAAAAGCAGGTGGGAAAGTGCCAACCGGAACAATGAAATTCGGTGCGACATTTGGCACAGGAATGCTATTTCCTATAACGTAAATTACACCATTAATAATCCTTGCCTGTAATGTACCTGTTGAACCTACTCCACCAGCCCTATTTAAATCAGTCCAAGGAACATCCTTTTTATTGACTAGGCTATTAATAATAACATCATCAAGTAAAGTATGTTCAGTTGGTTGCTTAGCACTTATAACTCCTGTTCCGTCAGTTGTTCTAATATCTATCACAACTTTAAGTACACCTGAATCATTATTTAAATCAACATTATTGCTATTGTCTGAAGTTTCAGCCGATAAAGTAACAGGGTGTGCCGTTTGAGTTAAGTCAATATTTGCATGGATATAATTGACTGCATTTCCTTTTAAAGCTACAGTTTCGTTTAATAGTTCAAAATATCTTCCACCAGCAACAATTGAAGTATTAGTATATTGTACATTAAGAGCTGTATTTAACGGACTTGTCCAGTCTCTTCGTCTAATTGTTCCATAGTCCATTCCTGTCAACATCATGTATAGCTTTCCGTCATTATTAGAACCGACTGGAAACTCTGTACCATTTGGACTAAAGAATGTAAAGTTTTTAATTGTCATTTTTAACCTTTCTTGAAATTATCTTCGCTTTATCTAAAACTGGGTTATCAGTAATTGAAAGCTCTAATAATCTAAATTTTCTACCGCCATACGGATAACCACCAATTGATACAAATTGACCGACCTCATACAAGAGCGTAGTTTCAATTCTAAGCGAGTTTTCGCTATTATAATATACTTTACCAGATAAAAGTTCTAAGTGGTCTTTACGTAGCTCTCTGCACCCTGTGAAGCTATCTATTCTATATTTGTCTCCGTAAGTAGCTACATACTCATATAACATTTGGTTTGTCTCCACTTTCTACAAAAATAAGTCTATCATTGAACTCTGTTTTAACTCTATCTGCTATATACCCTGAATACAGTTTACCGTCATACCATATATCTACCAAGTCATTAACATATAAAGGCAAAAGCTCATTTTGGTTGAAAATTAATCTTGTGACGATTGTAGAGGGCGAAACTTCTGCTTTAATGGTTGAAATATCTGGAGGGTTTCCGTGTTCATCTCTATCATAAAATAATGTTTTTGCAGCCCTTACTTCTGGCAAGTCTGTTCCGTCTCCGCCATAAGTACTATAGTCAATGACATCTCCATTATTTTTTGCTGTGTACATTTTAGGAGGGTCTGTATAGTCGTCTGTTGCCTTATTTTTAACAAACACAACAGCAAAATTATAAGCCGAACGTTCTGTTATTATTTCCGTGTCCATTGTCACGTTTTGCTTAATATCTACCCTTGTCGTGATTCTATTTCTATTCCAGCTTCTTGAAGCAAAGTTAATGAATAACAAGTTTCTAGGGTCTGTTTCAGATGAAGCATGTTGAATTGTCGTAGTTGGTTGAAATTGAACCTTTGAAAATATCCTTTTTGCTACGTCATGAGCCGATGAAGTTTCCGCTTTTCGGTTGATTGTAGCCTTTCCTTCAAAGATAGTTGAATTAAAGAAATAACCATAGCTCATTAAATTATTTTTACGAGGGTCAATTAAATAATCAATGATAGCAAAGTTTGTCGTTTTAGTTATTGCGTTCGGAACGTCAAGGTTTTCAATCATTGCCCGAAAATAGTTCTTTAATGTAGCTTTATTACTTTCATCTACACTTGTAACAAGATAAACAATATCTAAGTTTAAGTTTCTTTTTTTACCTAGAGTCTCTTCAATTGGAACAACTTCAGGAAAAAGAATTTGAACAATATCGCCAACTTCTACCGAAACGGTCAATGTAGCTGATGAAGTGTAGAGGTAGCCTGTTTCCCACAATTCATAGTTAATAACTTGACATCTTGCTTTTGGTATCGGTAACCCTCTTTTTTCTTTTTTACCATTAGGAAGATTAAAATCAGATATATTATAATAGTTCGGATTAAAGTTATCATACACATTGGCTTCTAACATTAAACGAAGTCCGCCTTTCTTTTAACTTTAAATTCTGCCTTACTTAAATTGATTAGCTCCATTTGACCTTTTTTAATTATACGAGTTCTGTATCGCTCAAAGTCCATTACAGGGAATAAGTTTAGAGCAGTTGTCCCCTTCCAACCTTGATAAGTTTCGTCATTTACATCTGTATTTATTAAAATGTAGTCTTGTAATTCTTCCGTCTTGAATACAATTGCAGTATATTCATTTCCAATATCGTCTAAAAATCTAACTCCAGTAGGTGTTTTAGGAAGTTGCGGATATAATATCCCCATAAAACTAAATATTTCATCTTTTATATCCCAGCGACTTAAACGTTCTATATTTGTTTCTCCATAATAAGTGTAAGAAACTCCTTCGATATACTTATAGTATCCTGGTGCTGTTCCACCATAAATTTTTGACTTTCCAGCAATAACTTTACCATTTTGAATCATTTCAAGAGTTAAAGTTTCGTAAGTATACCACTTTGTGATTATATCAAAAGTTATCTTTTCGCTGAAAGTTCCGTTCTTACCGTAACCCTCTGTCTTTGTGACATCTGCTAAAGCTAAATCGGCATATACCTGAAAAATCTCTGTTTGATATTCAAGTGTAACGAATTTTTTGCTAAGAATATCATTCACGAAGTCTTTCATTAACCGATAGTTTTCTTCTAAACTTTCGCCAAACGTTTCTAACTTGAACTCTATTTGTGGCTGGGGAATTGAACGAGTCCCCATTACTCCGATACCGTTACTTTGCCAAATATTATTAGTTGATTTTAACCCTAAATTAGAGGGCTGGTAAAATCTAACTTTTCCATTTGTAACATCCCAAACTTTGTCGTCTGTTCCGTCTAAGTTGGTATGTATTTTGTACTGTCTTACCATTAAGCCCTCCCTAGGTCAAATTCTCGTCTGATTGCTCGTGCTAAGTTAGAAACATCTTGTCCAGCACCACCTTGCACATGAAACGTGTTATATGTTCTGTTATCGCTTGATACGCTGTTCGTACTTAAACCGTAACCGCTAGAAGATAAGTTAAATTCTGGCAAACCTACTACCATAGAACCTTTAAACATTCCGCCAAGTTTCCCAGCAATACCATTAATAGCTCCTGATACTTTTTCAATCGTACCTGTGACACCACCTAGAACGCTATCTATTGTATCTTTGATTCCTCCGAATATCCCACTAAAGAAGCTACCAAGCCCATTAAATACTCCTGTTATTGCGTTGTAGGCATTAGAAGCGAAACCGCCAAATGCGCTGAACACTCCACTAACTGCGTTTTTAGCACCATTGAACACTCCACTAAAGAAACTACCTACTCCGTTGAATACACCTGAGATTCTTGACCAAGCGCTTGAAGCAAAACCACCAATGGCACTGAATACTCCGCTAACGATACTAAGGACAGAATTGAATATTCCGCTAAAGAAACCTGAAACTGCACTCCATATTGATGAAACTACTCCCCAAGCGCTTGAAGCAAAACTACCGATTGCGCTGAAAACGCTAGATACAACTCCACTTACAGCGTTAAATATTCCACCAAAGAAGCCTGAAACTGCACTCCATACGCCAACCAGTACATTCCAAGCTGAACCAGAAAAGCCACCGATTGCATTAAATACTGTAGAAGCTACTGAACTAACTGCGTCGAATATTCCACTAAAAAAGCCAGTTACTCCGCCCCATACAGATTGAATACCACCAATAACAGTCGTCCATAAGGTAGTGAAGAATGTTGTTATTCCGTTCCAAATATTTTGAATACCTTGTACAATTCCGATGAACCAATCAACTAATCCTTGCCAAATAGCTTTTGCTCCGTCAACTGCTCCATTCCATATATCAGCAAACCATTGACCAATACCGCTAAAGAACGAAACTACGCTATCCCATGCACTCTTCAAGAAGTCTACAAAGCTAGCCCAAGCCTTTTTTCCTGTTTCTGTTTGAGTAAAGAAATAAATTAGACCAGCAACGACAGCGGCGATTGCTATTCCAAGAAGTACAAATGGGTTGACAGCCATTATAGCATTGAAAGCCCCTTGTATAATTGTACCAGCTTCAACAATCTTATTGTATGTCTCATAAGCCTTAATGATTCCGTTGATAACTTTCATAGCAACGAAAGCACCAGCTAAAGCAATTAAAGCTACTTTTACAGCATCCATTGCGCTTTTACTTTCACTAATTTTTCCAACAAAGTCAGCAATGCTTTTCGTGATATCAGCAAACTTAGAAGCAAGCGAACCAATTACTCCTGCCACATTCTCAACAGAAGTTTTATTTTTTGCGGTAGAATCATCAACTCCAGCAAAAGATTTTATAAGGTTACCAATAATTCCAATTACCGAACCGAATGCACTTTTTAGATTATCCCATATAGCAGAAAATTGAGTTATCGCACCATTTTGTTGTAACTGTTTGAACAAGTCTTGGAAATACTTAACTACATTTTCTATAGCTTTACCAGCACCTTTACCCCAATCGTCCATTTTATCAATTAAAGCATTGATAACAGGCGTTAAAGCTTCAAGTGTAGGAAGTAAGGATTGCGATAAATCTTCATTAAAACCAGACCAAGTGTCCCTTATTGTTTTTGTAGCACTGCTTGAACCGTTTGCTGCTTTTTGCATAGCCTTATCGAGCATATCCATTGAAACAGCACCAGCTGAAACAGCTTCAATGAATGAACCATACTGCTTCAATTGTGGGTTCATTTGCATAACAGTATCTTTTAAAGAAGCACCAAGAGCCGTATTGTTATCTGTCAACTGATTAATATTTTCAGCTGTGACTTTACCACTTGCCGACATCTGACCATAAGCCTGTGCGACACCTTTTAAGTTTTCTCCAGTACCACCAAATGCTTGGTTAGCTTTTACTAATGCTTCTGTTTTACCAACTGCTGATTTTGCACTATCTCCTAAACCAATGAACGTTGTTGAAAGTTTTAGAGCATCTTCACTATTTGCGTTTGTATCTCTAGCGAGCTTCTGCATAGATTTACTTACATAATCAAAGTCTTGCCCATTGCCTTTAAACTTCATTGTATTTTTCAAGGCAATCATGGCTGTCTGGGTGTCCATTGCGTCAGATACCCAGCCTTTTAAGCCATTGCTAACAGCACTAACAGCACTTGCACCAATTTGCCTAAATACACCTACAGCAATTTCTCTAAGACCGCTAAAGCGTGACTTCATGCCATTGATTCCGCTATTGACACCTTTAGTATCCATTTTAGCGTCAATGTTCCAAGAGCCTGAACTAATAGCGCTCTCTACTTGCTTAATTTCGCCCTCTAGCCTATTAGCTTGTGTTTCTGCTGTGCCTAAAGCTCTAGTAAGTTGTATCCATTTCTTTTGACCTGCTGACGTACCTTTGTCAACCGTAGAAAGTTCTTCTTTTAATTTTGCTGCTTTGTCACGTGACAAGCCCAACTGCGTTTGTAAGTTCTTCTGCAATTGTGCCATTTTACTGGTATTTGTTGGGTCAAGTTTTAGAGCTTCACGTAAGTTTTTAGCTTCTCCTCTAAGCCCTGACATTGCGGTATTAACGCCTCTAAGCGAGTTCTCGAATTTCGTTGTATTACCGTATATCTCGACCTCAAACGTTGCATTACTTGCCATTACATACCCTTTCTTTTACGCCTTTTCTCTTTTTCTTTTTCCTCTTTCTTCTTCTCTGCAATAAGTTCAATTAATTTATAAACAAGTTCTAGTTCCATTTCCATGAACTGTGTTATATCAATTTCGTTATTGCCTAAAACAGTCAAAAGTTCTAAGGTTTTATTTTCCTTTACAGTATCTTTCTTTTTCTTAATCAATGAACTAGAAGAAAAGAAGACCATATCGTCTTCCGTTTCCTCTTTTTCTTTAATAAAAACAGTTTTACAGAAGATATTGATTAACTCGTTAGTTGTAGGAAGCTCTGTTTTATCGTCTAAGGCGTTTTGCAGTCCTCCGTTACAATCTACCCAAAGTATCAACAACTTGTCTGTAAAGCTCTCCATTTGCTCTGTAAAGTCATCAGGAATATATCCAGCGACAAAAGAATTTTGTAGGTCTGCAAAGTCTTT
>ULUM01041611.1_pt1 | contig 14219 bp, 14 predicted proteins | sample 1958501 | NCBI WGS metagenome assembly ULUM01 (sample SAMEA4835760, study PRJEB28245) | human gut metagenome | biome: gut microbiome; material: fecal sample | place: Denmark | collected 2008
AAAGAAAACAGGAGAACAAAGCCGGACTGTGGAGCTTTTCACAGACCGGGGACGCATCCTGCAGATGAAGCTGCAGGGGAAGGACGAAGGAGGAAAACAATTATGAACATAACAGCCGGAACAATGGCAAAGAAAGAAACAATCTGGACGACATTTGGAATCACCACCATGGCGCTGATGACGACCATGCTGATTGTTTCTACATACATAAAGATTCCGCTCCCATTTTCAACCGCCAGCATCACGGCTCAGACTCTGGTGGTCAATCTGGTCGGCCTGCTGTTTGCGCCGCTCCAGATCGTGGCTATCATGACAAGCTGGATTCTCTTAAATGTTCTGGGAATCGGCGGATCTCTCGGAAAACTTCTGGGACCGACCGGCGGATATCGTTACGGCTTTGCAGCGGCGGCTATTCTTACTTCCCTGTTCTGCCGGAAGGTAAAGAATTTAAAGGCACAGACTGCATTTCTGGTCTTTGCGGGAATTCCGGTCATCTACCTGTTTGGAGCAGTTCAGATGAAGGCAGTGACAAAACAGCCGTGGCAGGCCATTATGGTGCAGGCAGTGCTTCCGTTTATTCCGCTGGATGTTGTAAAGTGTTTTGTGGCAGCCGGTATTGCAAAGATCCTGCGCCGTGTTGTGCCGCAGTTTTAAGTATGTAAACAGGGAGAATGTGCATGGAAAAGGTTTGGATCCTTGGAGGAATGCGAAGCTTTATCGGTGTGAAGGACCGGATGTACCGGAATGTGCCGGCAGAGGTTCTGGGAGCGGAGGTGCTCAGGGCTGTCATTGAAAAATACCAGCTTGCAGAGTGTGATATTGATTTTATCATCGGAGGAAATGCAGTGGGTGGGGGAGGAAACATGACCCGCCTGGCCGCGCTGACCGCGGGTCTTGAGCAGGAGATTCCGGCGGTAAGCCTGGATCTGCAGTGTGGTTCCGCCCTGGAGGCAGTCACCCAGGCAGCAGCAAAGATCGAGAGCGGTCTGGCGGATCTGGTGCTTGCAGGCGGTATGGAAAGCTCATCCACCCAGCCGCTCCGGATGTGGAATCCGAACCATCCGAACTACGAGAAGGACAAGGTGTGGACGGTGGCGCAGTTTATACCGGGGCAGCAGGGCGAGCAGGTCATGCTGGAAGGAGCAGAGCGCACCGCAATATCGGAGCACGTGACAAAAGAAGAACAGGATTTCTGGGTGCTGGAGAGCCACCATCGGGCAGCAAGGACCGTGCAGAAGGGCCTTTTATCGGACATTCAGGTATCGGTGGCGGGAAGTCGGAAGGATGAAGGGATCCGTGCCTCCATGAGCCAGAAGCTCATGGACCGCCTTCCGCATCTTCTGCCGGGCGGCTGTGTGATCCACGCAGCCAATGCCTGTCTGATGCATGACGGCGCGGCCTTTGTGGCGCTTTGTTCCGAGGAGTATGGAAAACGTCATAACCTGACTCCGGCGGCGGTGCTGCGTTTCGGGACTGCTGTGGGCGGTGACCCGCTCATGAGTCCGAAAACCGCGGTTCTGGCAGTGGAAAAGCTGTTGAAAAAGACTGGGCTTACATACGGACAGATCGATGCTTTTGAGGTAAATGAAGCCTTTGCGGTGATTGATGTGCTGTTTGAGCGGGCCTTCCCGGGAACGAGAGAACGCTATAACCGGTTTGGCGGTGCGCTGGCCTATGGACATCCTTATGGAGCTTCCGGAGCGCTGCTGCTCCTGCATCTTTTGAAATCCCTGGAATCCTGCAGCGGACAGTATGGTATTTGTTCCGTGGCGGCGGCCGGAGGCATTGGAAGCGCAATTCTGGTGGAGCGGATATAAAGCCAGGGGACAGTCTGGGAAGAAGGGAAAGAAAATGTTGACAAATTATCTGGAAATGATTCAGTCAGTGGAGCGGGACCGGGAGGCCCTGCTCTTTTCTGACCGTGTTTATACCTATGGAAATCTGGCGGACCTGGCATTGGAAAAACAAAAGCAGCTCCATCTGGAAAATAGAAAACAGCAGCTTGCTGTGATCCGGGAATCCTCCATTCTGGAGCAGCTTGTGGCATTTCTGGCCTGTCAGGGAACCGGGGCAGTGCCGCTTATTGTTCCAAACGACACAACGGTGCCGGATGCTTTTTTTGAGATAAAAATTCCGGATGAAGCCTGCATGGCCGTTATGACATCTGGCACCACTGGGAGCGGGAAGCTTTTGTTCCGTACCTTTGAGAGCTGGTATGGATATTTTGAAACCCAGAACCGGATTTTTGGCATAAGCGGAGAAAGCCGTCTGTTTGCACAGGGAAGCCTGGCATTTACCGGGAATCTGAATCTGTATCTGGCACAGCTTTCAGCAGGGGCCGCAGTGATTGCCTGCGACCTGTTTGATCCGAGACTCTGGAAGCAGCAGCTGGAAGCATACCGGGCAGATGGAATCTATCTGATCCCGGCAAAGCTGCGGGCACTAAAGCAGGTGTATGAGCGGGAGCGGGAACCGGAAAAACAGACAAACAGGCATATCCGGCTGATCCTGAGCGGCTCCCAGAGCTTTGGCGGCGCGGAAGCACTGGCAGTTCAGCGTATCTTCCCGCATGCGGATCTGATCCTGTATTACGGCGCAAGTGAGCTGAACTATGTAAGCTATGTTCATGGCCGGGATATGGGGGAAGATAAAACCCTGATCGGCAGAAAGTTCCCGGAGGTTGACATCTGCCTGAAGGATGGCAGGATTCATGTAACAACGCCATACGGAGTGGTGGGGGCAGGCACGGATACCTTTGTGGGGGATTATGGTCACTGGGATGAAGCGGGAAATCTTTACTTTGACGGCCGCAGAGATGATATCTGCAATATTAATGGAAGAAAGATTTCATCCGTGAGGGTGGAAAATGCCATGCTGGACGTGCCTGGTGTGAAGGAGGCTGCGGTGAAAGCGTCATCCCGGGGCGGCCATGATACGCTGATGGCCTGGGTGGTGTTGGATATGCCGACAGCCGGAACCGGACCGGAAGCTGAAAGACAGCTGCAGAAGCAGGAAATGAAACGAAAGATCCGGAATCATCTGATTCAAGTACTTTCTGCCAGTGAGATCCCGCAGGGAATCCTGTTTCTGGAAGCGCTTCCGAAAAATGAGAGCGGAAAAGTCCGGAAACGTGATCTGATATAAAAATACAGCATATTGATAACTTGTAATGCCGCGGATTCTATGATATATTGGTATCCGTGGCATTTTGCCAATTTACGAGAGAAAAGAGAATGTTATGTTACAGTATCTGATTGTATGCCCGCTTGTGTTTCTGGCGGGATTTGTTGATTCCATTGCAGGCGGAGGCGGTCTGATTTCCCTTCCGGCCTACATCATTGCCGGAGTTCCGGCGCATTATGCCCTGGGTACGAATAAAATATCATCTACACTGGGAACCAGCATCGCCACATGGCGGTATCTGAAGCACGGATATCTCAAAGACAAGCAACTGATCCGGACGGTGCTGTGCGCCTGCCTGGCAGCCATTGTGGGTTCCTACATTGGATCCAGTCTTTCTCTTATGGTGAGTGATACCGTGATCAAGCATATGATGATGGTAGTGCTTCCAATCGTGGCATTTTATGTGCTGCGGAATAAGAACATGGGTGCAGAGACCGAACAGAAAAAGCTGTCGGATAAGGCGGTACTGCTCATCTGTATAACGGCAGCTCTGGTGATTGGTATGTATGACGGTTTTTACGGACCGGGAACCGGAGCCTTTTATCTTCTGGTCCTGACCGGAGCTGCGCATCTGAATGTGTATGAGGCATCGGCTATGACCAAGGTACTGAATCTGACCTCCAACGTCATGGCCCTGACGAACTTTCTGCTCAATGGAACCGCGTATTACGGCCTGGGACTGGCTGCAGCCGCGTTCTGCATTGCAGGAAATTACATTGGTTCCGGCCTGGTGGTAAGCAATGGACAGAAGATAGTCCGTCCGGTCATCCTCATTGTGCTGGCTATTTTATTCATCAAGATTTTAATGGGAATCTGATCATAATGTATATATGAAAAAGGAGAATTTCTATGAAGTGGACCAAATTTACCTTAAAGACCACCACGGAAGCTGTTGATCTGATCAGCAGCATGCTGGACGAGATCGGTATCGAGGGTATTGAGATCGAGGACAATGTACCGCTGTCTGACGCAGACACCAAGGGTATGTTCATCGACATCCTCCCAGAGCTTCCGCCGGATGACGGCACCGCAAAGGTAAGCTTTTATGTGGAGGATTTAAGCAATCTGGAGAACATCATCCATCAGGTGAACGCAGGACTCGATGAGATCGCGGAATTTGTGAATGTGGGTGAGCGCAGCTTAAGCGTTTCAGAGACTGAGGACAAGGACTGGATCAACAACTGGAAACAGTATTTCAAACCGTTTACCGTAGATGATATCCTTATCAAGCCAACCTGGGAGACCATCCCGGAGGAGCATAAGGACAAGCTGCTTATTCAGATTGACCCGGGTACCGCGTTTGGTACCGGTATGCATGAAACCACCCAGCTGTGCATCCGCCAGCTGCGCAAATATGTGAACGCCGATTCTGAGATCATTGATGTGGGAACCGGAAGCGGTATTCTGGGTATTGCGGCCTTAAAGCTGGGCGCAAAGAGTGTGTTCGGCACAGACCTGGATGAGAACGCTATCGTGGCTGTGGGCGAGAACCTGGAATCCAACAACATTCCGGCAGACCGTTTCCATGTGGTTCAGGGCAACATCATCGATGATCAGGCTATTCAGGACCAGGCTGGTTACGAGTGTTATGACATTGCGGCAGCCAACATTCTGGCTCCGGTCATCATTATGCTGCAGGGAGAAATCTGCAAACACATCAAGCACGGCGGCATGTTCATCACCTCTGGCATCATCAACACCAAGGAGCAGGATGTCAAGGATGCCATGAATGCCAATCCGGAGCTTGAAATCGTGGAAACTACCTACCAGGGCGACTGGGTATCCATTACCGCCCGCAGAAAATAAGGAGCAGCAGCGTGTATCATTTTTTTGTAACACCGGCACAGATCATGGATGGCTATGCCGTGATCACCGGTCAGGATGTGAATCATATCCGTAATGTCCTGCGCATGAAGCCAGGAGAGCAGGTGGGAATCCGCGACGGTATATCCCGCAGCTATATCTGTGAGCTGGAAGCCATTGAAGAAGAGGAGATCCGGGCAAAAATCCTGACGGAGGATACCAACTTAAGTGAGCTTCCGGCAGAATTGTACCTGTTTCAGGGCCTTCCCAAGAGCGACAAGATGGAACTTATTATTCAGAAGGCTGTGGAGCTGGGAGTGCATGAGGTTATTCCGGTGGCTACCCGCCGTGCAGTGGTGAAGCTGGACCGGAAAAAGGAGGAATCCAAGCTGAAGCGCTGGAACGCCATTGCGGAGAGCGCAGCCAAGCAGTCCGGACGCATGATGATTCCCCAGGTGCACAGTGTGCTGACCATGAAGGAGGCCTTTGCCTATGCAAAAGGATTTGATGTCAATCTGATCCCCTATGAGCTGGCAGAGGGCATGAAAGAGACGAAAGCCATTCTGGATCAGGTAAAGCCCGGTATGCGTGTGGGCATCTTTATCGGTCCGGAGGGCGGCTTTGATGTAGAGGAAGTGGAAGCAGCCATGACGGAAGGCATCCATCCCATCACTCTGGGACGGCGCATCCTGCGGACTGAGACCGCGGGCATGACTATGCTTTCCATCCTGATGTTCCAGTTAGAACAGTAAATATAATAGGAGTATTGTGCAATGGAAGCATATTTTGATAATTCAGCTACCACCAAGGTCCTGGACAGCGTGAAGGACATCGTGGTAAAAACAATGACAGAGGACTATGGCAATCCGGCTGCCAAGCACCGCAAGGGCATGGAGGCAGAGCAGTACATCCGCGATGCACGGAAAATTATCGCGGATACCATGAAGGTGCAGGAGAAGGAAATCCTGTTTACTTCCGGCGGTTCCGAGTCCAACAACATGGCACTGTTCGGCGCAGCCTGGGCGAACCAGAGAGCCGGAAAGCACATCATCAGTACCTCCATCGAGCATCCGTCTGTATACAATCCGCTGGGGGTGCTGGAGGAACTGGGCTTTGAAGTGACCATTCTTCCGGTTGACCATGATGGCCACATCAGCCTGAAGGAGCTGGAGGAGGCCATTCGCCCGGATACCATTCTGGTTTCCACCATGTATGTGAACAATGAGGTGGGAGCTGTGGAGCCGGTGGAGGAAATCTCAAAGATTATTAAGGCAAAGAATCCGTCCACCCTGTATCATGTGGATGCCATTCAGGCCTATGGCAAGTATGTGATTCGCCCGAAAAAACAGGGCATTGACCTGCTTTCCGTCAGCAGCCATAAGATCCACGGACCGAAGGGTGTCGGATTCTTATACATCCGCAATGGCGTGAAGATCAAACCGCTCATCTACGGAGGCGGCCAGCAGGCAGGCATGCGTTCCGGCACTGAGAATGTTCCGGGCGTGGCAGGCTTTGGCGCTGCCGCAAAGGAGATGTACACGAACCATGCGGAAAAGGTACAGAAGCTCATTGAGCTCAAAGACTATATGACCGACCGTCTGGGCGAAATCGAGGGAACGGTCATCAACAGCAAAAAGGGCGAGGCGAGCGCGCCGCAGATTGTGAGCGTCAGCTTTGAGGGCGTGCGCAGCGAGGTGCTTCTGCATGCGCTGGAAGACAAAGGTGTTTATGTTTCTTCCGGTTCCGCATGTTCTTCCAACCATCCGGGTATCAGCGGAACCTTAAAGGGTATCGGTGTGGCACAGAAACTTCTGGACTCCACCATCCGCATGAGCTTTGGCATGTTCAACACGAAAGAAGAAGTAGATTACACCATTGATGTATTAAAGGAGCTGGTTCCGGTCTTGCGCCGTTACCAGAGAGGATAACTAAGAAAGGATAAAAGTATGGTATACCAGTCATTTTTGATTAAGTACGCAGAGATCGGTACCAAGGGTAAAAACCGTTACCTTTTTGAGGATGCCCTGATCAAGCAGATCAAGAACGCGCTCAAAAAGGTAGAAGGTTCTTTCATTGCATCCAAGGAGTCCGGCCGTATCTACGTTCAGGCTCTTAGTGAGTACGATTACGATGAAGTGATCGAAGCCTTAAAAAAGGTATTCGGTATTGCGTGGATCTGTCCGATGCTGCAGCTTGAGGACAAGGATTATGAGAATTTAAAGAAGGTTGTTGTGGACTACATTGATCAGGCTTATCCGGACAAGCATTTTACCTTCAAGGTAGATTCCAGACGCGCGGACAAGAATTATCCGGTCCGTTCCGAGCAGATGAACTGTGATTTTGGTGAGGTGATCCTAAACGCATTCCCGGAGACCTCTGTAGATGTGCATCATCCGGATGTTCTGGTGCATGTAGAGATCCGCAAGGTCGTTAATATTTACTCCCTGATGATCCCGGGACCGGGCGGTATGCCGGTGGGCACCAACGGAAAGGCAACCCTGCTCTTGTCCGGCGGTATCGACAGCCCGGTGGCAGGCTATATGATCGCAAAGCGCGGTGTGAAGATCGATGCAGTTTACTTCCATGCTCCGCCATACACCAGCGACCGCGCAAAGCAGAAGGTGGTAGACCTGGCCAAGCTGGTAGCACGTTATTCCGGCCCGATTCCGCTGCATGTGGTAAACTTTACCGACATTCAGCTTTATATTTACGAGCAGTGCCCGCATGAGGAACTGACCATTATCATGCGCCGCTACATGATGAAGATCGCAGAGGAGATTGCAAAGAAGAGTGATTCCCTGGCCCTCATCACCGGCGAGAGCATCGGTCAGGTGGCATCCCAGACGGTTCAGTCCCTGGCTGCAACCAACGAGGTCTGCACCATGCCGGTATTCCGTCCGCTGATCGGCTTTGATAAGCAGGAAATCATTGATATTTCCGAGAAAATCGGAACCTTTGAAACCTCCATTCAGCCGTTCGAGGACTGCTGTACCATCTTTGTGGCCAAGCATCCGGTAACGAAGCCGAACTTAAATATCATTCACAAATCAGAGACTAAACTGGAAGAGAAGATTGATGAGATGGTACGGGCTGCGCTGGAGACAGAGGAAGTCATCTGGTGCGATTAAGTTTTCAAGCAAAAAAATAAGGATACTCCGGTCGGAGTATCCTTTTAAAAATCACGTAAGCGGAATTATTTGATGATGTACGGGGACAAGGTCTCCAGAATCTCATCGATACCAGCCTCAGCATGGATGTTTAAGTCGATCGGCTTGGAAAGATCCAGGCTGAAGATGCCCATGATGGACTTTGCGTCGATGACATATCTGCCGGATACCAGATCAAAGTCGACATCAAACTTGGTTAAGTCGTTTACGAAAGACTTCACTTTATCAATAGAATTTAAAGAAATACGAACTGTTTTCATGTGAGAAACCTCCTTAAATGGTTACCTTTTTAATCTTGGCGTAGGGATAAAATCTTCTTTCGCCTTATGATAAATTTTACAAACATATCGGGGGAAAGTCAATAGGGAGTTTCCATGAAATCAGGTTAAATATTTGTTAGGAGAATAAAGGAGAATTATATGAGAACGGCAGCATTGCACAATCTGGGCTGCAAGGTAAATTCCTATGAAACGGAGGCCATGCAGCAGCTTCTGGAAGAAGCCGGATACGAGATCGTGCCCTTCCACGAAAAGGCCGATGTCTACATTATCAACACCTGTTCCGTAACCAATATCGCGGACCGCAAGTCCAGACAGATGCTGCACCGGGCTAAGAAGCAGAATCCGGATGCCGTGGTGGTTGCGGCTGGCTGCTATGTCCAGGCGGCAGCAGAGGAGCTGAAGGCGGATCTGGCAGTAGATGTCATCATCGGAAACAATAAAAAGCAGGATCTGGTTCCGATCCTGGAAGAATATTTCAAAGATAAGAGTGACAGCAGCCATGTGATCGAAATCAGCGAGACTCATGAGTATGAGCGCCTTTCCATCCACAAGATTGCGGATCATACCCGAGCCTTTTTGAAGATTCAGGATGGCTGCAACCAGTTCTGCAGCTACTGCATTATCCCATACACCCGCGGACGCGTCCGCAGCCGCAGACCGGATGAGGTTGTAGCCGAGGTGCGGGAGCTGGCAGCCGCGGGCTATCAGGAGGTGGTCCTGACCGGCATCCACTTAAGCTCTTATGGCGTGGATTTTAAGGAAGAGGAAAAGAAAGAAAACCTGTTAAGCCTGATAAAACAGGTGCATGAGGTGGAGGGAATCCGCCGCATCCGCCTTGGCTCTCTGGAACCGCGCATCATCACCGAAGAATTTGCGCAGGCACTGGCTTCTATGCCGAAGTTCTGTCCGCATTTCCATCTGTCCTTACAGAGCGGCTGCGATAAGACCTTAAAGCGCATGAACCGCCATTACACCACAGAGGAGTACGCTGCAGGCTGTGAAATCCTGCGCAGATACTTTGACAATCCGGCAATCACCACCGATGTCATTGTGGGCTTCCCGGGTGAGACTGAGGAAGAGTTTGAAGAGACAAAGGCATTTTTAGAGCGGATCGGCTTCTACGAGATGCATATCTTCAAGTACTCCAGACGCGCCGGAACCCGTGCAGACCGCATGCCGGAGCAGGTGCCGGAGCAGGTAAAGAGTGTCCGCAGTGAGGTGCTTCTGAAACTGGAAAAGCAGATGTCAAAGGCATACCGTGAGAGCTTTTCTGGCAAGAAAAAAACGGTGCTTCTGGAAGAAAAAACCGAGATCGGAGGCCGTGCGTACATGATCGGCCATACTATGGAATATGTAAAAGCTGTGGTTCCATATGCAGATAATCTGAAAAATAAAATGACCGAAGGCATCCTGAAAGAGGCATTAAACGACGAAGTGTTGTTACTGGATAGTAGGAATTTTCTGAACTGAAAATTCCGTATGTTATCGTGGTGACAGCAGATTTTGCCGATTTGGAATGCGAAGCATCGGCAAAATCCGTTGCTGCTGAAAACAGCAGCAATGAAGTCCTCTTACTTGACGAATCATGGAAAGTAGTATAGAATATAAAAGAATAGTTAAAGGACGTGAAGAACATGGGCGAAATTCATAACACACAGTTTTTTAAAGCAGTACAGGAGAACAAAATGGATGTCAGCCAGGTTTTGGAACAGGTGTATGTGGCGCTGACGGAAAAAGGTTATAATCCGGTAAACCAGATCGTAGGTTATATTATGTCCGGAGATCCAACCTATATCACCAGCCATAAAGGTGCCAGAAGCCTGATCATGAAAGTCGAGCGTGATGAAATTCTGGAAGAACTGATGTCTGTTTACATTGATGCCAGATTAAAATAAAAGCTTGTGCCAGATATAACAAAAGATGCCTGCCAGCCATATCCGTCCGGAGAGGCTGGCAGTTTTGTGTATGATAGGAAAATTTTATGAGAATTTTAGGACTGGACTATGGATCCAAAACAGTAGGGGTAGCAGTCTGCGATCCGCTGGGCATGACGGCTCAGGGCGTGGAGACGATTACCCGGAAGGAAGAGAATAAGCTGCGCAAGACCCTTGCCCGGATTGAGGCCCTGGTGGAAGAATACCAGGTTGAAACCATCGTTTTGGGATATCCTAAGAATATGGATGATTCAATTGGGGAACGTGCGCTGAAAACAGAAGAATTTCGCGATATGCTGGTACGCAGAACCGGTCTGCCGGTTGTTCTGTGGGACGAGCGTCTGACAACTATTGAAGCAAATGAGATTCTGATCGAAAGCGGAGTACGCAGAGAAGACCGGAAAAAGGTGATCGACAAGATCGCGGCCACCCTGATCTTACAGTCTTATCTGGGCTCCCTTAAGTAAAAAAACAGGAGAGAGACCGTGATGGAAGAAAAAATTACCCTGCAGACCGATACTGGGGAATCTGTGGATTTTTATGTCCTGGAGGAGACTCGTATCAATGGAATGAACTACCTTTTAGTGACTGATTCCGAAGAAGAGGAAGACGGCGAGTGTTACATTTTAAAGGATGTTTCCAAAGCAGAGGACAGCGACGCCGTATATGAATTTGTAGAGAACGATGATGAGATGGATTATCTTTTTAAGATTTTCACGGAACTGATGGAAGATATGGAAGTAGAGCTTCAGAAATAAGCTTTTATGAAAATAGACTTGGAGGAAAATATTGAGCATGGAGAATCAGAACAATCAGAATGACAAACCGGCTGACGGATACGCTCAGGCACCGCAGCAGGAAGAAAAGTCCGTGCTGGCAGAGCTTGCAGAGTTTGTTTCCCGCAAGAAGGAGGCGGCGCAGAGCGTGAATGTACCGGCGGAAGCAAAGCAGAACGTGGAAAAAGCGCAGAATACAGCCAGTGCCGCAGATGAGGGCGGCAAAGCAGCTTCGGATGAAACACAGGAAGAAAAGAACGAGCGCCCGGTGAGAAATACCCGCAGCAGAGGTTCGAGAAGACCGAGAAATACAGCTCCGAAACGTGAGGAAGACGCAGATCCTTCTGAGAATGAGAAAACGCAGGAGGAAAGAAAGCCGAGAACTACAAGGGCAAGCCGCAGCGCGGCAGCCAGAACGGAAAAGGCGGAAAGAACGGCAAGAGGCGAGCGTGCAGCCCGCGGCGAAAAAGCAGAAAAATCGGCAAAGCCAGAGCACGCGGCCAGAACAGAGAAACCTGCGAGAGCAGAGCGCCCGGTAAAGAGTGAGAAACCGGCCAGAGTTTCCAAAGCAAAGAATGTGCTTGCAGATACCAGTTCCAAGCCGAAGGTACGCATCATCCCGTTAGGCGGTCTGGAGCAGATCGGTATGAACATTACCGCATTTGAGTATGAGGACACCATTGTAGTGGTAGACTGCGGTCTTGCATTTCCGACGGATGATATGCTGGGTATCGACCTGGTCATCCCGGATGTTACTTATCTGGAGCGCAACATCGACAAGGTCAAAGGTTTTGTCATCACCCACGGACATGAGGATCATATTGGCGCGCTGCCTTACATTTTACAGAAGATCAATGTTCCGGTGTATGGCACCAAGCTGACCATTGCCCTCATTGAGAATAAGTTAAAAGAGCATAACTTAATGAAGAGCACCAAGCGCAAAGTGGTAAAACATGGTCAGTCTGTGAATCTGGGCTGTTTCCGTGTGGAATTCATCAAGACCAACCACAGCATTGCAGATTCCGCAGCGCTGGCTCTGTTTACTCCGGCTGGCATCATCGTGCATACCGGAGACTTCAAGGTTGATTACACCCCGGTATTCGGTGATGCCTTTGATCTGGCGCGTTTTGCTGAGCTGGGAAGAAAGGGTGTTCTGGCGCTTCTCAGTGATAGTACAAACGCCATCCGCAAAGGCTTTACCGCTTCCGAGCGTACGGTTGGAAAAACCTTCGATGCCATCTTTGCGGAGCATAAGAACAATCGTATTATCGTAGCAACCTTCGCATCCAACGTAGACCGTGTACAGCAGATCATCTTTACCGCTGAAAAATACGGACGCAAGGTTGTGGTAGAGGGCCGAAGCATGGTCAATGTCATCGGTACGGCCAACGAGCTGGGCTACATCAACATTTCCGATGGCACCCTCATCGAGATCGATCAGTTAAAGAACTATCCGGATGAGCAGACCGTGCTCATCACTACGGGAAGCCAGGGTGAGTCCATGGCGGCTCTGTCCCGTATGGCATCCGGCATGCACCGCAAGGTATCCATTAAGCCGAACGATGTTGTCATTATGAGTTCTACTCCGATTCCGGGTAATGAGAAGCAGGTAGCCAAGGTTATCAACGAACTGGCTATGCGCGGCGTTGAGGTGATCACCGAAGATACCCATGTATCCGGCCATGCCTGCCAGGAGGAGATCAAGCTGATCTACTCCCTGCTGCATCCGAAGTTCGCGCTTCCGGTACACGGTGAGTACCGTCACCTGGTGGCAAATCGTTCCATTGCAACGGCTATCGGTGTGCCGAAGGAGAACGTGCTCATCATGTCTTCCGGTGATGTTGTGGAAATCTGTGAGGATTCCTGCAAGGTTGTGGATCATGTGCAGCATGGCGGTATTCTGGTAGACGGACTTGGTGTGGGCGATGTCGGAAACATTGTACTGCGTGACCGCCAGAACCTGGCACAGAACGGTATCATCATTGTAGTCCTGACCCTGGAGCGTTACAGCAACCAGCTTCTGGCCGGACCGGATATCGTATCCCGCGGCTTTGTTTATGTAAGAGAGTCTGAGGATCTCATGGACGAAGCAAAACGCGTAGTAGATGACGCAGTTGCAGACTGCCTGAGCCGTCATGTGACTGACTGGGGCAAGTTAAAGAACATGATCCGCGACAGCTTAAGTGATTTTATGTGGAAACGTATGAAGCGGAATCCGATGATTCTGCCGATCATTATGGAGGTTGAATAGGCTAAAGATGAGCCATATCACCAGAGATATCAACAGGGTGACCGGAACGGTCATCGGAATTTCGGGAAAGCTGATCCTGTATGCCCTTGTGATCCTTCTACTTGCAGAGGGTGTCACAAGAGGCTATGCCTTCGGTCATTCCCTGTTTTATGAAAGCTCCGTGGAGCAGGCACCGGGCCGCGACATTGTGGTTACGATTCAGGACGGACAGAAGGATTCTGAAACAATTCACGAACTGAAAAAAGGCGGACTCATCGACAATGAACTTGCCATGCGGGTCCAGATGAAGTTCTACGATTATGAGATTCATCCGGGAACCTACACGTTAAATACCTCCATGTCATCGAAAAAGATGCTTCAGGTTCTGAATGAGAAGATCGAAGAAGGGGAGGACACGGCATCATGATGGATCAGGACCGGATCACCCGGTATATCCATTCCCTGGATCAGGGGCACGGCGCGTTCTGTGACCAGATCGCGAAAACGGCGAGAACCGGACGTGTGCCTATCATCCGGAAAGAAACGGCCAATTTTCTGCAGGCCATGGTAGCGGCAAAGCAGCCAAAGCGCATTCTGGAGGTAGGAACCGCTGTGGGCTATTCTGCCCTTCTGATGGCGCAGGTCATGCCGGAGGGAACGGATATCATCACCATTGAAAAATATGAGCCGCGCATTCCAGTGGCACGCCGTCACTTTGAGGAGGCGGGGCTTTCTGACCGCATTACCCTGCTGGAGGGGGATGCTGGGGAAATCTTAAAGGAACTGGATGGCTCCTTTGATTTTGTCTTTATGGACGCGGCCAAGGGACAGTATATTCACTGGCT
>ULUM01008417.1_pt1 | contig 14042 bp, 8 predicted proteins | sample 1958501 | NCBI WGS metagenome assembly ULUM01 (sample SAMEA4835760, study PRJEB28245) | human gut metagenome | biome: gut microbiome; material: fecal sample | place: Denmark | collected 2008
CGTATTTTCCTGTTGGAAAAACACGGAAAATATGGTACACTGGAAAAAAATCAGGATTATGGGATTTTGCGTCCTTTTGCGCAGAATCGAAAAGGAGAAGAGGCATGAGAACCTATCTTGTTACCGGAGGAGCGGGGTTTATCGGTTCCAATTACATTCACTATATGTTCCGCAAGTATGACAACGAAATCCGCATCATCAATGTGGATGCGCTGACCTATGCGGGCAATCTCGAGAACTTAAAGGACATTGAAAACCGCGATAACTATACCTTTGTAAAAGCAAATATCTGCGATAAAGAAGCGATTGCAAAGATCTTTGCAGAAAACGATATTGACCGCGTAGTTCATTTTGCAGCGGAAAGCCATGTAGACAGAAGCATCAGGAATCCCGAGGTATTCGTACAGACCAACGTGCTGGGTACTGCCGTGATGTTAAACTGCGCAAAGAACGCGTGGGAGCTTCCGGACGGCACCTTTAAGCCGGGCAAGAAATTCCTGCATGTTTCGACGGATGAAGTATACGGCTCTTTGAGCGAAGACGGCGGCTATTTCTATGAGACAACCCCCTATGCACCCCACAGCCCGTATTCTGCCAGCAAGGCAGGATCTGATATGCTTGTAAAAGCGTATATGGATACCTATCATTTCCCTGCAAATATCACAAACTGCTCTAATAACTACGGTCCTTACCAGTTTCCGGAAAAGCTGATTCCGCTGATCATCAACAATGCGCTGCACGGCAAGAAGCTTCCGGTATACGGCGACGGCAAGAACGTCCGCGACTGGCTGTATGTCGAAGACCACGCAAAGGCCATCGACATGGTGCAGGAGCAGGGCAGACTGTTCGAAACCTACAATGTAGGCGGTCATAACGAAAAACAGAACATTCAGATCATCGAAATCATTATCGAGACCCTGCAGGAGATGCTTGCAGACGACGACCCGCGCAAGGCGCTTGTCAGCAAGGATCTGATTACCTATGTAGCAGACCGTAAGGGACACGACAGAAGATACGCGATCGCTCCCGACAAGATCAAGGAAGAGATCGGCTGGTATCCGGAGACGATGTTCAAAGAAGGCATCAAAAAGACCATTGCATGGTACTTCGAGCATGAAGACTGGATGGAGCGCGTAACCAGCGGCGACTACCAGAAATATTATAACGAAATGTACAAAGCCTGAGAAAACAGGGCTTTGTATACCAGAATGGGGACGGCGCGCGACACCGTTCCCCTTTTGGCGCATCTGGGCAGGAGCGCACGGCAGTAGAACAGTGCTGCCGGGCAGTAGAACAGTGCTGCCGGGCAGTAGAACAGTGCCGCCGGAGCGATCCTGTAAAGCAAAATGTTTTTCATACAGGCGAATGAACGCATAGGAATGGAGGAATCTATGAAAGGTATCATTCTTGCAGGCGGCTCCGGAACCCGCCTTTATCCACTGACCAAGGCGGTATCCAAACAGATTATGCCGGTTTACGACAAACCGATGATTTATTATCCACTCTCCACATTGATGCTGGCGGGCATCCGGGAGATTCTGATTATTTCCACGCCCAGGGATCTGCCTGCTTTTAAAGAACTGTTCGGTACGGGCGAGCAGCTGGGACTTTCGATGTCCTATGCGGTTCAGGAGACGCCCCGCGGACTGGCAGACGCATTTTTGATCGGCGCGGATTTCATCGGAAACGACAGCGTTGCCCTCGTTCTGGGCGACAATATTTTCTATGGACAGAGCTTTTCCAGAGTGCTGCGTCAGGCAGCGGAGCGGGAAAAGGGTGCGACGATTTTCGGCTATTTTGTCCGCGATCCCAGAGAATACGGCGTGGTGGAATTCGATGAAAACGGCAAAGCGCTTTCCATCGAGGAAAAGCCGGAGCATCCCAAGAGCAACTACGCAGTTCCCGGACTGTATTTTTATGATAACGACGTTGTGGAAATCGCCCGCAACGTAAAGCCGTCTGCAAGAGGCGAAATCGAAATCACTTCGATCAACAACGAATATCTGCGCAGAGGGACGCTGATGGTGGAGACGCTGGGCAGAGGCTTTGCATGGCTCGATACCGGCAACCACGATGCACTGCTGGATGCGGCAGATTTCGTCGCAGCGGTACAGAAGCGTCAGGGCATGTACATTTCCTGCATTGAGGAAATCGCGTTCCGCAGAGGTTTTATCGATAAACAGCAGCTCTTAAAGCTTGCGGAGCCGCTGATGAAGACCAACTATGGCAAATATCTCGTAGAGGTCGCAAACGGACTTTAAAAACGGAACAGGAGAATAGAAAAATGGGAAAAATTTCAGTAGAAACATGTCATATCGAAGGTCTTAAGGTGATCACCCCTCAGGTGTTCGGCGATGCCCGCGGTTACTTCATGGAGACTTATAACTACAACGATTACAAGGAAGCCGGCATCGATCAGGTTTTCGTACAGGACAACCAGTCCGCATCCAAAAAAGGCGTTCTGCGGGGGCTTCATTTCCAGATCAATTACCCCCAGGACAAGCTGGTGAGAGCGATTCGCGGCGAAGTGTTTGACGTTGCGGTTGACTTACGTCCCGGCTCCAAAACCTATGGTCAGTGGTACGGTGTGCTGCTTTCCGAAGAGAACAAAAAGCAGTTCTTTATCCCCAAGAATTTCGCACACGGCTTTGTAGTGCTGTCGGATTATGCAGAATTTGCCTATAAGTGCACCGACTTCTATCATCCCAACGACGAAGGCGGTCTGGCATGGAACGATCCCCAGATCGGCGTAGAATGGCCGATTCCGGAAGGAATGGAACTGACCTTGTCTGACAAAGATAAAAAGTGGGGCTCTTTTGCCGAATTTACAGAAAGCAGAAATAAATGAAGAGACTGAATAAAAAAACAGGAATCGCCATATTCACTGCGGTGATGGCGATTCTTGCCGTTATTATCCTTGTTTATCATAATCCCCTTGCCAATCCGCAGGATGAGCTTCTGAAAAAAGTGATTGCCTGCGTGCTGATCGTGGCGGCGGTCATTGCCTTTATCCGGTTATACGATAAGATCACGGTGCTGCCGGTGGAATTATACCAGAACCGCAGGCTGATCTGGAAACTGGCAAAGAGCGATTTCAAAAAGCGCTACGCAGGCTCTTATATGGGAGCGTTCTGGGCGATGGTGCAGCCGGTCATCACAGTTGCGATGTACTGGGTTGTTTTCGTGATTATTTTCCCGAACCGGACAGGTTATGCCTCCGGAGGCGTAGAAGGTGTTCCGTATATCCTGTTTCTGACAGCGGGACTGGTGCCTTGGTTTTATTTTTCCGAAGCCCTGACCAGCGCAATGGTATCGCTGCTGGAATATAATTACCTGGTAAAAAAAGTCGTATTCAAAATCAGTATCCTGCCGATTATCAAGATTATTGCAGCGACATTTATTCATGCGTTTTTCGTACTGGTTTTACTGATCGTGGCAGCATTGAACGGCTATTATCCGAGCCTGTATACACTGCAGGTATTTTATTACAGCTTCTGCATGTTCGTTTTTGTACTGGCACTCAGTTATACGACCTGCTCGGTTGTCATCTTTTTCAGGGATCTGCAGTCCATTGTCAATATCTTTCTGCAGGTCGGTATGTGGGCAACTCCGGTGCTGTGGAATATCAATGATTTTCCGATGAAGCTTCAGATGATCGTGAAAATCAATCCGCTTGTATACATTGTGGAGGGCTACAGAAGCGCTGTATACGGAAAACAGTGGTTCTGGGAAGACTTTTACTCCACGGTTTATTTCTGGATTATCACGGTGGTGCTGTTTGGCATTGGTGCGCTGATTTTCAAGAAACTCAAGATTCATTTTGCGGATATCATGTAAAGGAAAACTGGTTATGGAACAAAAAGAACTGGCAATTCATGTGGACAGGGTGAGCAAAGTATACAAGCTGTACCGCAGAAACCGGGACCGTCTGATCGAATCCCTGGGACTGACAAAAAAGAAACTTTCCACGCCGCATTACGCATTAAAGGATGTCAGTCTGGACATTTATAAAGGAGAGACTGTCGGCATTATTGGCACGAACGGCTCCGGCAAATCGACGATTTTAAAGATTATCACCGGCGTATTACATGAGACGAGCGGCACTGTGCAGGTAAACGGCAGAATTTCCGCCTTGCTGGAGCTGGGCGCAGGCTTTAACATGGAATACAACGGCATCGAAAATATTTATCTGAATGGAACGATGATCGGTTTTTCTGAAAAAGAAATTGATGAAAAGCTGCAGGATATCCTGGATTTTGCGGATATTGGGGACTATGTGTACCAGCCGGTAAAGACCTATTCCAGCGGTATGTTTGTCCGACTGGCATTTGCAGTTGCCATCAATATTGACCCGGAAATCCTGATCGTCGATGAGGCGCTTTCGGTTGGCGACGTATTTTTCCAGGCAAAATGCTATCGAAAATTCGAGGAATTCAAGAAAAAAGGCAAGACGATCCTGTTCGTCAGCCACGATCTGAGCGCGATCAGCAAATACTGCGACCGTGCGATTCTGTTAAATCAGGGCGTAAAGCTCGGAGAAGGCTCGCCCAAAGACATGATCGACGCCTACAAGCAGGTGCTGGTGGGACAGTACGAAACGCCTAAGGCTGGCGTGGATGTACCTGACCTGACGGCGGACGGGGATGTTCGGGCGGCGCTTGACAAACAGAAAAAGAAGCAGGAAGCGGCGCGCATGGGCGTCAACCCGGAGACACTGGAATACGGCACGAAGCAGGCGGAAATTGTTTCGTATTATATTACGGACAAAAACGACGTGCAGACGACCGCAATTTTAAAGGGCGACGAATTCACGATGCATATGAAGGTGAAAATCGGTCAGGATCTTCCGGCGCCGATCTTTGCTTTTTCCATCAAAAACATCAAGGGCGTGGAGATCACGGGAACGAACACGATGTTTGAAAAGACGTTTCTGGAGAGCGTAAAGGCGGGTCAGGTGCTGGAAATTACATTCCGCCAGAAGATGCGCCTGCAGGGCGGTGACTATCTCATATCCCTGGGTGTGACAGGGTATGAAAAAGATACGTTTAAAGTGTATCATCGTCTTTATGACGTGCTGAATATTACGGTCGTGTCCGACAAGGATACGGTGGGCTATTTTGATATGGAATCTCAGGTTGAGGTGAAGGAGATTTAACGTATGCAGACAGGCAGGACAGAGAAGATCGGGAATGTTGTGCTGGATTATTCCCATTATCCGGAACAGGATTTTTACTGCGACGGAGCGTCGGAGGATGCGCTTTTGGAGCTGGTAAAAACAATCCCGCCCCGGGAATATCCCCAGGAAATCTATAAAGCGGCGAGCTGGGAGGTGCTTTACCACCTTTCCGACCTGCGGGAAAATATCGTCGGATGGCTGCCTGTTGACAAAAGCATGAAGGTGCTGGAAATCGGTTCCGGCTGCGGCGCGATTACGGGAAGCCTCGCACAGAAGGCAGGCAGCGTAACCTGCGTCGACCTTTCGAAAAAACGCAGCTTGATCAACGCTTACCGCCATCAGGACTGTGACAACGTGACGATCCATGTGGGCAACTTTTCGGACATCGAGCCGGATCTGCCGACGGATTATGATTTTGTCTGTCTGATCGGCGTGTTCGAATACGGGCAGAGCTATATTGGCGGAAAAACCCCCTTTCACGATTTCTACCGGATTATCAAAAAACATGTGAAAGCCGATGGACATATCGTGATTGCGATAGAGAATAAACTTGGTTTAAAATATTGGGCGGGGTGCCGGGAAGACCACGTCGGCACGTTTTTTTCAGGCCTGGAGGATTACCCTCAGGGCGGTGCGGCTCGCACCTTTTCCCGGAGCGGTCTGGAAAAAATCCTGAAAGAATGCGGTGAGACGGAATATCATTTCTACTACCCTTATCCGGATTATAAATTTATGACGACGCTGTACTCCGACCGGTATCTGCCGAAAGTCGGAGAACTATCTAATAACATACGAAATTTCGACCGCGACCGGATGCTGCTGTTCGATGAAAAAAAGGTGTTCGACATGCTCATCCGCGAGGGACTGTTTGGACAGTACAGCAATTCGTTCCTCGTGATGACAGGGCCCATGACGGATATTGTATACAGCCGTTTTTCCAACGACAGGGCGGAGCATCTGAGCATCCGCACGGATATTCTGGAAAAGGACGGAAAACACACTGTCCGCAAATATCCGGCAAACCCGGCTGCTGCGGCACATATTGAAGCCCTGGCAGAAAATGAATGCGTCTTCACAGAACGGTTTAAAGGCAGCACCCTCTCAGTCAACCGTCTGGAGCTGAAACGGAATCCGGATGGATTGCCCTTTGCGGAAATCGAATATCTCGAAAATAGCCGGACACTGGAAGAGCTGCTGGATGAGTGCTTACAGAACAATGACGAAGCCGGTTTTGATAAGCTGTTTGACCGTTACTGCAAAATCGCAGCGTGGAAAGCGGAGGGGACGAAGCAGGATTATGACCTGACTTTCCCGAATATCTGCGTACAGGGTGATATCTGGACGATGATCGATTACGAGTGGACGACAGACAAGCTGACGCCGCAGCAGATCATCAGCCGGGCATTGAACTGCTATGGTCAGGAGGATCCGGTTCGGATGGAGCATCCGATTGTGAAAAAGCATCTGGAAGCCCTCGGCATCGGCAAAGAGCAGATGCGGGAGCTTTCGGAAAAAGAGCTGGCGTTCCAGCACTTTGTCCTGCGGGAAAAGGACGGGCGGAGCCGGACGGCTCTTGGGCAGCTTCGGCATCTGATCGGCAATCGTGCTGTGCCGTATCAGGAATTTTTCGCCCGGGCGGACCGCAAAAAGGTGCAGGTATTTGAAGACTTCGGCGCAGGATATACACCGGAGCATTCTTATTATCAATATGATGCGTATGAGGCGGACGATCTGATCAACGCCAGGATCATCTGCAAAGCAGGTACAAAAGCGATTCGCTTAGATCCTGCGGAGCTGCCGTGTCTGGTACAGATTCATGGAATCGAATGGCGCGGAAAAGCGCTGACGCGGGCACAGCTGGATCAGTGCCTGTCGACGAACGGACAGGTGCTTGCAGATACCCCGTCCCATGTTCCGACGGTACTGTTTGAAACAGGAGATCCGAACATCAGCGTTCGGCTGGATTGTCTGGACAACGAGGCGACGGATGGTGAAGCGCTGATCATCCGGGCACAGATCGCATGGCTGTCGGCGGAAATGCTGCAGGATATTCAGGCGCGTCTGGCGGCAGCGGCAAGGAGGAAAGGTTTTTGGTTTCAAAGATAAAAGAAACAATTCAGGATAATCTGGTAAAGAAAAGATACCGCTGGTATCAGGAGCAGATTCAGAAACAGACCCTCACCTATGACGAGTGGATTCGGGAAAAGGAAGCACAGGAGGACGAGGCACTGCGCGCAGAGCACAGGGCAGAGCACGCAGAGGTGATCTCCTACGATGAGTGCCGCGCGGATTTTGATGTGCGGCGGTATGGAAATGGCGCAACGCCCGCGGACGTCCTGATTTTCCACGCGCCGGACGCAAGCCCGGACACGAGAGGCATTTCACATGTGCTCAGCTGGTTTGAAGCCCATCCCGAAACGGTGATCGCCTACGCGGACGAGGATGAAATCGACGAAGCCGGTAAGCGTAAAAATCCCTGGCTGAAGCCGGACTGGTCGCCGGATACGCTGATGTCCTGCTTTTATTTCGGCGGATTCTTTGCGGTGCGCAGACAGGCGATGGAGAACTGTCCGTGGCTGGCAGATGAGAACCCACTGCGCAACCTTTATGACCTGGTGCTGCGCCTGACGGAAATCGAGAATGGAACGGCACATATCGACAGCGTGCTGTTTCATCATGAAAAAATCGAAGTCTGGGGTATGGAAGAGACGTATGATGATCTGAAAAAGGCGGCATATGTAAGAAGAGGCTGGCCTCTTACGCCCTCCGGGAAGGTTTCAATCATCATCCCGACCAAGGATCATCCCCATATTTTATCGAATTGCATTCATTCTGTCCTGGAAAGTGGAAACTACCGGGATTTTGAGATCATCGTTGTGGATAACGGAAGCAATGAACAAAACCGTGCAAGAATTGAACGGATGCGCGATATGTTGAACGAGGATTTCCGGTTCGTTTATCACTATGAACCGATGGAGTTCAATTTTTCCAAAATGTGCAACCTTGGCGTGTCCCTGGCGACCGGCGATTACATCCTGTTATTGAATGACGATATCGAAATTACGCAGGACAACTGGCTGGAAAAGCTGATGGAAAAGGCGGTTCTGCCGCACGTCGGCGCGGTGGGCGCAAAGCTGATCTATCCGGGCACGGAGATCATTCAGCACGCGGGCATCACCAACATTCATCTGGGACCTGCACACAAGCTGCAGTTCCGCTCCGATGCGCTGGAATTTTATTTCGGGCGCAACCGCATGGCGATGGATGTCCTGGGTGTAACCGGAGCCTGCCTGCTGGTGAAAAAAAGCATTTACGATCAGGCGCAAGGACTGTCCGAGAACCTGCGTGTCGCGTTCAACGACGTGGAATTCTGTTATCATGTATATGAAATGGGCTATTACAACGTGGTACGCAACGACGTGACGCTGACGCATCATGAATCCTTAAGCCGCGGTGCGGACGACAGCACGGAAAAGCTGCGCCGCCTGCATCAGGAACTGAATCTGCTCTATGAACTGCACCCGTCCCTATACGGAACCGACCCGTTCTATCACAGATATCTGGTAAAGGATGTGCTGGATGCGGAATTTTATACGGGCTGCCGTTATGATTTTGACAAAAGAGTGGAAAAAGTTTCCCCTGAGAAGATCGAGGGTGTTCTGGAACCGCAGTGGCATAATGAGGTGCTGCGCATCGGTGTGGAGTTCGCCGGGGACATGGGGCGCTGGCAAAGGGGCGCTGCAGGAGCAGGAACAGGCGACTGGATGATCCAGGGCTGGACGTGGGCACTGCAGGTTGACAACTGTCGGTACGATTTTTCCCTGTTGTTAAAGAAGGTGGAGACCGGCTATATTGCGCCCGGCTCCAGTACGGAAGCGATTCCTGAGGATCGGGGCGAGGTCTGGAGGATTCCCTGTACGAGGCAGTTCCGCCCGGATATCGACGAAAATCTGCACGGAATTGTCCATACCGAGCTGCCGGGCGTGTGCGTGACCTTCGATCGGGACAGCCTGCCGGAGGGAGACTACCTGATCGGCTTTTTGTGGGAAGATACCTGCTCGCGGCAGAAGCTTTACCGCTTCAGTCCGGAAATGCTTACAGTGAGGAAATAATAAAATCATGGAAGAAAAAAAGGACTATCAGGACGCTTACGAGAAAGAACATTATAAAGCCGTTTATCTGGCAAACCGGGTCGCTGAGCTGGAGGATCAGGTGGACGATCTGCAGTTCAAATTGAACCGCATCAAAAACAATCCGATCTGGAAAGCGTCCGGCCCTGCCAGAAAGTGCATGCATTTTGTGATCCGCCAGAAGGACCGTTTGAAAAATTGCGGCAGCCTGTCGGGCGTGATTGCAAAGGTGCGCTATAAATCCTGGGAAAAGAAGGCGATGACCCATTACGGCACCCAGAGCTTCCCGTCCGCAGAGGAAAGACAGAAGCAGGAGGCGGCTGCCTTTGAACGGATGCCAAAGATCAGTATTCTTGTTCCGTTGTGGAACACGCCGGAAAGCTTTTTAACCGAGATGATCGGCTCCGTCCAGTGGCAGACCTACAAAAACTGGGAGCTGTGTCTGGCGGACGGTTCGGACGATGCGCACGCCTATGTCGGTGAATACTGCAAAAGGCTGGCGGCGCAGGATTCGAGAATCGTTTATCAGAAGCTTGCCAAAAACGAGGGCATTTCGGGCAACACGAACGAATGCTATAAGCTTGCATCCGGCGAGTTTATCGGGCTGTTTGACCACGACGATATTCTGCATCCCTGCGCACTTTACGAGTATGTAAAGGCGATCAACGAAAAGGATGCGGACTTTATTTACTGTGATGAGGCGACGTTTAAGAGCCCGGACATCAACAAGATGATCACGATGCACTTCAAGCCGGATTATGCGATCGACAACCTGCGCGCGAACAACTATATTTGTCATTTCAGCGTGTTTTCCAGAGAGCTGTTGGATGGCACGGAGCTGTTTCGGACAAAATTTGACGGCAGCCAGGATCATGACATGATTCTGCGCCTGACGGACAATGCGAAGCATATCGTCCATGTGCCGAAGCTTCTGTATTATTGGCGTTCCCATGCAGGCAGTGTTGCGGGCAATATCGAGGCAAAGCCTTATGTGGTCGAAGCGGCGAGAGGCGCGGTTGCGGATCATTTGCGCAGACACGGCTTCAAAAACTTTACAATTACGAGCACTCGCGCGTTTGAGACGATTTTTAAAATCAGTTATGAAATTATCGGGGAACCGAAGATTTCTATCATTATTCCGAACAAGGATCATGTGGAAGACCTGCGCCGCTGTATCAGCTCCATTGTGGAAAAATCGACCTGGGAAAATTACGAGATCATTGTAGTGGAGAACAACAGCGAGACGAAGGAGATTTTTTCCTACTATGACGAGCTGCAGAATAATCCGCAGATCCGCGTGGTGACCTTCGAGGGTAAATTTAATTATTCGAAAATCAACAATTTCGGCGTCTCTCTTGCGACCGGAGACTATGTGCTGTTGTTAAACAATGATACGCAGGTAATTACGATCAACTGGATGGAAGAGCTTCTGATGTATGCGCAGCGCCCGGACGTCGGCGCAGTCGGCGGAAAGCTTTACTATGGGGATAAAACGATCCAGCATGCGGGCGTCGTGATCGGGCTTGGCGCGCATCGGACGGCAGGACATGTGCATTACCGCCAGAAGCGGGAAAATTTAGGATACATGGGACGTCTGTGCTATGCGCAGGACATGACGGCAGTAACCGGAGCATGTCTTTTGGTGAAAAAATCGCTCTATGAGCAGGTCGGCGGTCTGGACGAGAGCTTTGAAATTTCATTAAACGATGTGGACTTCTGTTTGAAACTGCGCAAGGCTGGTTATCTGAACGTCTTTACGCCCTTTGCCGAGCTGTATCATTTCGAATCGATTTCGAGAGGATTAGACGATCAGGGAGAAAAAGCAAAACGGTATAACGAAGAGTCCGAACGCTTCCGCAACAAATGGAAAGCCGAGCTGGAAGCCGGAGATCCTTATTTCAACCCGAATTTTTCGTTAGATAAATCTGACTTTTCTTTACGGGTCTGAAAAAATAGTGTATACTGACTTAAAGAAGATGCACTGCAGCCAAGGAATGACTGACAGGCAGGGACGTAAGAGACGGCAGGCATCAGAAAAGATGGAGGTAGCAAAAGCGATGAATTACATGGATCAGTACAAATTCTGGCTGGAGGATTCCTACTTTGATGAAGGAACCAAGGAAGAGCTCCGCAAAATTGCAGATAATCAGGCGGAGATTGAAGATCGTTTTTACAAGGATCTGGCGTTTGGTACCGGCGGTCTGCGCGGTGTGATCGGAGCCGGAACCAACCGGATGAATATTTATACTGTCAGAAAAGCAACACAGGGTCTGGCAAACTACATTTTAAAGCAGGGCGGCGCTGAAAAGGGCGTTGCAATTGCATACGACAGCCGTTATTATTCTCCTGAATTTGCAGATGAGGCTGCACTGTGCATGGCTGCAAACGGCATTAAGGCGTATGTATTCGATGAACTCCGTCCGACACCTGAGCTGTCCTTTGCACTGCGTACCTTAGGCTGTATTTCCGGTATCGTTGTAACGGCGAGCCACAATCCTCCGGAATACAACGGCTACAAGGTTTACTGGGAGGACGGTGCACAGGTAACTGCCCCCAAGGATCATGAGATCATCGACGAGGTAGAGCATGTAACCGATTTCCATACGGTAAAAACCATGTCCAAGGACGATGCCATTGAAGCCGGTCTGTATCAGTACATCGGCGAAGAAATCGACGTTGCCTACATGGAAGAGTTAAAGAAACAGATCATTCATCCCGAAATCATCAAAGAGGTAGCGGATGAACTGAAAATCGTGTACACACCGTTCCATGGTACCGGCAACAAGCCCGTCAGAAGAATTCTGGCTGAGCTGGGCTTCAAGCACGTTTATGTTGTTCCCGAACAGGAACGTCCCGATCCTGCATTTACGACGCTGGATTACCCGAACCCTGAAGATCCCAAGGCATTTACCCTGGCATTAAAGCTTGCAAAGAAGGTGGACGCAGACATCGTTCTGGCTACTGACCCGGATGCAGACCGTCTCGGCATTTATGCAAAGGATTCCAAGACCGGCGAGTACATGCCCTTCACCGGCAACATGTCCGGCATGCTGATTGCAGAGTACATCCTGCGCGAGCGCACCGCTACCAACCGGATGCCGGTTGATCCTGTTATGGTATCCACCATCGTTACGACCAATATGGCAGCAGCGATTGCAGCAGATTATAACGTAGAATTAAGAGAAGTCCTGACCGGCTTTAAGTATATCGGCGAGCAGATCAAATGGATGGAACAGGCTGGGAAAGGCCACTATGTATTCGGTCTGGAAGAGTCCTACGGCTGTCTGGCAGGCACCCATGCAAGAGATAAGGACGCGATCGTTGCAGTAATGTGTCTGTGCGAGACCGCTGCATGGTGCAAGAAGCACGGCATGACCTGCTGGGATCAGATGCTTGCGCTGTATGAGAAATATGGCTACTACAAAGAAAATCAGTATGCTATTACTCTGAAGGGAATCGACGGCGCAGCCCAGATCTCCGCAATGATGGATAAGCTTCGCAGCAATCCTCCGAAGAATTTCGGCGACCTGCAGGTTGTAGAGATGCGCGACTACGATAAGGATCAGGTTAAAGATATGGCAACCGGCGCGGTTCGCCCGACCGGACTTCCCAAGTCCAACGTTCTGTACTTTGAACTGACCAACAATTCCTGGTGCTGTGCACGTCCGTCCGGAACCGAGCCTAAGATTAAATTCTATATGGGCGTAAAGGGAACCAGTCTGGAAGATGCACAGGCAAAGGTTGACAAGCTGACCGCTGACCTGAAGGCGATTCTGTAAAAGAAAAAGCCGCAGCACCAGCAGCGTATTTTGCAGCAAAAATGCAGCATGCGCTCTGGCGCAGGGGTTATATCACGAATCAAAAGGACACGGCGCGTGCCCGGTGTCGGAGTTTTCCGGCGCTTGGGCACGCGTAGGCGTCTGTAGCAGGAAAAGGAGTTCGACGGATGTCTGTTTTTTCCCTATCCAATCTGAAAAAAACCTGGTATTATCTGCAGAAAAACGGAATCAGAAATGCCGTGTGGGCGGTGTTGGAGCGGATTGGGCAGGAACAGGAGGTCTATACCTGGCAGGAGCCGGACGAAAAGACACTTTCGTTCCAACGGGAGCATTCTGCTTCCTTGCGCATCAGTATCGTCGTTCCGGCATACCGGACGAAAAAAGAGCATCTGGAAGCGATGCTTAATAGCGTGTCGAGGCAGTCGTATCCGCACTGGGAGCTGATTGTAGCGGATGCGGGAGGCACGGCAGAGTCTGTACAGGCCTGGGCAAAAAAGAACGGAATCTGCCTGCGGGAAGCGGCAGATGCATCAAATCTTGCAGAATGGAAGGATCAGAGCATCGTGCTCTGCACCCTTTCCGAAAACAAAGGAATTTCCGCCAATACGAACGCAGGAATTGAACTTGCGGCGGGAGACGCGGTCGGTCTGCTGGATCACGACGATCTGCTGACTGCGAATGCGCTCTGGGAGATGGCGGATTGTCTGGAAAAAGAAAAAAAGCGCGGAAAACAAAAGCTTGTGCTGTTTTCCGATGAAGATAAATGCGACGGAGCGGCGAGCCGCTTCTATGAGCCGAATTTCAAGCCGGATTTTGACGGGGAATTGCTTTTGACCAACAATTATATCTGTCATTTTACGGTGATCGAAACGGCATTTTTGAAAGAATTAAAGCTGCGCAGCGGATTTGACGGGGCGCAGGATTACGATCTGATGCTGCGGGCGTATGCGGCAGGGG
>ULUM01023432.1_pt1 | contig 13958 bp, 15 predicted proteins | sample 1958501 | NCBI WGS metagenome assembly ULUM01 (sample SAMEA4835760, study PRJEB28245) | human gut metagenome | biome: gut microbiome; material: fecal sample | place: Denmark | collected 2008
CCTCTTTATGTACCCTCTCAAAAGGTGCGCCCGGCAGTCAATGTCGGGCGTATTTTTCATAAATAATAAACTTTTTCTAAACAATCGGTCGTTTTACTTTTATTTAACACAAATTTTGTATTTAATTAAAAGAGCGGTAATATTATATCGACTGTCAAATTATTTATGCAAGGGGGACAGCTGCTATGGGCAAGGTTAAATCCTTTTTAGACAGCAAAATCGTCAAAACCGATGTAGGCGAGGAATCTTATTTAACTTGGCGCGAAACAATTTCATACGCCGTGGGCAGAGGCGCACAGGGTATGAATACCTCGATGACAAGTTCAAAATATGTAAACTACTTTCTTACTAATGTTTTATTTAAAAAATTGAAAGATCCTATGGGTACAGCCTCAACAATCAGGCTGTTTTGCGGCATTTTTGATGCAATTAATGACCCGATTATGGGCGTCATCGTTGATAAAACAAGAACTAAGGAAGGTCAAATGCGTCCTTATATCAAATGGGCGCCGCTTTTCTTGTCAATCGTTATGATAATGTTTTTTATCGGCAGTGCCGACGCGCCGCCGACACTCAACATTATTTACACAACGGTGCTTTTCGTTTTACTCGATGTTACATACACTGCGTTCGATATCCCTATGGGCGCGCTTGCGTTTTCAATCACGCCAAACGGCATTGAGCGTACTAAACTATTCGGCGTTTCATCAATTGTTCGTTCGGTACTCGGCGCATTGCCGCAGGTTTTCGTTGCAGGTGCGGCTTGGCTTCCGTTTTTCAGAGACCATACTCCTCAGGCGTATCTCACCTCTGCGATTATTTCGGCAATCGGTATTTTCTTTTTGACTCGTTTGACATATAAAAATACTGTCGAGCGTGCTCATCACGATTCCGATACACCGTCGGTTAAAGAATGTTTTGCTCTTTTGTTTAAAAACAGACCGCTCTTGATGCTTTTCCTTTGCAACATTTTCTTTGTTCTTTGCAAGGTTGCGGAGCAGGTTTCGTTCTATTTCGTTGCCGACCTTATGTTTAACCTTAAATATAATGCGGTTATTGATGTTGTCAAATTCCCCGGCTTTTTGCTTGCAGGTATATTTGTTCCCAAAATCGTTGAAAAACTCGGCAAAAAGGCTGACTCACGCAAATTCTATCAGGTTTGCTGTCTCAGTGCAATCGTCTTGCACATTCTCTTTGCGGTGTTCTGCTTTAAAGGTTTGCTCCAAAAGCAGGAGGGCACATCCGTTACACTCCTCACCGGCGTTATAATCAGCGTTTTCACCTGCCTTACAAGTATTCCGCTCGAGTTTAAAAACCTCATCCAAAAGGAGATGGAGGCAGAAACTGTTGACTATATCGAATGGAAAACAGGCAGCCGTGTAGAAGGCATTATGCTTTCGATTATGAGCTTTACGGGCAAAATCGAGAATACATTTTCCTCCTCAATCGGTCTTGCAATGCTGGGTTGGGTCGGCTACAAAAGCCACACCGAAGGCTCGCTCGTTCAGTCGGCGTCAACAAATAATATGTTGTTCTTTATGACAACGCTCCTTCCGGCTGTCGGCTATCTTTTGATGCTTATTCCAATGCATTTCTATAACATCACCGGCGACGACCACCGCCGAATGATGAAGGACATTATGGCTCGCCGTGCAAAAGCAGGCGATGCTCTTGCGCAAGAGGAAGTCGCAGAGGAAGAGGCTCAGGAGAAAAAAGAGCAGGAATCTGCTACCGCTCAATAATATCCGATACTTACAATATACACGGTGTTTTTACCGTGTATATTTTTTTCGATTTTTTTCAAAAAAACTATTGCATTTATCTTTTCAATGTGTTATTATACAGACAGTTAGCAATGGCTAACTCACAAGACAGCATCAGGTTGTCTATATTTTATAAACGCAAGTTAGCTGTGACTAACTCGAATGGTGTAATATGCTTGAACAATATCTTATCAAAAATTGCTCGCCGACTTTAGCGTCGCTGAAAACAGCAAATTTAATCAATGTTCCGTTTGAAAATTATGACGAATTGATTTCGTCTGTTTCACATTGGAACGCGCGCCTCAGTCCAAAGGGTGTCGATTTGATTGTGCTCAAGCTCTGCGAAAGCACGGCATTGATTTATGTTTGCCGCAAATGCAATCTGCAACGCGACTTAAACTCCGATGGTGTGCTTGATTTTTTAAAGCTGTACGGCTATAAGTCAACAGATGTCGATTATTGCATCAACAGATTGTCGCAAAGGCTTTCACTCTCGGCGGATTTTCCGCACGAAGTCGGTGTTTTCCTCGGCTATCCGCTCGACGATGTTATCGGTTTTATCAGCAATCGCGGTCAAAACAGCAAATGCTGCGGCTGTTGGAAAGTTTATTGTAACGAGTGCGAGGCTCTCAAGACCTTTGCTAAATTTAAAAAATGCACAAAAATTTATTGCAAATTATGGTCGCAGGGAAGAAGTATAATAAAATTGACCGTTGCGGCATAACCTATTTGCAGAAAGGATAAATTATGACTAAAACAGCTATTGTATATTGGAGTGGTACCGGCAATACCGCCGCTATGGCGCATTTCGTCGCAGAGGGCGCGAAATCCGCAGGTGCCGATGTCTCCGTTTTCACCGCCGATGAATTTTCGGCAGATAAAATTAATGATTTCGATTCTCTCGCATTCGGTTGCCCCTCAATGGGCTGTGAACAACTTGAGGAGTCGGAGTTTGAGCCTCTGTTCGATTCCTGCAAATCCTCGCTCAAAGGCAAAAATGTTGCCCTCTTCGGCTCGTACGGCTGGGGCGACGGCGAGTGGATGCGTACTTGGGAGGACGATTGCAAATCTTTAGGCGCAAATCTTGTTTGCGACAGCGTAATTTGCAACGACGCTCCTGACAGCGACGCCGAACAGCAGTGTAAATCACTCGGCGCGGCTCTCGCATAATATTCAGTTATTTACATTCCTCAATTTACTCCTTCAAAATTCCTATTGATTGTTTTTGCCGACAATCTTCCCCTATAATTAATACTTACCGCAGAGGAATGTTATAAACCAAACCGCCGTTCTTTCCCAAACGGCGGTTATTTTTTGCGTATTCAAAACAAAAAGCAGATGCCGTAACATCTGCTTTCTTTAATTTGCTTTTGTTGATTTGTTTGCGATTATTCGCCGAAATCAAAGTATGATGACATAGAGTACCATTTGCCTTTGAATTTAACCATTTCAATGCTTGATCTTCTGCTTTCGCCGTCCTCGTCGGTGATTTTGAGCTTAACAACGGCATATCCGCTTATGTTCTTTGTGTTGTAATAGTCGGTGTCAAACGCAAAATATTCGCTGCTAAACATTTCGTCAAGCTCGTCAATTGCGTCATCGTATTTGCTCGAGCCTTTGTCGTACTTCTTTACATCAAGAATTTCGTATGTGTCCTTTTCACTGTCCGCATTCAATTCTTCAAGATATTTGATATATGCGTCAAGCGCGTCATTTTCGTCCTTGATTATTCCCGTGTAATCATATTTGTCGGCAAGGTCATCATAGTATTCGTCAATGTCGTCATAATACATACCGTCTAAACATTTGTCAAAATATTCTTTTGAAGCTCTGTATTTAACGGCTTTTTCATCGTATGGGAACGAATATTCTATCGCCGTTTTCATATCGTTGTCTTCATACGCTTTGATGATTTTTGTTGCGGTTTTCTTCGGTGAACTTCCGCCGAGCGTAGCAATGAGAACGATGAGAATTACTGCCACTGCAGCAGCTGCTGCGGCGATGATAATTGTCTTTTTGTCCGGTGCTTTTTTAACTTTAACTTGAGTCGACTGTGTCGGGTTAGCCATCGGGTCAGACTGTGCCTGCGGCTGATAATAATATCCCTGCGCCTGTTGGCTTGGCTCTGTCGGCTGTACCGGTTGTGCCTGCTGTGTTGGTTGTGTAGGTTGAGTCGGTTCTATCGGTGTTGCGTGCTGCTCGGGTGCCTCATATACTGTCGGCTCCGGCTGTGGGGGAGCTATCGGCTGAACCTTGCTGTTGCAATATGGGCAAACGGTAGCACTGTTGTCAATTTCTTTTCCGCATTGATTACAAAACATAAATGCTTCTCCTTTAATATTTGTTATTTCGACCTTTTTCGGTTAGATAAATATTACCACCTTTGCCGTCCATTGTCAATTCCGCTGCCTCATATTTTGCATAAAAAAACTAAGCACACCGCCGATTTCCAAACCGAAGAATGTGCTTTTAATATCGTTGCACATTTCAACGATTTCTTTTAATTTGTGCTTTATTATAAAACTCCGTATAACATTACTGCTCGGCTGATGAATTAAAATTCGCATTGTAATCAAATAATAAAAAACAGCGTTGACTTCCTTGTTTCGTCAACGCTGTTTTTGCTATTCAAAATTAACTAAACCATATATTTGCTTTATCCCTCTGCCGACATCCTGCGGTCTGTGCGCATCGGAGCCGGGAGAGAATTTCACTCCGCATTTCTTTGCGATTTCCAAAAATTCACCGTTAATGCCGGGAGCTTTTGATGTGTTCATCTCGATTCTTACATTGTGCTTTATCGCGTTTTGGCAAAGTCGCTCATAGTCGCCCCGCAAATCATAATCGGGATAAATTCCGTGGCATCTTATCAAATCGGGATGGGCGATAATGTCAAAAATTTCGCTCTCAACAAGCGTGTTCGACATTTCGTAATACCGCTTGTAAATTTTATTCGCATCCCGTGAGAGCCATTGATATTTGCGCTGGTTGAATGTCCAATTGTCGACCCAATGCACCGAGCCTAAAACAATGTCAAAATAATTGTCCGCCAACAGTTTTCGTATTTCGACCTCGTGTTGTTCGAACCAACAAACCTCCATGCCGAAGTTGATTTTAACAGGGTATTTCTCTTTCCTGATTTCGTCAATCAAACTCTTGTATTCGTCAAGGCTGTGTGCCTGTGCCGCCTTGCCCTCAAACCATCTCTTTTGATAAAGGTTGTAGTTCTTTGCCTCCTCAAATGTCGGGTGAAATTCTTTAATTCTGATTGAGTGCTCAAGCAAATTTATTTCGTCAATATTCATTTTTACGGCAGTGTCAACGAATTTTTCAATCCATTTTTTCTCATATGGACCCTGCTCAATGTGTATGTGTAAATCTTTCATATTGCTATTATATATTAGATACTTAAAACTTTCAACAAAAAATTCTTGACATATTCGCCGCCATTCGTTATAATACTATTCGCAGAGCAAATGGCCCGGTAGTTCAGTTGGTTAGAACGCCAGCCTGTCACGCTGGAGGTCGACGGTTCGAGCCCGTTTCGGGTCGCCATGGGGCGATAAGATTTTGTCTTGTCGCCCGCTGTTTTTTGCTGATATGGCTCAGGTGGTAGAGCGCGTCCTTGGTAAGGACGAGGTCGGCGGTTCAAGTCCGCCTATCAGCTCCAAGCAACACTTCGGTGTTGCTTTTTTCTTTTCCTTTATGTTGTCAATAATTATCCGCGGACTTGAACCGCCGACAAGCACTCCAAATCTTTGATTTGGGAGAAACAGTCCGGTGGACTGTTTTTTGCACAAACGAAAAAGACCGCCATGGCGGTCTGATTCGGAAACAATACTCTGTTTTGCTTCGCACTTCTTAATTAATGTATATGCGTGCAAAATCCGTATTATTCCTATTTTTTTATTCCGTATGTCAAATCTGTCGGGTCCTTAAACAATTCGATAATCGGCGGCTCAAAGGTGAACAGCCAAAACGCAATCATCGTCACAATCATCATTGCCGCTCCGATTCCGTTCGGCAGTCCGTTGCCGATAGAATTGTTGATTAAAAAATAGTTCAATATAAATGTAATCAAAACTCCGACAAAAAATGACGAAATATTGACCCATTCGTTGTTGCCGCCAATCATTCCGTTAAGCATGTAAAAATAGCAAAGCGTCGCCGTCATACCGCATACAATCGAAATGTAGCTTGCAAAAAACACATTGAATTTGATGTTCTTTAGCTTTATATACATATATACTGTATAAATCGCAAAGGGGAAAAACAGCAGCTTTAAATGTTCCCACGGGCTTTCATTTACAGGGCAAAATACTCCCGCAACAACATTTTTGCCGAGCCAATCATACAAAAAATGACTCAGCGTTCCGACAATGCTTACAAAGATGAATCCTATAATCTCAAGCTTAAATAATTTTTTGTTCATACTATATAATTATGCCGTTTTTGCCCGCTTATTCATTTTTTGCTAATTCGAATCTCTTTCTTTACATCAAAAAAGACACCCAAAAAATGGGTGTCTCTTTTGGCGCAGAAGGAGAGATTCGAACTCTCGCGTCGGTTTCCCGGCCTACGCCCTTAGCAGGGGCGCCTCGTCACCAGCTTGAGTACTTCTGCGTGTAACTTGGTTTAAACCTGTCAAGTTTTTGCACTTTCGTGCGAGTAATACTTTATCATATCACCGCTTAAATGTCAAGTAAAAAGTTATTTTTATCAAAATTAAAAATTTTCTTGACATTGCCTCGCCGTTGTGTTAATATATCAAAGCATTAAGTAATGCAGAGGTATCGAAGTGGTCATAACGAGGCGGTCTTGAAAACCGTTTGGGTTAACGCCCGCGTGGGTTCGAATCCCACCCTCTGCGCCATGTCGGCAAGGCTGTTTGGCCTTGCCGATGATTTTTAAATTCAATATTTCTGCCACCGGGTAGAGAATGTTTTGCATTCGCTTGAGTATCGGTAGGTCTTTGAAGATACACAAACGGATGTTATTTTTTTACGAAAAGAGGGAATGTAATGCTCAAAAAATATTCGGCAATTTCACCGTGACCGATTATGTTTTATGGGGATTTTCGGTCGCCGCAATCATTCTGTCGGCTGTCCTGTTCGGCAACAGCGACGCGCTCACGCTTGTTGCAACGCTGTTTGGTGTAACGTCGCTGATTTTTTATGCAAAGGGCAACCTTGTCGGGCCTGTTTTAATGTTTGTTTTTTGCGTTATTTACGGCATAATTTCATATTCTTATGCTTATTACGGCGAGCTTATAACATATGTGTTTATGTCGCTCCCGATGGCTGTGTTCACCATTGTTTCATGGCTTAAGCACCCGAGTAAGGAGGATAAATCACAGGTCGAAATCAACGCCGTGTCGCTTAAAGAAACAGTGCTGTCATTTGTTGCCGCTTTGGTCGTCACCGCCGTGTTCTATTTCATCCTGTCCGCTTTGCACACAACCAATATCGTGTTCAGCACAATTTCCGTCGCAACAAGCTTTATCGCCGTTTATTTCTCGTTTCGTCGCAGTCCGTATTATGCGCTCGGCTATGCCGCAAACGATATTGTTTTGATAATTCTTTGGGCGTTGGCATCGCGCGATGATAAAAAGTATATCAGCGTAGTTGTTTGCTTTGTCGTTTTCCTTATCAACGATTTGTATGGATTTTTCAGCTGGCAAAGGCGAAAAAAACACTCGAAATAACCAAATTGCATAAAAATATAACGCCTACGAAACCGTAGGCGCTTATTTTTTGTCTTTACTTATTTTTCTGCCGATATTTCAGCAAAGCATTCACTGCAATAAACCGGTCTGCCGTCTTTCGGAACAAACGGAATTTTGCATGCCTTGCCGCATCTTGCACATGTTGCGTCGTGCATTTCGCGCGGTGCTTTTGAAGCGGCTTTTCTTGCCGCTCTGCATGCTTTGCAGCGCTGTGGCTCGTTTACAAAGCCCTTTTCAGCGTAAAATTCCTGCTCTCCTGCAGTGAAAACAAATTCTTGTTTGCAGTCTTTGCAAATTAAAGTCTTGTCTTCGTACATATTTTTGCTACCTCTCTAAAAATTTTGCCGTGGGATAAATATTCAGGATAATTTTTAATTATCCAAACTTATCGACATTATTTAAAAATGATGCCGTTGAGTTTTTTTCTTATTCTTTGCATTGCATTGTCGATTGCTTTCGGGTTTTTACCGAGCCTTTCGGCAATTTCGTTGTATGAACAGCCTACTATATGCAGTCGCAAAACTTCATTCTCGAATTTTGACAGCTCCTCATACAATGTGTCGCTTAATATTGAAACACTTTCATTAGCCAAATATTCATCTTCGGCGCTCAAAACATATTGATTGTCGAAATAATCCTCTTCGAGTGTAACAATTGAGCCTTGGGGAATATCCTTCAGCCGTGAAAATTTGCGCAGTGCCGTTTGAATTGAGTTGTCGATGCAACGGCAGGCGTATGTCAAAAACTTTGCGCCCTTGTTGCTGTTGTATGATTTAATCGCGGCAAGCAAGCCAATCATGCCCTCCTGTACCAAATCGTCTTTTTCAAGAGGGGAGTTGATGTATTTCATCGCAATGGCTTCAACCGAGCTTCTGTATTTGTTTATAAGCTCATCAATCGATTTTTCGTTGCCGTTTTTAATCTCGTCGAGAAGCTCAATATCCGTTTTTTCTGCTGTGTCAGACATTTTTTCCTCCCCGTGACAAAGATTTGTCTAATCAAATGGTACTACACTTTTATAAATTAGTCAACAAAAATACGATATTCGACGGTTGTCGATTATTTTATACATTAAATCTGAATAAAACAATGTCGCCGTCTTTCATAACATATTCCTTGCCCTCGGACCTTACAAGACCCTTTTCTTTGGCGGCAACCATTGAGCCGCATTCCATAAGGTCGTCATAAGCCACAACCTCGGCTCTGATAAATCCGCGCTCAAAGTCGGTGTGAATTTTGCCTGCCGCCTGCGGTGCCTTTGTGCCTTTTTTGATAGTCCAAGCTCTTACTTCCTGCTTGCCTGCGGTGAGAAAACTGATAAGACCGAGAAGTGAATAGCTCTTTTTGATGAGTCTGTCAAGACCCGACCTTTCAAGTCCCATATCCTCAAGGAATACTTCCTTTTCGTCAGGCTCAAGCTCTGCGATTTCAGCCTCCATTTCGGCACAAATCGGGAATGTTTCCGCACCCTCCGCAGCCGCGATTTCTTTAACGGTTTGATAGTATTTGTTGCTTTCAATTGCATTGTCCTTAAAGTCGTTTTCGCCCATGTTGCAAGCGTAAATTACCGGCTTGATTGTGAGCAATTCAACCTCTTTGAGGTATTCCTGCTCGTCCTCGTCGATTTCAACCGCTCTTGCCGTTTTGCCCGTTTCCATCTCTGCGATGAGTCTTTCAAGAAAAGCAACTTCCGTGGCAATCGTCTTGTCGCCCTTCATTGCTTTTTTTCTGTTTTCAACCCTTCTTGTGAGCAAATCCAAGTCGGAAAGTATAAGTTCAAGGTTAATTGTCTCAATATCTCTTGCCGGGTCAATGCTGCCGTCAACATGTGTGATGTCGTCATTGTCAAAGCATCTTACAACATGAATAATCGCGTCTACTTCTCTGATGTGCGACAAAAATTTGTTTCCCAAGCCTTCGCCCTGACTTGCGCCTTTAACAAGACCCGCAATGTCAACAAATTCAATTGTTGCAGGGGTGAATTTGTCGGGGTCATACATTTCGGCAAGCTTGTCAAGTCTTTCGTCCGGAACAGATACCATTCCGATATTCGGCTCAATCGTGCAAAACGGATAGTTTGCGCTTTGAGCGCCTGCGTTTGTTATAGCGTTAAAAAGTGTGCTCTTGCCGACATTCGGCAAGCCGACCATACCTAATTTCATTTTTTATCTCCTTGTTTTCAAATTCAAAATTGTCAACTAACAGTATATAACAAAAAAATACTTTTTACAAGAGTAAATAATCCTTGACATTACTTTGCAAATACACTAAAATATTATTCAATATTTTCTAAGCATATAGATTTATTTTATGATATTTTGTAAAGGAGAAGTGTAGGTATGGAACTCAACGGTTCACAAATCGTTCTCGAAACCCTCAAAGAACAGGGCGTAGATACCATTTTCGGTTATCCCGGAGGAACGATTTTAAATATTTTTGACGAACTTTATAAGTACGGCGACACTTTCAATCACATCCTCACCGCTCACGAGCAAGGCGCCGCACATGCGGCAGACGGCTATGCAAGGGCAACCGGCAAGGTCGGCGTTTGTTTTGCAACATCGGGTCCCGGTGCAACAAACCTTGTAACAGGTATCGCAACAGCGTATATGGATTCAATTCCGGTTGTCGCAATTACTTGTAACTATGCTACGGAGGGTCTCGGACGCGACTCTTTCCAAGAGGTTGATATTTGCGGTATTACAATGCCGATTACAAAACATAATTTCCAGGTTAAAAGCGTAGAGGAGCTTGCTCCGACAATCCGCCGTGCGTTTCGCATCGCTCAAAGCGACCGTAAGGGTCCTGTTCTCATTGATATTCCAAAGGATTTTACTGCCGCAAAGTGCGAATACACTCCCGAGCCGAAACAGCAGCCGAATCCGCCTAAAAAACCGCGTAAGGACTGCCTTGACAGAGCGGTTGAACTTTTGCAAAATGCCAAAAAGCCGCTTATTTATGTAGGCGGCGGCGCAATTCTTTCCGAGGTCGGCGAGGATTTGATTACTTTTGCGGAAAAAATCGACGCTCCTGTTGTTTCAAGCCTTATGGGACTCGGCGCTTTTCCGTACAATCATCCGCTTCACCTCGGCTTAATCGGTATGCACGGTCATTTTGAGTGCAACAAGGCGGCTCACGATTGCGATGTTCTCATCACATGCGGTGCGCGTTTTTCTGACCGTGTTGCCGGCAACAGAAAAAAATTCGCTCCTAATGCGGAAATTTTACATATTGATATTGATAATGCCGAAATGGATAAAAACATTTATTCAAATTATCACCTCAGAGGTGATTTGAAAGAGGTTATCCCGATTCTTACGAGAGCGATTGAACAACTCGACCATAAGGATTGGATTGATGAGGTTAACAGCTATCGCCGTCCGTTTGACCAACTTCAAATCGGCGATTATGTAAATCCACAAACTCTTATCGAAAAAATCGATGCCGCAACTGATGACGATACGATTGTTGTTACCGATGTCGGTCAACATCAGCTTTGGGCGGCGCAGTTCTATAAATTCAAGCAGCCGAGAACACTTCTCACTTCCGGCGGCTTGGGCACAATGGGTTATTCAATGGGCGCGTCAATCGGCGGTCAGTTCGGATGCCCGGACAAAACCGTTGTTATGTTCGCAGGTGACGGCGGCTTCCATATGAATTTGTCGGAACTTGCTACTATGTGTTCATACAATGTGCCTGTTAAAATGTTTATTATGAACAATACCGTTTTGGGTATGGTTCGTCAGTGGCAAAAACTTTTCTACGGCAATCGCTTTTCTGATACCGATCCGCACAGAAAAACCGATTTCGCCGCAGTTGCCGAGGCTTTCGGCGTTAAGGGACTTCGCATTAATACAAACGATGATATTGATGCAGTTCTTAAAGAAACATTCGAGCATCAGGGTCCTGTTCTCGTTGATTGCAGAATCAGCCCCGATTCAAATGTACTTCCGATGATTCCGCCCGGAGGCGCTCATACGGATATTATCGAAAAATTTAACTAAGGAGGCGCAATTATGAAAGAAAAGTTGATTTTGTCTGTTCTTGTTGATAACGAAAGCGGCGTTCTTCAGCGTGTTGCTTCCTTGTTTTCAAGAAGAAACTATAATATTTCTTCATTAACCGTTAGCGAAACGGAAGACCCCAATTTCTCCCGTATGACTATTGAAACAAACACCGAGCCGGAAAATTTCAGACAAATTAAGGCTCAGCTTAAAAAGCTTGAAATTGTTAAAAAGGTTGCCGAGCTTACCGACGAAACTTCTGTTTCATCCGAGTTGCTTCTCGTAAAGGTAAAAGCAAAGGGTATTCCTCAAAAGAATGCTCTTCTTGCATTCAATATGCGTTACGGAGCAAGGGTGCTCGATATGTCACTTGAAACGATTACTCTTGAGTTTACCGGCACAGGCGAAACTATCGACAGATTCGTTGACTATCTCGAAAATCATTTCGGCATCGTCGAGCTTGCAAGAACAGGTATCACTTCTCTCGCAAGAGGTGAAGAATCGTTTATTGAAGATGTTTAATAATTATATTTTTTACATATTATAGGGGTGAGTATATGGGAATGACTATGACTCAAAAAATATTGGCTGCCCACGCAGGGCTTGACAGCGTTGTGCCAGGTCAGCTGATAGAGGCAAATCTCGATATGGTGCTTGGAAACGATGTTACATCTCCGGTTGCTATCAACGAGATGAACAAGTTTAACAAAAAAACAGTATTCGATAAAACAAGAATTTCGCTTGTTATGGATCACTTTACACCAAACAAGGATATTCAGTCTGCAGAAAACTGCAAGCAGGTTAGGGAATTTGCAAAATTTCAAGGCATTACACACTATTTTGATGTCGGCAATATGGGTATCGAGCATGCGCTCCTTCCCGAGCAGGGCATCGTTACATGCGGCGACTGCATTATCGGCGCAGACTCTCACACCTGCACATACGGCGCTCTCGGCGCATTTTCAACCGGCGTAGGCTCAACCGATATGGCGGCAGGAATGGTAACCGGCAAGGCTTGGTTCAAAGTTCCGTCTGCTATCAAGGTTGTTATCACCGGTAAAAAGCAAAAGTATGTTTCGGGCAAGGATGTTATTCTTCACTTAATCGGCGAAATCGGCGTTGACGGTGCGCTTTATAAGTCGCTTGAATTTACGGGCGACGGTATTGCCGACCTTTCTATGGACGACCGCCTTTGCATCGCCAATATGGCTATCGAATGCGGTGCCAAAAACGGCATTTTCCCGGTTGACGATGTAACTCTTGAATATGTCAAGGGCAGAAGTGAGCGCGAGTATAAGGTTTATGAGGCTGACGCAGACGCTGAGTATGACAGCGTTGTTACAATTGATTTGTCAACACTCCGTCCGACAGTCGCTTTTCCGCATCTTCCTGAAAACACAAAAACTATCGACGAGTGCGAAAAAATCAAAATCGACCAGGTTGTTATCGGCTCTTGCACAAACGGCAGAATGGAAGATATGCGTACTGCCGCAGAGATTATCAAGGGTCATAAGGTTGCAAACGGCGTTCGCGTTATTGTAATCCCGGCTACACAGACAATTTATCTCAATTGCGTAAAAGAGGGCATTGTCGAAACATTTATCGAGGCGGGAGCCATCGTATCAACTCCTACATGCGGACCGTGTCTCGGAGGTCATATGGGCATCCTTGCAGCAGGCGAGAAGGCTGTGTCAACTTCAAACAGAAACTTTGTCGGCAGAATGGGCCACACAAAGTCGGAAATTTATCTTGCGTCACCTGCCGTTGCGGCAGCATCGGCTGTTAAGGGCTATATCGCCGATCCGGCAGAGGTAGAATAAAATCGGCTCGCTTGCGGGCTTTATCGGCGTGCTCCGTTTGGCTACAATGGGGATAAACGCGCTTATATTTGTAGCAGGAAAGGCTATGGAATTATTATGAACGCTAAAGGCAGAGTACATAAATTCGGCGATAATATCGACACCGATGTTATCATTCCGGCAAGATATTTAAACCGCTCCGACGAGGAGTGGCTTGCTTCACACTGCATGGAAGATATTGATGCCGATTTCGCATCAACCGTTAAAAAGGGCGACATTATGGTTGCCGAGGCTAATTTCGGATGCGGCTCGTCAAGAGAGCATGCTCCGATTGCGATAAAGGCTTCGGGTATCAGCTGTGTAATCGCGTCAACATTTGCAAGAATTTTCTACAGAAATGCAATCAATATCGGCCTTGCAATTCTTGAGTGCGACGAGGCTGCAAAGGATATTAAAGACGGCGATGAAGTCGAGGTCGATTTCGACAGCGGCGTTATTTCGAATCTTACAACCGGCAAAACATATAAGGCTCAACCGTTTCCCGAGTTTATTCAAAACATCATTAAAAACGGCGGCTTGATGAATTCTATTAAATAATCAGGATATATTGTTATTATGAACACTTTTGAAATTAACGGCACCGCTCTGCGTGACGGCTGGGGCGGCG
>ULUM01016980.1_pt1 | contig 13785 bp, 12 predicted proteins | sample 1958501 | NCBI WGS metagenome assembly ULUM01 (sample SAMEA4835760, study PRJEB28245) | human gut metagenome | biome: gut microbiome; material: fecal sample | place: Denmark | collected 2008
GTGTCGAACACGCAGAACTCGCCGTCCAGCGGCTGATCCTTTACGCCGTAGACGCAGGGCACCATGTCGTCCACAAAATAGGCTTCGCACCCGTAGATGAGCTTGAAATCCGGGTCTTTTTTGTGGATGTCATCGGCTGCCAGCATGGCTTCCGGGTAGCCCTGACACACGCCGTGGTCGGTGATGGCAATGGCGGGGTGTCCCATGCGGTGCGCCAGCTTGACGATGCCGCCGGGGTCGCAGAAGCCGTCCATGCTGGAAAGCTTGGTGTGCAGATGCAGCTCCACCCGCTTTTCAGGGGCGGTATCCTCCCGCTTTTTGCGCTCCACGATCAGCACATCGTAGGGGTACACGATGTAGTCGTGCTCGTATTTATCGTAGGAGCAGTCACCCCGCACGATGACTGTGCTGCCCTTGCTGATGCCCTCCCACTTGGAGCAGTCCTCCCCTTCCTGTGCGCGGACCTTCAGGTTGATAGAGCCGGTATAGTCGGTGATGGACACAGTATAGATCTTGCGGTAGTTGCCCTTGACCTCGGTAAAGAACACATCGCCCCATATCATGCACTTGCCGCCCTCGCCGCCCAGATCCTTGAGAGGCGTAAGGTTTTTGGGGGTAAACATTTTGCCGTGGAAGATGGTGACCGGCTTGTCGGTAAGGTTGAGCCCCTCCACCTTGATAGACGGTGCGGTGTTCTTTTTCTCAAACTTGACCACCGGCGGTGCGATCTTGCGCTCCAGCTTTTCTTCCATTTGCTGCTGCTCAGCCGCAGTCACCGCGCTTTGCAGCGTCACCTTGGGGGTAACGCCGGTATGCTCAGCAATGCGCTTGGCAAGCAGCTCCTCAAAGCCCATCTCCTGCAAAAACTTTGTGCCGTGGCACACCCCCACCGTGATGTTCTGCCCGGTAATGGAGATGCTGCTCCTGTCCAGAAAGCCGTTGATGGGCACGCCGTCCCGCTTCATGTCCTCCAGCAGGGTGCGCAGGGCGTGCTCGTCCAGCATGGCATAGCCGAACAGGTTTTTGATCTTCAGTTCAAAGCCCTCGTAGTCCGGCTGCAGGGAAGCCAGCAGGCGGGCGCAGAGGTTCTGATCCAGCGGGGCGGCGCTGCGCAGAGTAAACTCGACCTGCCGGTCCTGCCGCAGCATCCGGGCGTGCTCCACGATCACCTGCCCGAAGCAGGCCGCAAAATCCGGGTCCGCCATAAACTGCGGCCACAGCTGGGAAACAAGTGGTTTCACAAATGGTACTCCTTTTTGGTGGGTTCTTTACAGCACAAACTGCCGCACCCGTTTTTGCAGGTGTGGCAGTAGGGAAAAGAATACTTACAATTTATAGATCTCGTCCATGAACTGATCCAGAATGTTATCGCCGGTCAGCTTTTTGATGGGCTTGCCGTGGATGAACAGCACGGCCTCGCCCTTGCCGCCGGCAATGCCGATATCGGCTTCGCGCGCTTCGCCGGGGCCGTTGACAACGCAGCCCATCACGGCTACCTTGATGGACTTTTTGTAGCCCTGCAGCCGTTTTTCCACCTCGTTGGCGATCTCAGTGCAGGGGTATTGGGTGCGTCCGCAGGTGGGACAGGTGATGACCTCCGGCCCGGTGACCGGGAAGCCCACAGCGCGCAGGATGTTAAAGCCTGCTTCCACCTCTTTTTCCGGCTCGGCAGCCAGCGACACACGGATGGTGTCGCCGATGCCCTCCAGCAGCATCCCGCCGATGCCCATGCCGCTTTTCAGCAGACCCATCTGGTAGGTGCCGGCTTCGGTGACGCCCACATGGAGCGGGTAGTCGGTGACGGCGCTGAGCTGGCGGTAGGCTTCCATCATGCGGGGCACGTTAGAGTTCTTGATGGAGATGACAATGTTGTTAAAATCGAACTTTTCCAGCAGCCGCACATGGTACAAAGCGCTTTCCACCATGGCCTCCGGGGTGGGTGCACCGTAACGGGCAAGAATGTGCTTTTCCAGACTGCCGCCGTTGACACCAATACGGATAGGGATGTTCTTCTGCTGGCAGGCATCCACCACTGCCTTTACCCGGTCGTCGTCACCGATGTTGCCCGGGTTGATGCGGATCTTGTCCACACCCACGTCCGCGCAGGCCAGCGCTGCCTTGTAGTCAAAGTGGATATCCGCCACGATGGGGATGTTCACCGCGTTCTTAACGGCTTCGATGCACTTTGCATCCGCCGGGCTGGGGCAGGTCACCCGCAGGATCTGGCAGCCTGCAGCTTCGCACCGCTTGGCCTGTGCCACATTGCCTTCGATGTCCTCCACCGGCACATTGAGCATGGTCTGCACCGCAATAGGGTTGCTGCCGCCGATGGTCACATTGCCGATCTTCACTTCACGTTTTTTCTGCCGCATAAGGGTTCCCCTTTCTTATACTGTCCCGGTGATGAGCCGGAGAATATCGTTGTAGGTTGCAAAGAGCATCAGCCCGAACAGCAGCCCGAAGGTTGCAAGGGTGAGCACGCTTTGCAGCTTTTCCGGCACTGCATGGCCGGTGACGCCTTCAATGACCAAAAATACTACCTTACCGCCGTCCAGCGCCGGGAATGGCAGCAGGTTGAGGATGCCAAGGTTGACGGTGATGAGCGCCAACATCTCCAGCAGATCCTGCCAGCCGTAGCTGGCGGCCTGCCCGATGGCCGATACGATGCCCACCGGGCCGGAAAGGTTGTTGATGCTCTCCCGCCCGCGCACTAAGTCCACAAGGGAGGTGAACACGATGCGCCCATAGTACAGCACGCTGTTGCCTGCCTCCCGCAGCACGTTGCCGGGGGTCTTTTCCAGCCCGTAGACGGAAAAGCCGATGCTCATGTGGGTCTCGCCCTTTTCGTCCTGCCATGTGTCAAACTGTACCCTCGGCAGATGCACCTTTTGGCCGTTCCGCAGCACGGTGAAATCCGCACTGTAGGACTGGGTGCGCACCAGCTCATACAAGATGTCGTTTGCCACAAAGCAGCGGCGGCCGTTCACCGCCAGAACCTTGTCCCCCGCCTGCAGGCCGGTCTGCCCGCAGAGGGCACTGTCCTGAATGGCGTAAATGGTCTTGCTGGTGATGGGCTCATTCTGGGCGGCGATCAAAACCACCAGCACCACAAAGCCCAGCACGAAATTCATGACAGCACCGGCTACCATGACCAGTGCCCGCTGCCAAACCGGCGCTTCATTCAGGGGGACGCCGGTGGGCTGCACAGATGCTTCCGTCTCCGGGGCGGGCTGTTCCTGCACAGTATGGGCAGCTTCTGCCTGCTGGCTTTCGGGGCTTTCCTCCCCTTCCAGCGCTACAAAGCCACCCACAGGCAGGGCACGCAGACTGTACTGGGTGCCTTTATGATTCTTTTTCCAGAGCACCGGCCCCATGCCGATGGAAAACTCATTGACCTGAATGCCGCAGAGCTTTGCCACAGTAAAATGCCCGAACTCGTGGATGGCGATCACCGCGCTGAACACAAGCAGCGCAGCAAGGATGGTAATAATAAATGACATTCGTTCTCCCATATCGCCCCGGAGCCGTTACAAAAACAGCGCCGGGGCGTATATTGCTGATAAAGCGTTACAGGTGTGCCCGCACGAACGCGCGCGCCATGCGGTCGCACTCGTACACGTCTGCCAGCGTATAGTCGCCGCCAAAGCTGTCGCTGTCCACAACAGCCTCCACCAGACGGCCGATATCCAAAAAGCCGATCTTATCCTCAAGGAACAGCTTAACGGCTTCCTCGTTGGCACCGTTGGCGGCGCAGGGGCCAAGACCGCCCTTGCGGATGGCCTTTTTGCAGGCGGCAAGGCAGCGGAAGGTCTCTTCGTCAGCCACATCGAAGGTGAGCAGCTTCAGGGTGGTAAAGTCCAGCTCCGGCACTACGCCCGGCACACGCTTGGGGTAGGTCAGGGCGTACTGGATGGGGATGCGCATATCCGGCACACCCAGCTGGGCAATGATCGAATTATCGCTGAACTGCACCGCAGAGTGGACGATGCTCTGGCGCTGCACCACGATCTGGATCTTTTCCGGCGGCAGACCGAAGAGCCATACAGCCTCGATGAGCTCCAGACCCTTGTTCATCAGGGTGGCAGAGTCGATGGTGATCTTTGCGCCCATGTTCCAGTTGGGGTGCTTGAGGGCGTCTGCACGGGTCTTGCCGCGCAGCTGCTCGGTGGTCATGCCGAAGAAGGGGCCGCCGGAGGCCGTGAGCAGAATTTTGGTCAGGCTGGGAGCGCTCTCCTTATCCTGCAGGCACTGGAAGATGGCGGAGTGCTCACTGTCCACAGGCAGCAGCTGTACCCCGTGCTTTTCCACAGCCTGCGTGACCAGATGACCGCCGGTGACAAGGCTTTCCTTGTTGGCCAGCGCCAAATCATGGCCGCTCTCGATGGCGCACAGGCTGGCACCAAGACCGGCAATGCCCACCACGCTGTTCAGCACCACATCCGGGCCGTCCAGCGCAGCCAGTTCCTTCAGCCCCTCCGGGCCGGTGAGCAGCTTGGGTGCATTTGCCCGGCCAGCCAGCGCGGCGTCCAGCTTTGCGGCGGCATCCGGGTCGGTCATGCAGACATATTTCGGGTGGAATTCCTCGATCTGCTGCAAGATCTTTTCCACATGGCTGTGGGCAGAAAGGCCGTAGACCTCGTACCCTTGGGCGCGGATGACATCCAGACTCTGGGTACCGATGGAACCGGTAGAACCCAGCAACGTAATTTTTTTAGACATAACAGCTTCCTCCTCTGTATCAGACGTAGAACACGGCGGTGATGACCATGGTCACGAAGGGCGCAATGAACATCACACTATCGAAGCGGTCCAGAATACCGCCGTGACCCGGGAAGATGGTGCCGTAGTCCTTGATGCCGCACTGACGCTTGACCACACTGGCAAACAGGTCGCCGTAGATGCCCAGCACTGCAGCGATGCAGCCCAGCAGCGCGATGATGACATACATGGAGACCCCGATATTAGAGCGGGTAAAGGCTTCCATGCGGTTAGCCGCCATGGAGTAGATGATGGTAGCGACCACGCCGAACACCATGGTGCCCAGCACGCCGCCGATGGCACCCTCCACCGTCTTTTTGGGGCTGACCACCGGGCACAGCTTGTGCTTGCCAAAGGCGCGGCCTGCAAAGTAGGCGCAGGTGTCGCCGCCCCATGCAAAGCAGAGAATGAGCAGAATAAAGAAAACCGCGTCATAGCCGAATTTTTCCACCGGCAGACGCTCCTTGAGCAGGATAAAGGAATAGAAGCAGAAGATCACGATGCCCGAAAACACCAAAAGACCGCTGGCCTTCTGGTAGCTGATTGTGCCGTTGCGCACCACCAGATAGATGGCAAAAAAGGTGACCAGCACAAAGGACATGGGCATGACCAGCTTGCGCATGGCACTGTAAGTGGAAAGCATGACCAGCAATGTGTAGGGTACCAGCACTGCGTACATGAGCCAGTCCTTTTTTTCAAAGCCGAGGGCGTTGTAAATTTCATGGACAGCGATCAGGGTGATGGCTGCGATCACCAGATTGAACACCATGGTATTGAAGGTAAACATCACGCCAATGAGCACCAGAATGCCCACGATCGCAGTAATAATGCGTGTTTTCATAGGTTTCGATCTCCTTTGTTCTTCCGGCAGCAGCCCCTTGCGGGGCAGCGCGCTCCGACCCGAGGAAGTACCGAGTCTGCCGGGTCTGCACCATAGGCGCAGGGTTTGCAATACGGATACTGCGCCGCTCAGATGCCGCCGAACCGGCGGCTGCGGTGGTTGAACTCTTCAATGGCGGTATCCAGATCGGCACGGGTAAAGTCCGGCCAGAGCACATCCATCTCCACCAGCTCCGAATAGGCGGCCTGCCAGAGCATGAAGTTGGACAGCCGCTTTTCTCCGCTGGGACGCAGGATAAAGTCCGGATCCTTCTGTCCGGCGGTGTACATGGCATCGCTCATCATCTGCTCGTTGATGTCCTCGGGGCGGATCTCGCCTGCCGCAGCCTTTGCAGCCAGCTGCTGTGCTGCGCGCACGATCTCCGGGCGGCCGCCGTAGTTGATGGCGATGTTCAGGGTCATGCCGGTCTTGCAGGCAGAGTCCCCTTCCAGCTCGTTCATCATCTTTTGCAGTTTGGGATCCAGCGCGGTGCGGTCGCCTAAGAACTTAATACGGATATTGCGGTTCTTGTAGTCAAAGCCCTCGATGAGGTACTGGGCGAACAGCTTCATGATGGCACCCACCTCTTCCAGCGGGCGCTTCCAGTTCTCGGTGGAGAATGCGTAGAAATACACCGATGCTACGCCAAGTTCATCGCAATAGTTGGCAATATCCTTGAACACCTCCGCACCCTTTTTGTGTCCTGCGGTGCGGGGCAGGCCGCGGTTTTTCGCCCAGCGGCCGTTGCCGTCCATAATGATGCCGATGGAAAGCCCTTCAGCAAATTCTTTGGGGTGTGTCATTTATACCTCCCGGCAGCAAGGCTGCCTGCAAAAAGTGCCGCGCACCTTCCACCAGCGCACGGCACCTCCCAATCGTTATTGTGTGCTGCGGATCAGACGGCCATGATCTCCTTCTGCTTTTCTTCCACGGCAGCATCAATGTTCTTGATATACTTATCGGTCAGCTTCTGGACATCCTCTTCCATGGTCTTCTGGGTGTCCTCGGTCAGCTCGCCGGCCTTCTTCATGGCCTTGGCCTTATCCATGGCATCGCGGCGCACATTGCGCACAGCCACCTTGGCATCCTCGCCCAGCTTGGAGACTTCCTTTGCCAGCTGCTTGCGGCGCTCCTCGTTGGGTGCGGGGAAGTTCAGGCGGATGGTAACGCCGTCATCAATGGGGGTGATGCCCACATCGCTGGCCATGATCGCCTTGCTGATGGGACGCAGCAGGGTGCGGTCCCAAGGGGTGATGGTGAGGGTGCGTGCCTCAGAGACGGCCACAGCTGCCAACTGCTGGATGGGGGTGGGTGCACCGTAGTAATCCACGACCACCTTATCCAGCACGGCGGGGTTTGCACGGCCTGCGCGCACCGCAGCCAGCTCGCGGCTCAGGTGCTCCACAGAGCTCTTCATCTTATCTTCGAAAACCTTGGTGTTGCTGCTCATTGTCGTTGTTCTCCTGTTTCTTTATTCTATTGATCCATGCAGGCAGCGCACTGCGCCGCTGCTGCTCTATCCAATCGTATGCAGTTGCACCGGGGCGCTATGCTCAGCCCTCGTAGACCAGCGTGCCCACGTTTTCGCCCTGCACAGCCCGTGCGATGTTGTCCGGGTCGGCCAGATCAAACACCAGAATGGGCAGCTTGTTGTCGCGGCACAGGGTAGCTGCGGTGCCGTCCATAACGGCCAGCTGATCCTCCAGCACCTTGGTAAAGGTAAGGGTATCGTACTTTTTGGCATCCGGGTACTTGTGGGGGTCCTTATCGTAAACGCCGTCCACCATCGTCGCCTTGAACATCACATCGGCGCTCACCTCTACGGCGCGCAGGGCGGTAGCCGTATCGGTAGAGAAGAAGGGGTTGCCGGTGCCGCCGCCGAACACAGCGATCTTGCCCTCGTCCATGGCGCGCAGAGCATCCTTGCGGGTAAAGGCAGGTGCCACCTGCGGCATGGTGATCGAGGTGAACACCTCGGTGGGCACACCCAGCTGCTCCAGCTTATCAGAGACAGCCAGTGCGTTCATCACCGTAGCCAGCATACCGATCTTATCAGCCAGCGTGCGCTCCATCTTACCGCTGGAGCGGCCGCGCCAGAAGTTGCCGCCGCCCACCACGATGCCGATCTGCACGCCAAGCTCGTGCGCCTTTTTCACGCCGCCGCAAATGGCGTCCATGGTGGGCTCGTCAAAGCCCATGCCCTTTTCGCCGCCCAGCGCCTCGCCGCTGATCTTCAGAAGGATACGCTTATATTTCAATGCCATAATCCAAACACCACCTGTTTTATCTTTCGCCGGATAGCCCGGCATTTTTACTATACTATATTTTACAATAAAACTCCCACAATGTAAACAGTCAAACGTGCCGTTCTTCGCAAAGCTTTTGTGAACGAATGCGCAGCGCCCGCAAAGCCTGCTTTTGTTCCGGGGGGATGCGGTAGCTTTCCACCGCTTTCTGGATGGTCTTGTTGTGCGTCCACACGTCCAGCCGCCTTTCGGTCAGCCACGGCAGTGCCGCTGCCGGCTGCTTTGCCAGTGCAGTGGCAAAATACCACGCCCGCATCATATTGACATAGTATTCCTCGCTGTGCACCGCCGCCGCCCAAGCCAGATATTCCGGGCTGAAGGCATCATCCAGATAATACCGCATCAGCATCCCGATCCCGTAGCGCACGGTATACACTTGGTCAGAGCCCAGCCAGCGCCGGATAGCGGTCAGCAGTTCCGGCTTATGCTGCGCAAACACCTTGGGGCTGAAGCTATCGCAGACTGCCCAGTTATCCACATAGGGCAAAAAGCGCTCAGTTTCCGCCAGCGCTATGCCGTAATCCCGGACAGGCTCCAGCAGAAAGGCGTGGAGAGCGTTTTCTTCATAATAAAAATGCGGCAGATCTTGCACAAACACCTCCGCTTCCGGGGTATCTGTCAGCTGCTTTGCCAGCTTACGCAGCAGCGGCACCCGCACCCCGATCACCGTTTCTGGTGGCAGGGTGGGCATCAGGCGGCTGTTAAAGATCTGATATTCCTTGTCTTGCAGCGCAAAAAGCTGTGCACGGATCGCATCCACTTCCGGCATTTTACCACTTCCCTTCTGGACTATTGTACCAGATGGGCGGGAAAATGCAAAGAGAAAAGGCTCCACCTTTTCAGATGAAGCCTCGCGTTATCCTATACTTTTTATAATTGTATGTCCGCTTCCGTTTATTTCGGCTTTTTACCCCACCCTCTGCCGTTTATCCAGCCGCATTTTATCAGCAATCATTGCAATGAACTCACTGTTGGTAGGTTTGCCGCGCAGGTTATGGATGGTATAGCCGAAGTAGCTGTTGAGGGTATCCACGTCTCCCCGGTCCCACGCCACCTCGATGGCGTGGCGGATGGCGCGTTCCACACGGCTGGCGGTGGTGCCGTTTTTCTTGGCAATCTCCGGGTACAGGCGCTTGGTCACAGCGTTGATGTACTCCGGCTCGTTCATGGTGAGCAGGATGGCATCCCGCAGGAACTGGTAGCCCTTGATGTGGGCGGGCACGCCGATCTGGTGCAAAATTTCGGTGACGGTCAGTTCGTCACTGTCCACACTGGTGTGGAGCAGGTGCTTTTCCTGTCCGCTGGCTGCCTTGAGCACCCGGGCGGCAAGGACGCTTTCGTCAAAGGGCTTGACAAAATAGTAGGCAAAGCCTTCGTCCAGCAGCTCCTGTACCATTTCCTCGCTCTGAAACGCGCCGGTAACGAAAAACGAGGTGTGGCGCTCGCCGGCGGCATTGTAGCGCTGCTTGACCGCCAGTGCATCCAGCCCGGGCATAAAGGCATCCAGCAGCACCACCTGCGGGCGAACGGCCAGCATCTTCTGTAAAACCTTATTTCCATCCTTTTCCACAACGGTCACTTCCACGCCCTTTTGCTCCAGCGCCTCGCGGCAGGCTTCTGTGATCTGAGCACCGGTATCCGACATCAAGAATCTCACTTTATCCATGGTTGTTTCCTCCAATGTGTGCAGTTCCTTTAATACCATGGATTTTACCATAATTTTCCAGACAGTTCAACGGTTTATTTTGGGAAATTATGGAAATTCCGCTCGAATGTCCTACTTTTTTATGCTGCCGCATCCGTTCCGGACACGGAATGTGCCTGTTCCAGCATGGTTTGCGCAAAAATGCCGTAGCCTCGTGTCGGGTCATTGACCAGCACATGGGTCACCGCACCCACCAGCCGCCCGTTTTGCAGGATGGGACTGCCGCTCATCCCCTGCACGATGCCGCCGGTCTGCGCCAGCAGTGCCGGGTCGGTAACGCGCAGCACCATATTGCGGCGCGGGTCGGCATCGTTCACCTTTTCAATATAGACGCGGTAGCTGCGGGGCGTTTCGCCGTTGGTAGTGGTCAATATCTCTGCCGCGCCGGGCAGCACCTCCTGCGCAAAGGCAAGCTCCGTCTGCTGCCCGGCAATGGCGGTGCTTACCGTGCCGTAGACGCCGTTTTCGCCGTTGATGCAGATCCTGCCAAGGGCGTGGTCGCTGATAAATTTGCCCTTCAGTTCCCCGGGGCTGCCGGCGGTGCCGCCGGTGCATCCCACGATCTGGCAGGCCACGATCTCGCCGCTGCGCAGGGCGACCTGCTCGCCGGTGTCACTGTCGCTGATGGGGTGACCCAGCCCGGCAAACACCCCGGCCTGCGCGTCCACAAAGGTCAGCGTACCCACCCCGGCGGAGGAATCCCGCACCCACATTCCTGCCCGCCACTGGGCGTTCTGGGTATCCCACACCGGCAAAAGGGTGGTCTGCCGCTGCTCGCCCTTGCGGACGTAGACCACCTCCACCGCCGCACCGGCAGCGGCTTCCAGCGCGGCATGGACCTGCTCGTTGGTCTCGGTGACGGTGTTCCCCATGCGGATGACCCGGTCGCCCAGCCGCAGCCCCGCCTGCTTTGCAGGGTTCACCGTACCTGCGGCGGTATGCACCTCGGAAAAGCCCACGACAAGCGCCCCCTCTGAGAACATCTTCACCCCAAAAGGCGTGCCGCATACCGTAACCGTGGGGCGCTGCATCACGGTGGCGCGGATGGTCTTGACCGGCAACCAGCCGCCCAGCGCCAGCGTAGTCTGATAGCTGCCCGCTGCCCGGGTGCTGGCCACATTGCGGCTGCCGTGCCCGCGCAGCGGTTCCACCCAGCCAAAGCGCGGCAGCATGAGCGGCTGTTCCGGTTCCAGATAAACCTGCTCCGGCAGGGCGCACCACAGCCAGCCCAGCGCCGCCACGGCTGCCACCAGCAGATAAGCCCCTATAATCTTTATCCACCTGACGATGCTGTGCTTGGACATTTTACGGCCTCCCTGCGCATTTTTCGGATTTATTATGCGCAGAAAAGGGCGAAAATAACAGGGCTTTCGCAGATGCCGCTTTCCGCTTTAGTCCCTTCCCGTAAAAATGGAAGCCCGGAAGATCCGCAGACCTTCCGGGCTTGCTCTATCTGTTACAAACGATTTTTCCGCAGCGCAAAGGCGTGGCACGGCGGCGGTGCGCCTTATTTTTCATCGTGCAAAGTGCCGGTGCCGCCCTCCACCACGCCGTCATGCTTGAGCACGGCGGTAATGGTGCCAAAGAAGCACTTTACATCCAGCCCAAAGCTGATATGCTCCACATACCAGCCGTCCAGCTTTGCCTTTTCGACAATTTCCAGTTCGTCCCGGCCGTGGATCTGTGCCCAGCCGGTCAGCCCCGGGCGCACATCGTTTGCGCCATACTTGTCCCGCTCAGCCAACAGGTCGTACTGGTTCCACAGCGCCGGGCGCGGCCCGATGACTGCCATATCCCCCACAAGGATGTTCCACAGCTGCGGCAGCTCGTCCAGACTGGTCTTGCGCAGAAAGCGCCCCATGCGGGTGATATACTGCTCCGGGTCGTGCAGCAGATGGGTAGGCATATCGTGCGGGGTGTCGATGCGCATGGTGCGGAACTTGAGGATCTGGAAATGCCGCTTGCCGATGCCTACCCGCTTCTGCCGGAAAAACACCGGCCCGGGCGAGTCCAGCTTGATGGCAACAGCCAGAAGCAGCAGCAGCCACGAAAGGCACAGGATGCCGCAGGCCGACAGCAAAATATCCAGCAGCCGTTTGATCCGATTCCTATACATAAATAAAACTTCCTCCGTTTTCTACGGGTGTACCGCTTTATTATAGCAGTATGGGCAGCATTTTTCAATTGCAGGCTGTGCCCGGCGGCTGATATTTGGCGATTTTGGAGGAAGTGGACGCTTTACCTCTTGTTTTTTACCTAATATCGCGCTATAATAGGCAATTGCTATGTCAATTCAGGTTTATTATAGGAGGTAGATAACTCATGGCTACGACCAGCCGTTCCGCAGACCTGACCAGCGGGCCCATGCTGCAAAAGATCATTTTGTTTTCTGTGCCGCTGGCGGCATCCAGCATTCTGCAATTGCTGTTCAACGCCGCCGACGTTGTGGTGGTGGGGCGCTTTGCGGGCAGCACGGCGCTGGCCGCTGTTGGCTCCAACGGCGCGCTGATCAATCTGCTGGTCAACCTGTTCGTCGGGCTTTCGCTGGGTGCCAACGTGGTGGCTGCCCGGTGCTTTGGTGCCCGGGACGAAAAAGGCGTACAGGATACGGTACATACCGCCGTGGCGCTGGGCTTGGTCAGCGGCGTGCTGCTGGCGGTGGTGGGCTTTTGCACCGCGCGCGGCCTGCTGGAGCTGATGAGCTGCCCGGAGGATGTGATCGGTCTTTCCGCCCTGTACCTGAAGATCTATTTTATCGGAATGCCCATGACCATGCTGTACAACTTCAGCAGTGCGCTGCTGCGGGCCGTAGGCGACACCAAGCGCCCGCTGTACTGTCTGGCCGCTGCCGGCGTCATCAACGTGGTGCTGAATCTTGTCTTTGTCATCGGCTTTTCCATGAGCGTGGCAGGCGTAGCACTGGCCACCATCATCAGCCAGACCGTGTCCGCGCTGCTGGTGACCGGGATGCTCGTCCGGGAGGAGGGTGCGCTGCGGCTGGACCTGCGGCGGCTGGCCTTCCACGCCGGGACGCTGAAGCAGATCTTGCTCATCGGTCTGCCTGCCGGGCTGCAAAGCACGGTGTTTAGCCTTTCCAACGTGGTCATCCAGTCCTCCATCAACTCCTTCGGATCCATGGTGGTGGCGGGCAACTCTGCCTCCTCTAATCTGGAGGGCTTTGTGTACACCGCCATGAACGCCTTTGCGCAGGCCGCTGTCACCTTTACCAGCCAGAACATCGGCGCACGCAAGTACCACAACCTTGACCGAGTGATCCGCAATTGTCTGCTGTGTGTCGTGGTGACCGGCCTTGTGCTGGGCGGCGGCGCAGCGCTGGCAGGGAACCAGCTGCTGCGCTTCTACTCCTCGGACACCGCGGTCATTGCTACCGGCATCGAGCGGTTAAAGATCATCTGCGGCTCCTATCTGCTGTGCGGCATCATGGACGTGCTGGCCAGCAGCCTGCGCGGGCTGGGTTACAGCGTGCTGCCCATGGTGGTAAGCCTTGTGGGCGTATGCGCACTGCGGCTGGTATGGATCGCCACCATTTTCCAGCTGAACCGCACCCCCTTTATGCTGTACATCAGCTACCCCATCAGCTGGACGCTGACCGCACTGGTGCATCTCGGCTGTCTGCTGGTAGTGCGGCGGCATCTGCGTCAGAGCCAGCAGCAGACACAGGCGGCATAATCAATTTCGAACAAAGCAACGCCCTTTCGGTTATAACTCTTCCCGTGAAAAAGCAGTTCCGAAACGCCCGCAGGCGTTTCGGAACTGCAAATAAAAAATATTTTCCTCTGACGTTGCCCAAAGCAAAGCGGAGGGCATTTGAAATCTTCTCACCAAAAAGGACTGCTGCGTCAAACGATGCAGCAGTCCTTTTTTCACAGGGCCACATCCAGTGCCATCATCAGCGCAAACCCCAGCACGATGCTGATGACACCGGCCACTTCATCCGGTTCCACCGCCTCAGGGATCATCTCCTGTGCGGTCACACACACCATACAGCCCGCCGCCGCACTCATGAGCCACGGCAGCGCTGCACCTACCCACTCGGCCAGCACAAAGGCCAGCACCGCACCCAAGGGCTCCACCAGCCCGGACGCCGCCCCGGCGGCAAAGGACTGCCCCCGGGT
>ULUM01037651.1_pt1 | contig 13214 bp, 3 predicted proteins | sample 1958501 | NCBI WGS metagenome assembly ULUM01 (sample SAMEA4835760, study PRJEB28245) | human gut metagenome | biome: gut microbiome; material: fecal sample | place: Denmark | collected 2008
CCCTGCATTTTCTGCCTCATAATTTAGTTTTGTCACAACAGAAAAGTACATTACAATCATTGCCGCAGCTAAAATCAAAGCTATAAAAATCAAATATGGTCTGACAACTCTTTCAACAAGTCTTGAATGTTTTTTCATATCAAACTCCGTTTTTATTACATTTAGTAAAAAAGTACAAATCACAGAAATGTACAATCAATATATTGTACTATATTAACATATTAATTATACTCTATCGGCATTACATTTGTCAACAAAAAAATGCCCCTTTATTAAAAGGGGCATTTTTTGGGGGAAATAATACAATTAATCAGTCATTAACTAAAATCAATAAACTTCTTTCCACTCAGCAATGTTTTCTGTATCGAATTTGAATGGGTCACCAAGCATTACTTCTGTACCGCCATCGGCAGCCTCTGTAATCTTCTTTTCACCAAGGTCACCGGCATTAAATGAACCGCCTACATCACCTGTAATTGTGCCTTTTACAAGTGCATCCATTGTGTAACCTGACAAATAACCTATATCAACAGGATTCCATAGATACATCCAAGGGCAAGTACCGTCTTCGATAAACGGAGCCATTTCTGACGGTAAGCCAAGACCTGTTAGTTTTACATCTGACTGTTTATCTTGCAATACCTTACCTGCTGCAAGCATACCTACCGTTGTCGGAGCAATGATAACTTTAATTGATGAATCTGTCAAAAGTGCTTGTATTTCTGATGTTGACTTTGTTGGGTCATCGTCACCGTATGCAACTTTTACAAGTGGTGTATTTGCATACTTTTCAGGATTTTCTTCTAATTCTTTTTTCATCCATTCAATCCATAGATTTTGATTTGTAGCCTGTGCAGTAGCTGACAATACTGCAATACCGCCGTTACCGTCTACCATTTCATAAGCCGCTTGAATTAGTCCTCTGCCGATTTTTTCAGGATCAGCTTGTTGAATATGAGTTTGTCTTGAATCTTTATTTACAGCACTGTCAAGTGAAATAACCTTAATACCTGCGTCCATAGCTTCTGTCAATGCAGGTTGCAATGCGTCTGCATCGTTAGCTGCAATAGCGATACCCGCAACGTTTTGTGCTACAAGCTGATTGATAATTTCAATCTGCTTTTCCGGTGTGGCTGCTTCAGGGCCTTTGTAAAGTGGTTCTGCTCCGATTTCTTTACAAGCCTTTTCAAAACCGTCATATACTTTCTGCATATAAGGATTTTGTACATCTTTCGCCACAAATGCGTATGTACCGCTTGCCGATGAGCCATCTGAACTTTGAGATGTTGTGCTTCCGCCACCACCTCCGCAACCTGCCATCATAGTTGCTCCGATTATTGCCGTTAGACCTAATGCCAATAGTTTTCTTGCTTTCATGTTTAAAACCTACCTTTCTTATTTTAAGTTTTTTCTTTATTTTTCCGAAGTTATAAACTTCGATTGATACTTATTTATTTTTTTGATTTGGTTGTCATTGCTTTAAGCTTTTTAAACCAATTCATATTACCGATACTATCTCTGAAACTCGGAATTGCTACCGCAATAATTAGTAGCAAGCCTACAACTATCATAATAATTTGGCTTGACGCATTGATTAGACCAAGACCGTATCTTAGATAACCGATTACCATAATTGCAAGAGTTGCACCAAGTATTCTTCCCTTACCGCCTGAAGTTGATACTCCGCCAAGTACAGCCATTGCTATAATATCAAGTTCATATCCTTTTGCAACGTCGGGACGAACACTTGACATCTTTGATGCAAGATAGATTGCGGCAACTGCCGAAAGTAAACCTGTCATTGTATAAACGATAACTTTAATTTTACCTGTTTTTACACCTGAAAATTTTGCAACGGTTGTTGAATTACCCATTGCATAACATCTTCTGCCGAATTTTGTATAGTGAAGAAGATATGCGAAGAATAAAGCCTCAAATATAACAAATATCAAGGCATACGGAACCATTTCGTCGATTTTGCCTGCTGCGATTTTTGTAAACCAACTCGGGAATCCTCCGACCGAATTGGTTTCCAAAATAATCTGTGCTATTCCTCTGAATATTATCTGAGTTGCAAGTGTTACAATCATACTTGACAATTCAGGGAATTTTACAAGGATGATTCCGTTAATCAAACCACATACAGTGCCTGTGATAAGTGCAAGACCAATTGCTTCAATCATCGGAACTCCTGCGTCAAACGCAACACCCATAATTGTTGCTGAAAGAGCCATAATTGACGCAACACTGATGTCGATTTCACCGAGCATTAATACGAATGCCATCGGAAATACTACTATTGCTTTATCCAAGAAGTCACGGGTTGCATTTAAAATTGATTTTGCATGTGCATAATACGGTGACGCGGATATATTAAATACATTTACCAATATAAGCATTAATACAAGCATCCACTCCCATTGAAAAAGAAATCTCTGCCAAGAAAATCCTCTTTGGGCTGATATTGTTCTTGTACCGTCACTGCTTACAGCCTGTTTTACATACTCTTTAGCCATCAGATATTCCTCCTTCTCAATGCTTTCATTTCAACGTTTCTTTGAATTAACGAATTTGCTATAATTGAAAGAAGTATAATCAAACCGCGAATTGCCTCTTGCCAGAATGAAGATACATGGATAAGCGGCATTGCGTTGTTAAGAATACCAAGTAATACAGCACCCAACAATACGCCTTGTACTCTTCCTGTACCGCCATTAATGCTTACACCGCCAAGTACGCAAGCTGCGATTACATTCATTTCATATCCGGTACAGGTTTCACCTTGAGCAACTCCGTATTTACAAACATAAAGTATACCGCCTAAGCCGGCTACCGCACCTAATATAGTATAAACCATAATTAATGTTCGATCTGTTTTGATACCCGAAACTCTTGCACTTTCTTCACTGTTTCCTACCGCATAAATCTTTCTGCCAGTACGGGTTTTATTTAGGAAGAATGCGGCAATTATATAAACAACTATTGCTACAACTATAAGATTATTTATACCAAGAAACTTTCCTGTCGCGATTGACAGAAACTTTGTACCCATTTCCTGTTGTTTTACCCAACTTCCGTTAGCAACTAAATATGTAAGTCCGCGATATATATTCATCATACCGAGTGTTGCGATAATAGGTAATATTTTCAGTTTAGCAACCAATGTACCGTTTATGAAACCACATACGATACCGACTGCTATCGATACTAAAATTATTACCACTCCGGGAACTGCTTGATTATTTTTAAGTATCGTTCCGCCGACCATTGCACCCAACGCCATTATCGAGCCGATTGAAAGGTCGATACCGCTTGTGATAATTACCATCATCATGCCTACCGCCGTAATTGCAAGAACTGCCGTTTCTGTGAACATATCGGAAATGTTTTCAAGTGTGAAGAAGTTTCCTCCACTTCTTATTTCAATAAATACAGAAAGTGCAATCATTACAATAATTAAGCTGATTTCACGAATATTCGATGAAAAGAATTTTTTTAACTTCATAATTAAATTACACCTCCTACATATTCATTGCGGCCTCAAGAATTTGTTCTTGAGTAACGCCTGTTGCATCTGCAAAAATCTTAGATACTCTGCCCTCTTTCATAACAAGGATTGTATCTGCCATACCCAATACTTCCGGCATTTCCGAAGAAATCATTATCACTCCGAAACCTTGTGCCGCCAATTCTGACATAATTTCATATATCTGTGCTTTTGCACCTACATCGACACCCTTTGTCGGTTCGTCAAGGATAACTACTTTCAAATCGGAATTTAAAACCTTTGCTACGATAACCTTTTGTTGATTACCACCTGACAAACTTGACGCCTTATCAAATACAGAAAGAGCCTTTGTTTTAACTTTTTCCAAAAGTTCTTTTGAACGTTCACGTTCTGCTTTTCTGTTTATAACAGTGAACTTAGTAAATTTTTCAAGTGTTGATAATGTTACGTTTTGTCCCAATCCCCAATCAAGAATCAGACCTTGTTTTTGTCTGTCCTCAGGCAAATATCCGATACCTGCTTTCATAGCGTCTGACGGATGTTTTATTGAAAGTGTTTTTCCTTCCAAAATGACCTTTCCTTTATCGGGTCTTTCAATACCCATAATACCTTGACATACTTCTGTTCGTCCTGCACCGACAAGTCCTGTCATAGCAAGAATTTCGCCTTTGTGAAGTGAAAAAGAAACATCTTTGTAGTACCCTGTCTTTGATAATCCCTCAACTCTGAAAATTTCTTCTCCTCTTTCAACTTCTTGCTTAGGATAAATTTGAGAAATTTCACGTCCGACCATTTTTGAAATCAATACTTCATTTGAAATTTCATCTACATTCCATGTACCTATGTACTGCGAGTCACGAAATACGGTTACTCTTGTAGCAAGTCTGTACATATCTTCAAAACGATGCGAGATAAATATTATTGAACAGCCTTCATCTCTAAGTTGTTCTGTAATTCTGTATAATTCCTCACATTCTCTTTTTGAAAGAGCCGCCGTAGGCTCGTCCATTATGATTATTTTTGCATTTGTAGAAATGGCTTTTGCAATTTCGACTATCTGTTGTTCCGCAACTGTCAGATTACCCATACTTGAATGTGGGTCAATGTCACTTCCCAATCTCTCCAAAAGTGCTTTTGCATCCTTGTGCATTTGTTTCCAATCAATTGTATGGAACTTTGTCATTTTCTCGTGCCCTATGAAAATGTTTTCCGTTACACTTAAATGTTGATATGCCGTACCGTGCTGATAAATAGCGGCAATACTTAATTTTTGTGCATCTTTAGGATTTTTTATTTCTACTTTTTCGCCGTTAATGAATATTTCACCTTCTTCAGCTTGATGTACTCCGGTGATAACTTTTATGAATGTTGATTTTCCTGCACCGTTTTCACCCATAAGAGCATGTATTTCACCTTGTTTTAACTGAAAGTGAACATTATCAAGAGCCTTTACTCCGGGGAATATTTTCGTTATTCCTTTTAGCTCAAGAATGTATTCAGACATCTCTCTCATTCCTTTCTTTGTTTATTTGTTGACTTTATTTTAACTAAAATCATTAATATCTTCAATGGAAAAAATCGAAAAGAAGATGTAAAATTTGAAAAAGTGTATTATTTTAAATTTTTCTATCGTGTTAGTTGTGCAGATAAGTGCACAAACCGCTTGGGGATACCTGAAATATTTAGGTTTGTTTAAAATGCTGTACCTTGCAATAATGGACGTCATGAAAAATGGATTAGTCGCCGTCGTGATTGGATATGAGCTTCATTCTCAGTTGGAGTTCTTCTTTGCTGATAGAATCCGCTATTGACGATTGCTGATTTTTTTGATAACGTAAAAGCGGACGGAATTTAATTCCGTCCGCTTAAATAAAATTTTCTATACCATTTTGTATTTACACAAAACTAAAAGAATACTCTTTTAGTTATTGTATACCTCTGCTATTGCTTTACCTGCCGCTATGCCAACTGTATTATATGCGATTTGGTGAAAATGATAATTGTCTTTCATATTTTCCTTAAATTCAAGGAATGAACCTACTGTATAAACATTATCATTCTCACTTGCAAGTTCTGCTTGTGCATCGTGTACTGTGACATATGCCTCATCATGTTTGCCGTCTGTATCGTCGTCACCGTTATAGTGACCTGTTTGAACTATGAACATATCTGTAACGCCCACTGTTTTCATATACTCAAACACATTAAGCGTCTGTGACTTATATGACGCTGCCGACTGACTTCCCGAATAAATTTTATCCGCGTCTGCTTCGCCTTGACACCAAACCATAAAGATATGATTTACAGTATAACCGTTATCTTCAAGATAGGTTTTAGCGGCGGTAAGTCGCGACTGTGCCTCATTCTTTTGTGCCGCAGTATTCCAATATCCTATATTTGTACCGCCTCTTGATGCTTGGACTCCTACAATCGGAACACCTGTTTGGGCATAATAGCTGTTCATAAGTGATGAAACCATATCCCCACTTCTTCTGTCTACACCGTTACTTCCGTTGTCATTTATAGAATCGTTGTTTTCACTCTTGCCAAAAGGTTCTGATACACCGAATAACATATCTGCATTTGATACACTTCTGAATTCATATCCTGCGCCTATCGGGCATTCTGTCGCGTCAGCGTATTCACCACGTCCTGCCATATTTGACTGCCCCATAAATATAGCCAAGTCAACAGTTTTTGTATTTTTAGTCTTATTGTCTGTTAAATTCTTTGCAAACAACCAATCAAGCAAGCCTGATGTATTCGCAGCTGACTTCAGAATATTATGACCTTCGCCGTAAATTTCTTTATATTCAACATTCGTCGCACCGTTCTCGACAAGTGCTTTATATATTGCCTTTGAAGAATCATTAATTTCCGTATCGTCCTCGCTGCCCGAAAAAATCATTACACCTGTATTATTTTTTGCTATTGCCTGTGCTGACGTTGCATCGCCTTTTCCTGCTATTGCAATTATTCCTGCATACTTATCGGGATTATCAGAAGCAACCTTATAACACCCCTCTGTACCCTCTGAATAACCTGCAATATATATTTTCTCACTGTTTACACTATACTGATTTTGAATATCATTTACAACTCCGTCAATCATATCCGACAAATCATTCCAATTACTATCTGCACTGCATTGCGGTGCAACAAGAATACAAGGATTTGTACTTTCCTGTTCTATAACCTTATCAAATAAATCTTGTGCGTTATACAACTGCTTTTCATTATCGTTGCCCTTTCTTGTTTCACCGTGCAATAACATTACTACCGGATACGATACTGAACTGTCATAATTTTTAGGAAGATAATATCTGTATTTCATTGTACTTCCGTCTTTTGTATATGTTCCGCTTTTAAACTTAGGGAACGCAGTTTCGTCTGTATCCGATGAATCGGTTTCATATTCTCTTATTACAAGATTGTCAAGATATATACTTCTGTCAGCTTTCTTTGAACGCTCCGACTTAAACGATATATCCGAAATCAATCCTGTTTCTGCTCCTGTGAGCTTGCCGGTAAATGATTTCGAGCCTATGTTTACAGTAACTGTATTAGTTGCAAAATTAATCTCATTTGACACTTGCGTTACTGACGATGACATACCGTCACCGCTTACCTTTGATACTGCTGATGCAACATCACTGTCAACAGCAATTTCTTCACTGCCAATAACCATACTTCCTGTACCGTTATATACGTTAAATGAGCAATTTACAAGATTTGTACCCTCACTGTCATTAATTTCGTATGTAAACGTCTGTCCGCCCAGTGCACCGACATACAAATCAAAATTAACATTTGACTTATTACCTATTGCAGGGGTTAATTTCAATGACAAAGTACCCGGTGCAGTTACATTTGCATTAAATTTAATATTCTGATTCGTTTCGTTCCAAGCCGCAGAGCCAGACACAACCGGTATATTTTCACCCTCTGTCGCCGTTGTATTTTCTGTGAAGTCCCACTTCTTTTCGATTATCGGCAAAGATTCTGTATTGGCTTTTATAAACTTTTCAGCCTCTGCAACGGAATAAACTCTTGTCACTCCGCTTTCTTCACCTCTGATAACCTTACTGTCACTGTCGGCAGAAAGACTCGACAAATCTTTATATGTATATGAATAATCGGTTGTTTCATATCCCATACTCTTTAATTCTGCCGCAATAAATGATGACGCAAGCAAAGCGGAATGTTGTGTCAAGTGTAGGTTATCGCCTACCTGATAATTATTAACCGCCCAATTTGTATCGTTTGTATCTGTTTTGGCTTGATTTACATATAATTGAGTGTATTTATTAAGGTCTATGCATTCCACACCAATACTCTCGGCAAATTCAGTTATAGCATTAATCTTTGTTGAAGTGCTGTATGTGAAATATGTTTTGTGCTGATATTTACTGTTGTAAACAGGGCTTACAAGAACAGGTACTGCGCCTTTTTCTTTCGCCATAGCCGCCATTTCACTCATATACTGTTTCATTTCATCAATAGTAATCTTATTTGATGAACTTACCGAATCATTAATACCGAAGTCAATAATCAAAACATCATCTTTTTGAATTAACTTTTTAACCGATTCAAAACATTCGTTATACCAAGTCTTAACCGTAGCACTCGGCTGACCGAAGTTTGCAACCGCATATTTTGTCGGTGATAAGAACTTTTCAAGCTGCATACCGAAGCCTGTCATCATAACTTTATTGTTATCTAAGTCGTCACCGTCTGCATTTTGCGGATAATAATTCGCAGATTCACTGTCACCCGCTATCCAAACAACTTGCTTTTTATACTTTTTAGGTACTCTGACAACTTCAACCGACGCAACTCTCTCGTTTCCGCCCGAAGTATTACCGATTGTAAGATTTATCTGACCGCCTGTAACTTCCATTCTCGGTGCATACATTACACCGTATCCTGACGGACGGTTTTGTGAACCCGATGATGTAGTATTATTTATAATCTGAACACCGTTATTATAAACATCTGCTCTCGCTCCGCCTTTTCTGTATACAGTAATGTCATAAAAACCGTCAGGTACATCTATTTTTATAGTATTGTCACCTGTCGGCAAGCAACCGTTTTCGTTAATATGATAATCACCGTTTCCAAGTCCGTAACCTTTTTCTTCTGTATAAGAATTTGCATTGACTTTTACATATCCGTTTATATATTCATCTTTTGATGAAGAAGTATTAGTAAATTCAAATTTATACTCCGGCACTACCGTCACTTCTGATTTTGACGTATTATGAACTTTTCCGTTTTCTACCTTGACACTTTCGTATGTTCCGTCACCGTTATAAACTCTGTATGTATTGCTATCATATGAAGTAAGCTCCGATACGTCTATATATTCGTCTGATGATGTTATTTCTTCTGATGAATCATCTCCGTCTGATAAATCTTCTATATCGCTTACTTTTATCGAATGTGTTTTTCCGATTGGGTTCATCTTATCCAAACTGTCCCAATTTATCACTTTTACTGCATATCCGTCTTTTGTTGCAGGCATTTTAAGTGTCAAAGTTTTTTCGGCTGTATTGTCTGTTTCAGTGACAACCTGCTTTAAAAGTCCGTCTTTATCGTATAGCGCACAGATTGCAACGCCCTCAAAACCTTTACCAATATCAACTAAAATTGAACCGTTCTTTATTGATGTACCTGTAATTTTTAACCTTTCCGTTTCAGGCTTTTCAAGATTTATAACTTGAGGTATATCGTCTTGTTTTTCACCTGTAACAAGTTGCGCCACACGAGTTGTTATTTGAGGTAAGATATAGTTTGAGAAATCTGTATAATAATGATTATAGTCCTTCCACATACTCATAAGTGCCGTGGCTCTTTCCTGTGCTTTTGCTCTTGCCTCAATTTCGTTTTTTCCGCTTTGAATTGCAGTATTATATACTGTTCGTACATCATTTGTCATAACGTTATCTGCAATTTTTCCAATATCGACAAAGCCTATAATATTTGTATCGTTCGCTCTTTCGTTATATACTTCTCTGATTGCGGTATCGTAACTGTTTGTTCTCATACCTTTGAACAATACATTATCTGCGTCATAAACTTTGTCTTGAGTTGAGCCGTAATTTCCCGTCGGTGTGTAACTGCCCAAGATTACCTTTGCGCCCATTGCTTTGATAGCGTCTATATAAATGTTATTATACTCTTTAAATTCATCTTTTGTCGAAGATGTATCATTTGTTCCCATACCGCTTATCGAAACAACGTCACCCGGTTTAATACCGCATAGGACATTATTAAGTAAACCTTCTGTATAATATGAACGGTGCTGACGTCCTGCTTGACCGCTGTTATAAAATGCACTTATAACATTTGATAGTTTCGGATAATCAGACAATGTATTATTAAGCGTATAAGCCCAACTTCCGTTTTGCTGTACCGTAGAATCGCCTATTGTCCACCATGCAGGTTTACTGTTTGCTGTGCGTTCTACTTTTTCAACTGTTAATGATGATAGCTTACCGTCACCCGAGAATGTAATATCCAGCACACCGTCACCGAATACCGCCGTCTTATATGTATCACTTTCTAATGTCTTTTTAGTTCTTTCAAAGCCTGTAAGTGACGAATTTACTCTTTCACACTTAATTGTGCCCTCATAAACTGCCGTAATTTCACATACTTCACCCGCTGTCAAGTTAAGTTTAAAACCAAAATTCTGACCGCTCATATAGCTTTCACCGTCTGCACAAGTTCCGTCTATACCAAATCCACGGTTTTCCTTATATTCGGTTGAAGAAGTTACTGATGTATAACCGTCTTTTGCACTTGTTGTGAAATTGAATTTTAGATTATATACGTTTACCTTAACCGATTTTTCAAGCGTTTTACCATTTGAATCGGTTGAGATTGCTCTAACATAGATATCTGTCGGCTTTGCAGATGATGATACTGTTAATGTACCGTCACTTGCAATTTTTATATCACTGCCTGTATATTCTGTTGTGTTATCAGAATTGTATAGTTTGTATGTTACAGTCTTGTCTGTCAATACTTCCGCATTTCCGTTTTTAACAACTGCCTCATATTTGTTACCGCTTGGAATTTGTACTCCGACAGGTGATTTTACAAATACAATACTGTCATTTTTACCGATTAGTTTTACTGTCTTTGTTATAGACTTTCCGCCTAATGTCACTTTAACAAGTACGTCGCCGGCAGATGCCGTTGAGCTTACAACAAGATTTGCCGAATGCGAATCAGCGCTATCCGTTTCAACAGAAACGCCCTCTGCAAATTCATCATCAATCTTCCATTCGGCTGTACCGAATGCAATATTACCGTCTGTCATATTTGCAGATACTGTCATAGGCACTTTTACACTGTCGCTTGCAGGAATATTAAGCGTATCCTGCCCGTTTATTTTAAATGAATCTGTGTCAACCTGTGCCGATTGAATTTTAACGTTATTTATATCTATAGAACTCGATTTATCTTTTGATAATGTAATTCTATAGTACTTGCCTGTTGTATAATTTACATTGAAGTTTGTCAATTCAGATTGCATTAACGGAGTTTTGCCGTTATAATCGCCGTTTGAATCCAAGTTATATATCTTTGCTATACATTTCTTTACTGTCGGATCGGCTGTTACAACTATGTGATACCACTTATTCTTTTCACCTGTTCCGATTTCTGTACCGTTCAAGCTGAATTTTGAATCTGTAAAAGACAATTCAAAGCCAACTGATGTGCTTTCTGTCACGTTTCCGCCTATATAACCGACAGTTCCGTCTATGCCGAAACGCACATCTTGTTCAAAATTAGTTTGTGATGTAATCTGCCCTGCATTATTGTTAATATATGATGAGTTTCCTGTAAGTTCACGAGACAGACTCAAATATTTACCGCCGTTATCTGATTTCAAAACAACATTACTCTTATCAGAGCCGTCTGTTGACCAACCGCCTGTTAAAATATCGTTTTGCGATGTTGTATATCCGACTAAACCGTTTTCGTAATTGTTGTAATCTGCGGGATAACCGGCTTTTGGCAAGTATACATCAGAATTAGCCTCTGTATCAGCTAACAGTACCAACGGGCGTGACACTTTAGCTGTCTTGCCGTTATATGTAACTGTGGCAGTTACCATGCCATAATAGTTAGCAGATGTATTCTTTAGTTTAAAATTGACTGAACTTTGATTTGCACTGTTTACCGTTACACTTCCGTAACTGTCACAATACACCTGTGTTCCCGGGAATGTTCCGCTTTCACCTGTCGGCTTGCCGCCAAGTGTTCTGAAACCGTCAAACTGCCAATCAATTTTATAATCTTTTACCCTTGAATCAGGTTTTGTTACTATGCTTGTTCCTCTTTCGCCGACAATCTTTAATGAAATTTCATTGTCAGCATATGTATCGGAATCAGCTCCCATAACAAGCATATTGTCTGTCGGGAATGAATTGAATTCTACCGTTGCAATATTTTCAATATAATCTTGTGATATTTGTGCTGTGATTGTTGTATCTTTTGTAATTTGATATTTGTTTAAATCGTCAGAGCTTAATAGTTGACCGTCAACACTCCAGCCCTCAAAATACTTACCGTATGCCGACATATCCGGTATATTTACAACACTTTCACCGTCATAGACATACTGTGAAAATTCATCAATACTGTTATTTATTTTTACTGTATGGAATACTTCGCTTAAATCCGAATCAAGTGCTTTTGAAATTTTGATATTGTCAATGCAAGTATCAACTCCGCTTGACGGTGCCAAAAGTGCAAGACAGCTAAATGATGTTATATCCTCAGACATATTTATTCTTCCGTGATAATATACTGTATTTCCGTCAAGTGACGTTATGTATGCCGTAGCCGTTTTATTTGTAAAATCACCTATCACTTTTACATGAATCCAATCATCAGGTATTTCTTTTGTCAAAACAGTCGGCTGGGCATATCTGTCAAGCGAAAGTCCGCTGTCCGATACACTGTTATTTATAACAAATTTATTTAAGTCTGACGGTCTGTTCATTTTAAATGCATACTTTGCATTACTGTAACAACCGTGATTCATATATAGTGAACCTGTTTTTTCAAGAACTTCAAAATTAGAAACATTCGTTTTATAATTTGTTGTCTTTATATCTGCCTCAAGTACAAAATTATCATTAATTTCAGTGATACCTTTGTATGTTGAACGTGCAGTACCGCTTTTACCTGAAGTAACTGCAAGATATTTGTTTATTGTTTGATTGCTGTCACTTTTTAATTCTGCTGTTCCGGCAGGTGATTTCCAACCGTCAACGCTTGTACTGTTACCCGACGCTTTATCTCCGACCGTACAGTTTTCAAAATCCTCCTCATATAAGACTTCTCTCTCAACATCTGCTTTAGGTGTTGACTGTGGATTTGATGTTTGTATCGGATTTTCTGTTGGTGATATAGTTTCTTCGGGAGTTTCAGTTGGTGTGAATGTAATATTTTGTAGATATGAAATTTCTTTTCTGTAACCCAAATACATTGTTTCTCCTGCTTTCATATCATAATTACCATTTGAATAACCCTTATATGTGTTATCTATATATACACCTATATCCTTTCCCTCAAACGTTGCTTTTCCGTCTGACGGTGCAGTAAATGATACATAACTTCCATTGCTGTATGACGAATTGGCATTTGTAACCTTACTGCTCTTTAAGTAAACCTTTCCGTCTGCCGA
>ULUM01015315.1_pt1 | contig 13008 bp, 10 predicted proteins | sample 1958501 | NCBI WGS metagenome assembly ULUM01 (sample SAMEA4835760, study PRJEB28245) | human gut metagenome | biome: gut microbiome; material: fecal sample | place: Denmark | collected 2008
TACTCCTTGCGGATGTCCTCAGCAATCTCAGAAAGCTTCTTCCCGCTGACTGCCATCATCTCCACCAGAAGGGACGCCGCGTAAATGCCGTCCTTGCCGTGGATATGGCCCTTCACCGTCAGACCACCAGAGGACTCGCCGCCGATGATGGCATCGGTCTCCTGCATCTTTGCGGAAATGTACTTAAAGCCCACCGGCACCTCGTAGCATTTCTGGCCAAAGCTTTCCGCCACCTTGTCCAGTACATGGGTGGTGGAAAGGTTGCGCACCGCCGGACCGCGCCAGCCGCGGTATTTGAGCAGATAGTAATACAACATCACCAGAATGGTGTTTGCGTGCAGGTAATGTCCCTTATCATCAATGACACCGAGACGGTCTGCGTCTCCGTCGGTGGCAATGCCGATATCACAGTATCGGTCCAGCACATAGTTTTGCAGATTGCGCAGCGTGCTCTCGGTCGGGGCCGGCATTTTACCGCCAAACAGCGTGTCATGCTGGGCGTTGATGGTCTCCACCGTACATCTTGCAATAGAAAGAATGGTGCAGAGCGCCGTCAGGCTCACGCCGTACATTGGGTCGATGGCTATGCGCAGATCCCGTTCCCGGATGGCATCCAGATTGATGAGGGAGATGATGTTGTCCAGGTATTCATTCATGGGATTCATCTCCACCACCTGGCCGCTCTTTACCAGCTCCTGGTATGCATGCGGCGGCATCTGCCCGTTCTCCTCCAGGTCCGGCACGTAGAGCTTGTCTGCCTGCTCCAGATATCTCTCAATGTCCGCGGTCTGATGCTCATCCGCGTCACGGCCGCCTTTGGTAAATACCTTGATGCCGTTGTAGATGGCCGGGTTATGGCTGGCCGTTACCATCATGCCGTAGCTGAGATCATGCTTCATCACATAGAACATGATGAGCGGTGTCGGAGAACTGCGGTCCACAAACAGTACCTTGATTCCCTGCTGCCCAAAAATCTCGCAGGACCAGATGACAGCCTCTTTGGAAAGGAAGCGCCGGTCATAACCGATCACCACCGGCTTGTCCTCCACATGCTCTGCCTTGATTTTCAAAGACATGGCCAGTGCAAGCTTCTGAATGTTTTCTTTCGTAAATTCTTCGCCAATGATGGCTCTCCAGCCACCAGTGCCAAATTTTATCATAACCACACCTCGCTTTTGAAAGAGCTCCGGCGGCCTCTCAGACCGCCGAACGCTCTAACTGTTTCCGAATCAGACAACCGATACCTTGCCCTTGCTGACTTTTAAGAAGATCAGAAGGGAAATCACGGTGCTGACGGTCAGAATGGACGCCAGGGCCGCCGCGGTACCAAAGCTGTTTCGTACAACCTCTGTATAAATCGCAACAGAAATGGTACTGGTCTTGCCGCCGTACAGCATAACACTGGAGGACAGCTCATTGATACAGGTAATCCAGCTTAAGATCGCGCCAGAGAGAACGCCTGGAGCCATCAGTCTTGCGGTTACATTTACAAAGGTCTTCATCGGGGACACGCCCAGGCTGATGGAGGCCTCTTCCACGCTCACATCCATCTGCTGCAGGAACGCGCTGCCGGAACGGACCGTGTAAGGCAGCTTGCGGACGATAAACGCAATGATCATGATCATCGCGGTACCGGTCAGGATCACCGGCTGCTTATTAAAGGCAACAATTAAGCTGATACCAAGAACTGCGCCCGGAATAACGAACGGGAACATGATCAACAGATCCATCAGCTGGCCTGCCACGCCTTTCTGGCGCACAACAATGTAAGAGATCAGCATGCCCAGGATGATGATGAACACGATCGCAATGGAAGAGAATACGAAGGTGTTGCGGATGTTGGTCCACAGGCGGTTAAAGATCGTCACATAGCTGTCCAGGCTGAAGCCCTTCTGGAAACCGGTGAAATCACATTTGATAAAGCTGCTGACAATCACCACGATCTGCGGCATAATGCCGATCAGGGTAACCAGCAGTACCGGCAGGGTAACCAGGAAACGTTTGCCGCCGTGAAGCACTTCTTCCTTCGGCGGACGCATAGCGGTCATCACGTAGTTTTTGCGGCTCACGAAATACTTCTGAACCAAAAGTACGGTAGTGGAGCAGAGTACCACAACGACAGAAAGGGCACTGGCCAGATGGGCATTACCGCCGATCTCACTCATGTACTCGTTGTATACCAGAACCGGAAGAACCATATAGCCTTCACCGATCAGCATCGGGGTACCGAAATCTGCCAGACTGGTCATGAATACCATGATGGCACCTGCCGCAATGGACGGAGCCACAACCGGAAGCGTGATGGTTAAGAGACGGCGCAGCTTGTTGCTGCCCAGGTTCTCTGCCGCTTCTTCAATACTGGAGTCGATACTTCCCATAGCCCCCGATGTATACAGGTACACGTATGGGAAAAGCTTAAACGTAAATACCAGGATGATACCCAGCTTGCCATAAATACTCGGCAGATGAATGCCGATATTCGCAAACAGCTTTGTCACAAAACCCGCGCGGCCAAACAGCATGATCCAGCTGTAAGCACCGATGAACGGCGGGCTCATAAGACTCATGATGATAAAAATGTGAATGAAGTTTTTGCCAAACACATTGTAGCGGGACATAAGGTACGCGATCGGAACTCCCACCAAAAGTGTGGTACAGGTGGTCACGATGGATACGAACAGGCTTCGTCCCAATGCTGAGTAATAATACTTCTTCGTGAAGAACCGGATATAGTTCTCAAAGGTGAAGCCGGCTGTCTTGTTGGAGAAAAAGCTTCGGGTGATCAGGGTGCAGAAGGGGTAGATCAGAAAGATTAGCATAAAGCCAATGACTACCACCTTAACCCAGAACCAGAAATCCAGTTTTTTCCGGGATGTTACCATGAAATCACCTCCTGGGTTGCCGCATCGTATACGCCTACCGCGTTGATGTCAAAGTTGACTTTTACATTCTCGCCGTCTGGGCGGACTGTCTGAACATCCTTGGTGTACTCGTTAAGCTGCAGGGTCTGCCCATTGTTCAGTTCAATCTCATATTCAATGAAATCCCCCAGAAAGGTGGACATCACGATCTTGCCCGGAAGTCCGTTGCTCTCATCAAAGAACAGCTGCTCCGGTCTCGCGGAGATGATGCCCTTGCCAGAGAACGGCTTTTTCAGTTTACAGGTAATACTGCACTCATCCTTGATATTTAAGACTGCTGCCTCCGGATTTTTGCCATCCACCTCACACTCTACAAAATTGGAGACTCCAATGAATCCGGCTACAAAGGTATTCTCCGGTTTTTTATAAATGGCTTCCGGAGTTCCCACCTGCATGATGTTGCCCTCTTTCATAACTGCGATGCGGTCAGAAATCGCCAGTGCCTCTTCCTGGTCATGGGTAACATAAATGGTAGTAATGCCGAGTCTTCTCTGCAGCTTCTTAATGGCAGTTCTCATCTGCACACGCAGCTTTGCGTCCAGATTGGAAAGCGGCTCATCCATCAGAAGAACTCCCGGTTCAATAACGAACGCACGCGCCAGAGCAACGCGCTGCTGCTGGCCACCGGAAAGCTCGTTGGGCTTTCTGTCTTTTAATTTACTGATCTGCACAAGCTCCAGTGCCTCTTCTACCTTGCCAGGGATCTGATCCTTCGGGCATTTCTTTGCCTTCAGACCGTAAGCCACGTTCTCAGCCACCGTCAGATGTGGGAAGATGGCATAGTTCTGGAACACCATACCGATATCACGCTTGTGGGCTTCCAGATTGTTGATGACCTTGTCATCGAAACAGATTTCGCCGCCGTCCACACTGTTGAATCCCGCGATCATGCGCAGCAGGGTGGTCTTGCCGCAGCCGGACGGCCCCAGCAGTGTAAAGAATTCACCGGGCTTAATTTCCAGATCCACCCCGTTTAATGCGGTAAAGTTTCCGTATTTTTTTACGGCTTTCTTTATGATGACTGCATGACTCATATTCATTCCTCCATTCCTGTTTTGTTCTGTAACTCCCATTGCCCTGCGAACCAGAGACTGGCCTGCATTTCAAAATCCGCTCTGACCATTTTTCCCCTTAACCGAAAAGGCTGCCCACCCGCTTGGGGCAAGGCAGTCTCTCCGTTTTCGCTCAGCTATTTACTTGTCGTACTCTGTCACATGTTCTCATCTTCCGTTTCCGTCATTCCCGAAACCGATTCTGAACCGTGCCATTAATCTACCATGATATCGTTGAAGTGCTCGATGTTTGCTTCCTTCTCATTTGCTGCCCAGTCAAAGTCATAATCAACTAAAACAAGATCATCCAGTTTTGCCATGCCTGCGCCAACTTCCATATCGCTGCGAACCGGACGACGTCCCCAGTTCTCACTCTGCTCGGTCTGGCATTCTTTGGAGGTAACGAAATCGATGAACAGTTTCGCGTTCTCTTCGTTCGGGCATCCCTTAACCAGTGCAACACCATCCGGAACTGCGCTGGTGCCATCTTTCGGATATACAAATCCAACGGACGGATCGTCTGCGTATTTGATTGCGGATTTCTCAATGGTGATACCTACATAGAACTCACCGTCAGCTACCATCTTGTGGCACTTACCTGAGGAGTCAACGATCTTGCCATCCAGATTGTCATACAGTTTCTTGATGAAATCCCATCCGGCTTCCTTGCCGCCATGTCCAAGGATCATGGTGCAGAGCTGGGTGTATGCGGAACCAGATTTAGACGGCAGACAGTAAGCAATTTTGCCCTTCCACTCCGGTTTGGTCAGGTCTTCCCAGGACTCCGGAATGGTTAAACCATCTTTCTCGATCAGGTCCTTGTTATAGAAGATAACCATCGGAAGCGGACTCTCACCGATCCACAGACCATCCGGATCTTTGTATGCGTCACCGATGAACTCATCATTTGCGCATACATACGGCTGGAAGTACTCTTTGAATGCTGCCAGGGAGTCTGCGCCGCCGCCCCATAATACATCTGCGATCGGGTTTGCGGACTCTGCCGCGATTCGGTTACAAAGCTCACCGGTTCCGGCTGCTACTACCTCTACCTTAACGTTCGGATATTTCTCCATGAAGAGGTTTACACCTGCATTCAGCGGATCTGCGTCATGCGGGGAATAAACAACCACGCTGCCGGTGTAATCTTCCGGAGCCTTCTCTGCTTTCTCCTCTTTGGAAGCGTCCTCAGCCTTGGATTCTTCTGCTTTTGTCTCTTCCACCTTAGTCTCTGCCGGTGCTGCAGTGGTCTCTGCTGCCTTTCCGCCGCCGCATGCGGTCATACTCAGTGCCATAAGTGCTGCCAGTGATGCTGCTAACCAACGTTTTTTCATAATACCTCTCTCCTTTTCACGTTCTGCTTAAATTCACGTTCTTATATCACGTTCCCCGGGATGGCCTGCTGTGAGCGAATGAGCAGCTGTGCCTCGTTACAGTCCGCATTTTTGTGAACTATAAGTTTTTCCCTTAAGATACTCTTATTATATGATGTCTTTGTGCGTTTTTCCATTTGTATTTCTGACTTTTCTTTTGTAATTCTGAACTTTGTATAATAAATTTGTTTTCTGCATGATTATTTTGTACATTATTTATATGTTAAAAAAGGAGAAGGCGTCTGCCGCTGACAGACGCCTTCTCCTTGCTGTTATTTTCACTTTTACACTTCATCTTTCCAGTGCAGCCGGTGCAGATGCCCTTCCATGTTCATCTTCTCAAATCCATTCTGGCGCAGTGCCTCATACAGCACGATGGCCACGGAATTAGAAAGATTTAAGGAACGGATATCACCCCACATGGGAATGCGCACGCAGTTTTCCTTGTGCTCCACTAGAATTTCTTCCGGGATTCCGGCACTTTCCTTGCCGAACATGATGTAGCAGTCCGGCTCGTACTCCACCTCAGTATAGGTTTTCGGCGCTTTGGTGGTAGCCATGTAGATCTTCGCCCCCGGATTGCGGTCCAGAAAATCCTGAAAGTCCGAATACACGGTAACATCCAGCTTATCCCAGTAGTCCAGTCCGGCACGCTTTACCGCCTTTTCATTCAGCTTAAAGCCCAGCGGCTCAATCAGATGCAGGCGGGTGTTGGTGGCCACACAGGTACGGCCGATATTGCCGGTATTCATCGGCATTTCCGGCTCAAATAATACAATGTTCATCTTTCTCTTACTCCGTTTTTCCGTCCAGACGGTCCACAAACCGTTTGATGCGGCTTAAGGCCTCCTTCAGGCTCTTTAAGGAATAGGCATAGGATACGCGCAGGAATCCCTCTCCGCAGTCACCGAAGGCGGTTCCCGGTACAACTGCCACCTTTTCTTCCCGCAGCAGGCGGGTCGCAAACTCTTCGGAGGTCATGCCAAACCGCTTGATGCTTGGGAACATATAGAACGCGCCCTGCGGCTCAAAGCAGTCCAGATGCATCTCCTCAAACGCATTGATCAGGAAACGGCGGCGCTGGTCATAGGACTCACGCATGTGCTGTACGTCTTCATCGCCATTGCGCAGTGCTTCCACTGCCGCGTACTGGCTGGTGGTCGGCGCGCACATGATGGCATACTGATGGATCTTCAGCATCTGTTTTAAGATCACCTCCGGCGCGCAGGCATAGCCCAGACGCCATCCGGTCATGGCAAAGGCCTTGGAGAAGCCATTGATCAGAACGGTGCGCTCCTTCATGCCCGGCAGAGATGCAATGGATACATGATCCTCTTTCGCATAGGTCAGCTCTGAGTAAATCTCATCCGAAATGACAAACAGATCTTTCTCAAGAATGATCTCAGCAATCTTCTCCAGATCTTCCCGCTCCATGATGGCACCGGTCGGGTTGTTCGGGAACGGCAGCACCAGGATTTTTGTCTTCGGAGTGATCTTTTCCAGTAATTTCTCCGGGGTTAAGCGGAAGCGGTCTTTCTCCTCCAGCTCGATCGGCACAGGGACGCCGTCTGCCAACACACAGCACGGCGTATAGGAAACGTAGCTCGGCTGCGGGATCAGCACTTCATCTCCCGGATCGATCATGGCGCGCATGGCCGCATCAATGGCTTCGCTGCCACCCACGGTCACCATGATCTCATGGTCCGGGTCATAGCAGACATTGCAGCGGCGCTCCAGATAGTTGTGGATCTCAATCTTTAAATCCTTTAAACCTGCGTTGGAGGTGTAAAAGGTACGTCCCTTTTCCAGGGAGTAGATGCCCTCCTCGCGAATGTGCCACGGCGTGTCAAAATCCGGCTCGCCCACACCAAGGGAAATGGCATCCTTCATCTCACTTACGATATCAAAAAATTTCCGGATCCCGGACGGCGGGATGGAAACGATCTTTTCATTTAATGGGTTTCTCACGGGGTAATCAGCATCCTTTCATCCTGGACCTCATCGCAGAGAACGGTTCCGTGGTCCTTATATTTTTTCAGTACAAAATGGGTTGCCGTGCTTAAAACAGAATCCAGCGGAGCCAGCTTGTCAGAAACAAACTGTGCTACCTGGCGCATGGTCTTGCCCTCGATAAATACGGTGAAATCGAAAGCACCAGACATTAAGTATACTGCATTCACCTCGCTGTACTGGTAAATGCGCTCCGCGATCTTGTCGAAGCCCATGCCGCGCTGGGGAGTTACCTTTACCTCGATCAGCGCAACCACTTTCTCCTCGCTGGTGTTGTCCCAGTTGATCAGGGTGTGATAACCACAGATAATATGCTCTTTCTCCATCTCGGCAATCTCATTGGCGACCGCGACTTCGCTCTCCCCTAAAAGAATCGCCAGGTCATGGATATCGATTCTGCTGTTCTTTTCGATTACCGCCAAAATTTTCTCTCTCATTTCTTGATTGCCTCCTTGTATAGTTTATGTAGATCTATAGGGAATCCCGGGGTTTAGTTGAAAAAACCGGGAATCACTTTCGTTATTTCATCAGGCTGTGGACGCTCCAGAAACCCTCGTCCCTCCTGCACGATCATTTCCCGTGCAATGCCTTTGTTCACCCGGCCCATGACCTGGGCCGGAATGTTTTTTGCTGCCAGTGCGCGGACAAGCTGACCGCCATTATCGGCTGTTAAAAGCACACAGCCCTGGCTGTAAAGCCGGTACGGGTTTAACTCCAGCCGTTCACAGACCTCCACCGTCTCCTGACGGATGGGAATCTGCCGGAGATAAAATTCCACGCCGGTCTCATAAGCGCCGGTCAGATTCCAGATGGCGGTTAAAATGCCGCCCTCCCCCGCCGGTTCCCACTCCGCGGCACCGCAGTCACGCCAGAAACCATTTTCTTCCCGCAAAAGATACCGGCTGCAGCCTGCAATCTCTTCCATATATCCATTGGAAAACCAGCGGGACAATTCTTCTTCCTTTGCCTTCGCCAGCTTTACCGTACCCGCGAGTCCCGCGTAGCCCGCCACCACCAGATCCTGTCCGGCCTGCAGAAGGCCCGTGTTCTCGCGCTCAATCTTTCGCATCATATAACTTCAAACCTTTCACCGCAGATTCCTGTGCCGCAGGCACATCTGACCGCTTCTACTGCCGCACTTGTTCAAAACGTGCGCTCTTTTACTGTTTCCCAGGACCATCTGTCGCAGGAGCCGGTGCTTCTGCCGGTGCTGATCCCGGACCGCCGGAGGAGCTCTCTGACGGCTGGCTCACCACGCCAGGACCAACTACCTGGCTCTGGGACGGCTGCGGTGCGGCGGTCTCTGCCGGTGCGGTCTGTTCCGGCGCTGTCTCTGCCGGCTGTACCAGAGTCTGGCCCGCTGCCGGAACAGCCGGCTGAGCCGGTGCTGCCGGACCTACCAGAACAATCGCCTTGGACGGATTATAAGTATCCGTGTGCAAAATGGTGCGCTCTTTCTCTACACCGTCTACCGTTACCACTTTCCAGAGTCTGGACTTATAACCGATATGCGCGGACTGGACCTGTTTGGTCTGGCCCGGCTTTAAGGAATTATCCACCTTGCGCTGCGGCTCACCCGGATCCGTCTTGCTTAAGGTCTCAGAAATGTATTCCACCTTCCGGTTTGCAGGACGGGTTTCCTTTCCATAAATCGTAAATGTCAGAGTCTTGCCCGCCGTGGTTCCCTCAATGTAGATCGGGGTGCTGTAATTATTGGTAATCTTGATATCTTTATAAGTACCGGCAATCGCCGCATCCATGGATGGCTTTACATACGTAACGATCATGGAATGGTTCTGCCGCTGGGTAATCTCCAACTCTGCTGCCAGGGACGCGTCATACAGCGTCGTCGCGATCTGGCAGACGCCTCCACCCACACTGTCTACAACCTGTCCATTCTCGTAAGCTGCCGCCGTAAAGTAACCATTCTCAATGGTAAACGGATGCATGCATTCATAGCCGGATAAAGTCTCGCCCGGCATGAGCACGTGGCCGTTGATCTTGGATACGCCATTCGCAATATTGCCAGAGCGGGATGCTCCGCTGCTTGCATAGGCTGTGGTGCAGGTACCCAGTACATCGGAAATAGACTCCAGATCCGCTTTTTTGATCTTTGGCTCCTGCTCACTTACGACTGCGTCCACAGAAACTGCTGCACTGGTTTCTTTTTCCAGCGCCTTGTTTAGCGCGTCTATGGTGGCCTTTACATCTACCGCCATGCCGCTCTGCTCCGGCGTAATCTCAAACTTCCCATTTACCCGGGTAATGGCCGCATCCCGCGGCTCTCCCGGCAGACCGGAACACTGTTCTTCCACAAAGGTCTGAACCGCCGTCTCATCTACTCCAGCTTCCAGAGAAATGTGCACCGGTTCTTTTTCCAGATCCCTGCGCTCCATGTACTGGCGGATCAGGCAGCCGCCTGCGGCATAGTCTTCCGCCTCCTGCAGCGCGTCCGTGTTTGCGCACGCATAGCCAAGATCTTTTGCGGTGGTCTCTACTTTATTTCCCACTACATCGAGCGTTATGCTGCGTTCTTCCAGGGCAGAAACATAGGACGCAAATTGTTCCTCCGCCTGCTCCTTTGTCAGTCCGCCCAGCGCAAAATCACCTGCGTAAATGCCATCTGGAAAGGTTTTTTCTTTCGCGTAAGCCGGAAATGCAAACACACTTCCAAGTATTGCTGCAAAGGCCAGGCCTCCCAGCGCACTCCACTTTTTCATCATCGTCTCCCTCTGTCTGCATTCTGCTGCAACGCTGTGTCCACGCGCTTTTGCCTGTGTTCCAGGACGCTTTACATCATGACAGATAATGCCATCGGAGCTACCATAGCCACGATCAGGATTACAATCACAACGCCCATAATGATACGGGCTTTTTTATTGTTATGCATATTCATCATAATAAAATTCACCTCTTCTAAAAATAGTGCCCGCCGTTTTTCTCCGCAGGCAGGCTTTTGTTTTTTGTTTTACTGAATTCTTCCATACCGGGATATAATCTTATCCGTGATACGGGAAACCTCATTCCTGCTCAGATAGTCAATCTGCACAGGTAAATCTATTTTATGATATTTTAGTAAATACCGCAAGTCCTCTTTTTGCTTTTTGGAGGCCGGCTGTTCCCGCTTTACCTTGTAGATCAGCGGCTTTGCGGCAAACGCCTCCGGTGCCTCTGCCCCATGCTTCTTCACCAGTTTCTGATACAGACGATGGGCATCCAGCGCATCCCCCAGTGCCCGGTGGGCGCTCTCCTGGGCAAGCCCATAAAATGCACAGGCCGCTCCGAGGCGTTTACTCTCCTCCGCCGGCATAAAACGGCGACAGAGCGTCAGAGTATCAATTCCGTTCTTTTCAAAGGCAAGTCCCTGGTTCACGGCGGCCCGCTTCACAAAACTGTAATCGAAAATGATGCGGTGGCCAAGCAGCGGAAGTTCTCCACAGAAAGCAAGAAATTCCTCCAGGATATCCACAATGTCCGGCGCGTTCTCCAACATATCCCCGCGGATACCGGTCAGCTCTGTAATTCGTTCCTCCAGTTCCCGGCGCGGATTCAGCATGGTATGGAACCGCCCGGTTTCCGCTCCGTCTTCCACGCGCACCGCGCCAATCTCAATCATTTTATCCCGTTTCGGATTTAAACCTGTGGTTTCTAAGTCCAGTGCAATATAACTGTTCGGGATCTGCCAGCCATATTTTGACACAGCCTTCTGCTCCAGCAGCGAACCGGCGGCTGTATTTTGCTCATTTATCACGCTTCTATCCTCCCCAGCACCGTCAGTTTCGCATTGTGGTTCAGCCGGTCTTTCTCCCGGTAATCGAACAGAAGAACCTCACCGGAGCGCAGCACCTCCGCGTGCACCTTGATTCCCAGGGTCCGCAATTCCGGAACCAGACGGCGAAGCTCTTCCTTATAAGGAGCCTGCGGCAATGCAAAGGACGGACGGCTTTTCGCGTTTTCCCGGAAATACAGATCACACATCAGCGCGTCCTCAAATGCGCCCATCTGCTCTGGTTCCACTTTCTGACCGATCAGGTCATGGAATATCTCATATCGGGCCAGCCGGCTGTGGTTCAGCCCCGTCAGGTGCTGCTCATCGTAATACTGCGCCATATACTCATACATGGCAAACGCACTCTCAAACTCCTGTTCAAACAGCTTTAAGGTTCTTAGAAACTGGCGGCTGTTGTAATACACCTCCACCATATCCTCCACGCCTTTTAGGCGGAGTACATCACTGTACGGCAGCCACTTTGTAGACAAGACCTCATACGGTGCCTTTCCCCGGTATTTCAGTCCATATTCTTCTACCATGTCATGCATATAGGAGCCCTTCAGTACCTTCAAAAATCCAAGCTGAAACTGCTCTGGCTCCATGGAATAGACCTCATTGAAGGACCGTCCAAAAGACTCGTAGTCTTCAAACGGAAGCCCGGCAATCAGATCCAGATGCTGATGTACATTTTTTCCGGCATTGATCCGCTCCACCACATAGCGAAGCCGTTTCAGATCCATTTTCCGCCGGATTGCCCGGATTGTCTCCGTGTTGGTGCTCTGCACGCCAATCTCCAGCTGGATCAGCCCCGGGCGCATGCGGCTGATCAGTTCCAGTTCTTCTTCATCCAGCAGGTCCGCCGTAATCTCAAAATGGAAGTTGGTCACACCATTGTCATGCTCCAGAATATGCTTCCAGATTGCCATGGCATGACTCTTTTTCGCGTTAAAGGTCCGGTCCACAAACTTGACCTGAGGCACTCGTTTTTCCAGAAAAAAATCCAGCTCCGGCAAAACCAGCTTAAGATCCCGGAAACGCACAGACTTATCAATGGAGGACAGACAATAGCTACAGGAAAACGGGCAGCCGCGGCTGCTCTCATAATAGACAATACGGTTCTCAAAGCCTTTTAAACTCGGATACAGAAACGGGATCCGGCTCATGTCCATGACCGGGCGGATAGGCTGGTCACAGATGATTCCGTCCGCCCCGTGGTAGGTCAGACCCGCCACCTGGGACATGCAGTGCCAGAAAGCTGATACCCGTGCGTTGCCTGATATTTCCGATACCCGGGCAGTCTCTGGCCGGTCCTGCAGTTCCGGCAGCCGGCCGGAATCTGCCACGCTCTCAGCCGCCACGTTCTTCTGCTCGTTCCACCCCAGGCTCCGCACCGTGCAGCCCAGCGTCCGGTAGCATTCCAGAAGTGCCGCGAACATCTCCTCGCCTTCGCCCTTCATGACGCCAAACACCTCCGGCTCCCGTGCGAGAAGCTGCGGCGCGTCATAAGAAACCTCCGGGCCGCCCAGCCAGATATCCGTATCTGGCAGCACCTTGTGAATGTCCCGCACCAGATCCAGCGCATAGGCAATGTTCCAGATATAACAGGAAATCCCCACCATATCCGGTTTTCTGCGGTAAATATCTTCCAGAATCAGCTCCATCTGGTTGTTGATGGTATATTCCGTAATTTCCACCTGCATGCTGTGGCTTTCCCTTGCCGTTTTTTCTGTCACTCCAGCATGCGGCCCGTGTTCCTCCTGTTTTTCTGCCCCCAAGGGCACGCAAGGGAGACCATCCTCCCACAGATTCTGGTCTCCCTGCACTGCCGCCGCGCCCTGGGACTCGGCAAACATTTTTAAACTGTACACCCCAGGATTGGA
>ULUM01036426.1_pt1 | contig 12908 bp, 9 predicted proteins | sample 1958501 | NCBI WGS metagenome assembly ULUM01 (sample SAMEA4835760, study PRJEB28245) | human gut metagenome | biome: gut microbiome; material: fecal sample | place: Denmark | collected 2008
CATGAGGCTGTCTGGCTTGCGGTCAGTCAGCACTTCCGGCCGGAGGTGGGTTTCACGCAGCATGCGGGTGAACTCTCGTGTGGTCAGTACGATGTCCACGTCCTTACCTGCGTATTCTTTATAGTAGAAATCCATGTTTGCCTCTGCTTTTTTTGCAACACAGGGCATAACGGATACGGTCACAATGTTTTCAGGATCCACGCCGATGGACTGCGCAAAGTAAGTCTTCATAACCGCGCCAAACATCTGCTGCGGAGATTTCGCGGTAGAAAGCTGCGGCACCATTTCCGGGAACTGGGTTTTAACAAAACGCAGCCAGCCCGGGCAGCAGGAGGTGAACATCGGCCAGTTGTTTAAGGAACCGTTCTGGAACCGTTCCAGGAACTCCGTTGCCTCCTCCATGATGGTTAAGTCTGCGGAGAAGGAGGTATCGAACACATAGTCCGCTCCCATGCGCTTCCAGGCATCCAGGATCTTGCCTACGGTAGCGTCCTCGCGCTTCATGCCCATGGCCTCGCCCCATGCGGCACGCACGGCCGGAGCAATCTGAACCACAACGATTTTCTTTTCATCTGCAATGGCATCCCATACCTTCTCGGTATCATCCCGCTCACGCAGGGCGCCGACCGGGCAGTGGGTGATGCACTGGCCGCAGAGAACACAGTCCGCATCGGTGATTTTGCGGTTGCCTTTGACATTGACGGTGGTCCTGGAACCGGTGCTGGTCACATCCCAGATGCCAAGTCCCTGCACCTTGTCGCAGACCTGGATACAGCGCATGCACTTGATGCACTTTTCGGTATCGCGGATCAGTGGAAAGTTCTTGTCCCACGGTGCATGCTCCACGCGCTCTTTGAAGGGCAGATCGATGATGTTTAAGTCGTTGGAAAGAGTCTGCAGGGTACAGTTGCCGCTGCGGACGCAGGTCGCGCACTTAAAGTCGTGCTGGGAAAGAATCAGCTGCACATTCTGCTTTCTTGCTATGCGGACTTTCGGACTGTTGGTCAGGATCTCCAGTCCTTCCTGTACCTTGTTATTGCAGGAGGTTACCAGTTTTTCTTTTCCGACTACTTCCACGAGACAGACACGGCAGGCCGCGATCTCGTTGATATCTTTTAAGTAGCAGAGCTTCGGAATGTCGATTCCTGCAAGGGCTGCCGCTTCCATAATGGTGGTTCCCTCCGGAACCGAAATTTCGTTGTGATCGATCTTTAAATTTACCATCTGTTTTCACGACCTCCTTTGAAGATTCCATAGCCGAAGTGGTCGCAGCCGAGACAGCGGCTTGCTTCCTGTCTGGCCTCTGCTTCGGTCATGCAGTTTTCTACGCCTTCAAAGTCGCAGACGCGCTCGCAGGCCTCGCGCTCAGTCATATTGACACGGCCGCACGGGATACGGTCGCGCAGGTCAGGCTCCGGAAGCACAACATCACAGCTGATGGTATGGCGGAAGCCAAGGTATTCATCAATGTTTGCCGCAACGACTTTGGCAGCGGCAATCGCTTTGATCACAGATGCCGGGCCGGAAGCGCAGTCACCGCCGGCAAATACGCCAGGCATATTGTCGAAACCGCCGTAGCGCTCGGTCTGGATCTTGCCGCGGTTGACCGGAAGGCCGGCCTCCTCAAAGTGCTGGAATTCAATATCCTGTCCGATCGCCACGATCAGAGTCTGGCATGGAACGAAGATATCCGGCTCGCCGGTGGCGCGCACGCTGGCTCTTCCGCCTTTGATCTTACTGATCATCTGCGGGGTGACATAGACACCGCGCACATGGTTGTTCTCATCCACATCAATGCGGGCCGGAGCCATCAGGGTCTTTACTTCAATGCCCTCGGCAACGGCGCCCTCAATCTCGCCCGGAAGCGCAGTCATATCGGCTACGCGGCGGCGGTAGAGGATGGAAACCTTCTTTGCGCCGAGACGTCTTGCGGTGCGGACCGCATCCATGGAAACGTTTCCGCCGCCAATGACAGCAACCTCCTGACCGGTCAGATCCGGATTTAAGTTCTTCCCTACATCACGCAGGAAGCGGACAGCGGAGATGACGCCTTCAGCGGATTCTCCCTCAATGCCGAGCTTTTTATCGGTGCTCGCGCCGATGGTGATGAGCACGGCATCGTACTCTTTGCGGAGTTCCTGAATGGTGATGTCGGTACCGATGCGCTTGCCATACTCAATTTTCACGCCGGTTTCCAGGATGGCGTTGATGTCATCATCCAGGCGGTCTTTCGGCAGACGATAGTTCGGGATACCGTAGCGGAGCATGCCGCCCAGTTTCGGAAGCATCTCGAATACGGTGGTCTGGTGTCCCATAAGCTGTAAGTAATAAGCTGCGCTTAAGCCGCCCGGGCCGCCGCCGATAATGGCGATCTTTTTGCCGGTGGAAGCGGCAGAGGCTGGCGGCGGAACTTTGCCCGCATAGTCGGCAGCGAAACGCTTCAAGCCGCGAATATTTACGGCATCATCGATGATATTTCTGCGGCAGCGCGCCTCGCATGGATGCTCGCAGATAAAACCACAGGTAGTTGGGAACGGGTTGTCTTTGCGGATCAGGCGGATGGCATCTGCATAGCGGCCTTCCCGAACCAGGGCAACGTAACCCGGAATGTCCACATGAGCCGGACACAGGGAGACACACGGAACCGGCTGGCTGTAGTTGCAGGTGCAGCGGCCCTGATGAACGTGCTCCTCATAGTCCTCGCGGCATTCCTTTAAGCTGCGGTATACCGCAAAGGCAGCCTCATAACCGATGGCACAGTCCGCGCCATTCATGATACTCTGGGAAAGCTCCTCCATGAGCTTTAAGGTGTCCATGGTAGCTTCGCCGTTCATGACATCGGTCAGCAGGTTTTTTAACTGCCACAGACCGACGCGGCATGGTACGCACTTGCCGCAGGTGTGGGTATGACACATTTCTACAAAGGCACGGGTCATGTCAACCGGGCAAAGTCCTGGCGGGCTGGACTCGATTCTCCGCTCCAGGTCTTTGTACAGCTCTTCGATCATAAGCTGCGCCTGGTTGGGACTGGTAATCTCCAAACGACTCATATCTGATTTACCTCTCTTTTTGTTTGGTAACTATGGATGGGATAGTTACAATTTTGTTCATTTTGATTATGTTTCTCATTAGCGATTAATCCCCAGTATACAGAATGACGAGGAAAAAGGCAAGAGAAATCTAACAAAAATTTAGATTTTCTAAAACTTTGTTAGAAATAAAACAAAGGAGGCTGCACTCAGAAAGAAACCTCTCTCTGTGCAACCCCCTTTGTCTGGGTTCAAGTATACAATAGAAGCATGGTTTTATGCAAGCCATGCTTCTGAAAGTGAATGTTTTTCTCAAAAACAATCATTTCTTAAAATACGACAACCAGCAGCATCTTAAACTGCTCCTGTCCATACACGGCATGCGGATGCTTTGCCGGCATGACGATGGACTCGCCCTCATGCAGCTCGTAAACCTTACCATCGATGGTGATGCGGCCGACGCCGTCCAGGCAGGTAACGAAGGCATCACCGCCGGATTCGTGGGTGCTGATCTCCTCGTCTTTGTCGAAGGCGAAAAGGGTAACGCTTAACGCATCGTTCTGGGCAAGAGTCTTGCTGACTACCTGGCCTTTCTGGTAGGAAACCTGCTCTTTTAAGGTCAGAACTTCGGATTTGCTGATATTTTTAATAAAACTCATGGTGGACCCTCCTTGGTGTTTAAAATCTGCTTTTATTATAAACAGAAATGGAAAGAAAATCCGTTGTCTGGACAACAATTCAGTTTTTTAACAGCTTCGGATCCATCCGGCGGATGTAGGGCTCCAGGGTAAAACGGTCTACCAGCGCGGTGGTGGTTCCCTGGCGGGTGGTACTGAGTCCAGCCGCGTATGTGGCAATTTTAGCTGCGGAGATCAGGTCATAGTCATACAGCAGGTAGGAAACCAGGGTGGCAATGAAGGCGTCACCGGCTCCGGAGCTGTCAACAGAAATCACATCAATAGCCGGAAGGGAACAGGAAAAATCATCGGTGCAAATGTAGCAGCCTTTGGCACCCTGAGTGACAATGACGATCTGAATGCCTTGGGAGAGAAGGTATCTGGCTTTCTCTTCCATGGATTCTTTGCCCGGGCAGATTTCATTTAACTCCTCCAGGTTCGGAACGATGATGTCGGTCAGCTTCAGGAGTCTGGTGGGAAGAAATGAGCAGGCACTGGGCTTGAGTACTGTGGTGACACCATGCTTTCTGGCCAGTTCCGCAGCCTTCATGATGGCATCCAGCGGAATCTCTGTCTGGATCATGCAGTAGCTGGCATTGGTAAAGAGCCGTTCGCTGTTTGCGATATCTTCCGCTGTGGTGGAGTTATTGGCACCGGACATGATGGAAATCATGGAATCGCCGTCTTCCTGTACAAAAATGTAGGCCTGTCCGGTTTTCTGTCCCTTGCTGCGCCGGATTCCAAAGGTGTCAACCTGATAGCCTTTGGCATATTCGTATAAGAGATCCGCATCCGCATCATCCCCAACGCATCCGATGGCACAGACATTGTGACCGAGCTTGGCGGCTCCGATGGCTTCATTGATACATTTTCCGCCAGGATGAACAGCGGATGTGGGCGCGGTTACGGTTTTGCCGGTGTGGGGCAGTTCCTTGAAATTCATGTAGTTATCGATATTGATACTGCCAAGGGAAATGATTTTCTTCAGCCTGGAGTTGTATGGGATATCGATGGATAACGTGTTGGCCAGCTCCAGCGGAAAATCCGGTGAGAGGGTTCCATCCTTTTTCTCAATGGTCTGGATCAGGCGGAGGGTCAGGTAGCGGCTGAATTCAAAATGCGGGATGGTCAGCGTGGAAATCGGCGGGTAATCCTGGATCAGGCGCTCTGTGTCTTTCAGGGAAACCAGGGAAAGATCATAAGGGATGGAATAGTGCAGGGTGCTGACGGCCTGAAACAGCCGCACGGCCGTTGCGTAATGGGAGACAACAATGCCGCTGAACAGATGGTTGGCCATTTTGCTGATGGGAAGTCCGTCTTCAATGGAAAAAACAAACTGGTCATTCAGGGAAATATTGTGCTCCAGCAGGCACTGACGGTAGCCCTGGAAAAATCCGGAGGTTCGGTTTCCCTTGCTGAGCAGGCAGGCAATCTCTGTGTGTCTGGCCTGGATCAGCGCTTCCGTTGCCAGGTATCCCATTTTCTGGTAGTCCAGATTTATGGCATCCGGTGTGTCTGCGTTTGTCAGGAAAAAAGGAATGCCGGCCCGCCGGATGTATTCGGCGGCCTCCAGGCTTTCCGGTGATACCGGCTCCCACAGGATGCCATCTACATGCAGATTGATCAGGGCCATGATATTTTTCACTTCCTGTTCCGGGGAAAGCGCGCTTTCATGAAAAATAACCGAGTATCCCTCCTCGCGCGCCGCACCCAGAATACCGCTGGTGGAAAGGGTATATTCCGAGGTGTTCCGGAAGATCACGCCGATGCACAGGCTTTTGACAGAAGCAGAGGTGATGACGGACGCGTAGGGCTTGTAGTGATATTCCTTTGCAATCTTCAGAACATGTTCCCGGGTTTCCGCACTGATGCTGCTGTCTTTGTTGTTCATGATCTTGGAAACAGTGGAAGCGGAAACACCAGCAAGCTTTGCGATTTCGTTAATTGTCATAATGAAAAATACCTCAAAATTCTAAAAAGTAAAAGATTGTGAATTTATTGTACAATAAAACCGGGAAAAAGCAAAGAAAATTATAGGTTTTGAATAAATGATATTGACACGAAAAAGAAGATGTGGTATGTTATGGATAAAGAAAACGATTTCCGAAACAATTTTCCTGTCAGATAGCACTAACAAAATGACCGAAGAAAAATAAAGACTGTGAAAAGTGGATATAAATGGACCGCAAACCATTTAAAATTTTTCAGTGAAGTCGTGCAAACGAAAGGAGAGGGAACTATTATGATGAAAAAAACAGTGTCATTGCTTATGGCGGCAACGCTTGCAGTAGGTATGCTTGCAGGCTGCGGCGGACAGAAGAGCGCAGAGACTTCTGCCAGTGCGGCAGGAGCTTCCGAACCGGCAGCCGTTGAGGAACCGGAAAAGAACGAAAGCACAAACTACAAAAAAGAAATCCGTATCGGTACGCTGGCTGACCTGACTGTGAAAAACCGCTATGCAGGCACCGCAACCGTGACCACACAGACCTGTAACTCTACTTTTAATGGCCTGGTAAGCGTCGGAACAGATGGGGAAGCTGCTCCGGAGCTGGCTACAGAGTGGAGCAGCAACGACGATTCCACGGAATGGACCTTTAAGCTTCGTGAGGGCGTTAAGTTCCATGACGGCAGCGACTTCACCGCAGAGGATGTCAAGTTCACCTGGGAATACGCATCCACCACAGAGAATGACGGCATCACACAGCCGATCACCGGTGTCAGCATGGTAGACGAGGTCGTAGTAGACGATCCGTACACCGTAACCTTCAAGCTGAACACAAGCTCTGCTGACTGGCTGTACTACGCAGCACAGGATATCATCTGCAAGAACGCCATTGAGACCAAGGGCTTTGAAGAGGGCAGCGCCATCGGTACCGGCCCATACTACTTTGACAATCTGGAATCCGGTGTTTCATGGACCATCCGCCGTTTTGAAGATTACTGGGGTGAGAAACCAGTGACCGAGGCTATCACCTTCGTAGTTATCACAGACGCAAGCGCAAGAGCACTGGCACTTCAGTCCGGTGACATTGACGCAATGTACGACGGCAACCCGTCTGATATCGTAAACATGATGAACGACGGCAATTACAACGTATACAAGGCAGACAACATTCAGGTTGTATATGCCGGCTTCAACGCTCTGACCGAGAACGGCTCCAATAAGATCGTCCGTCAGGCAGTAGCTATGGCAGTAAACCGTGACGATATCGTAAACGCATGCTATGAGAACGGAAACTGCGGCGTGGCAGCAGAGAACTTCATCAGTACCGTAGCAGCGGGCTATGCACCGGTAGAGGCTTACCAGTATGATCCGGAAGGCGCAAAGAAACTCCTGGAAGACAACGGACTTTCCGGTCTTACCTTAAAGCTTTACACCTTCGCAAAATACATCCCGGTAGCAGAGGTTATGCAGGCAAACCTGGCACAGGCCGGCATCAACCTGGAGATTACCGAGTACGCACAGACCGGCTTCACCAAGGCTATCAAAGAGGATAACAAATACGATCTGGCAATCAACTGTACTTCCCAGTACGGCGGCATCATGACCGTTATGGTTGAGTACCTGATGACCAACGCAGCAAGATCCTTCATGAACTACTCCAACCCGGAGTTTGATGCAAAGCTGACTGACGCATTAGCAAGCCCGAACTACGAAGAAATGCTTACAAAGTATGCAGACCTTCAGCAGTATGTTGCAGAAGAAGTACCGGGCGTGCCGATCTGCATGGCGAACCTGTTCTGCATCGGAACCAAGAACTTCTACGGTGTAAACCTGAACGCTCAGGCAGTCGATGTAGATTTCACCAACTGTTATGTAATCGAATAACGAAGACACATTTGACAGAATGAATAACAGGGCTGTCGCTGGAATCACAGCGGTGGCCCTGTGCTATAAGAGGAGCTGACTATGTTAAAATATGTTTTAAAACGTATTGTGATGATTATTCCTGTAGTTCTGGCGGTTTCATTCATTGTATTTTTCATCATGGATTTTGTCCCGTCAGACCCGGCGGTTACGGTGCTTGGAGACGGTGCTACAGAACAGCAGATTGAGTATTACCGTGAAACCCATGGCTTAAACGATCCGCTTCCGGTCCGCTATGTCCGTTACATGGCCGGAATCGCGAAAGGTGATCTTGGCACCAGCTACGCCCAGAACCGTCCGGTATGGGATATCTTCTTTGAAAAATTCCCAAATACCTTTAAGCTGGCCATCGCGTCGGTTATCGTTACAGTACTCTTGTCCATTCCGCTTGGTATTCTGGCGGCGGTAAAGAACAATACCTGGATCGATACCATATGTTCGACACTGTCCTTTGTGGGACTGGCCATGCCGAACTTCTGGCTTGGCCTGCTGCTCATCATCCTGTTTTCCGTAAACCTGCACTGGCTGCCTTCCACCGGAGCGGTCGGATTTAAGAGCCTGATCCTTCCGGCCATTACCTGCGGTACCGGCAACATGGCGGCGCTGACCCGTATCACCCGTTCCTCCATGCTGGATGTACTTCGCCAGGACTACCTGAGAACGGCCCGGGCCAAAGGCCAGAGTGAGGGAATGATCATTACCCATCACGCGTTCAAGAATGCCCAGATCCCGGTGGTAACCCAGGTCGGCATCCAGATGTCTACTCTGCTTGGCGGAGCAGTCCTTACTGAGAGAGTATTCGCATGGCCGGGCGTGGGAGCGTTCCTGGTAGACTCCATTCAGAAGAGTGACTTTGAGGTGGTAACCGGTTTCGTTATCATGCTGGCTATTTTTGTATCCATTATCCTGCTGATCGTTGATGTAGTTTACGCATTTCTGGATCCCAGAATCAAAGCGCAGTATTCTAAAGGTTGAGGTGGCTTATGAGCAGTTCAAAAGAAAAATCAAGTGTAAAACAGAACCGGCTGCTGGAGGTGTGGAAGCAGTTCAGACGCAACAGGGGTGCGATGATTGGCCTGGTTGTGCTGATCTTCCTGATCCTGATTGCGGTTTTTGCAGATGTAATATGGGATTATGATACGGATATCACTGCCATGCAGGTCGGTGACCGGTTATTGAAGCCGTGTCTGGCTCATCCGTTTGGAACCGATAACTATGGCCGGGATATGCTGGCGAGAATCGGATACGGAACCAGATATTCCCTGGCTATTGGTTTTGCCTCTGTATTTATGGGAAGTGCGGTAGGTGTTCCTCTGGGGGCATTAGCCGGTTATATCGGCGGAAAATTCGATACCATTCTGATGAGATTTATTGATACCTTTACCATCATTCCCAGCCTTCTGATGACCATCATCCTGGTATCGGTACTCGGAACCAACCTGTTCAACCTGATGCTGGCTCTCTCCATCAGTACGATGCCGGTCATGACACGTATTACCAGAGCTTCTGTTATGGTAACCAGGAATAACGACTATGTGGAATCAGCCCGTGCGATCGGTGCACCTGTCCATGTCATTCTGCTACAGCATGTTCTGCCGAACTGTTTCTCTCCGATTCTGGTGCAGGCCACGCTGAGAGTGGGAACCTCCATTATCTCCGCAGCAGGACTCAGCTACATTGGACTGGGCGTGCCGCTTCCGACTCCGGAGTGGGGCGCACTGTTAAGCGCATCCAAGTCATTCATCATCAATGCGCAGCATATGTGCCTGTTTCCGGGTCTGGCAATTATGATCACAGTTATGGTAATTAACCTGGTAGGCGACGGTCTGAGAGATGCACTGGACCCGAAATTGAAACGATAAGGCGGGGTGAAAAGAATGTTTGGCAGAAAGAGAAAAGGCGATAGCGGACTCGACAAAATACGTGAAACTACAGATCTGGCGGTTGACGTGGAGAATCTGGTTGTAAAATATGTTACCTCCGAAGAGACTGTGGAGGCGGTCAACTCCATTGATCTGAAACTGAAACGAAAAAGAACCCTGGGACTGGTAGGTGAGACCGGCGCCGGCAAAACGACAGCCATGCTGGCTCTGATGAATATGGTTCCCTCCCCTCCTGGCATGATCACAGAGGGCTCCATCAAAGTAAACGGACTGGATATGCGTAAGCTTACTCCGGCACAGCTTCAGGCCGTGCGCGGAAGTGAGATCGCCATGATCTTCCAGGATCCCATGACTTCCTTAAATCCAGTTCTTACCGTAGGCGACCAGATTGCGGAAAGTATCTCTCTCCACCGCAATCTTTCCAAGGTCGAGGTAAAGCAGGAGGTAGGAAAGCTGCTTGCGAAGGTAGGCATTGACCCAAGACGGGCATCGGAGTATCCGCATCAGTTTTCCGGCGGTATGCGCCAGAGAGTAGACATTGCGATTGCTCTGGCCTGCAACCCGACTGTGCTGATTGCTGATGAGCCGACTTCCGCACTGGATGTTACCATTCAGGCCCAGATCCTGCAGATGATGCGCCAGCTAAAGGAAGAAAACGATACCTCCATGATCCTGATCACCCATGACCTTGGCGTTGTGGCAGAGATGTGCGATGATGTGGCAGTTATGTATGCCGGACATATTGTGGAATACGGTACGCTGGAAGAGGTATTCAACCATACAAAGCATCCGTATACAGAGGGCTTGTTTGTATCATTGCCGAATATTCACAAACGTGTGGAAAAGCTGCATCCGATCCAGGGCCTGATGCCGGATCCGTCCAATCTGCCGAAGGGCTGCGCGTTTGCGGAACGGTGTCCATACGCGACAGACGCGTGCTGGGAAAAAGCGCCGGAAACCTTTACGTTTTCCGAGACACACAGAGTTGCGTGCAGCGCATACAGAAATCCTGAGTTCAGAATTAGGAGGAACGGGTAATGGCAGATAATATTCTTGAAGTACGAAATCTGAAGAAATACTTTACAACCCACAAGGGAAACGTTCATGCGGTAGATAATGTCAGCTTTACCCTGGAACGGGGAAAAACACTGGGAATCGTGGGCGAGTCCGGCTGTGGAAAATCTACCACGGGCAGAACGATTTTACGGCTGATCGAGCCGACTTCCGGTGAGGTGTATTTTGAGGGAAAGGACATCAGTAAGCTCTCTAATAAAGAAATGACAAAGCTGCGTAAAGATATGCAGATCATTTTCCAGGATCCCTTCTCTTCCCTGGATCCCCGCATGACCGTCAGCCAGCTGATTGCAGAGCCTCTGAAGTATCATCCGATCCTGAAAGCAAAGAATAAAAAGGAACTTGAAAAAGAGACGGAAGAAACTGTTCTGGAGCTGATGCGGACGGTAGGACTGGCCGAGCGTCTTTACAACGCATATCCTCATGAGCTGGACGGCGGACGCAGACAGAGAATCGGAATTGCGAGAGCCCTTGCGCTGCAGCCAAAGCTGATTGTATGCGATGAGCCGGTATCCGCGCTGGATGTGTCTATTCAGGCGCAGATCTTAAACCTGCTGCAGGATCTTCAGAAGGAGCGCGGACTGACCTATATTTTCATTACCCATAACCTGTCTGTAGTAAATCATATCGCGGACGAAATCGCGGTTATGTATCTGGGAAGTGTTGTGGAGAAAGCACCGGTGGAGGAGCTGTTCGAGAATCCGCTCCATCCCTACACGAAAGCGCTGCTGTCAGTTATTCCGATCCCGGAAATTCACGAGGTGAAAAAGGAACTGGCCATTCAGGGCGAGGTGGTATCCCCAATCAATCTTCCGGATGAATGCCGGTTTTATAAGAGATGTCCGGTCCGCTGCGATGCCTGCAGACAGGGAGTACCGGCACTGCGGGAGGTAAGTCCGGGTCATTTTGTAGCCTGTGCGAAATGTCAGCAGGCTCCTGCGGGACAGTGCTGAAAACAGAATCGTATGAGGCAGGAGGTAGATGCATGAGATTTGTCAATTTTGGTTCTTTGAACATTGATTATACATTTGGGGTTGATAAGATTGTCTGCGCAGGTCAGACTATCTCATCAGTCTCCGAACAGAGATTTCCGGGAGGAAAGGGACTGAATCAGAGCCTGGCAGCGGCTCGGGCCGGCTGCGAGCTGTATCACGCAGGTTTGATCGGTGATGACGGCGGTTTCTTAAAAGAACTGCTGCAGGAGGCCGATGTGGACTGCCGGTTTTTGAAAGAGGTATCAGGCGGAACCGGAAAAGCGTTTATTCAGGTAGAGGCATCCGGCCAGAACTGTATTGTCCTGAGCGGAGGAGCCAATCAGAAGAACACGGAGGCATACTGCGACGAAGTATTAAATTATTTTGGCAGGGGTGACTATCTGCTTCTTCAGAATGAGGTAAACTGCCTGAGCTATCTGATTGATAAGGCTTATGAGAAGGGTATGAAAATTGTCCTGAATCCGTCTCCGATGGATGAAAAAATCCTGGCCTGTGACCTGAGCAAGATCTCTGTATTCATTATGAATGAGGATGAGGGCAGCCGCATTTCCGGGGAAACAACACCGGAAAAGATTCTGGATAAAATGGAAACACTGTATCCGGAGGTGGAGGTAGTACTGACCCTGGGAGAAAAGGGCTGTGCTTACTCTTATAAAAAACAGCGGATTTATCAGAAGAGCTATCCGGTGTCCGCAGTGGATACAACAGGAGCAGGTGATACGTTTACCGGATATTACCTTGCGTGCAGCCTGGAAAATATGAATATCAGGGACTGCCTGGAATATGCTTCCCGGGCCGCGGCCATTGCAGTGACCCGAAAGGGAGCAGCCTCCGCAATTCCGTGGAGACAGGAAGTGGAAGCTTTTAAAGAAAAAGCGGCAGTCTGAAGCAGGACAGAGAGGACAGACACATGGATGAGAAATTAAGAAGGGAACGGCTGACGGTTCCCACGGGGAAAATCCGTCTGGTGATCGATACGGACGCAAAGAATGAGGTGGATGACCAGTTCGCAATTGCCTGGGCGCTACGCTCGCCGGAGCGTTTTCAGGTTGAGGCGGTTTACGCAGCTCCGTTTTCCCATACTGTTTTCCGGCATAATATCGGAGATCTGGATTTTGCGGTTCAGGAGGATCCGGCGGAAGGAATGGAGCAAAGTTACCAGGAAATCCGGAAGATCTTTCAGCTGCTGGATGAGAATCCGGACGGAAGAGTATTCCGCGGAGCGACCGGCTATCTGAATGAAAAGCGGGACCCAGTCATGAGTGATGCAGTGCGCGACCTGATTGAGCGCGGTATGAGCAGTGATGAGCCGCTTTATGTGGCATCGATCGGGGCCTGCACCAATGTGGCTTCCGCGCTTCTGGCAGAGCCGCGTCTGGCGG
>ULUM01009029.1_pt1 | contig 12746 bp, 10 predicted proteins | sample 1958501 | NCBI WGS metagenome assembly ULUM01 (sample SAMEA4835760, study PRJEB28245) | human gut metagenome | biome: gut microbiome; material: fecal sample | place: Denmark | collected 2008
GACTGTACGAAGACACAACATAGAAGACACAATATAGAGACACTGAATAGTTAGAAGGGAGAATATTGTCAGATATGAGCCATATCGTAGAACTTCACTTACATCTGGACGGATCGCTCCGCCCGGAGACCGTCTGGGAGCTTGCAAAAGAGCAGGGCGTGGAGCTTCCGGCAAAGAGTGCGGAGGAAGTAAAATATATGATGGAAGTACCGGAGGACTGTAAGACTCTGGAAGAATACTTAGAGCGCTTCGATCTTCCGTTACTCGTCTTACAGAAGGCGGATGCCATCGAGCGTGTGACCTTTGAACTGGTGGAGGATCTTGCGAAGGAGGGCGTGGAGTATGCGGAGCTTCGATTTGCGCCGCAGTTTTCCATCAAAGACGGACTGACTCAGGATGAGGTTGTCGAGGCAGCCATCCGCGGAGCAGAACGCGGCATGAAGATGTATCCACAGATCCGCGTGGGTCTGATCCTCTGCTGTATGCGTGGAGCGGATAATGAGGAGCTGAACATGCAGACGGTAGAAACTGCGAAGAAATATCTTGGGGATGTGGTCTGCGCGGTGGACATCGCAGGCGCGGAAGGCCTGTTCCCGACTGAGAATTTCGCCCCGGTATTTGCGAAAGTCCGTGAGTACGGCGTTCCGATGACGCTCCATGCCGGGGAGGCGGCTGGTCCGGACAGCATGAAGACGGCATTATCCTTCGGAACAAAGAGAATCGGACATGGCGTTGCGGCCATCAATGATCCGGAGCTGATAAAGAGACTCATCGACGAGAATGTGACCCTCGAGGTCTGCGTTACCAGCAATTACCACACAAAAGTAGTTCCGGCGATCAACATGCATCCGATCCACAAGCTTCTTGAGGCAGGTGTCCATGTAACCGTAAACTCCGACAACCGCACCTGTTCCAGAACTACACTTCAGAAAGAGAAGGAAGTGCTGAAGGAGGAACTTGGTTTCACCGATGAGGAGATCGAGAAGATGCAGGAGTATGCTTGGGAAGCGCGTTTTTTAAAATAATAGGATAGCGGAGCGAAAAGCATATTGCAATCCGGAATCAAAGAATCATAAGATAAAAACGTGAGAATGCAAGGGGGCAGAGTATTGCCTCCTTTTTCCATGCCGCGGAATGACAAAAACCTGATTTTCCGCTGGCTGGAACATGTTTCCGTGAAATTATACGAAAAAATAAAGGGGAATTGTAGCATATGCCAAAACTCCGGCGCAATGAAGCAAAAGCTTTGCATTGAAGATTGGATAATGCTAAAATGAAATTGCAATATTTCGATAAACGGAACAGTATTCCGATACACGGAATAGCATAGAAACGATAACTCATTGACATAAGACAGCCACGGATCCTGTGGCTGCGCACATTACAGAAATTGGAGGAGACTATGCAATTGATCGACCGGGCATTGAATGCCCTGGAAATACTGAGCCAAAATATGAATGGAATGTCGGTGACGGATCTAGCGGAGCAGCTTGGGATCCCGGCAAGCTCCACTCACAGGATCCTTTCAAGCTTAAAGGGAAATCATTTTGTCGTTCAGGACGAACATACGAAAAAATATCGTCTTGGATATAAGATCTGCGCAATCGCTACCGGGGTCGTAAAGGGAAGTGCGCTGACGCAGGCGGCACAGATGCCTATGCGGAGACTGGCGGAAAAGATCGACCGGAATGTGGTCCTCTGCATCATGGAGCATGGAGCAGTGATGAATGTGGCATGCAGCGAACGCGGCGATTCCAATATGTATATGGTTAAGATCGGACATGAGATCCCGTTCTATTCCACGTCGGCTGGCCGTGTTTTTATGGCTTACATGAACCGGAGCGAGGCATTGGATATTCTTGATCGTGAGAAACGCACGAAAACGACGCCGAATACGAAAACGGATCTGAAGGAGCTGAATGAAGAGCTGGACCGTATTCATAATCAGGGGTATGCGGTCATTGACGAGGAATTACAGATGGGGATCATCGGCGCAGCGTGCCCGGTATTTGACAGAAACGGAGAGCTGGCGGCTGCGATCGCGTTTACGTCCATGAAGGATGGGGATACGGAAAAAATGTTCCAGAGGATCTGTCAGCTTAAGAAATGTGCGAAAGAAATTTCCGAGGCAATCCGATAGAAAAAAGGAGATTTGTTATGAGCGAGTATAGTGTAGAGTTAAAGGGCTTAAATAAGGTGTACAGTAACCTGCTAAAAGAGGATACAATCGCACTGAAGGATATCAACCTCCAGATCCGTCCGGGGGAGTTTATTTCCATCATCGGCCCGTCCGGCTGTGGAAAATCGACACTTTTGCGGATCATTGGAAACCTTGATAAACCGACCTCCGGTACGATCGAGTATCGCGACGGGGCAGACCAGCAGATGGGATTCGTATTTCAGGATTCCGTTCTTCTCCCGTGGAAAAATGTGAGACAGAATGCAGAATTTCCGTTAGTGATCCAGAAAAAGCAGACGAAAGAGAATGAAGAGAAACTTGACGAGCTCCTGGAACTTGCAGGGCTTTCGGAGTTTAAGACTGCGCTTCCGAGAGAGCTTTCCGGCGGTATGAAACAGCGTGTGTCCATCGTCCGGGCGCTTTCCTACGACGCTCCGTTACTTCTGATGGATGAGCCCTTCGGAGCTTTGGATGCCCTGACCCGTGACCACTTAAATGAGGAGCTTTTAAAGATCTGGCAGAAGACGAAAAAGACGGTTATTTTCGTTACCCACAGCATCGAGGAAGCCACCTTCCTGTCGGACCGCGTTCTCGTCATGTCTGCGAGACCGGGAAGAGTCAAGGAGATGGTGGAGATCGATCTGCCGCGTCCAAGGGGAGAGGCAACGAGAAATGATCCGAAGTTCACGGAATACAATAAGTATCTGAGGGGGATCATCGGATGAAAAAGAACGGAAAACTTCAGGGACTCCTGAGAACCATCGGGGAATACGCGCTTTCCGTCGGCGTGTTTATCGCGCTCTGGTGGATCTACGTTGCGGTAAAGCATGTCCCGGCGTACATCCTGCCGTCTCCGCCGAAGGTCTGGAGCAGCCTTGTCAAAATGTTTGTAAAAGGAACTGTATACGCACATCTCTGGACGACGACTTATGAGGTCATTCTCGGATTTGTGATCGGCGCCTTTTTAGGAATTGTTCTGGGATATGTGTTTATCAAGATCGATGCCTTAAAAACGATGCTGATGCCGTACCTGATCTTCCTTCAGACGGCACCGAAGATCGCACTTGTCCCGTTATTCGTCGTATGGTTCGGAATCGGACTCGTATCAAAGGTTGTTTTGATCATATCTATGGTCCTGTTCCCGGTATTGTCGGGAATGATGCTGGGTCTGGAATCGATCCCGCCGGATGTCAGAAATCTGATGAAGATCTTAAAAGCGTCAAAATGGCAGGTGTTTTCACAGGTTGAAATGCAGTATTCATTACCGGCGCTGTTTGCAAGTCTGAAGGTCGGTATCGTTCAGGCAGTCATCGGTGCGATCGTTGCCGAATGGATGTCCGGAAAACAGGGTCTCGGATATATCCTGACTTACGCGTCATCGACCTATGACACCCCGATGCTGCTCGCGGGCATCATCGTTACGATCGTTCTGGGAATCGCGACGTATCAGGTGATCAGTGTGCTGGAGGATAAGTTCCTGTACTGGCACGAATCGAAAAATTAGTGCTCAGCCCGCCGCTTCTGACAAAATGCGGTGTGCTGAATAAGAGAAAAATTTTGGGAGGAAATGAGTGTGAATTTTACATCGGCTTCATCACCGACGATGAATGGAAAAATGCCGCATATCCAGTGTACGGCTGAGGAGATCGGAGAGATCGTACTGCTTCCGGGTGATCCGGGGCGCGTTGCCATGTTCGAGGATCTTTTAGAGGATTATAAGATCGTCAGCAACTACCGGGAATATGTGGTTGGAACCGGATATTACAACGGAATCAAAGTTACAGTGTGCTCGACTGGAATCGGTGGTCCGTCAACGGAGATCGCTGTGCTCCAGCTGATCGCTCTCGGCGCGAAAGCTCTGATCCGCATCGGCGGGACCGGTGTGCTGAAAGAAGATGTACCGTGCGGGGCGATGGTCTTGAACACGGGTGCTGTCCGGAAAGGCGGTGCTTCCTGCTTCTACGCTCCGTCTGAGTATCCGGCATTAGCCTCATTTGAAGTGCTGGATTGCTTAAAGCGCGCGTGTGAGGAGAGAAAGAACGAATATTCCATGGGAATCTGTATGTCGGTCGGTTCCTTCTATCACGGACAGGGACGTCAGATGCCGTTTGAGACAGGATATGATGAAAATGCTGTTCTGGAACAGTATGAAAAATGGAACATTCTGAACATGGAGATGGAGGCGGAGACGATCTTTACGCTGGCATCGTTAAACAATGTTCTTTCCGGAAGCATCTGTGCAGTACACTGCAACCGGATCACGGACCAGTGGCTGGTGGATTTTGAACCGGCCCAGAAAGAGATGTGCAGAACGGCTCTTGCCGCGGGAGAAAAGCTTTATAAGGAATATCTGCACAGAAAGTAACGGATTGTAAGGTCTGCGGGCCCGCCCGCTGACCGCGATCAAATAAAATATAGATAATGACCCGGCCAAAAATGGCGAGGGAAATTATAGATGCCGGAAATGCAGTTCCGGTAAGACAAAGAACCAATGTATTTATAAAAAGGAGAAGGAGAGTACCATGAAGAAAAAAATTCTTGCAACCGTACTGACAGCGGCAATGGCAGTGTCCATGCTCGCAGGATGCAGCTCTGAGAGCGCAAGCAAAGCAAGCGAAGCAGCAGCAACGACCGCAGAGGCAACGACAGCCGCAGAGGAGACAAAGGCTGAGGAGACAACGGCGGCAGAAGCAAAGGACACAGGCGATTTAAAGACGGTTTCCATTCAGATCGATGGTTCCGCAGTTCCGTATTACGCACCGTTATACCTTGCGCAGGAGAACGGATATTTTGCGGAAGAGGGACTGAATGTTGAATTTTATTATGCAGCAGCCGCCGATATCGTAAAGAACGTTGCAGCAGGCAATGTTGAGTTCGGTTTCCCGAACGCAGATGCAGTTGTAGCGGCAAAGGCACAGGGTATCCCGGTTAAAGTTGTTCATACAACCTATCAGGAAGGTCTCGGCGCGATCATCTTCGGAAGCGATTCCGGAATCAGCACACCGGCTGACTTAAAGGGCAAAAAAGTAGCAGTTACAAGCCTTGGAAGCGCAAACTACTTCCAGCTTCAGGCAGCTATGGAGTCTGCAGGCCTTACAATCGACGATGTACAGGTTGAGATCGTTGGTACAGGCGCAATTCTGACAGCACTCACAGAGGGTCAGGTTGACGCAATCGTGTTCTCCAAACTCAGAACCATCGAGTTAAACAACTCCGGTTACGCAGCAAGCGAGATCACATGTGACCAGTTCCTTCCGTCCTTCGGCAACGTATTAGTTGCAGGCGACAAGTTAGTAGCAGAGGATCCGGAGACTGTTGACGGATTCTGCCGCGCGTTAAACAAAGCGATCGAGTACATCATCGACGGTCACGTTGAGGAAGCTGTTGATATGTCCATCGAGAAATATGCACCGACCTTCGCTGAGAAGAGAGATGTTGTTGTCCAGATCTTAAACGATGTATTCGTAAAGACCTTATGGCAGAGCGATTACACGAAGGAAAACGGAATCGGCGCGTCCAACCCGGAGAAGTGGCAGGCACTGATTGATGAGTCCAAGGAGATTGGCAATATCGACGAGACCTTCGATGCATCTGAACTCCTTTACACACCGGCAAAATAAAGAATTTTCCCCGCTTCGGACGGGAAGAGCTATGAGGTGAGAGATGTTTTACAGAAAATATAGAAAAACCATTCTTCCGGCACTGTTTCTGCCGCTGTTTCTGATCGTGTGGGAACTGTATATCCGGATCTTTCATGTACCGAACTACCTGCTTCCCGGTCCGGCAGAGCTGGCGAACTCGATGGTAAAGCTGTTTGTGAGCGGTGATGTGATGAAACATATCCGCGTTACAATGGAAGAGATCCTGGTGGGAACGGTGATCGGTATCGTGATCGGACTGGTCCTCGGCTATATTATGGCGAAGATCCGCTTTATTGAGCGTCTGATCATGCCGTTCGTCATCATTATCCAGACAGCTCCGAAGATCTCTCTGGCACCGCTTTTCATCCTCTGGATGGGACTCGGAATCGAATCCAAGGCGGCGTTAGTTATTCTGGTCGTATCGTTCCCGATCATGATCAATGAGGTATCGGCGATCCGCTCCATAGAGGATAATGTATACAACTTGATGAAGGTGTTAAAGGCCAGCAAATGGCAGACCTTCTGTAAGATCGAAGTTCCGTATTCGATCGAGATGATGTTATCTGGAATTAAGCTTGCCTTAACGCAGGCGATGACAGGCGCGGTCATCGGTGAGATGATCGGAGCGAAAGCAGGTCTTGGATATCTGCTTACGCTGGGCAGTGAGACATACGATATCAAGATGATCCTGAATGCGGTCATTCTTTTGAGTGTGATCGGTCTGGCGCTTTACCTGATCTCGGAGCTGATCGAGAAAAAGGCGCTTTACTGGAAAGTGATCGATAAGAGTGTGGTAGGCTGAAAATAGACAGGTCCTCATATGGCGGTATGCTGTGTGGGGACCTGTTCTTTTATGTAACAGGAAATTCCGGGAAATTTTGTCGCAAGCGACCGCGCGAGGCGCGAGAATGTGCCAAGGCACATTCTTTTTATATTATGTGGGATTATTTTTTCGATGGTAAAACATTAGGAATAATGTTATACTGAACCTATATGCGGGCCACACATTTTCTGAATGTTCCGGCATTTATCGAAGAAAATCCGGAGCAGTCCGGTGGCCGAAAAAGTGCGATAGAAACGGAGAAGTTGTCTATGAAAAAAATGATTTCCTGGAATGTAAACGGGCTTCGTGCCTGCCTGGGGAAGGGATTTTTAGAATATTTGAAGGAGTCGGATGCAGATATTTTCTGTATTCAGGAGAGCAAGCTGCAGGAAGGGCAGGTGGAGCTGGAACTTCCGGGATATCACCAGTACTGGAATTACGCGGAAAAAAAGGGATATTCCGGTACGGCGATGTTTACGAAGGAAGAACCTGTCTCAGTGACCTACGGTCTTGGGATCGAGGAACATGATCATGAGGGCCGGGTGATCACGGCAGAATTTCCGGAATATTATGTGGTTACCTGCTATACCCCGAATTCCCAGGACGGCTTAAAGCGTCTCGATTACCGGATGCAGTGGGAGGACGCGTTCCGGGCGTACTTAAAAGCGCTGGAGACGAAGAAACCGGTAATTTTCTGCGGTGATCTTAACGTGGCACATCAGGAGATCGACTTAAAGAATCCGAAGACGAACCGGAAGAATGCAGGCTTCTCTGATGAGGAAAGAGCAAAATTTACGGAGCTTTTAGAGGCGGGATTCGTGGATACGTTCCGGTATTTTTATCCGGATCAGGAGGGAATCTATTCCTGGTGGTCTTACCGGTTCTCAGCGAGGGCGAAGAACGCAGGGTGGAGGATCGACTACTTCTGCGTTTCAGAGAGTCTGAAGGACAGGCTTGTGGACGCGAAGATCCATACGGAAGTATTAGGCAGCGATCATTGTCCGGTGGAATTAGATATCCGGTAGAATAGATTTTGTGCAGTGATCGGCTTAAGGCAAAATTGTATATATGGGTAAAAGCCTTGTGCAGTTATCTGCACAAAAATACGTATTTTCAGATTTAGAAAATCAATGTGCCTGGAACATACCTGGTGCAGATATTAATTTTAGAAAGAGATAGTAGGTTGACATAATATGAATTTAGTGACGGCAGAACATCTGACGAAATCATATACGGAGCGGCTGCTCTTTGACGATACCGATTTTTCCATCAACGAGGGTGACAAGATCGGCCTTATCGGAATCAACGGAACGGGAAAATCCACTTTATTGAAACTGGTAGCGGGACTTGAGGAGCCGGACTCCGGACGGATCGTCCGCGGAAGAAATCTTGATATCCGCTATCTTCCGCAGAACCCGGTATTCCATCCGGGCGAGACGGTGCTGGAGAGCGTTTTAAGGGAAAATGAGGGACATGAACACGTCTGGGATATCGAAAGTCAGGCGAAATCCATGTTAAACCGCCTCGGAATCCCGGATTTCAACGAGAAGGTGGAGCATTTATCCGGTGGACAGAAGAAACGCGCGGCGTTAGCATCCGTGCTATTATCGACGGCGGAGCTTCTGATCTTAGACGAGCCGACAAACCATCTGGACAGTGAGATGACGGACTGGCTGGAAGATTATTTAAAGAAATTTAAGGGCGCACTCCTCATGATCACCCATGACCGGTATTTCCTTGACAGCGTGACGAACCGGATCGTGGAGCTGGATAACGGAAAGCTTTACAGCTATCAGGCAAACTATGAGGGCTTTCTGGAATTAAAGGCAGAGCGCGTGGACATGGAAAAGGCCTCTGAGCGCAAGCGCCAGTCGATCCTGCGGACGGAACTCGCATGGATGCAGAGAGGTGCCCGTGCCCGCTCTACAAAGCAGAAAGGCAGAATTCAGCGGTTTGAGACACTGCGGGATAAAAAGGGACCGGTGGAGGACGGAAAAGTCGAGATGGAGTCCATCTCCAGCCGTCTCGGTCGTACCACCATCGAGATCTCGGATCTCTGCAAATCCTACGGGGACAAGGTTCTTGTAAAGGATTACACCTACTTTTTCTTAAAGGATGACCGCATCGGCTATATTGGTCCCAACGGAAGTGGAAAATCGACGTTGATGAAGATGATCGCCGGCTGGATCAAACCGGATTCCGGTACCATCGAGATCGGACAGACCGTAAAGCTTGGATATTTTTCACAGGAAAATGAGGACATGGACACGAGCCTCAAGGTCATCGACTATATTAAGAATGTTGCGGAGTATGTGAAGACAAAGGACGGCAGCATCAGCGCGTCCCAGATGCTGGAGCGGTTTTTATTCCCTCCGTCTGTTCAGTACACCGTGATCGAGAAACTGTCCGGCGGCGAGAGAAGACGCCTTTATCTTTTGAAAATCCTCATGAGCGCACCGAATGTCCTGATCCTGGACGAGCCGACGAATGACCTTGATATCCAGACGCTGATGATCCTGGAAGACTATCTTGACAGCTTCCAGGGAATCGTCATCACGGTATCCCATGACCGGTATTTTCTGGACCGCGTGGTCGGCAGGATTTTCGCTTTTGAGGGAGACGGAAAGCTCCAACAGTACGAGGGCGGATTTACGGACTATCAGGCGGCGAAGGCAGAGCGGGAAGCGAAGCTTGCGGAGAGCGCGGCGGAGAATCCGGCGGCAGCGAAGAAGTCTGCGGATAAGGGAAATGACGCGGCTGAGACAGACAGCGCATCCCGCGGAAACGGGAAGCCGAGAGAAAAGAAGCTGAAATTCAGCTACAAAGAGCAGAGAGAGTGGGACACCATCGAGGACGATATCGCGCAGCTGGAAGAGGCGGTGGAGAACCTGGAAAAGGAGATCGAGGCGTCCGCGACAAACTTTACAAAGCTCAATGAGCTTATGAAAGAAAAAGAAGAGAAGGAAGCGCAACTCGAAGAAAAGATGGATCGTTGGGTATACTTAAACGATCTGGCGGAGCAGATCGAGGCGCAGAAGAACAGGTAATATGATAACTGTCAGTGGAATTGTGTATTTGTTGTGCTGGTTATGCGAGAATCTGGCAGCAGGAAAAGGCCAGAGCGGCAGTTGTTCAAAAATATATTTTTACTGATGTTGATCATCGGAAACTCGGGACAGCAGGTAATCGTTGTTAAAATCAGTAAAATAGAATATGTCAGGGAAAACGGGGGATTTTAGAATGGCAGAATATCGAAACAGAAACAGAATCCTGTATCCACTTGGTGTCACGCAGGAAGAGAACGGCGTCCACATCCTTGTACAGGGACGTGCCGGGGAGGTTCGGCTGCTCTTGTACAGGCCAGGAGAGAAAAAGCCATGCGAGGAGATCCCGTTTGATCCGAAATACCGGATGGGAGATGTGTGGGAACTGGCACTGGATCGGACAGATTTTGCATCATTTGAATATAATTTCATGATAGATGGAAAAATTGTGACAGATCCTAATGCGCGCGTCATCACAGGCCGGGAGAAATGGGCAGACCGGAAACGTGCCGGAAAACCGGTGCGTGGCAGGATACTGTCGGAGGAGTTTGACTGGGAGGATGATGTAAACCCGGAAACCCCTTATGCAGAAACGATCCTCTACAAACTCCATGTCAGGGGATTTACGGCACATGCGTCCTCCGGGGTATCTGCCCGCGGAACGTATGCCGGTGTCGTTGGGAAGATTCCATATTTAAAGGATCTTGGGATCACAGCGGTGGAGCTGATGCCGGTGACGGAGTTTGATGAGATTATGATGTCAGCCTCCGGGAGCGGATTCCACGACGCGAAGCCGGAACCAACAGGATACTTAAACTACTGGGGGTATGGCCCGTCCTACCTCTATGCAGTAAAGTCGGCGTACGCGTCCCATGGGGAGATGTCGGCGGAGTGTGAGTTTAAGACACTGGTAAAAGAATTACATAAGGCCGGGATCGAGTGCATCCCGGAGATCTATTTTACCGGAAAAGAGCTTCCGGGGGAGATATTGTCTGTACTCCGGTACTGGGCGGAAGAGTACCATGTGGACGGCTTTCACCTGTCAGGATTCCCGGATCTCTCCCTGGCTGCGGAGGATCCGTTCTTAAGGCGGACGAAGCTCTTTGCGGAAAATTGGAATGAGGTCATGAACCGCCGCCCGAAGCAGGGCTATATTACGCCGGGGGACGGCGTGGTTTCCGTGGAGGAGAAGAACCTCGCGGAGTACAACATGCAGTTCATGGAGGACATGCGCCGGTTCTTAAAGGGCGATGAGGGAATGTTGTCGGCCTTTGAGTTCCGGAACCGCAGAAATCCGATGGAATATGCCGTGATCAATTATATGGCGAACACCAACGGCTTTACGCTGATGGATACCGTCTCCTATGACCGGAAGCACAACGAAAAAAACGGCGAGGAGAACCGGGACGGAAGCGACTACAACTATTCCTGGAACTGCGGCGCGGAAGGCCCGACGAGAAAGAAAAAAATCGTGGAGCTGAGGAAACAGCTCTTAAAGAATGCGTATCTGATCCTGTTTTTAAGTCAGGGTGTTCCGCTTCTCATGGCGGGCGACGAGTTCGGAAACAGTCAGGACGGAAACAACAATGCCTACTGTCAGGACAATGCGGTTTCCTGGTTAAACTGGAAGCTTTTGGAGCCCCACAAGGATCAGGTAGACTTTGTGAAACGCCTCATTGCCTTCCGGAAAGCCCACAAGATGTTCCATATGGACCGGGAACCGCGGATCATGGATTATAAGTCCTGTGGACGACCGGATGTGTCCTATCACGGGGAAAACGCCTGGAAGCCGGAATTTGAAAATTTCCGCCGCCAGTTCGGGATCCTCTACTGGGGCGCCTACGCGAAACGCTCGGACGGGAGTGATGACGCGAACTTCTATGTAGCCTATAACATGCACTGGGAGCCGCATATGTTTGGACTTCCGCATCTGCCGAAAGGCGCGAGATGGCGCGTGATCTGCAGCACCGCGGATCCGGATGTGGAAGATATTCCGGCGGACGGAACCGGTGAGACGTTGAAAAACCAGATGATGCTGGCGGTGCCGCCGCGGGGGATCATGATCCTCGAGAGCTTTGCGGATCCGGACGGGGAGAAGGAAGCAAAGCACAGTAAAGGAAAAAAAGAGAAAATGGAAAAGACTGAAAAAGCGGGCGCTGCAGAGGCAAAGAAGTTATCGCAAGAACCTGAACGAAAAGAATAGAATTCGTAACGATTCAGTACCTTCATAGTTACACGCAAAAATCCCTGTCACCAGGACAAATAATAGTCTGTTTGTAAAACGCTATTATATGCCAACCTGGGTGACAGGGATTTTATATAATAATGGATTCACTCAGAACCCGGCATGTTTGCAGTCTGCTCTATTTATTCCGGATAAACAAGCTGTTCCTCGCGGATATCCTCAAGTACCTCGTCATAGAACTTTCCGGCAAGATATTTTGCCATCGGGAGGTTCATGTCGAGGTAGTTTCCGCAGTCACGGGCAGCAGCACCCGGAACTTCGCCCTCGTAATCGCGGATAAAGAGGAACATCTCCTGAAGCAGCGGGATAATGTCCGCAGACTCATAATCGCCAGCGAGAAGCAAGTAGAATCCGGTGCGGCATCCCATCGGTCCGAAGTAGAGCACTTTATCTTTGTAAATACGGTGGTTTCTTAAGAAGGTTGCGCCGAGATGTTCGATCGTATGGACCTCTGCAGTGTTCATAACTGGCTCAAAGTTCGGACGGGTCATACGGATATCGAAGGTCGTAACATGGCTGTCTCCGGCGACATCCCTGCGGGAAACGTAAACGCCGGGAATCAGTTTCAGATGATTGACAGTGAAGCTTGTGATCTTTTCCATAATCAGATACACCCTTTCGTGAGTTTTGCTGTTTGTTGTTGTACACAGGTTGGAATTTTCCGAACTGAAAATTCTGTACAATACAGAGGCAGATGCCATCTGACTGTATCGACTTTTATTATAAAGGGGATACCGTGTGGTTACAAGATGGAATTTGTAAATTGTCAGTGCCTGTTCAGCAGATCTGCTCCCTTCAATTGTCCACGAAAAAC
>ULUM01035012.1_pt1 | contig 12574 bp, 6 predicted proteins | sample 1958501 | NCBI WGS metagenome assembly ULUM01 (sample SAMEA4835760, study PRJEB28245) | human gut metagenome | biome: gut microbiome; material: fecal sample | place: Denmark | collected 2008
AGCGTTTAATTGCTTTTCATAGGAGGTAGCCGATGAGTGACAAGGTGAATTTCAGCACAGCTGAAAGAGAGAGCGGCCTGGGCCGTATAAAAGAACGTCTGGACAAAGTTCGGGCATTGATCCAGGAACCGGAGTTCCTGGAAGGCAAAGGACTCAGCAATGAGGTGAATATCAGAATCTTCTGTTATGAACCGGAGAATGAAATGGTTGTCCGCCATTTTGTGAATCAGCTGGAAACCGATCAGTCCTTAGATTGCCATTTGATCGTTTGTAATTTATATAAAACATTTCTCTCTATCTGCGATGATATGGACATCACAGATGCGATTCCCGATATGGAAGAAGCTGACGGAAGTGCTTATCTTTTAGAGCAGCTGAACTCCGCAATCGGCAATAGAGAGTTCATTGATAAAATCCAATATGAGCCGCACGAACCGGGCGATGTACTCATGTTGACAGGGGTAGGCGAGGTGTTTCCGTTTATGAGAATTCATACGTTACTGGAAGCCTTGCAGCCGTATTTTTCGAATGTTCCGATTTTGGTTATGTATCCGGGTGAATTTGACGGTCGCCATGTAAAACTGTTCAATCGTTTGACACCAAATGATTATTACCGGGCATTCAATGTCATAGATTAAGGGGGATAAAGCCATGATGATTCGAGATATGTTTGTGGATGACATTAACCGCAAAATCAATGGTGTTATTAAAGTCGACCAGGCTGCCGATGATGTGATTGATCAGGAATTAAATGAATATGTCATCACCAGAGAATTGAAGAAACACTTCATTACTTTCTTCAACTATTATGGAGATGCCTTTGACCAGCCGACCGCTGATATGGGTGTTTGGATTTCCGGTTTCTTTGGAAGTGGTAAATCTCACTTCCTGAAAATGCTTTCCTACCTTCTGGAAAATAAAGAGGTAAAAGGCATCCGAAGTGTAGAGCGTTTCCGTAAAAAGTTTGAGGATGATCCGGCAACCTTTATGCTGATCGACCGTGCCACAAAGGGACCGACGGAGACAATTTTGTTCAATATTGATATTGAGGGATTCAGCAATAAGGACAAGACGGCTGTTCTTCGTGTATTTGCCAAAATGTTCTACAACCATCTGGGATTTTACGGTGAGAACCTGAAAGTTGCCATGATGGAGCGTTATATTGATCAGCAGGGAAAGACCGAGGAGTTCCGTAGAGTTTTTGAAGAAAAGAAAGGCAAGTCCTGGCTGGAAATACGTCGTGCCTTTGCTTTCAATGGTAAGTTCATCATTCCGACATTGATGGAAGTTCTGGATATGAGCGAGGACGATGCTAAAGCATGGTTCAATGATAAGACGGCAACTGAAATTTCGATTGCACAGCTTGTGGAAGATATGAAAGCTTATGTGAATACAAAACCTGCGAACTTCCGTCTATTATTTATGATCGACGAGGTTGGTCAGTATGTTGGTACAGATACCGATATGCTTTTGAACCTCCAGTCTCTGATTGAAAAAATCGGAAGTGAGTGTGAAGGTAAGATTTGGGTGATCTGCACCGGGCAGGAAGCCATTGACGAAATCATCAAAGTCCGTGCAGATGAGTTCTCACGAATCCAGGCTCGTTTTAAAACAAGATTGAGCTTGTCTTCTTCCTCCGTGGATGAAGTTATCCAGAAGCGTATTCTGAAAAAGAAACCAGAGTCCGAAAAAATGTTGGAAAAAGTATATGAAGAAAACGATTCTGTACTTCGCAATTTGTTCAGCTTTAGAACAGATATCGTTGATATAAAGAAAGGTTTTACAGGACCATTAGAATTTGCGGAAAATTTCCCGTTTATTCCATATCAGTTCATTATCATGCAGAAAGTATTTGCCGAAATTCGCAAACATGGAAATTCTGGCAAACATCTGTCCGGTGGTGAGCGTTCCATGCTGTCTGGTTTCCAGGAAGCTGCACAGGAAATTCAGAAGCGGGACGAGTATGCGATTGTTCCATTCTTCCGTTTCTATGATACTGTACATACTTTTCTGGACGGTTCGATCCGCCGAGTGATCGAACGTTGCCAGAAGGCGGCCGATAACGGCGATGGGATCGAACAGCAGGATGTGGATGTGCTGAAACTTCTGTATCTGGTTCGCTATATTGATGATATCCCTTCTAATCTGGATAATATCGTGATTCTCATGGCAGATGATATTCGTGTCGATAAGATTATCATGCGTGAAGCTGTCCGCGGATGTCTCGACCGTCTGATGAGCCAGAACTATATTGGCAGGACCGGCGACACTTATAACTTCCTGACTGATGAAGAGCAGGATATTCAGCGTGAAATCAGAGACACCAATGTGGATACCGCTTCTATCGTGGAGCGTATCGCCCAGATGATTTACGGCGATATTTTTACAACCAAGAAGTTCCGTTATGGAAAATATGACTTTGCATTTGATCAGATGGTGGATGGCATTACGGTCGGTGTGGCAACAGGCGGTATGCGTTTGCGTTTTCTGACTGTTGCCACTGATGCCATTGAAAAAACAGATTACCGTCTGATGGCAGAATCCAAAGGTAATGAAGCAATCGTGGTTCTGGCTGATACGCCATACTATGAATCACTGGAATCTGCCATGAAGATTCGCAAGTATGTAAAGCAGAGAAATGTAAGTCAGCTTCCAAAGAGTGTGCAGAAAATTATCAGCGACCAGCAGGACGAAGCTGGAAAATATGAGCTGAGTGCCATGACCGAATTGCAAAATGCCATTGAAGGGGCGCAGTTCTATGTAGACGGTGAGCATTTGGAAATCAAAGCCGGAAATGCCAAGAGCAAGATTGACCAGTCTCTTGAATATCTGGTTGCTCATGTATATAGCAAGCTCGACCTGATTACAGATAATGCAGGCAGTGACGCAGATATTATTGCGGTTCTGACAGGTGCGGTAACAGCACTTCCGGGCATGGAGCCGAACCGGGATGCTGCATCTGCTATGGAAGAGTATCTGGAGATGCAGGATGCAAAAAAACTGCCGACTTCTATGGCAGATATTCAGGGCAAATATAGTGCGATTCCGTATGGCTGGAAAGAGATCGATATTGCTGCGGTTGCGGCACAGCTGATTTATTCCCAGAAAGTAACGATCAAGTATGCAGGTAATACCATTCAACCGGATGACCCGAAACTGCCGGATATGCTCCGCAAAAAAAGCGAGATCGGGAAAACTTCCATCAGCAAGCGAAAAACCATTTCTGCTACGATGATGCGTGACGTAAAAGCAATGCTCCGTGAGTATTTTGACATCATGGATGTGCCGGATGATGAAGATGGTTTAGTTCGTTTTATAACCGAGAAGTTTATGGAGCAGCGTAACTACTATGCATCGTTGGATACCCGTTATGACGGACATAAATATCCAGATCGTGTATTAGTGCAGGAAGCTGTTCATCTGATGGACGATGTACTTTCTCAGAAGAAAGACAATATTGCCCTGATTGATCGAGTGCTGAAAAAAGAGGATGAGCTCTTTGATAATAAGGAAGCCATGAGCAGCGGTATTGAAAATTTCTTCAAGACCCAGGTAACAGTATTTGATCAGGCAGTTCAGTTTGAAAAATCTCTGCACGATGACCTTGACCGTATTGCGGAAAATGAGGAAGCACATAAGGCACTGAATACGATTCGCCTGATTATCATGGTTCAGACCGGAAGCAAATTCAACTATAACCGGATTCGTGAACTCAATCCGTTGATGGATACCGTTCGTACTGCCCATGATAAGATGCTGGAAGAAAAACGTGCCGAGGTTCTGGAAACGGTTCGTCAGTGTATGGAAGCAACTCACACTGCCACAAACGGCGATTCCAAGGCATCCCATCTGATTGAAAAATCAGACCGGTATTTCAGCCAGTGCAAGGAGAAAATCGCAGAGTTAAAGAGCCTTGCCCTTCTGGATGCCATGTTCCTACCGATGTGCCAGTATAAGGATGATACGGTCAGCAATATCGAGTCTGTTCTGACACCGCCCGCACCGAAGCCACAGGTACAGCCGACACAGTCAGGAAAAGAAGCTGCGACCGCAAAGAAAAAAGTGGTTCGTGCCTATAACCGTCAGGTTGTATTCCAGGCAAAGACATTACAGTCAGAGGCGGATATTGATGATTATGTAGAGAAGATTCGTTCTCAGCTGAAGCAGTTGCTGAAGAATTGCGACGAAATCAAGCTGAACTAAAGGAGAAGTTATGAGGAATAGAATAGAACATCCAAAAGTTTTTATTTCTTATGCATGGGGATCAGAAGATTATAAAATAAAAGTTCTTTCTTTTGCGACAGATTTAATGAATGATGGCATTGAAGTCATTTTAGATCAGTGGTCATTAAAGGAAGGAAATGATACATATGCATTCATGGAGCAAAGTGCAACAGATCCAACGATAACAAATGTATTAATATTGCTTGATCCAGTTTATGAGAAAAAAGCTAATGGAAGAGATGGTGGGGTAGGAACGGAAACGCAAATCATTTCACCTGAAATTTACAATAAAGTTAAACAGGAAAAATTCCTACCAGTAATTTTCGAACGAGGAATAAAAGGAGAAATTCCCAAACCGCAGTATTTAAAAACTATGCTCCATTTTGATTTGACGCAGGAAGAAAAATATGATTTAGAATATCGAAGATTAGTAAAACGATTATATGGAATAGAAATTGTAGAGAAACCAGAATTGGGCAAGAAACCATCATGGTTAGACGAAAGGTCAACCATACCGACAAAAACACGTTCTGGATATGAAGGATTAAAGCAACAAAAATCCGATAGTGTAAAAAAAGATGAATTTAAGAATTTTTTATTAGCTATAAAAGAAAAAATAGTGGATTTTACTAAGGATGAATTTGGTGATAATATATCAGCAGAGGAGTACATAAGCTTATATGATGACACGAGATTGTATAGGGATGAATTTTTATATTTGTTAAAGTATTCCATTTATATTCCGGAATCATATAAAATTATAGCATCTGTTCTGGAAGAGATATGTGTAGGAGTAAAAAATAAAAATGGATATGAAGGCGAAGTTATGAGAACTTTGCTACATGAATTATTCATTTATGTGGTAGCGTATTATTTGAAAAATAAAGATTATAATGCATTATCTTATACCCTGTCAAAAACATATTTTGTGGGCAAATATGGATATAGTCAAGATCAAAGCTTTGATGCATTTTATGATAATAATACTAATCTCGATAGAGCAGTATCACAGAAGGATAATCAACAATATTATTCAGGAACAGCAAATTATTGGATTAACAATATTAATGTAGAAATATGCAATAAAAATGAATTTGTATTTGCTGATATTTTTTGCTATAATGCTGCTATTTTTGTTGAAAATTATACAAGCAGTTGGTTTTGGTTCCCACTGACATATGTATATGGTAAATTAGAATATGGAAATAGTCCTTTTAACCAGTTTGTGGTTCGCTTAAAATCAAAAGAACATTTACAAGAAGTAGCTAAAATAATGGGCTTTTCAAATACTGAAGAATTCAAGAAAAAATATATTGAAATTGAAACAGAAATGCAGAAAGGAAATTTCAGAGAGTATAGATATAATATTGCGTTTGAAACGGCTCCAGTTATATGTCAATATATTAAATCAGAGGAATTAGGAAGTAGAAATTAGTAAAAATATTCAAATAAAGGAAAATCAGCAAAATATAACTCATTAAATGAATATGCCTAAGTATAAAAAAGATAAGCCAGGAATGGGAGAACATAAATGGATAAAAATGCTATAAAAAAATTTGCTGTCTGGGCAAGAAAAGAGCTGATCGCCCGTGTTTCCCTGAAAGGTGTGGAATACGGTATTACAGAGGACAATATTGAGGATGTCAATGCAGACAGCATCGGCGGTAAAGTCCTCACTGCTGACGAAAAGAAACAGCGAAGGGCTTGTATTGCCGAGATCAACGATAAAGGATATAAGCAGGTCATGGAAGAGGTTGCATACACTTGGTTCAACCGTTTCTCTGCTCTGCGATTCATGGAAGTCAACGGCTATCTTCCTTCCCATGTGCGTGTGTTTACGGACGAGGAAAACAACTTTAAGCCGCAGATTATAACCGAAGCCATTCATCTGGATTTAGATGGACTCAATATGGAAAAGGTCTATGAGCTGAAAGAGGCCGAAAAGACCGAAGAACTGTATAAATATCTGTTGATCGTGCAGTGTAACGCTCTGAATAAGATTCTGCCGAGAATGTTTCAGAAAATTGCAGATTATACAGAGCTTTTGCTGCCGGACAATCTGCTTCGTGAAGGCAGTGTGATTCAGCAGATGATCGAGTTGATACCGGAGGATGACTGGAAAGATGCTGTCCAGATCATCGGCTGGTTGTATCAGTATTATAATAGCGAAAAAAAGGATGACGTTTTTGCAGCACTGAAAAAGAATGTGAAAATCACGAAAGAGAACATCCCCGCGGCAACCCAGCTTTTCACACCGGACTGGATTGTCCGCTACATGGTAGAGAACAGCCTTGGCCGTTTATGGCTGGAGGGACACCCGGATGTCAAAGATCAGCTTTTACCGACAGAGGAAGAACAGGCTGCCTATGCTGCAGGAAACCGTGATCCAGAGGATACCAAATGGCACTACTATCTGGAAGAAGCAGAGCAGGAGCCGGAAGTACAGGAGCAGCTTGCTGAGATTCGCAAAGAATACGCCGCACTGATACCGGATCAGCTGAAAGTTATTGACCCTTGCTCCGGTTCCGGTCATATTCTTGCATATATGTTTGATGTGCTGATGAAGATTTATGAATCCTATGGCTATACCACCCGTGAGGCAGTGGCAAGTATTGTGGAGAACAATCTTTACGGTCTGGATATTGATGATCGTGCGGCGCAGTTGGCTTATTTTTCAGTAATGATGAAAGCGGCTGAATATGATAAACGTTTTTTAAAAAGAAAAGACGAGGATGGAAATCCTAAGATTCCACAACCGCATGTATATGCCATTGTGGAAAGTAACCATATAGATAAATTTGTAGTAGATTATTTCTGTAATGGGGATATGAGACTCACAGCGGCTATGGATACCATCATTAGCGAGCTGTATGATGCAAAGGAATATGGTTCTATTCTGACGGTAACATCGCAGAATTGGTCGGCATTGTATGATCGTTTTTCAGAGATTACGGAAGATATAAATATGTCCCGTGAGACGGCATTGGGAGAATTACTGCCGTTGGTGCAGGTGGCGGAAACACTGGCACAGAAATATGATGCAGTTGTGACAAATCCGCCGTATATGAGCACTGGAGGGATGAATGCAAAACTCCAGTCTTTTGTTAAGAAAAAATTTGCTGACAGTAAATCAGATTTGTATGCGGTGTTTATTGATAAATGCTCAAAGATGGTGAACAAGATAGGACTTTGTTCTATGATAACGCAACATACATGGATGTTCTTATCAAGATATGAAAAAATGCGTAGTGCATTTAATATGATGTTTATAAATATGGCTCATCTTGGAGCAAGAGCTTTTGACGAAATAAGTGGTGAAGTCGTTCAAACGGTATCTTTTGTTATGGGGGCTCGATATATTAACAATTATGTAGGAAAATACATAAGACTTGTAGAATATTCTGGAGAAACCGAAAAAGCTAAAGCATTTTTTAAAAATAGAAATTCGTTTAATTCTAAGCAAAGTCGATTTATGAATATTCCAGGCAGTCCGATAGCATATTGGGTTACTCAAAGTGAATTAGATGCATTTGAAAAGGGAACTCCACTTAAAAATGTAGCTACACCAAGAGTTGGAGCTATTACTGGAAACAATGAAAGATTTATAAAAAACTGGTGGGAAATTTCTATTTATGATATAAAATTTGACATTCATAATTATGAAGAATCAGTAACATCTATAGTAAAGTGGTATCCATACAATAAAGGTGGAAGCGCTCGGTGCTGGTATGGAAATAGAGAGCTTGTTGTGTGGTTTGCTAATGGGGGAAAAGACATTGTAGCAAATGCGAAAAAAACAGGATGTTTCTATTTTTTGGGTGCACAAGATGTTTTTTTTAAAGAGGGAATTACGTGGAATGGTCTGGCAAGCAACCGAAATACTTTCAGATTTTCGCCAGCGGGCACATTATTTGATAGCAACAAAGGACCGATGCTGTTTCCAGAGTCTTACGAAAAAAATTTATTTTTGTTGGGATTGTTTAACTCCAAAGTTACACAAAGAATATTGAATATTTTGAATCCGTCAATATCGTTACAAGCTGGTGATTTTGAAAAGCTTCCTGTGTTAAATTCACCAGATTCAAATATTATACAAAAACTGTCAAAAGCGTGTATTCAATTATCCAAACTGGACTGGGATGCTTTTGAAACATCCTGGGACTTCCATCATCATCCACTGCTCCGAAAAGTTCCGACTATTGCTGAAGCCTTTGACCAGTGGCAAGTTGAATGCGACAACCGGTTTAATCAGCTGAAAGTCAATGAGAAAGAACTAAACTGTATCTTCATTGACACTTATGGTTTGCGGGATGAGCTGACACCGGAGGTTGAGAATAAAGAAGTCACTGTTCGCAGGGCTGACCGTGACAGAGATATTCGCTCCTTTATTTCCTACGCAGTTGGTTGTATGTTTGGGCGTTATTCTATTTACGAAGATGGACTTATATATGCAGGTGGAGATTGGAATGAGAAATTTGGTTCATATAATGGAACCATCGGTGATCTTGGTCAATATACATTTGCTGAACTGGGAAATTTTAAAAATAGTGAACTTTCGGAAAAGTTTTGTTATTTAAAAAATGAAAATAAAAAAGCTTTATTTTGCTATAAAGTGGATTATGACAATATTATTCCGATTTGTAACGATGAATATTTTGCAGATGACATCGTTGGTCGGTTTGTAGAATTTGTTAGAATTGTTTACGGTATAGACACTTTGGATGAAAACCTGAAATTTATTGCTGATGCACTTGGCGGTAAAGGTCAGCCGAAAGATGTGATTCGGAATTATTTCCTGAATGATTTCTATTCGGATCATTGTAAGACATATCAGAAATGCCCGATTTATTGGCTGTTTGACAGCGGTAAAAAGAATGGATTTAAAGCTCTGATCTATATGCACCGCTATCAGCCGGACACAATTGCTCGTATCCGTACTGATTATGTGTATGAACAACAGGCTCGATATCGCACTGCCATTGCCGATCTGGAACAGCGGATTGCCAATGCTTCCACCGGCGAGCGTGTGAAGCTGAATAAAAAGTTGACTACCTTACAAGCACAGGATATCGAAATCAGAACTTACGAGGAAAAGATTCATCACCTTGCCGATCAGATGATTTCGATCGATCTGGACGATGGCGTGAAGAAGAATTATGCAATTTTCCAGGATGTTTTGGCTAAGATAAAGTAAGGAGAATAGAGAGGAAATATGACACGTAAGCAATTTGAATTGCGTATAAAAGCTAATGTTGAAAATTATATACATAAAGATACAAAGGCATGTGTGGACGCGATAATGGAATTATATAAGCGTATCCCCGATGCAGGAGGGGATTTCAGACCTCTTTATAGATATAGATCTTTAAATTCAGACGAGCTTAATAGTTTGGAAAATGAAACTATTTTTATGAGATGGCCGTCATCGTATCCTGATAAAAGCGATTGTACTCCTGCATTTGATTTTGAAGAGATTAGTAAATATATTGTAAGAAAAAATCATCCAATTTTAAATGCAGAAAAAGTTGTCAAAGATCTTATTAAAGTCAATGATATTATGGAGAATCCCAAATTCGCAAAAAAAATAAATGAAATGCGAAATATGTGGATGATTGCTTGTTTTACAGAAAGATACAATAATAGCAAGATGTGGGCGCAATACGCGAATAATTTCAGTGGAATTTGTTTAGTTTATAGTTCCTATAATATTTTGAAAACAATTAAACATTCTGAAGGAATGAGTATTATGCCGGTAAGGTATGTAGATAATAGAGATAAATATAAAGATATTTGTCTAAATCATAAGGATTTACTTGAATTTAACGATGAAACTGAATCGAAATATCGGCTGACATGTACTACGAAGGAAAAACTGATCTATAGTTTTGAAGAAGAGTGGAGATTAATTTATGAGAGAGAAAAAGTGGATACAGACGGTGAAAAAAAAGGTGATTGTATTCCATTCATAAATCCTATTGTAATTATTTGTGGAAATTCAGTAGACAAAAATTCATCAGAGTATCAAAGGCTTATACAGATAGCAGAGGAAAAAGAAATAAGGATAATATAATATTCTAAAGGCTATGCATTGTATAGCAAATGGAGAGCGAGGTGTTATGATGACCATAGAAGAAATTCTTGCAGGAGAATCGAAAAATGTGGAGTTCAAAGAGACCTTGCCAGAGAAAAGTATCAAATATATGAAGTCTGTGGTTGCCTTCGCGAATGGAACTGGAGGAAAGATCATTTTCGGAATTGCGGATAAAACCAGAGAAGTTGTCGGCTTTGACAATGAAGATGTATTCAAAAAAATGGATGCCATTGCCAATGCTGTATCAGACAGCTGTGAACCGGCAATCATCCCGGATATTACTTTACAGACGGTTGAGGGTAAGACTGTTATTGTGGTAGAGGTTTCTGAGGGCAGGCAGCGCCCATATTATATCAAAGCGCTTGGCAGAGATGGCGGTGTATATGTCCGAGTTGCCGGAACTACCCGTCAGGCCGACGAGTATATGGTAAAGGAGCTGCTGTTTGAGGGTAGTAACCGCTATTACGATCAGGCTTTGTGTACGGGGCTGAATATCACGGCTGAAGATATTGATGCTCTTTGTAAAGCAATGAAGGAGCAGGCAGTCAAGAATGCCCACAATGAGGAGCAGAAAGCATCCATCAAAGATGTTGGGAGACAGCAGTTGCGTTCCTGGGGAGTTCTGATCGAGCGCGATGGAAAAGATTATCCGTCCAATGCCTTTGCTATTTTGACCGGCAATGGTGGGCTTCATGTTGCAACGCAATGTGGCGTATTTAAAGGTACAACGAAAGCGGTATTTGTTGACCGCAGAGAATATACCGGACCGCTTTGGGAGCAGATAGAGGAAGCATTTCAGTTTGTTCTGAGAAATATTCATTTGGGTGCTACTATTGTGGGGATTTATCGGCAGGATATTTATGAGATTCCGCCGGATGCTATTCGTGAGTTGATTATTAATGCGATGGTGCACCGCAGTTATCTGGATCATGGGACGATACAGGTTGCGGTATATGACAACCGGTTGGAAATCACTTCTCCAGGAAAGCTGCCGATGGGACAAACGATGGAGCGTATGAAAGAGGGCTACTCCAAAATCAGAAATGAAGCTCTTGCTCATGCGTTTGCTTACATGAATCTGATTGAGCATTGGGGAAGCGGTATTCCGAGAATTATTGATAAAGTAAAAGCTGCCGGACTGCGGGAGCCGGAGTTCATTGGTGGCGAAGTTGATTTGCGTATCAATATTTATCGAGGTCAGATTGATACAAACGACGCCAAAAACGACGCCAACGATGCCAAAAACGACGCCAACGACGCCAAAAATGATGTTGGCAGTGCCGGAAATGGCGTTAATAGCAACGAAAATGGCATTAATGGAAGTGAAGCACTGCTTAATAAGGAACAGAAACAGTTGGAAAAACTGCTGCAGATTATAGAGAAAAAACCATCTGCAACTCAGGCATATTATGCAGAAGAAATGGGTGTATCCAAAAGAACGGTCTCTCGTATGTTCGCTTCCTTACAGAAAAACGGCAGACTGGTACAGAATGGAACAACGAAAAAAGCTAAATGGACAATTATAAGGTAGGAGGAGCAGCATGGATACAGACAAAGTAATACAGGACTTAAACCGCAGATTTGCTGCACCTCTGCCGGAGTTTTATCAGCGTCGTATCATCTTCTGGTACGATGAAGATAAGGAATTTGAGGATAAGCTGGACGAAGTGGTTTTGGAAAATGCAAAGGTGATTGCTCTGACTGGCAATAATGCGTTTTCTGTGAAGAAACTGCTTTCGGTAGACGATCTGACTACAAACTATCTGGTTTACAGTCCTTTATCATATAATCGCCTGGATGATAACTGGCTTCTGGATGTGGAACTTTACAGTGAGGAGTTCCGGGCGGATCTGATTTCCATCTGGATGGATGAGATGGGGCTGATATCGAATCCAGCTATGCGGAAGCAGGTAAAGAATTATCGTGCTTATTTCAATGCGAAAGAACGTCGCTTGAAGGTCAGCACACAGAATAAAGTTCCGGCAACTCCGGCGCAGCTGCACATGGCTGTTATGGCAGCAATCTGCGGGTTGAAAGCCGCACAGCCGAATATGATTCTCCGCAGCGTGTTTCGGGCTGGCCTGGATTTGAATAATAATGTAATTTATCAGGATTTTGTAAAATATCATGCAGACGATGCATTTTGGGCGATGGTTCGCCAGGGATGCGGATTTGTGGAGGAAGACCCAGATCTTGGACGATTGGCAATTCATTTGCTACTGACTGCAGCTACCCGTACCATGCGGCAGGAGTATCTTG
>ULUM01022621.1_pt1 | contig 12347 bp, 10 predicted proteins | sample 1958501 | NCBI WGS metagenome assembly ULUM01 (sample SAMEA4835760, study PRJEB28245) | human gut metagenome | biome: gut microbiome; material: fecal sample | place: Denmark | collected 2008
CAGTAAGATTATCAACCAAAGTGAGGTGGGCTGCAAAGTCCGCTTCTTTTTATTGTTATGCGGTGTAAAATCACACCGATGAAAGGCAGTGACGGCAAATGGCAAAACAAAACACCGTGCAAAGGGTTGAGGAAATAATCACCCCTTACGCAAAGGAGCTTGGACTTGAGATTTGGGATGTTCGCTTTGCAAAGGAAGGCTCGGATTGGTATTTACGGGTTTTCATTGACAAGGACGGCGGCGTTTCGATTGACGATTGCGTTGATTTGACCCATGCGGTAACAAAACCGCTCGACGAGGCAGACCCGATAAGCCAAAGCTATATGCTCGAGGTCAGCTCGCCCGGAGTCGAAAGAGAACTGACAAAGGACAGCCATTTTGAAAAATACATCGGCTCCCCCGTTATGCTCCGCAGTATCAGACCGATTGACGGCGTGCGCGATTTCAACGGCAAAATGGTCGATTACAAAGACAAAAAAATCACACTCAGGCTTGAGGATGACAGCGAAATTACTTTTGACAAAAAAGACACATCATATGTAAAGCTTGATGATTTTAATATTGATGACTTTAATCAAGAAATATAAACCGAAAGGATGATAGGAAAATGAGTAAAGAATTTTTTGAAGCAGTAAATATGCTTGAAGCAGAGAAAGGTATCCCTGCCGACTATCTTTATGAAAAGATTTCGGCTGCAATCGTTGCAGGCGCAAAACACAACTACAACGGCAAGGAGATTGTTCACTGTGACATCGACCCCGAAAAACAAAAAATCAAGGTTTATGTAACAAAAAATGTTGTTGACGAAATTGAGGACCCCGACACCGATTTGACATTGGAGCAGGCTCAACAATACCGCAAGAGTGCAAAAGTCGGCACAACAATCAACATTCCGCTTAAAACAAAGGATTTCAGCAGAATCGTGGCACAAACCGCAAAGCATGTTATCCGTCAGGGCATCAGAGAGGCAGAGCGCGGCAAAATTCTCCGCGAATTTCAGGATAAAAACCAAGAGCTTCTTTCAGCCAAAGTTTCGAGAATTGACCCGACTACAGGCAATGTAACGCTTGAAATCGGCAAAAACGAGGCATTGCTTCCGAAGAGCGAGCAGGTGCCGGGCGAAACATACACCGTAGGTCAAACAACAAAAATCTTTGTTGTTGATGTTAAGGAGGGCACAAAGGGCCCGAAAATTATGATTTCGCGCACACACCCGGGCCTTGTTCGCAGATTGTTTGAAACAGAAGTTCCTGAAATTTTTGACGGCACAATCGAAATCAAATCAATCTCCCGTGAGGCAGGCTCCAGAACAAAAATCGCCGTGCTTTCAAAGGACGAGGATGTTGATCCGGTAGGCTCATGCATCGGCCCGAGAGGACAGAGAGTTTCAAATATCGTTGACGCTTTGGGCGGCGAAAAAATCGACATTGTTAAATACAGCGACGACCCGGCAGAATTTGTTGCGGCAGCACTTGCTCCGTCGGATGTAGTGAACGTTGAAATTCTTGACGAGGGCGCAAAATCATGCCGCGCAACCGTTCCGGACGATCAGCTTTCGCTCGCTATCGGCAACAAGGGTCAAAATGTTCGCCTTGCGGCAAAGCTCACAAATTGGAAAATCGACATAAAGCCCGAATCGGGATTTTATGAAGGCGCACAGGAAAACGAATAATTAAGGTGATTTTATGAAAACAAAGAAAGTACCCCTCAGGATGTGCACCGGATGCGGCGAAATGTTTGACAAAAGGACACTTGTCAGAGTTGTTAAAAGCCCGGAAGGTGAGGTCAGCCTTGATTTGACAGGCAAAAAAGCAGGCAGAGGTGCTTATGTTTGCAAAAATGCCGACTGTCTGAAAAAGGCGAGGAAAAAACGCGCATTTGAACGCGCATTTTCAATTCAAATTGACGACAGCGTTTATGATAAAATGGAAGAAGAAATAAAAAATGCCGAGTAAAAAATACTTATCCATGCTTGGAATGGCACGCAGAGCAGGCAAACTTTCAATGGGTCACGATATGGCGCTTAAGGCAATTAAAAATCACAAAGCAAAACTTTTGATTTTTGCAAGCGATGTTTCGCCTCGTTTGATTAACGAGTTTAACACCCAGACAGAAAGATACAACAAAAGTATTATATGTTGTAATGTCGAGGAAACGATAACCGAACTTTACGCCGCTCTCGGTTACAAGGCAGGCGTTATCACAGTTGACGACGCCAATTTTTCAAACAGAATAACACAGCTCATTGCAAGCAATGAGTGATACAAAACAGGAGGAAATAGTGTATGGTAATAAAGGTTAAGGTTTCCGATGTCGCTAAAGATTTAGGAAAACAAAACAAAGATATTATTGAATTACTTTCCGCATACTGTGACGGACCTGCAAAAAAAGCAGGCACCGTTCTTACAGAAAACGAACTGAATGTTGTTTTCGACAAAATAACACAGGAAAACAGTGTAAAGAATTTTGATTCATATTTCGCATCGAAAAAACAGGACGCGAAAAAGGAAAGCAAGAAAAGCAAACCGGCAAAAAACAGCGAGAAGGACAAAAAGCGCCAAAGTCAAGCCGCTATTCTTCAAATGGCAGAGCAAGCCGCAAAGAGAGCCGAGGAAAAGGCTAAGAAAAAGGCAGAGCAGGCTCCGCAGGCAAGAACAAAGGGCGAGGCACGCCACATTGACACAAGAGTTAACAATGTTGACCTTGAAAAATACAACCAAAAATACGAAGATATTGCTCCTGCAAGCAATATGAACGATTATCAGAAAAAGCAAAAGCTTAATCAGAAATCGAAACAATACAGAAAGAAAAGACCGCAGGGCATGCGTGCCCGTTCCAAAAAGGAGACAGAGGCACAGCGTCTTGCCCGCATTGCAGAGCAGAGAAAGAAGCAACAAATCAAAATCACCGTACCCGAAGAAATCACTGTCGGCGAACTTGCATCACGCCTTCGTATGACGGCAACCGAGGTTATCAAGGCATTGATGAAACTCGGTATGATGGTTAATGTAAACGAGGTTATCGACTACGATACAGCCGAAATTGTTGCAACAGAACTTGGCGCAAAGGTTGAGAAAGAAGTTGTTGTCACAATCGAGGAGCAAATCATCGAAGAGGACAACGAAAACGATGAGAATGCAATTCCGCGTCCGCCCGTTGTTTGCGTAATGGGTCACGTTGACCACGGCAAGACATCTATTCTCGACGCAATCAGAAACACCGATGTAACCTCCACCGAGGCAGGCGGTATCACCCAGGCTATCGGCGCATATCAAGTTGTTACACCCGACAAGCAAACAATCACTTTCCTTGACACACCGGGTCACGCCGCATTCACCGCAATGCGTGCAAGAGGTGCAATGGCAACGGATATTGCAGTGCTTGTTGTAGCCGCAGACGACGGTATTATGCCGCAGACAATTGAGGCTATCAACCACGCAAAGGCTGCCGGCGTCGAAATTATAGTTGCAATCAACAAAATGGATAAAGAGGGTGCAAACCCCGACAGAGTTATGCAACAGCTCACAGAGCACGAGCTTGTTCCCGAGGAATGGGGCGGCGATGTTATCTGTGTTCCCGTTTCGGCAAAGACTAAAATGGGTATTGATAAACTTCTTGAAACAATCAACCTTGTTGCAGAAATGCTTGAGCTTAAGGCTAACCCCGACAGAAGCGCAAAAGGTGTTGTAATCGAGGCTAAGCTTGATAAGGGCAGAGGTCCTATCGCAACACTCCTTGTTCAAAACGGCACACTCAAATCGGGTGACATTATCGTTGCAGGCACAGCCGTAGGTAAAGTAAGAGCAATGACCGATTACAGAGGCAGAAAGCTCAACGAAGCAGGCCCGTCTGTTCCGGTTGAAATCATGGGACTTGACCAGGCACCTATGAGCGGCGACCTTTTCAACGCAGTATCTGACGAAAAGCTTGCGCGCAAACTTGTTGAACAACGCAAGGAAGAGGCTAAGGAAGAAGAATTTAAGGCATTCCAGAAAGTTACACTCGACACATTGTTTGACACTCTTCAGGACGGCGAGATGAAAGAACTCAACATTATTGTTAAGGCTGATGTTCAGGGCAGTGTTGAGGCTGTTAAGCAATCGCTCCTCAAGATTGAAAACGACGAGGTAAGAGTTAAAATTATTCACGGCGCAGTAGGCACCGTAAACGAAAGCGATGTTATGCTTGCAACGGCATCAAACGCAATCATTGTAGGCTTTGCGGTTGATGTTGACCCTGTTGCAAAAGACAGTGCAGAGCGTGACGGAGTTGAAATCAAGACATACGACATTATTTATGACGCTATCGAGGATATTGAAAACGCAATGCGCGGAATGAGAGCGCCGAAATACCGCGATGTTGACACCGGCACCGTTGAGGTTCGCGAGGTGTTCAAAATCTCTTCGGCAGGAACTGTTGCAGGTTCACTTGTTACATCGGGCACAATCCGCCGCGACGGCAAGGTAAGAGTTATTCGCAACGGCAAGCAAATTGCAGATGCAGAGCTTGCAAACCTCAAGAGATTCAAGGACGAAGTCAAAGAAGTTTCGTCCGGCTATGAGTGCGGCATCACTCTCAAGGATTTTGACGATATTAGGCAGGGCGATATTCTTGAGGCATATATTGTTGAGGAATACAGAGATTAATTTGTATTCGGAAAGGCTGTATAAATTATGGCAGGACACAGAATAGACAGAATAACAGAGGATATAAAAAGAGAGCTTATCGCTATACTGCGCGAGGTTAAAGACCCTCGCGTAAGCGGTATGCTCAGCATTGTCAAAGTAGATGTCAGCAACGATTTAAGCTATGCAAAGGTTTATGTCAGCGCTATTGAGGGCATTGATGTTGCCAAAGAATCCGTTAAGGGATTAAAGGCGGCGAGCGGCTTTATCAGAAAGCGCCTCGGCAGCGAGCTTCACATTCGCAAGGTGCCGGAGCTGACATTTATTGCAGACGATTCGATTGAAAAGGGCTTTGAGCTTTTTGATAAACTGAAGGAAATTGAGAATGAAGATTAATGTTGAAAAATGCGTTCAAATCTTGAAGGAGCAGGATAATATTCTTATTCTTACCCATGCCCACCCGGACGGAGACACATTGGGATGCGGATTTGCTCTTTGCCGCGCGCTTTTGAAATGCGGCAAAAAGGCAAGAGTGATTTGCGCAGACGAAATTCAAAAGAAATATGACTATCTTTATTCAGACCTTGAAATGCCTGATTTTAAAGAAGAGTATATTGTAGCGGTGGATGTTGCGACTGAAAATCTTTTGGGAGATTTAAAGGAACAATACGGCGGCAAAATCAATCTTTGTATCGACCATCACGGCACGAATGACGAATATTCCGAATATCTTTTGCTCAATGCAGACGCTGCGGCGGCATGCGAGGTGATTTTAAAGGTTATCAAGTCGATGAATGTCGAAATAGACAGAGGGATTGCCAACTGCCTTTTCACGGGAATCACAACGGACACGGGCTGTTTCAGATATTCAAGCACAACATCAAACACATTCCGTGCGGCGGCAGAGTTGATTGATTACGGCGCAAACAACGGTGCAATCAATCGCCTTATGTTTGAAACAAAAACAAAAACATATGCCGCTCTTGAGCGTCTTTGTATCGAGGGTATGCAATTTTTTGAAAACGAAAAGATTTGCGTTATCACCGTTACACAGGATATGTACGAAAGAACAGGCTCGGGCGAATTTGAGTCGGAGGGAATCGCTCCGCTTACTCGCCAAATCGAAGGCGTTGAAATTGGCTTGACAATTCGAGAAAAGGCAGACAAAACCTGTAAATGCTCAATCCGCACATATGAAAGCGTTGACGCATCGGTGCTGGCAAAGGCATTCGGCGGCGGCGGTCACAAGCAGGCGGCGGCTTGCAGATTTGACTGCGGCGTTGAAGAGGCAAAGCAAATGCTCATAGAAAAAAGCAAGGAATTACTTAAATAATGACAGGTATAATCTGTATCAACAAGCCGAAGGATATTACATCTTTCGGTGTTGTTGCAAAAATACGCGGTATTACGAGAGAAAAAAAAGTCGGTCACACCGGCACGCTTGACCCTATGGCTACGGGAGTTTTGCCGATTACAATCGGCGGCGCAACAAAGTTTTTAAACTTTTTGCCGGACAGCGACAAGGGATACCGCGCGACTTTTAAACTCGGAATAACCACAAACACCCTTGACATAACGGGCGAAATTTTGTCGCAGAGCGAAGTAAGCGCAGGTGTTGAGGATGTTAAAGAAGCGATGGGCGCGTTTGTCGGCGAAATAATGCAGATACCGCCGATGTTCAGCGCAAAATCGGTTGACGGCGTGCGACTTTATGATTTGGCACGACAGGGTGTCGAAATCAAGCGAGAGCCGTGCAAAGTTGAAATTAAAGAATTGACGCTTTCTGATTATAACGAAAGCACAAACGAATACACTATTGATGTGCTGTGCTCAAAGGGCACATATATACGCAGTTTGATTGACGATATAGGCAAAAGCCTCGGTTGCGGCGCAACGATGACGGCACTTTGCAGAACAAGAGCAATGGGCTTTACACTTGATGACTGCACAACAATTGACACACTGCAAAAGATGAAGGACAGTGGCACAGGATTTGACAGCGTGCTTGTTGACATTGAAAGGCTGTATCTCAACTATCACAAAATATTTGTAACGGCGGCGCAGACAAAACGGTTTGCAAACGGCGGCGCGCTTGATATTGCAAGAATAAAAAATCCGCCGAAAAGCGGCGAGCTTTGCACTGTATATTCACCAGATAAAATATTTTTAGGTTTGGGGCAACGCAACAAAGATGAAATATCGGTTGCGCGGCTTTTAAACCGGCAATGAGTAAAATGGAAGAAAAAGAAAACAAAAAACGAATATCGGTTGCGCTCGGCGATTTTGACGGAATGCACAGAGCGCACCAAACTGTTGTAACCGGTGGCGAAAACGCCGTGATTTACTGTGTGAACAACAGATTTTCGCTTTTGCAAAAAAGCATTTTTAACGAAAAATATCCAAACGCAATATTTGCGGATTTTAACGAAATAAAACATATGTCGGCAACGGAATTTATCGACGATATTTTAATCGACAGACTGCATGCGGGGATTATCCTCTGCGGCTTTAATTTCCGTTTCGGCAAAAACGCAATGTGGTCGGCAATGGATTTAAGGCGCCACCTTGAGGAAAAGGACATTTGGGTGCGTATTCTCGAGCACCTTGACTATGACGGCAAGCCGATCAGCTCAACAAGAATCCGCTCGGCGATACTCGCAGGCGAAATCGAGCAGGCAAACGATATGCTCGGCTACAATTTCACATTTGAAAACGAGGTTATCTGCGGTGACAGGCGAGGCAGGACTATCGGATTTCCAACACTTAACCAACACTTGCCCGACGGACTTGTAACGCCGAAATTCGGCGTTTATGAAAGCAGAACGATTGTTGACGGCAGGGCGATGAAATCTTTTACAAATATCGGAATACGCCCTACATGGCGCGTTGATAAGCCGCTTTGCGAAACACATATTTTTGACTATAACGGCGACCTTTACGGCAAAACCATGAGGATTGAGCTAATAAGATATATCAGAGAGGAAAGAGCGTTTTCCTCAACAGAGGAACTCAAAAAACAATTAACAGATGACAAAAGCAGTATTATTTGATTTTGACGAAACATTGCAGGACAGAACGGCGGCGTTTGAAAAGTATATGGACACCTTTTTAGACACCTACTGCCCCGGCATTTCAAAAGAAGAAAAAGAAAAGCGCAAGGATGATATGCGCATAACAGGCAAGGGCGGATATGTCAACCGTGTTGAATGGTGCAAAGAGTTGCGCCGCCTTTGGGACTGGAATGATGCACCGCCTGCCGAGGAGCTTGCCGAGCATTATGACAGAACATTCGGCGACCACAATGTGATATTCCCCCACTCCGTCGAGCTTTTAAAGGAGCTTAAAAAACGCGGATACATTGTGGGAGTAATCACAAACGGTCCGTCGTATTTGCAAAACCACAAAATGGACGAAAGCGGACTGCGACCGTATTGCGACATTGTGACGGTCAGCGGAGATGTCGGCGTTCACAAGCCCGACCCCGAGCTTTTTAAAATCGTTGCCAAAAAGCTGAATTTGAAACCCGAGGAATGTGTTTATGTCGGCGACCACCCGATAAATGATATTAAGGGCGCACTTGATGCGGGAATGAAAGCAATAAGAATGAATTACGGCTGGTTTAAGGACAAAGACCTGCGCGACGATGTGCCGGTGATAACCGACATTATAGATGTTTTAAAATATGTATAAAATAAGCGGCACCGAAAAAGGCGTTGAAAGCACAATGTGTACTTTCAACGCCTTTATTTTATATATACTACTTATATACTATTTTAATTGAAGCGTGTCATAAACCTTATCGGTGAAATTGAGCTGTTTTTTAAACTTTGCCGTTATCTCATCGGGATTTGTGTCGCCGCTTGAATTGTGCAGTGCATAGGCAAAATCCTTGCCGTTTATAATGCCGTCCTTAACATAATCGCCGACAATAATCGGAATCGGTGTTGAGGTGTGGTCATTCTTTGTAACATCCTGCGCGCTGACGGTGAGCATTGCTTTTCTGTCGATGCCGTACGGCGCTTTAATCGTGATTTCATAAACACCGGGTGAATAGCCGAAATTAAATAGCCCCTTAGAATCCGTTGTGGCAACGGTTTTTCCGGCAATGTTGATTGTCGCGCCCTTAATTGCGTCGCCCGTTACATAGTCTGAAACGACGCCCTGAACGCTGTAAAGCGCGCCCTGTTTAATAACAACATTGTATTGACAGCTTACGGTGCCGACAGTAACTGTCATAATATTTTCGGTGTATTTATCTGAGCCTTCGTAATACCAATGCGTTTTTGACTGGTCATAATTATAGCTGATTGCATAGCCGTCGATGACATTTTTTCCGCCCGTAACCGATGAGGTCGAGCCGTCCTTGTATGTGATGGTAACGGTCATATTTTGAATAATTTTGCTCGGGTCATACCAATAGTAACTTTCGCCCGACGAATCGGTGCGCCACTCACCGTCCGTAAACCAAGTGAGCGTTGACGAGCTTGTAACATTTACGCTTTGCAAAACAGTGTTGTCATACTCGTCGCACTTGAGTCGAACACTGATTTCGCCCTTATTGTCGTTTTGATTTTGGCGACCTGCCGCAAAATAATATGTTGTGCCTTTTTCAAGATGATATGTAAGGCGAAACGAAGTTGCCGAGTGAGTATATGTCACACCCGAAAGCGGGTCGACAAAGGTCCTGATGCCCGTTTCAAGATAATTCGGGTCGCTTGCCGGAGCATACGCAAGGCCGTGATAAGACATAATGCCGTTTTCATCAACCGACCTTGTGTATAAATAAGCAATTGTTTTTGCAACAGTGTAGCTGATAAATGAATATGTGCCTGAATCCTCAGGGGTGTAGGTGTACCAAATCATATCACCCTCGCCGCTGAAAGAATCGGTATAAATAACATCAAGCTTTATATTTTGAAATGTCTTTGCAGACGAGGTAAAGCAATACCCGACAAAAGCGAGCACTACAATAATCGCCGTAAGCAATGATAAAAGCCTTTTTCTCATATTCAAAATCAGTACATCCTTTCAATTAATATAAATCGGCGTAGGTGAAAGTTGACTCCCTAATGTTGAGGAGATTATAGAGCATATCCTGATAAGCATTTGAACGCTCCGCGTCGGAAATGCGCAATGCACGCGCAAAGTCCTTGCCGTTAACAATACCGTCACCGTTTAAATCAACACATACAATCGGGATTGTTACTGCCGCGCCCTCTGCCGCTTTAACCGAAACGGTGCGTGCAAATGTGCCGTTTGCACTTGCAGTCACCTTGTATGTTTCACCTGCTGTCATCGGGATTGTTGCAACGCCGTTGGTTGTTTTGTATTCAACGCCGTCAACGGTGATTGTTGAATCAACAGCGAGGTTGCTTGCCGTGCTCTTCTTATCTGTGATTCCGACTGTTGTTACGGCAACCTGAACTGTTTTTGCCTTTGCAATACCGCAAATCTCAATGCCGTTCATACCCGTGTTGCCCGAGGTATAAAGCTCAAGCTCGTCGCCGCTGACAGCCTCGCCGCCGTTAATGAATATTTTGAGATAAAGTTCGCTTTGGTCATCGCAAACCGACGGAAGTGCAAAGTTGTTGTATGTTTCAACGGTTGATGTTGCGGAATCGTTGCTGATTGCACGAACATTTGACGATGCAACATAAGTGTATGTTTTGCCGTCGGTGGAATATGCAAGACCCCAATCGCGCGGACCCTTGTTAGACGAGAGCTGCTCGAGAGTGAGAGTCAAATCTGTAAATCCTTCGGTGCTTGTTTTGATAAGCCAATAGCCGTTGCCCGACGGATTATCGAGCGATTTTGTTGCGGCAAACGGTGATGTTGCGGATGCTGAAACCTTAACGCCGTATGTGTTTGTGTATGAAAGCGTTGCAGGTGTTGACGAATCGGGATACATTGCAATTGTGCCCGCATTTGCACCCGAGGTGTTTGTTGCGGATTTTTCATCAGGGCTGATATAGCTTGATAACAATCTCTTTGAATCATTATAACTGAATTTTGTTACCGTGTCACCCTTATAATAGAAATTTCTTGAATTTACCTGTGATTTATCGTCAACATCACCCTCCCAAACGGTCACCTTGTACTCGTTTTTGGAGTTTGGATTGAATTGTGCGGCATTTGCGATAATAATTCCCGTTGCGCTCGGATATTCACCCGAAAGCAAAACTTTTGATGACGAATCGGTTACGATATAGTGCATCGTTTTATTGTCGGGACTTATATACTTGATTGCGCCCAAGCCGAAATAATCGGAAGTCTTTTCGGTGTAAGGCATTTTGTAATCGCCGCTGTCCTCGCCGCTTACATAAACGGAGTTGACATATAAATTGCCTTTTGACGCGTTATTGTGAAGCGTTAAGCCCGAATAAGTCGAGTTTTCGGTTGTGGCAAGGCGAACATAAACCTTTGTCTTGTTGTCACATTCCGACGGGAGCGACTCGGTTAGCATAAACTGTTCGAGCGCGCCGTTTGCCGGAAGGGCGATATTCTTTTTAACATCTGTCCAAGATTTTCCGTCGAGGCTGTATTGGAGCGAAACTGATTTCGGTCCTGATGCGGTTGTATAAGCCTTGCATGTAAACGCCGTGCCTGTATAGCCTGCTGTCGAAATTTCAAATGTGAAGCCCGACTCCGATGACCAAAGCGCGCCGTCATCCGGTGCTACGCAATAAGCGTTGTTTGCAGCCTTCCAAAGCGGAACAAACTGTGATTTGCCGTCTGTATAAGCGGTCATTTTTCCGCTTTTGCCATACACACCGCCGGTTGAGAAAACTGCGCCGTTTGAAACATTTTGAGAATAATCGGAATAATCAAAGTTGATGATATTTACGCCGCCGAATGTAGCGGTGTATGTAACGGTGTCTGACTTAATATCCTCAAATTTCGCATATGCGGTGATTGTTGCCTTGTCGCCGATTTTTGCGCTTGCGGAGTCAAACGGATTGAACGAGCCGCTGTATAATTTATCCTCGCCGCCGTTAACCGAGTAGTAAACATCGGCGCCGCCGTTTGTGTCGGCAACGGTGAGTGTATCGGTATCAAACAAAACAGAGGAATCGCCGTTTGTTGACGAAGTTGAAATTTGGGGAGCGGTGAGAGCCGTAACAGCCGATGTTGACGCGCCCGTAATCGCAATATTGTTTACTGCCGCATCGCCGCTCTTTTGACCGACAATGGTGTTTATGCCGTTTATCGCAACATTGCTTGAAACAACCATACGAATATATACGGCGGATTTGTTATTGCATTCTGCCGGGAGAGCAATATCGTCAAACGCAAGTTCCATTGATTTGTTCTTAGTGATTGAATATGATGCATTTTCGACATCTTTATAATTTGCGCCGTCTACTGAATACTGAAGTTTCCAATCTCTCGGGCCCTTCTTTGTGCCGCCGAGCCTTGCGCTGAAGTGGATATTTTCATATCCGGCGGTAGAAACAACAGTATTGAAATAAGGATATTCGCCCCATGCAATTCCGTCAGTTTTACTCGTCGCAATCACCGGTGTTTGGTCTGTACCTGCGCTTGTTGACGGATTGTAATACAAATCTGCCGTGCCTGACCATGAAATCGGTGCAGACGATGTTGAGTTTACAGATGCAGTGAGTTTTGCGGTTGATGCATTTTCGCCGCTTGTTGCAAAGTAGTAATATGAATTGCCGGAGCCGTCAGACGAAGTAAGAGCCGAAGAATCGGCTGTGTAGTCAT
>ULUM01022996.1_pt1 | contig 12015 bp, 17 predicted proteins | sample 1958501 | NCBI WGS metagenome assembly ULUM01 (sample SAMEA4835760, study PRJEB28245) | human gut metagenome | biome: gut microbiome; material: fecal sample | place: Denmark | collected 2008
AGCTTGCTTAAAAATTAAATTATGGGATACTAGCTCAGTTGGTAGAGCACTTGACTTTTAATCAAGTTGTCGGGGGTTCGAATCCCCCGTGTCTCACTAAGAACTTTTTATTATATGTTTTAATATAAATAAAAAGTAAGGACTTCCAGAAATGGAAGTCCTTTTTCGTTGTATCTCATTTTTTCTGCAGCAACCGGAACCAGGAAAAGAAATTGTAATACATTTCAAAATGTATCTCACAAATCAAAGCCGGTTTTCCTGATCAGCACCGCAGCCATTTAATATTGAGATACATTACACATGAATCAAAGAAGCGCGAAGCGAACAATTGACCTTATAAAAAAGATTTGCTTCAAATTCTGACTTTGACCAGAAGTAGCAAAAACCATCCACAGGATCAACGACTACATATTCATCCAATGTTATAGTAAATTCTTTTATATCCATAATTCCTCCTTAATACCCAGCCTGAAAAAATACTGGATCTAATCTGTATATATCGCTGTGCAACATCTTAGCTTGTTGGGCGAGATGTAAATACATTTTAGTTGTTGCATAATCACTATGTCCCAACATCATACGCAAAAACTCCAAATTGCCGCCGCCAATAATAAAAGACGTTGCAAATGTGTGTCGGAGCAGATGCGGATGCAGCCGATCTATACCGGCTCTCTTTTTTAATCTGGCAAAAACCATTTTCACAGACGTTTCTGTTATCGGTTCAGCTGTTCCAACCTGAGCAAACACCGGAAAATCATCTTCCGGTGTGTAAGCCCGATATTTGATCAAATAATGGTAAAGCATCCGTTTCAACTTCGGACACAGGAACACTGTCCGGAATTTATCCCCTTTACCTTTAATCGTCAGGTAATTGAGTTTGAAATTGATTCCCTTAAATGTCAGAGACACCACATCACCGAGACGGAAACCAGCATCCAGCATCAAATGGATAATGCAAAGGTTACGAAGTCCGGATTCTGTTTTATCATTATAACAACCGTCAATTTCATCAACTTCCCATTGCGTAAGAGGAAGCACCGGAGCATTGTCTTTTTTCAGAAATTTTACTTTCCGGAGAACATCAGCAGAACAATACCCTTCATCAATGCAATAGTTTAAAAACACCTTTGCTGCTCTGAAATAAGTATTGATAGAAGTATTTTTACATCCTGTCCCCCGGAGCTGGGAAAGATATGCAAGCACCAACTCCCGAGAAATTACATCACACTCGATCAGATCAGGCACTGATCCGAGCTGATCGGAAAGAAAATCAACAAATTTCTGCACATTGAACCGATAATATACAATAGACTGTTCAGAGCAATATGCTTCATGATCCACTAAAAATAAATTGTAAGCTATCTGTACATTCATAAAAACCCTCCTTATTTGGAGATATACCATCACTTTGCAACATACGCCTTTACTTTTCGGCTTTTTCATGTTATAACAAAGCTAAGAGTTGAAAATTATATCTCCGGTATCTTTATCAATAATCATAAGGTTACTGGAACGCTTAACAGCATTTTTCATTGTGTCCGCTAATTCATCCGAATTGAATTGGCGGATTTTCTTTGTTTTAAAACGAATTGCATCTTCAACATCATTATCGTTTAGCATACAAAGCGCCTCAATACAATCCCTCAAAGGATCATCACTATTAATACCACGGGTATAAATACCATATGTTATAGCAGATTTAACAGCGCGAGCTTTCACAACTTCACTATTCAGTTTTCTTGTATACGTTCTAACAAGTGATTTCTGATCATCCGGTATAAATGCATCCGTAAGTTTACAGCTGCGGAGTGCTTTCCAGAAAGGACACAAATCACGGCGAGATTTATTTGAATCATTTTTTCCGGGTTCATGGGGTTCAACTAACCGTAAAACTTTACTTGTAAGATAATCACAAATGAGTTTCCAGTTGTCAAAATAATCATAAACACGTTTTCCCTCTCCCTTAGACGAATTATCAAAGAAAGGTAAAAGTTCATATGTTTTTGTATGTTTCCTCATTGTCTGGAACTCCACATTCATAATCAAATTAACAGGCGGAGTAAGCAGATCAGCGAGCTTATGAAGCGAATCCGGAGAAATATCTTCCTGTTTTGCTAAAATCCTATGACATTTCTCAACATAGTGTTTCTGACGGCCAAATTCCGCATAATACTGCAATCGTCCATAATCTAAAGCTTTCCAACTGTGTTTCAAGAATGCGTACTCATAACAATACATATCATATCTGTTAATAAGTCCATTGAACAACCAAACTTTAAAAAACCATGGTTTATAACCTTTTTCAACTACTTCCTTTGATTTCAAATAAATTCGAATAAAAATTTTATCAGATCGCTTTCCAATAGCAAGATAATCAATCTCAAAATCTTCTGATCCCTTTTTGGAAGTATGTAATAATGCATCTTTAAAACGATCCACACGCATTTTATAGAAGTTTTCCGGACTGAAAAACTTTTCCGGGTTTTTTAAATAGTTAGAGTGCCAACAATAGTCCACACGGTTCTCCTGGACAAAATCAATTTCAAGTCCAAAATAATCTGCAATCGCTTTTACATACTCATAAGAACGTTCATAAGCTATATGAACCCCATACATCCAAAGCATATAACTACGAATCTGCACCACACATTCACAGGTTACTGAATCACCATTATCAGAAGAGTGCGGAACTTTTGGAGCGAAAAAGATATCAAATAACTCCGGACATTCCAAACAAATGTTATACCATCCGGCATAACTAAAAGGTTTGTAGTTCAAAGCACCAGGCAGACCATCAAAGAAAAAGGACACACCAGACGAATAGTCATTCAGTTTTTCCCATTCCTGACCAATCGCATCAAACTTCCTGCGGAAGCGTTTCACACTCAAGTCCTTAGAATCATTTGTAAAATCATTTTTGAACTTGACGGAATAATAAAATGTATCAATATTGTGAAGAAACTTTTTTTGCTTAAAATCAAACCAGTATGTATTTTCAACCTCATCAAACTCATTGTATATAAAAGATTTTTTAATATACAACTTGTCAATCAAAATAACCACCTCCATGTAAAAATATTTTTTCGTAGAATTGCAATTCTACGAAATTGCATAAATGGGTTCAAAGTCAGTATTCATCAGAGTTTAGCAAGAATTAGTTGTGTATTTTCAGACCACGTATTACAGCCCCGTGGTCACGCCCCGGGCAAGCCGCGCCGCGGGTCCCCCTCAATCCCCCGCGTCACATCTTGTCCGGGGCGTGCCGTTCTTCGTTGTATCTCAAAAAATTTTCCTGGCACCGGAAACGCCGAACTTTTTGAGATACACAAAATAAATCAACTAGGAGCGGAGAAAAGAGCATAAGTATCGTAAATGGAATAAAATTTCTTACGGGCCACAAAAAATTCACTTCCAACTTTCTCTTTCATGGGGTACCAGACTTTTACGGCAACAAATAATTTACCACCAGCAAAAAGGGAAAGAAGCTTTCCAGCAGCTCCAAAATTGCTGACTTTACGGTGTACCCACTCATATTCGATCAAGCTGCGAATCTGCCGATCAAGCATCCTGTCAAACTGCGCGACAAGGATCACTTCATAACCGAGTTTGCGGTGCTGGGTAAAGAATGCACACCATGCAGCCCGGTTCTTTTGCCCCCATTCCCTGGCATTAAACATGATCTGGCACTCATCGATCACTAACAAAATCTCTCCTTCCTTAACTCTCCGTCCCACGTATTCAGAATAGTTACGGGAAAACGTTATTAAACGCTCAGGAGTAAGGAAAGCGTTATCAATATACAGGAAAGAACCTTTCGGTTTACTTATGCTGCTAAAATCACAGGAGAAGTTGCCGATGATCGGAGCAGGGCGGTATTGCATCCAATGATATAACCGGGATGCCAGATGCAGGGATTTCCCTGCACCCGGTGTTCCAGAATAAAGAGTAATCATAAAACCTCCTACATAAGGGGCGTAATTTCTGTAACAGTTGTCACAGCTTTTCGGGCAAATTTCAAGATAATCCATGCCGTTACAGCGACAAGCCAGCCCTCCGATATTACTATAAAAGCATCTATAGGTACAAAATAGTTAATATAAGGTAGATATTCGCTAAACTCGGACACACCAAGATAAGCAAGAAATGGACTGGTTGGTAAAACTTTAAAAACTAAACCAACACAAAGAACGAGCATAGCAAATATAATTCCGTAAAGTAGTTGCATAAAATCACTCCTAACTAAATAATTTAGATATCCTGATTGTCATAAACATAAGCGCCAATATATAAAAGATCTGCATCCCATAGCGAAACAATTTAATATATTTAGCATATTGTGACAAATCGACATCAACTTTGAATGTGTAATTAATAGATTTAAAATAATACTTAAAATGAAAAACGGGCGGAGCTTTTTCTGCACTCATGCCTTTGATCAGATTTACAATGTCAAAAGGAATACAGAAAGGGAATAATTTCGTTATATCTCCATATTTCCCTAATTTGTCAGCTATGCCACCGCCACCACCGCCACCAGATCCACCATCATCCGGGTCGATCAGCTTACCAGTATCCGGATCAATTAACTTTCCTGTATTGGGATCAATGTCAAGTCCGGTTTCCGGGTCAATAACATTTCCGGTTTTGGGGTTAATAATTGGGCAATACGCGGGCTTTTTTTCCTTGTTTTTATCCTTATCCGGATTTTCTGACTTTTCTGTTTCTTCTGTTCCACCTGGTTTCTCTGGTGTTTTAGGTTTAAAAGGGATAATTCCGGGAATAAAATCCGGTTTTTCATCCGGATCTTTTTTCGGATTTTCCCCAGGTTTAATAATTCGCCATTCATCCGGAATTGCTGGACTCTTAATCCAAGGCTGTACGTCGGGAACCTCTTTCGGACAAGCTCCAGCGGACACTTGCGCAGATATAACATCTGAAGACACAATTTGACCATTACGAATTAACCAAGAGTATCCAACATCATTAATAGGAGATAATTTAACCGATTCTATATAGGTTCCTGTAGATAAATTATAATCCATGGCATAAACAGAAGAACGCCCCCAATCAGCACCTAAAACTTTAAACCCACCCGATTTAAAAAAAGAACTTTCAAAATTATAAGAATCTTCGAAAATATAATAATGATTGTCATAAGAAATTATATTTAAAAGATAAGATTGAGATTCCCCCACATTACCGCGATAACCTTGATTTTTACCAAACTGACCATAATGGGGAACAGCAGAAACAGCTGTGCCACATATAGCAGCTATAACTTTCGCATATGCATCAAAATCAGAATCATCAAAAAAATTACCGGACGAATTTAAAGGAACCTGATTTGCAAACACGCTTTTCAACATATCATAAAGATCCTGCGATATAGATATACCCTTTTCCATAGCAGTGTTTGCAAGGTCTTTCAGTTCTTTCACAGCAGCTTTCCCGGCATCAGAATATAACTTCCAGTGTACTTTTGCGGCATTATCAACAAATGATGTGAAATTATTCCATGCCTGCTTACCTGTCACACCATGATTCTTGACCTGAACATCAGATACTTTCATATCATAACCGCACATAGAGTAAAGTGTGTTCATCAAATCCCAATAGGTTACATATAAATATTCTTCCATACCTGTAGCCTTAGCAGTGTCATAGCTGGAAAAAATGACACCACAAACTATAAAAAAGGATAATAATATCGGAACAAACCTTTTAAAAAAACGCATCATAAATAACCTCGTATAAAAATTATGTCTATGCTATAATCAAAACAGGAGGAGATGACTATGCCAGACGATAAAAAGGACAAAAACTACTGGTACAATAAATACGCACCAAAAAAACACAGTAAAGGATATTGGAGAGGACGCTACCAGAACACCATATTAAGAGATCCGGAATATTACCTGGAACATTACAGAAGGGACGGCAAAAAACCACAACCACAGCCGAAGCCCGAACCACAAAAACAGAAACCAGAAAAAGCAGATCTGGACGAACCAGGAAAAATCATAATCATGATCCTGATAATAATGTATGTGTGTAGCAAACTCTCCGAGTATTTCTAATGTATCTCATTTTTTCTGCAGATCAATCCTGATCCGAATGACGCTGCGTGAATATTGAGATACAAAAAAGGGTAAGGGCACTTGAAATCCCTTACCCTTTTTAGAGTGATAACTATTTTCCGAAAAACTACGCCTGCGCGGTGAGCTTTTTGAAAACTTTAATGCTGATTGTTACGGCAAGCACTGTGCCAATGATACCCAGCGCATAAGGCGCAGATGCGGTAATCATGGATGTAACATCCGTCTGGACAGTAGCAAAGGCTGTCTTCATTGCACTTGAAATAGCTTCCATAGGTAACCTCCTTCTGATGGTCAAGCCATCTTAAAAAATTTTATTATGCTATAAATCGCGTAGCCTATGCCCCACGATATAAAGCCGAGAACAAAACCTGCGGATATTCCGGCGGCAATAACTGTTAAATATGTAGAAAACATATCATTATCAAAATTCATGTCTGCCACCTCCGCGATAATATATGAAATATGATAAGCCCCACCAACATTGACAGGACGAATAAAACAGCAACATTGTAACTCATCTTTGAAGCCAGAACTTCCGGCGTATCAATCACCTGAACAGTCTCAGAAGATACAATATCATCTGATCGGCTTTCCTCTGTAGAGCCGTCAACAGTAGGAGAAGCAGCCGGAGCAGTTTCCTGATTTTCCAAAACTTCGGTTTCATTCATTACTTAGCCCCTTTCCCGGAATCTTTTGGGGAAATAACAGCAGCGTCAACAAAGTCCACATCCACCAGTTTAAGGACTGGCTTTCCATCACTGCCGACAGTCATCTCAAAAGTGCCGTCGTAAATACCGGGAACATAGCTGACTTTATGTAACTTGTCCTCCGAAAGAAACGATTTACCGCGTCTGGTTCCGGATACTCCGTCAGCGGAAACGGTAGGTTCTACCTGCTCCCCGTGTTCGCCGTAAAAAAGAAACTCCATGGATACGCCCTTGACGGCATCCCGTGTTTCAGTTGCTTTCATGTCTACAAGTCCCGAGTAATACAGAAAAATTCTAAATTTATTCATCTTTAATCCTCCATCTGTCCGTTTAAATCAGCAGCTTTTTCTATCTGGCTTTTAAGCCGTTCTAATGTATGCTGCACTGTTAAAAATTCTCTGAAAAAATAATTTAATGTACGATATTGGTCAAACAACAACGCTTCCTTTTTACGCTGTTTCTCAATTTCTTTGTCAAGCCGTGCAAGTTCTTTCTTCCGTTCTGATTCACCTTTTTTTGCTTCGAGGATTATATTTTCAAATTTTTCGTTAAATCCATTCCCAGCCTGCTGTTCGATGTAATCATAAACTTCCTGCGTCAACCTCACGGATTTTGCTATACTTTTTTTTACCAGCGTTAAGACTCCTTTCTATATTCCGCGATCTGATCCAGAATCAACACCGTATGATCGGCTAAACCGTTCCGGATCTTACCGCCACTGTTTAAATACCAGGCCGCCTGCAATATATCTATCAGGCGGCGGCTCTCATAGCCCGGCACCCAGACCGCGCGCAGGGTATGACCGCATCCTATAACTTTATCTATCAGTACCAACCGATACCGATTGGGGGAGCATTTCTCGTAACTCCAACACAGATCCATCCCGCTACCTCTCAAAATCGCTATGCATATGTGCAAAAACTGCATTCCGTCTATGCATATCCTATGGATAAGCTGTTTATATCCCGGGATAACGCACCCCATCAAGTCCCCCGGGAGGTGAACTTGCTGGTGTGCTGTAGCGCGTTACCCCGGGATATAAACAAGCTTACCCACAAGGATACGCACAAGACTACAAAACTGCAGCTTTTACACATACACACAGCGACTACGGAGACCGCGGACATGTACCTTTGATTGTCCTTTCTCGGCAATAAATCGGTATCAGTCGGTTAAAAAGGTTTAAACAAAGGATGCGCAAAAAGAAGAACGCGCGTCAGGGTGCCGGTCCGTGAGAGCCGCCGTTTTTGAAAAAGTTATTCCAAGCAGGGGACTGACAAGGAAACACACTATCGTAAATGTCCGGGACGAAAAAACACCGTCCATCCACACAGGACGGGCAAAGTTTACATTTTGCGGACATCACCGGGAAAATATCTTCCGGAGAATCAACTGGATCAGCTGCCGGAGAGTCTTCCGGAGCATCAACTGGATCAGCTGCCGGAGAGTCTTCCGAAGCATCAACTGGATCAGCTGCCGGAGAGTCTTCCGGAGCATCAACTGGATCAGCTGCCGGAGAGTCTTCCAGAGCATCAACTGGATCAGCTTCAAAACATATAAGATCCTTACAACTTAATAAATATTTACAAAGAACTACAGCATAAAACTCACGATCAGCACAAGCAGAATGAAGTTTCTCTCTAACGGCTTTCATTTCTTCCGAAGTCCCATGATCAAGATCAAAGTCAATGAATTCACGTTCAGCAGCCATATAAATAGCATCCGCTAATTCAAAATCTCGTAAATGATCATCAAAGACACTTTTTAATATTTCCATTTTAATTTTCATAGCAGCACCTCCATGAAAAAACCTAATGTAAAAATTTTTTAGTTATGATATACTAGAGGTAAAAATAAAATGTATCTCAATTTTGTTAACCTCTAATAGTATAATAACAAAATCGAGATACATTGTCAAGAAAATTATCAAAATTTTGCTAAAAAGGAGAGAAATGTTTTACGAAAACCTAGACAAGATTTTAAAAAAGAAAAATCTAACACTAAACAAACTAGCAAAAGGCACCGGAATAGCCCAATCACAAACAACAAAATGGAAAAAAGGTTTTTTACCTGGAAGCGAAATATTAATAAAAGTATGCAAATACTTAGAGATATCCAGTGACTACCTATTAGATCTTAATCCAGAAGCACCGCCAACCCTAACCGATCAGGAACAAGAACTTCTGGAACACTTCCGACAATGCAGCCCGGGAGAACAGAACAGTATTTTACTACTGGCAAACGCCGGAGCGGCAAAAGCCGAACAGGAAAAAGAATCATCAATTTCAAAAAACGCAGGGTAAAAGATATCTAAATTAAAATAACATAGATTAGTAGAAATTATCGAACTTAATTTTGAAAACAATAACATATAACACAAAAGATTCTTTTATTATGGTGAAAAGAACAAAGATAACTTTTAATCAAGTTGTCGGGGGTTCGAATCCCCCGTGTCTCACTGGAAGATCTATAGTGGTTTGCTATAGGTCTTTTTTTATGCTAAGAAGTATACAAAGTGGATAAAAAGAGGGTATACCTATGGATAAACAAAATTTTTATCAGGAAAAGTATGAGTATTATAGAACTTTGAATTTGTGGGCTGTGTTCGGAATCAGTATTCCATCAATCGGATATTTTTTCTCGGATTGCTATCTGCTGGGTGGATTTTCCACTGAAACGCTGATCTCACGATCTGCAATTATCATTCCATTTCTCATTTATTTAATTTTGAATAAGTATACGAAAGATTATCGGATTATGGTACCGATGAGTTATGCGATTGGGCACGGCGTAATGTGGTGTACGATCTGGGCATGTACCTATCTGGATGACCTGAGTTTTGCGTGTGTAGGATTTTTTATCATCCTGTTTATTTTTATGGCATTTGGCATTGCAGCACCGCTTCCATATGAGGTTATAGGACATGGGCTGTTGTTTGTGGATATTGCGATTGCAAATACTTTTTTACACTATCCGGATTACGTGATGATGTTTCTTCTGGGAATCCCGTTGTATATCGGAATTTGTGTATTTGATGTGGCAATGGAAAAAACATACCGGGATCAGGTTGCCTTGAAATTAAAACTGGAAGATCACCTTCGGCATGATGCACTGACGGGAGCGTATAACCGTAATGTGTTTGAGTCATTAGTTGGGGAAAATCACACGTTTATCTGCGCAAAGGGTGAGTATATGGCGATCGCAATGTATGATCTGGACAAGTTTAAGCGTATTAATGATATGTATGGACATTCGGCTGGAGATGAAGCATTAGTTGCGGTATCGGAAGCTGTGAGGTCCAGATTATGCGAGGACGAGATTCTGGTCCGCTGGGGAGGGGAAGAGTTTATCGTCATCATGAAACAGAATGAGCGGAGATTTGAGGAACATGCGCAGGAAATCCGCGAGGCTGTGGAACAGTTACAACTGGAAACCGGAACGGTTACGATTTCGGTGGGAGTGGCAGAGTGCAGGGAAGAAAATTATCAGGAGACAATTAAACATGCAGATACTGCATTATACAGGGCGAAGAATATGGGGAGAAACCGTGTAGTGATGTACTGCAGCGAAATGGACTCCGCAGATAACGGTTATTGTGGATAAATCAGATGATAAAAGAATCCAAAAGGTATCATCAATCATACCTTTTGATCGGAACAACTTATGAGATAAAATAAAAAGGGAGCGGTGACGCTCCCTTTTTCCGATATGGAAGAATAGTTATTTGATGCAGTTCATGGTGGCATTTTCTGCGTTTAGCTGTTTTTTGACACGATGTTTCCAAATCATATAAGTAACAATCAGTAAAATACCGGTTGTCAGCCAGGCAGCAGCATCAGCACTGCATACACCCACGTATCCAAAAGGCTTTGTGGCGATCAGGATAACCGCATAACGGCTGAACAGTTCAAGCACACCGCTGAGCATGGGAACCAGACCACGGTCTAAGCCCTGCAGACCATTACGGTATACAAAGATCCATGCCAGAGGCAGCATAAAAATACTTGCAATGTGCAGATACTGCATTGCTGCGTGCAGTGTCTGTTCAGATGGGTTGTGGATGAACCATCCGACCATCGTAGGTCCGGCAAGGCAGCAGAGCAGTGCGGCGGCTCCGGCTGCAAAGAAACATAAATAAAATGCATCTTTCATACCGCGGAAAATGCGGTCATGTTTTCCAGCACCGAGATTCTGTCCGCAGTAGGTGGCCATGGCTGTACCGAGTGTCGGCATGGTCTGGGTGGCGATGTTGCTGACTTTGGAAGCAGCAGTAAAAGCAGCTACCACGCTGGAACCAAACACGTTGACGGCACTTTGCAGGATCATGGTTCCGATTGCTGTGATGGAATAGTTTAAAGCCATCGGAATTCCCACAGACAGCATCCGGCGGATCTCATGAAAATCACAGTAATAATCTTCGCGTGTGGTCCGCAGGATGTCATATTTGCGGAACATGACAATGAAACATAAAACTGCGGAAACCGCCTGCGAGATAACGGTGGCATAAGCGGCACCGGCAGTGCCGAGTTTTACCACAACAATAAGGAAGATGTCCAGAAAAATATTGAGACCGCTGGACAGGATCAAAAAATAAAGTGGTGTCCGGCTGTCACCGATCCCACGTAAAATACCGGATGCTACGTTATATGCCATGGTAGCAAAGATACCGGCAAAGATGACCCGGATGTACCGGTTTGCCAGTGTGAGGATATTTTCCGGAGTATTCAGCCACAGAAGCAGCTGGCGGGAAAACGCAACCGTAGGAACGGTCAGAATCATGGAAATTACAACCGTTAAAAGCAGTGAAAGTGCTACGCAATGACGGAGAAGTTTCATGTCTTTGGCACCGAATGCATGGGATACCATGACACCGAATCCCTGAGCAATTCCGTTGGCGAAACCGAGAACTAGAAACATCAGGCAGCCCGTAGAACCAACGGCGGCCAGTGCATCCTCCCCAAGATACTGGCCTACGATCACGGTGTCTACCATGTTGTAGAACTGCTGGAACAGATTTCCAAGCAGAACCGGAAGGGAAAAAAGAAGAATGATCTTCATTGGATTTCCGATCGTCATGTCTTTTCTCATAGTAAAATCTCCTTTACCTCTTATTCATTTGTAATTGTAGTCAAAGAAAGAGACTAACAGTAAGGATAGTCTCTTTTCGTGCGGGCAACAGGACTTGAACCTGCACGGTCTCCCACTAGAAC
>ULUM01018582.1_pt1 | contig 11959 bp, 9 predicted proteins | sample 1958501 | NCBI WGS metagenome assembly ULUM01 (sample SAMEA4835760, study PRJEB28245) | human gut metagenome | biome: gut microbiome; material: fecal sample | place: Denmark | collected 2008
TCCTCAATCGGAACAAACAAGAACGGAAAGCGTACTGCTCTGATCTATCTGCTGAACGATCTATTTGGTATGATTTTCTGGTCTATCGTATTCTATTCTGTAAATGCCATCGTGCATTTCCCATTTATGGGTGAAATTATGTCACCTTTCCGTGTGGCACTTTTGAATACGGTATTCCGGCTTCTGACGATCCTTGTTCTTGCTCCATTTATCGGCAAGATTGAAAAGCTTGTCTTCTTCCTTATTAAAGATACCGATGAAGACAACGAAGAGCAGGCAGATTTCGATCTTCTTGAGGAACGTTTCCTCAATTATCCGCCACTGGCAATCACACAGAGCCAGCTTGCAGTCAACGGAATGGCAAAGAAAGCATACAAAAATATCCGTCGCGCCCTTGCACTGCTGAAAGATTTTTCAGATAATAAGTTCAACAAAATTCAGGAAAAGGAAAATCTGATCGACAAATACGAAGACAAACTGGGAACCTATCTGATGCAGCTCAATATGCATGACCTGACACCGGAGCAGTCCAAACAGACCGCCAAGTTCCTTCATACGATCAGTGATTTTGAACGTCTGGGTGACCATGCAGTCAATATTTCCCGTGTTGCACAGGAACTTCATGAAAAATCACGTATTTTTTCAGATGCAGCCAAATACGAGCTTCATGTTCTTGAATCCGCATTAAAAGAGCTCCTTGATCTCACGATCAATTCATTTGTAGATGAAGACCTTGTAAATGCTGCCAAAGTAGAACCGCTTCGCGAACTGATCGGTATTTTATGCAACGATTTGAAAATGCGTCATATTAAAAGGCTCCGTAACGGGCAGTGTGATCTGAACACCGGATTTGCATTTAACGATCTGCTCACCAACTATGATCGTATTGCAGCCCACTGTTCTAACATTGCCGTTGCAATCCTGGAACTGGATTCTTCCAATTTCGATATGCACGAATACACTAAGAGTGTACGGAAATTGAAAGACAACAATTATGTATCCACCTTTGATTATTACGAGCAGAAATATAATATCAACGGTTATCAGCCGGAAGCGGAACAGGATACAAAAGCAGCCGCCAAAAACCCGGTCAAAGCTGTTGAAGCCAAAAAATAATCTTACAACGAGAAAGGAATCTGCTGTAATGTCTTCTTTAAATATTTCATCACAGGCGCACATTGCCAGTCAGTCCGTCATCCTAGGTGATGTCACCATCGGTGCAGACTCAAGTGTGTTCTATTATGCCGTTGTCCGCGGTGATGAATCGTCTATCACGATTGGCAAGCGCAGTAATATCCAGGATAACAGTACCGTCCATGTAGATTACGGTTTTCCGACCGTTATCGGTGATGATGTCACTGTTGGTCACAACTGTGTGATCCACGGCTGTACAATTGGTGACGCGTCTCTAATCGGGATGGGAAGTACGATTTTAAACGGTGCAAAGATTGGAAAGCATTGCCTGATCGGTGCCGGAAGTCTGGTTACTCAGAACACAGTTATTCCGGATGGAATGCTGGTTATCGGAAGCCCGGCAAAAGTAAAAAGACCTCTTACTGAGGAAGAGATCCAGTCAATTTATAAAAATGCTGCGGATTATGTTGCATTATCGACTGCGCAGTTTGAATAGAATATCAAATCTGAAATATGTACACTAGTAAAAAAAGTATCGAAAATCATTTATGTTTGATTTTCGATACCTTTTTTATCTACTACAACACTTTATTTTTCATCCACGATCTGGAACACATAGAATTTAAGATAATACGATTCTTCTGCAGACCACAGAATCGGATGATCCGGTGCCTGTGTCCGGTATTCTACCTGTCTGATCCTCTTATGCACATTCTGCGCTGCCTGGTGGATCGTCTTCGTAAAAAGCTCATAATCCATAAAATGCGAGCAGGAACAGGTTGCCAGATATCCGCCTGGTTTTACCAGCTTCATTCCGCGCATATTGATCTCACGATATCCCTTTGTCGCATTCTTGATCGTCTTACGGGATTTGGTAAATGCAGGTGGATCCAGGATTACCACATCATACTGCTTTCCTTCTTCTTCCAGCTTTGGAAGCAGGTCAAATACGTCTGCACAGACAAATTCAACTCTGTCTTCTAATCCATTGAGTCTTGCGTTCTCTCTTGCCTGTTCTATGCCAAGTTCTGAAGCATCTACACCTGTCACATGCTTTGCCCCTGCAATCCCTGCATTCAGCGCAAAAGAGCCTGTGTGCGTGAAGCAGTCCAGCACCTCTGCATCCTTGCAAAGTCTCTGGATTGCCAGACGATTGTATTTCTGATCCAGGAAAAATCCTGTCTTCTGTCCGTCTTTGACATCAACCATATATCTGACACCATTTTCCACAATCTCAACTTTGGTATCAAATTCTTCACCGATAAAGCCTTTGACTCTCTCCATGCCTTCATTCTGACGAACCTTTGCATCGCTTCGTTCATACACGCCACGGATCGTAATTCCATCTTCTGAAAGTACCGCTTTCAGAATGTCCACGATTTCTTCTTTCATCCGGTCAATTCCGAGTGCAAGAGACTCTACAACCAACACATCCGAAAACTTATCAATCACCAGTCCGGGAAGAAAATCCGCTTCCCCGAAAATCACACGGCAGCTTGATGTATCTACTGTCTTTTTCCGGTATTCCCACGCATCTCTCACCCGCATTTCCAGAAATGCATGATCGATCTCCTGATCCTGCTTTCTTGTCATCATACGGATCCGGATCTTAGAATTCATATTGATAAATCCTCTTCCCATTCCGTACCCGTCAAAATCATGGACGATCACAATATCACCATTCTCAAATTCTCCCATAATCGAATCAATTTCATTATCGAATATCCAGGCGCCGCCTGATTTCAGCAGACGTCCCTCGCCCTTTTTCAATGTCACTATAGCCTGACTCATCTTTTCTCCTTCCACATACTCTTACGTATTCTTCTGCAAATATTATCCACGGAGTCCTGCAATGATCCGACCTGGATAGAGCAGAAGATCCAGTCCATCCTGCATAGATCTGACGCAGAGATCCGCATTTTTCAATAATTTCCCATAGACCCCTTCCCGGTCCATAACAGCGATGGAAAGCGCCGCCTCTTTCAGCATCCACTCATCGTTTCTGCCATTACCGATTGCCACACAGCGTTTTGCACCGGTTGCTTTTACCAATTCCCTTTTATACTCCTTTGCATTACCTGTCGGAAATGTCTCCAGGATCACCGGAAGCCCTTCGCACTGCGCTTTCGCATTTCCATGCGTATCTGCAGTCAGTACATAAATTCGGAACTGCTCTGAAAGTGCGATAAGACGTTCCTTCACACTCGGCGGGATCACGCCGTCCACAGCGATCGTCCCGTTCATATCTAAAAATATCGTATCAAGTTCTAATGTTTTATATTCCGGAATAACCAGTTTCATAGGAACTCCTTTCCTGCCATCTGGCATGTTGCTTTTTTTATTATAATACATATTTCATACAGACTCCACATATTTTGTAACAACTGATTTATCTGATAAAGAGGAGGATTGTAAATATGAAACCAGTTGTTGGAATCTTATGCTGTGGCTTCGACGGCAAAAACCAGTTTGTAACCGATACCTATGTGCGGGCAGTCCGCATTTCCGGAGGAATCCCCCTACTGATACCGATTCTTCCTCAGGACTTCCCGATCAATTATTATCTTGACATATGCGATGGATTTCTGCTCCCCGGAGGAGGTGATTTTACACCGTTTCTCTTCAATGAAGATCCACTTCCAGGTGTAGGACAGACCAATCTTTCTGTAGATCTTTTCCAGATTCATTTTGCAGAGGAAATCTTAAAACGTCATCTTCCGGTAATCGGCATCTGCCGGGGTATGCAGGTGCTCAACGCCGCCTGTGGCGGAAGTATCTACCAGGATCTTTCCTGTCAGCCCGGAGATCCTTTTCTGCATATGCAGACCTCACAGAACCGCAGCGATATGTGGCACCAGATTTTCATCGCCAAAGACAGCCATCTTCATGAACTGACCGGAGACACTCTGTATACCAATAGTTTCCACCATCAGTCCGTTCATCTGCTCGGAAAAAATGTCCATGCATGTGCACACACTTCTGATGGCACAGTTGAGGCAATTGAAATCGAAGGACAGCCTTTTGCACTTGGCGTTCAGTGGCATCCGGAATCCATGTTTTTTACTTCTCCATGTATGCGGGAATTGTTTTCGCTTTTCGTCCGGTCAATGCTTCCCGGAACAGATTAAATTCCTTTTGTCGGACTGCAGACTCTGCTGTCTGCTGTCCCTTCAGAATATATGCATAACATGTTCACAAACGTTCATAATTCTTTCAAATTATAAACACACTTTTTTCACAAGATACGAGTATACTAATAATTGTCAAAAGGAAATAAACCTTTTCACATAACAAAATTTTTCTTTTTCATAAACGCCGATATTCGGGAAACCGGATATCGGCTCTCCTCATTTTCAGGGGTTATTTCAGATATTCCAGAAGTCCTCGCAGGTCTGGAACGACATGATCTGCCATCTTTTTGATCTCTTCGTCTGCAGGTGTCAGATCCGGAACCATCGTCACATGGCAGCCCGCCTGGTAAGCCGCATTTACCCCGTTCGGTGAATCTTCGACCGCCATGCACTCTTCAGGCTTCCGCCCGATCTTCTCACAAGCATAGAGATACACATCCGGTCTCGGTTTTCCCAATTTCACCATAGATGCACTGATGATTTCATCAAACAGCTCTTTAAATCCGACCATTTCCAGATAACGCACAGCCCTGTCTTCCGCTGTAGCCGTCACGACTGCCGTCTGATAACCACGTCTTTTCAGCTCCTTGATCGTCTCTTCCACATACGGTTTCTTCTCAATTCCGAAACGCGCAATATGATCACTCATCAGTTCCTGTCTGCGCCGTCTGAGCTCATCGTATGGGAAATCCTCTCCAAAAATTCCCTTCATCTGCTCTCTTGCAAATACGGATGCACAGCTGCGGAATTTGTATGCCGTTTCCAGATCCAACCGGTATCCCGCCTCCCGCATTGCCTTTTGTTTGTATACTGTCAGATATTTCTCTGTATCGATCAGGATGCCATCCATATCAAAAAGTACTGCTTTCATCTTGTCCTCCTGTAGTATATTTCATTTTGTAAAAACAATTACTTTCTATATCATACCATTCCCTTCAGGAAGAAAAAAGACGGAGATTTTATTCTCCGCCTTTTGAATGTTTGCTTATATCTATTTTGTATTTTCTGTGCTGCCGGTACTTCCTGTACTGTTTGAACCGCTTTTGCTGCTGTCAGATGAAGTACTTTTCACCTGCTTGCAGTTGTCTGCTACCCAGTCTTCTACGATATCCAGTCTTGCTGTCTTCTCCAGATTCTCCAGGTTTCCAGCATCTTCCAGTGCTTTTTTGAGTGCATCTACATCTTCGTATCCGTAAGCCTTTGCATACTCCTTATACTTCTTCTCAAGTGTCTTATCTGACACATCGATCTTTGCTTTCTCAATGATCAGATCTGCCGCAAGGTTGGCCTTTACCTGATCCTTTGCAGCCTGGGTTGCCTTTGAATTAAAAGTTTCCTCATCCATATTCATATACTGTTTAAGGAAATCTGCAAAATCAAGGTTATAATAAGATGCCATATTCTTATACTGTGTCTTGATCGAACTGATCATATTCTTCAGATCCTTCTTCGGATACTTGTTCACAGTTGTGTTCTCAAGTACTGCTTTCCATGCATTTTCCTTGATTGTATTCTGCCGGTTTTCTTTGCTGGTTTTTTTCAGAGATTTTTTAATTTCCTTTTTGTACTCTTCCACCGTCTTGGAAGTATCAGAAACACTCTGTACAAATTCATCGGTAAGTTCCGGTACATCGGTCTGGCTGATTCCCTTCAGTGTAACGGTAAATACAACTGCCTGACCTGCAAGATCTTCATTTCCATAGTTCTCCGGGAAAGTCAGATCCAGATCAAAAGTATCGCCAATATTGTGTCCGACAACGCCATCCTCAAATCCGTCAATAAACTGACCACTTCCTAATGTAAGCTGTGCATCTGTCGCTGTTCCACCATCAAATGCCACACCATCTTTCTTTCCTTCGTAGTCGATCGTTACCGTATCTCCGGTTTGTGCTGCACGGTCTGTAACTTCTGTTGTAGTTGATTTAGACTGAAGTACACTGTTGATCTGTGCTTCTACATCATTATCCGATACCGCATCCGCATCTACTTTATCAATCTCCACATCTTTATATTTTGTAATCGTAACATAATCATTGGAAATCTCACCGGAGCATCCGGTAAGAAATAATGACAATGCACAGATACCTGCTGCCAGTACTGCTAATTTCTTTTTCATTTTCTTTTACACCTCTTATATCTTCATTCTCTCTGACTGTCCGAATCACCCACATCAGAGCGCTACATATGATTATAACACATAATCCGTCATTGAAAAGGGATTTCCCAAAATTCACATTTATTTCAGATTTTCCATTACGTTCAAAAAGCCGCCAAAAACTTCAAATTACTTGCACTTGTCTACAAACAATGCTACAATAAGCTATGTGTAAATATGATTTGAGGAGGAAAACCCGTGAGTAAGATAACGATCGTATTACTGGTAATTCTTGCCGTACTGCTTATCGCCCTGGTTGTTCTGTATTTCCTCGGTAAGAAAGCGCAGAAAAAGCAGGCAGAACAGGAAGAGATGATTGCAGCTGCTGCACAGCAGGTCAACATCCTGGTTATCGACAAAGGTAAGATGAAGCTTAAAGATGCCGGTTTCCCGTCAGTTGTTCTTGAGAATACACCTAAGTATCTTCGTCGTTCAAAGGTACCTGTAGTCAAGGCAAAAGTCGGACCAAAGATCATGACTCTGATGTGTGATGCAAGCATCTATGATCTTATTCCAGTCAAAAAAGAAGTAAAAGCAACCGTAAGCGGTATTTACATCACTGCAGTAAAAGGAGTCAGAGGTTCTCTTGAGACTCCACCTAAGAAAAAAGGATTCTGGGCAAGACTGCGGAACAAGTAACAAAAAAGGGTAAATGATTCTGAGCCGATTGAATCATTTACCCTTTTTGTTTTATTTTCCTGAAATTGCTTCCTCTGCCTGTGCTTTCGGTCTTATGCTCATTGCGATCCGGCAGTCTGCCGTCGCTTCATGATTCACATCAAGCCCGTACTCCACAGCAATATCAATTCGCTCATCATCCACATTCACATCCAGCTTCCGTGTATGAATTCCAACATGAAGCTGCCCATACGGTGTATCATAATATGTGACATTCATCTGATTCTTCTCAAATACCATATGTGCATTCGTAATTCCGCTCTTCATGATTTCCATCGAATCTTCACCGGTGATCTTGATCTTATTCTTAACCACCCCCGGAATCCCTTCCATTACTTCATCATAAAGAATATAATGCTTTCCGTTCTTCCAGTAATAGCTCGCCGGAGTGATCACCTCAATCGGCTCATTCTCTTCATTTTCTTCCGGATCTGCAAATGCCATATCATGTAGTCCGGAAATCGTCAATAATACATCCTGTGTCATACACGTCATCCAATCTGTCTGTTATTAGATGGCAAGCTGTTTTGCGATATCGTACTGGTACTCCGGAATTCCTTTCTGCATTGCCAGTGCTTCGTTGATATCAAAGTCAATATACTCGCCATGTTTGTATCCTACTACACGGTTTGTCTTTCCTTCAAGAAGAAGATCTACAGCAAGAGATCCCATGATAGATGCATAAACTCTGTCTTTTGCTGTCGGGCTTCCTCCACGCTGCATATGACCAAGAATAGTAGCACGTGTCTCCATACCCGTCTCTTTTTCGATTCTCTTTGCCATATTCATAGAATCACCGATACCTTCGGCATTGATGATAATGTAATGCTTTTTACCGCGTTTTCTGCTTTCTTTGATGTCTGCAATGATCTTTGCTTCATCGTAGTCATGTTCCTCAGGAAGAAGAATCTTCTCTGCTCCATTGGCAATACCGCACCACAGTGCAAGGTATCCCGCATCACGTCCCATAACTTCGATAACACTACATCTTTCATGTGATGTAGATGTATCACGTACTTTGTCAATTGCTTCCATCGCTGTATTAACCGCTGTATCGAATCCGATTGTGTATTCTGTACATGCGATATCAAGATCGATCGTTCCCGGAAGTCCGATTGTATTTACTCCAAAATCAGATAATTTCTGTGCTCCCTTGAAGGAACCGTCTCCTCCGATAACTACCAGACCGTCAATTCCATATTTCTTACAGATTGCTGCTGCTTTCTGCTGTCCTTCTGGTGTACGCATTTCCTCGCAACGGGCTGTCAGAAGAATCGTTCCACCTCTCTGGATCGTGTCTGATACATCTCTGGCACTTAAATCAATAATTTCCTCGTTAAGAAGTCCTGAATAACCTCTTCTGATTCCTCTTACCTTCAGTCCTTTTCCCAATGCGGTTCTTACAACTGCACGGATTGCAGCGTTCATTCCCGGTGCGTCTCCACCACTGGTCAATACGCCGATAGTTCTGATTACTTTTTCTGCCATGATATGTCTCCTCCGTCTCTTCTACTTTGTAACTTTACTATCCTTTTGCTTAATTTATCTCAATCCACACGTTATTGTATAATATTCACCCCTTCATTTCAATGGGTTTTTCTATTACTTTTACACAATCTTCTCCAAAATAATTCGTCAATCTGCTCAAAATTCCAGGTTCTACCTGGATATTTGCGTTTTTAGGAAGTCTTTTTACCGCTCTCTCCGCTTTGCAGAAGATTACAACCTGGTCCTCACCCTCACTTTCCGCGAGCATCCGGAACAGATTCTGCTCATCTTGAAGGTAACTCTGTTTGTCGGTATACTGGATCCACAGTTCTTTTTTCATCATCTCAAACGGAATCACCTCTTCACAGATCAGCTTACTTGCATTATCATCTTCTTCCGATACACGTCCCCGCACAAATACTTTGCTGTCCTCCTGCAGATACTGCTGGCTTTTCTCATAGCTCTGCGGGAAAATGACAACCTCTACCGTTCCAAGAAGATCCTCTACGGTAATAAATGCCATCGTTTGATTCTTCTTTGTATATTTGATCGTCTTCGATGTGATCATACCACCGATGATCTCCCTTGACCCGTCACGCACTTTTGTCCGTCCGGTCTCTTCATCAAGCTGAAAATCCAATGTCGTTGCGGAAATACTCTTGCGCCATTTCTCTTCATATTCTTCCAATGGATGTCCGCTGATATACACGCCGAGTACTTCTTTTTCAAATGCAAGCATCGTTTCCTTCTGGTATTCTCCCACATCCGGAAGCGTGACCTCAAATTCTTTTTTCTGTTCGTCATCTACAATATCAAAGAGCGACATCTGTCCGGCAAGCGAATTTTTCTTGTTCTGTGCTACCTGATCCATGATCTGTACATAAATGATCATAAACTGCTTTCTGGTCCCTTTCAGACTGTCAAATGCGCCGGATTTGATAAAGTTTTCTACCGCACGTTTATTGACTTCCTTACCGGAAAGCCGTTCCAGAAAATCCTTCAGATCACGAAACGTGCCATGCTCTTCTCTGTCCCGGATGATCTGCTCGATCACCGGTCTTCCAACCCCCTTGATCGCCGCAAGTCCGTAACGGATATTACCGTTATCTACAGAAAAATCACCAACCCCACGATTGATATCCGGCGGCAGGATAGAAATTCCCATCTGTCGGCAAGTGTAAATGTATTCGGCAACCTTTCCCGGATTGTCGATGACAGAAGTCATAAGCGCTGCCATATATTCTACCGGATAATAATATTTCAGATACGCTGTCTGGTATGAGACAACCGCATACGCTGCCGCATGTGATTTGTTGAACGCATACTTTGCAAAATCGATCATTTCATCATAGATCTTATTCGCAACCTTTTCATCGATTCCATTTTTGACACAGCCCGGAATGCCTTCTTCTTCATTACCATATACAAAATTCTGACGCTCTCTCTGCATCACGTCGCCCTTTTTCTTACTCATGGCACGGCGTACAAGGTCGCTTCGCCCAAGTGAATATCCGGCAAGGTCACGCACGATCTGCATAACCTGTTCCTGGTATACAATGCAGCCATAGGTCGGTGCCAGGATCGGCTTTAACTGCGGGCATTCGTAAGTAATCAGCTCCGGATGGTTCTTTCCTTTGATATACTGTGGAATGAAATCCATCGGACCTGGCCGGTAAAGAGAAATTCCGGCGATAATATCTTCCAGACTCTGTGGACGAAGTTCCTTCATGAAGCTCTTCATCCCTGCACTTTCTATCTGGAAAATACCGTCCGTCTTTCCGGTTCCGATATAGTCAAGCACTGCTTTATCATTATAATTTAATTTTTCTGTTACCAGCTTCACACCGGTACTTTTTTCAACCAGTCTGATCGCATCCTGAATGACGGTCAGGGTACGAAGCCCAAGGAAATCCATTTTCAGAAGTCCCAGTTCTTCCAGCGTGGTCATGGTAAACTGTGTGACTACATTGTTGTCCGCTCCAAGTGCCAGCGGAACATATTCATCCACATCCTTCTGGCTGATCACGACTCCCGCGGCATGCATAGATGTATGCCGTGGCAGACCTTCCAGTCTCTTTGACATATCGATCAGCTCTTTTACCTGTGGGTCTTCATCATAGAGCTTCTTCAGCTCATGGTTCATCTTCAGGGATTTATCCAGTGTAATATTCAGTTCTTTCGGAATCATCTTTGCAATTGAATCCACAAAAGCATACGGAAGATCCATAACTCTTCCCACATCCCGCAGCACCCCGCGCGCCTGCAGTGTACCAAAGGTTACGATCTGCACTACCCGGTCTTTGCCGTATTTACGCACAACATAATCAATGACTTCCTGCCTTCTTTCAAAGCAGAAGTCCACGTCGATATCGGGCATGGACACACGTTCCGGATTCAGAAAACGCTCGAACAGCAGCTGATACCGGATCGGATCGATATTGGTGATCGCAAGTGTGTACGCCACAATGCTTCCCGCCGCAGATCCACGCCCAGGTCCAACCATGATTCCATTGCTTTTTGCAAAATGAATGAAATCCCATACAATAAGGAAGTAATCCACGTAACCCATGCTTTTGATAACGCCCAATTCATAATTCAGGCGCTCCACAAGGGCTGGATCCGGGTCTTCTCCATATCGTCTTTTCAGTCCGTCAAAACAGAGCTTATTCAAATATTCCCATGAGGTAAATCCTTCCGGCACATCGAATTTCGGAAGCTTTGTCACACCAAATTCAATCTCTACATGGCATCTGTCTGCAATCTTCTGTGTATTTTCCAGCGCCTCCGGTGCATATGGGAAAAGTGCTGCCATCTCTTCTTTGGACTTCACGTAGTACTGTCCGCCTTCATAGCGCATCCGATCCTCGTCTGCGAGCTTTTTCCCTGTCTGAAGGCAAAGCAGGATATCATGTGGCTTTTCATCTTCTGCATAAGTATAATGCACGTCATTTGTCGCCACAAGGTCGATTCCGATCTCCTGCGACAGACGCATCAACTGCTGGTTAACGGTGCGCTGTTCCGGGATCCCATGATCCTGCAGTTCCAGGAAAAAGTTGCCTTTCCCAAAAATCTGTTCATAATGAAGCGCAGCTTTTTTTCCTTCTTCATACATCCCTCTCGCCAGGTTTCTCTGTACCTCTCCGGCAAGACATGCACTGAGGGCAATGATTCCTTCGTGATAGGTCTCCAGAAGCTCATAATCTACTCTTGGCTTATAATAGTAACCTTCCGTAAATGCACGTGACACGATCTTCATCAGATTGGCGTAGCCTGTATTATTCTCGGCAAGAAGTACCAGGTGATAATATCGATCCTCATCGCGTCCTACGGCTGTTTTATCGAATCTGGATCCCGGTGCCACATAGACTTCACA
>ULUM01006518.1_pt1 | contig 11691 bp, 8 predicted proteins | sample 1958501 | NCBI WGS metagenome assembly ULUM01 (sample SAMEA4835760, study PRJEB28245) | human gut metagenome | biome: gut microbiome; material: fecal sample | place: Denmark | collected 2008
TCAAAAAAGTTGGGGCCTTTGAATGTGCCGTCCGGGTTATACATAATTGAAACAGCGGTTGTAGCCGCACAGTTTGATGCAATCGTCGGGAACGTATAAACATCCTTATTAATTTCGTTTGCAAGTGCCTTGCATGTATCAAGTGCTTTTCCGCCACCGACCGCAAAAATCATATCAGCATTGACAACCGATGGATTTGCCTTAAGCATTTCGACATTTTCAAACGAACATTCGCCGCCGTACCAGACAAAATCAACGATACTTATGCTTGAATTTGCAAGCGTCGAAATCAAATCGTCTTTAATTTTTGAAACAGCGGTTTTTCCGCCGACAACAACAGCCTTACTTCCGGAGGCTGAACAAATCTTTTCAACAAGTGACAAGCAATTGTCGCCGATTGAATAGCTCGGAAGTACAACCGAATAATTATTCACAATATTCACCTTAATTCGTAATTTTATGAATTATACCATATTTTCAAATAAATTTCAACCGAGTAAAGCGTTAAATCAGTTTTATTATGCATTATTTGGTAAATCTGACAACATTCCAAGATAAAGGTTTAACTTCAATTTCGGCAACGGAGCCGTCAATGCTCGGCAACTCGTTTTTATGCGGTGTGACATTTTCGCCGTCAAAACCGTTGACTGCGTTTTTTTCGCAGCCGTCCATTGATATAAACTCGATAGGCTTATAACCGTCAAAATCGAGTAAATTCAAATTAATTACTGCACTTTCATCAAGTGATTTATTAACGCAGAACAAAACAAGTTGTTCATTTTCCTCATCAAATGTTGCAATTGATTCAAGGTAAGGCACATCGGTGAATTCCTTTGAATCGTATTTTGGACAGTCGATAATCGGATTAAGAGCAACACCTCTGCCGAAATTCGACAAATGAGCAAACGGATAAAATATTGTCTGCTTAAAAGCACCGCCGCCTGTTTTGGTGAAAATAGGCGCAATTACATTGACAAGTTGTGCAAGGCAGGCAATTTTTATTCTATCGCAATGACGAAGGAGTGTGATAAGCATTGAGCCTACAAGAAGTGCATCTTCGAAATTATAAATATCCTCAAGACGCGGCGGAGCATAACTCCAACGCTCATACGGAGCATTGTTGCTGTGATACCAAACATTCCATTCGTCAAATGAAAGATTGATTGTTTTCTTTGAACGCTTTTTTGCCTTGACATAATCGCATGTGCAGATTACTGAATAAATAAACTCCTCAAGTTCAAGCGTTTTTGCAAGAAAGGACGGAGTATCGTCAGCCTGATTGCCATAGTATTGATGGAGCGAAACATAATCAACGCTGTCATACGCAATATCAAGAGCCGTTGCCTCCCAGTCACCGAAAGTCGGCGAATTTCTGCTTGACGAGCCGCAAAGAACTGTTTCAATGGAATTATCTGTCCATTTCATCATTTTTGAGGCCTCGTTGGCAATTTTTCCGTAATCGGCAGCGGTTTTTGCTCCCATTTGCCATCTACCGTCCATCTCGTTGCCGAGGCACCAAAGCTTAACGCCCCATGGTTCCTTGTAACCGTGCTTAATTCTCAAATCAGCCCAAGCTGAATTTGACGGATGATTCATATATTCAACAAGATTGCGTGCCTCTTCAGGTCCGCGTGTGCCGAGGTTGACAGCCATCATACACTCTGCGCCGGCTTTTGAGCACCATTTCATAAACTCGTTTGTGCCGAAACTATTAGGCTCGGTAGTTCCCCACGCCAAATCAAGGCGATTGGGTCTGTTCTCAACAGGTCCGACACCGTCCTCCCAATTATAGCCGGATACAAAGTTTCCGCCGGGATAGCGGACTATAGGCACATTGAGCTCATTTACAAGTTTGATGACATCCGTTCTGAATCCGTTTTCATCCGAAAGAGGGTTACCCGGGTCATAAATTCCGCCATAAACAGCTCTGCCGAGATGTTCGATAAACGAGCCGTAAATTCTTTTGTCGATTTCGCTGACTTTGAATTCCCTTGCAAGAGTGATTTTTGCTTTCATACATTTTCCTTTCAATTATTTACATGTTTGAAAACGGCATAATCGGTACCGTCCGAAATTTTTTCATAATCGCTGTCATGGTTGACAGAAATATACAGCGGCACCTCAACGCCTTTTTCTATAATCAAATATGTAAATTTATATTTATTTAAAAAGTCTTTGTAATATGACTTGCCGCGCAATATATTATAATACTCCGTCATATAATCAAAGTCATGATTTGCTTCAACAACAAACGAATCGGCTCTTGCGTCGATATATGTTTTGTAGCCCTTAAATTCAAGATAGCCGCCTGAATTAAAGCCGTTGAACAAAACTATATCTGTGCCGGATTTTTTTGAGTCATTTTCTATGGCCTCAACGGCAGTGTCAAGCTCCTCGGTTTCTTCATTTGCACCGTTTGTCTGAACATAATCGACAAATTTAGCGGTATTGTCGACAATGGCATAACCGTAAATTGCAATTAAAAGGCCTACCAACACGCACAAAAAGATTTTGCTTGATTTTTTCGATTCGGACTTCTCATTCTTTTTCGACAAAGTAAGCTTTTTAAAATCGGCATTATCCAAATAATAAAGCATTGTCGGATAAGCGGCGATAATAAAATACGGAATAAGTTTCATATACATCATTGCCATTGCGCCTGTTCCGAGTGTTAGGAGTACAAAGCGCAAATTCGTCTTGCCCTTTTTATGGAAAACATACACAGCGGCAACGGCAAGTACAATGCAAAATGTGCCGAAACCGTTAAATGACATAGAAAGTTTAAGCGGCTGAAGCTCAATAATAAAATCGTTTACCTTGTTTCCGACCGAAGCAGTGAAAATAAAGGTCAAACCCTTATAGCCGTACGGAGTAATCAAACCGCAAACACCCATAGCAACAGCAGTTATTATGAGCGGCAAAATTTTTGCGCACGAAATGCTTTTGCCTTTAATTTTAATCGGCAGTGCATTTGCAAAATAAGGAAGCATCATTATAAACAGCATTGTCCACATTGACGCATGAAGATTAACCGTCAGCACCGACAAAAACGGCAACACAATCAAATATTTGAAATTGCCCGAACGGACATAGCTTTCAAGCATAATGAGTTCAATAAGGATTATGCAATAAGTGAAAATCTGCGGTCTCGGCACCATGCAAAGCGCAATCATATATGCATTTGCAATGAGTGTGACAAGTGTGGTAACGAGCCTGCGATTTGTCATCATTGTGCAGAATTTATATAACAGGAGCGAAAACGCAATATACATCACAATGACTATAAGTGACAATCCGATAACGCCGAGCGCCGAATACAACTTATAAAAAATTATATCCGACAGCCATTGCTGAACAACAAGGTCCATGTTTGAATGCATTGTTAAGAAATCCTTTGTCGGGATTCCGTTATTGCAAATATATTCGCCGGTTTTAATTATCCAATATGTATCGGAATCGACGCTGAAATTAACAAAAAGCAGCGGCACAATAATCGGCATTAAAAAGTAGAGTGTGTTCCTGATTTTTTTTGATTTTATTTTATCCATGGTTTCTCCGTTACTTTCCAAAATGATTTACAAGCCTGCTGTATTCCTCATCGCTTATTTGAAGAACTGACGCATGGCGCGGTGTAAATGCAAGTGAATAATCCTTTTCATTAATCGGCAGATATGTTTTGAAATCCTCGGTCTGCTGCATAAAGTATTGATTGTCACAATACATATCCATAACCATAACGAAGGCATCCGTTCCGTTGATGCGATACATACAATTACCCTCGACATGATGATCGGTGCATGCAACCGTGTTATTCTCACATTCGCGATACGGGCCGGTCAGTTTGTCGGCAACAACCTGACAAATTGTTTTTTCACATTCGTCCTTATAGCACATATAATATTTGCCGTTAAACTCCACAATGTCGGCATCTATGGCATCCTTGCCGCTTTTCGGAGCAAAAAGCTCCGCAGGCTCGGTAAATGATTTAAAATCATCAGTATATGAATACCAAATTGAAAGTGCCTTGTCGCTGCCGTTATTATGCACCGAATAATAGACAAAATATTTACCCTCTTCTTTATCGTAAATAGCCTCGGGTGCCCAAATTTTGTCGGAATTTTTTGTTGAGTCAAAGATATGAAAATCAACCGCCGTTTCATCGTACCAATTGATTAAATCATCAGACCTCCAAGTTACGACGCCATGGTTGGAATCCCATCCGAGAGAAGATTTCATATCGGTTGCTATAATATAATATCCGCCGTTTTCGTTGCGAAGAATGAACGGATCGCGCATACATTTTGTGCCTTTTTTCTGAATAATAACGGGATTGCCACCGTTAATCGGCGTAAAATTATATCCGTCGTCGGAAAGAGCAAAGCAAATGCGCTCTCTTTCAGGCTCGTTACCTGTAAAATAGCAAAAAAGGTATTTGCCGAATTTCGATTTTTTGGGTTTTGCGTAATTTTGCATTGTATTCTCCATAGATTTTCAAATTAACGCGCAGAGCAAAAAGCACCGCTCTAAATTAATTTTACCATTAAAAATAATTAATTACAACATAATTAGGAAATTAATTACAAAAAATCCGCAGACGATACAAAATATCAACTGCGGATTGAATTTAACAATAACCAAGCATTCAAGCATATAAACAGTTTATTCGACCGTTACAACCTTTGCAAGATTGCGCGGCTTATCAACATCAAGCCCTTTGTCGGACGAAACATAATAAGCCAAAAGCTGTAACGCAACAACCGACGGAACAGGCATAAAATCGTCGTCCAAATCGGGCAGTTTGAACGAACAACCTGTATCCTTTGTTTTTAAGGACGAACGGACAAAAGATATTACCTTTGCGCCGCGGCTTTGAACCTCTTTGATATTAGAAGCCTGCTTTGACATAAGATTTTCCTGCGTGAGCAGAGATATAACGGGCGTTTTGTCGGTTATAAGCGCAATAGTTCCGTGCTTAAGCTCACCCGATGCAAACGCCTCGGAATGGATATAGGAAATCTCTTTCAGCTTAAGTGACGCCTCAAGCAGAGAAATATAATCAACTCCCCTGCCTATCATAAATGTATGCTCTGCCTCAATAAGAGCAGAGGCAATTTTATGAATTTTTGCCTTATTTGAAATTACATTTTCTACGGCATCGGGGATTTTTTCAAGTTCTGCCAAAAACTTTGACTCACCCTCACTGTTTAAACTCTCACGCAACACTGCTATTTTAGCGGTAATGAGATAAAGCACGGTGACCTGTGCGGTATATGCCTTTGTAGAGGCAACAGCAATCTCGGGTCCTGCGTTTGTATAAATCACATTATCGCTTTCGCGTGCAATCGACGACTCTCTGACATTGACTATTGAAAGCGACATTGCGCCCCTTCGCCTTGCAAATTTAAGCGCCTCGAGCGTGTCAATAGTTTCACCGCTTTGCGAAACGCAAATTACAAGCGTTTTATCTCCGATAATCGGGTCGCTATACATAAATTCGCTTGCCATGCAAACAGTAACGGGTATGCCGCAAGTTTTTTCAATCAAATATTTGCCGATTAAACCTGCATGCATAGCGGTGCCGCAGGCAATAACGGTTATGCTGTCGCAGTCGGTAAATATTCTTTCATCAATATTGTCAGCGCTGAAATCAACCTCGCCGTTTTGGATATGTGATGAAATGATGTTTTTAATAACAGTGCTTTGCTCGCAAATTTCCTTTTCCATATAAAACGGATAGCCGCATTTACCTCCGTTTTTAATATTCCAATCAAGTTTTGACATAACAGGCTCAATTGGATTTGAATTAAAATCGGTTATTTCAATGCCGTTTGATGATATTTCGGCAACCGAAAATTCAGGCAAAACAAAATAATCGTCGCTGTATTCGCCGATTGCGATAATATCCGACGCAATATAAGCACCGTTTTTGTTTTGACAGCAAACAATTGGGCTGACATTGCGAACGGCAAAAATTTTGCCCGGTATATCGTCAAACATAACGGCAAGCGCATATGTTCCGCAAAGCTCCTTAACAGCCTTGACAATTGCAGATTTTGCATCATCTGAATAATATTTGTCAATGAGCGCGGCAACAACCTCGGAATCGGTTTGAGATTTCAGTTTTGAATTAATACCGAGCTGATTTGCGATTGCTGTATAATTCTCAATAATGCCGTTGTGCACCAATGTTACCCTGCCGAATTTATGCGGGTGTGAATTTGTATCGCTGACCTCGCCGTGGGTTGCCCATCGCGTATGACCTATACCGCAGTTTCCGACAACGCTGTCACACTTTGATTGCAGATTTTCGACTCTGCCCTTTGTCTTTGTGACGGTGACCGAGTTGTTCTTATCATTAAAAACGGCAATGCCTGCACTGTCATATCCTCTGTATTCAAGCGATTTCAAGCCTTTTAAAAGCACATCTCTTGCCTGAGAGTATCCTGTATATCCGATAATTCCACACATAGTTTTTTCCTCACTTTATATAGACTGCCATATTATTTATTATGGCGATAATTTTAAAAAAATACCTTTGTGAAAAAGAATTTGTACCGTAAGTTACCCTACGGTTTTGCCTTTTTCGGCGCATCAAAGGCAATACGACGAAGCATCCGCCGAAATTTCGATAGCCTCGCTCCTCGTCAACCCGACAACCGGGTCCGGGCGCTAACCGATTTGAAAGAACAAATCGGCTTTATTAAAAACAAAAAACTATGCTTGGTTATATGTTAAATTTTCAAGGTACAATGAGCCATAGCTCATGCCATAATTAATATCACAATTGAATTAATTTGTCAACAAAAAAATATTAACATTTAAAATATTGTAATGAATTTTAAAATCTGTTAAAATTAAAACACTAACTCAAAAAGGAATCTGAATATGGATATTGCAAGACAAATTGAAAACGAATTTTCGCTCAAGCCGTGGCAGGTAAAAAACACGCTTGAGCTTATAGACGCAGGAAATACAATTCCCTTTATTGCGCGATACAGAAAAGAAGCGACAGGCTCACTTGACGATCAGCTTTTGCGTGAGCTTAGCGACAGATTGACATATCTGCGCAATTTGGAGGAACAAAAGGATAAAATAATCAACTCAATAACCGAGCAGGAATTGATGACCGATGAAATACTCAAAGCTATTGACAGCGCATCAACAATGACGGAGCTTGAGGACATTTACCGTCCGTACAGACCGAAAAGGAAAACACGCGCATCTGTCGCAAAAGGGAAAGGACTCGGAGCACTTGCCGAATTTATATACGCACAGGAAAAATCGACCACCGCACCGGAAATTCTCGCAAAGGAATTTTTGAATGAAGAGGTTGAAACCGTTGAGGATGCATTGCAGGGTGCAAGAGATATTATTGCCGAAATGATTTCAGACGATGCAAACGGCAGAAAAATACTGCGCCATTCAATTAAAACAAACGGCTTGATAACAGCAAAGGGCGCAAAAGAAGACCTTGGCGTATATGAAATGTATAAGGAATACAGCGAGCCGATTTCAAAGGTTGCACGCCACAGAGTTCTTGCAATGAACAGAGGCGAAAAAGAGGGATATTTGAAGGTAGCCGTTGACTATGACAAAATAACCGGTCTCGGTATTCTTTACGATTTGCACTGCAAGAGCAATACAGCAGCGACAGACGAGGTAAGAGCCGCTGCAGAAGATTCATACACAAGGCTGATTTTCCCATCGCTTGAAAGAGAAATCAGAAATGAGCTGACCGAAAACGCTTGTGACGATTCAATCAAGGTTTTCAGCGAAAACACAAGACAGCTCTTAATGCAACCGCCTGTTAAAAACAGAACAACAATCGGGCTCGACCCCGGATACAGAACAGGATGCAAAGTTGCCGTTGTTGACGGCACCGGCAAGGTGCTTGACACCGGCGTCATCTACCCTGCTCCGCCGCACAAAAAGATTGACGAGGCTAAAAAAATCATTAAGGGCTTTGTTAAGAAATATGATGTAAAAATGTTTGCCATCGGAAACGGCACGGCATCGCACGAAACGGAAGTTTTTGCCGCCGAAGTCATCAAGGAACTTAATTGCGGCATAACGTATATGGTTGTAAGCGAGGCAGGTGCGTCGGTTTACAGCGCGTCAAAGCTTGCGGCAGAGGAATTTCCGCAATTTGATGTAAGTCTAAGGAGCGCTGTTTCAATTGCGCGCAGACTTCAAGATCCGCTTGCTGAGCTTGTAAAAATCGACCCAAAGGCAATCGGCGTAGGTCAATACCAGCACGATATGCCACAAAAGGAGCTTAACGCCGCACTTGACGGCGTTGTTGAAGACTGTGTTAACTCCGTAGGCGTAGATTTGAACACTGCGTCGCCGTCGCTGTTGAACAGAGTTGCCGGAATATCGAGCACTCTTGCGAAAAATATCGTTGCATATCGTGAAGAGAACGGAATGTTTAAATCACGAAATGAGCTTAAAAAAGTTTCAAAATTAGGGCCAAAGGCATTTGAGCAATGCGCTGGTTTTTTGAGAGTGAGCGAAAGCAAAAATGTACTTGACAATACTGCTGTTCACCCCGAAAGCTACGAGGCAACACAAAAGCTGTTAAAGGTCTGCTCCGTCAGCGACAATGATATAAGGAACGGCAACATTGTTTCTCTGAAGCACGAGGTTGAAACAGTCGGCACATCTGCAATTGCAAGACAGCTTTACATAGGCGAGCCGACGCTCATTGACATTATCAACGAGCTTTCAAAACCTGGCAGAGACCCGAGAGATGAACTCCCACAGCCGCTTTTACGCGAGGATGTCATGAGCATTGATGATTTAAAAACCGGAATGGAGCTTAAAGGCACTGTGCGCAATGTAATAGATTTCGGCGCATTTGTTGACATCGGCGTTCATCAAGACGGACTTGTCCACATAAGCCAAATAACAAACAAATATATCAAACATCCGTCCGATGTATTAAAGGTCGGCGACACCGTAACCGTTTGGGTAATTTCTGTCGACACAGCGAAAAACAGAATTTCGCTGACGATGAAAAAGCCAAATGAGCAAAAATAATAACAATGACAAAACCGTTTTCACATTCACTGAAAACGGTTTTTGTTTATTAGTCGTCAAATGCAGGATTTGTCATATAATAATTTTTGCTGTTCAGTTTGTCGGTAATAATTCTCAATCCCTCGCCGAATCGCTGATAATGCACAATTTCGCGCTCACGCAGGAATTTAATCGGCTCGATGACATCGGGATCGTCGACAAGGCGAAGAATATTATCGTATGTTACACGTGCCTTTTGCTCGGCTGCCAAATTTTCGTTTATATCGGTAATCGGGTCACCCGTCACCTCAATACTTGCAGCACTCCATGGCGAGCCGCTTGCGGCTGTCGGGTAGACACCTGTGGTATGGTCAACAAAATACGGAGCAAAGCCGGAATTCTCGATTTGACTTTCAGTTAAATTTTTAGTGAGTTGATGAACAATAGTGCCTATCATTTCGAGATGTCCAAGCTCTTCAACTCCGATGTCTGTCAACAAACCTTTAAGTTCGGCATAAGGCATTGAGTAGCGCTGTGACAAATAGCGCAAACTTGCTCCCAGTTCGCCGTTGGGACCACCGTATTGGCTGATTATAATAGCGGCGGCTTTGGGGTCGGGATGCTTAATATTAATAGGATATTGCAGTCTTTTTACATAGTTAAACAAAAAAATCACTCCTTAATTTTTCTTGTTTATACTATGCAATATCTTCTGTAATGACACAATGTCACACTGTTATAGACTGACGATATAAAGACTAAAACGTAGGAATTTATTTAAATTTTGATTTTGCTGTTAAGATACAAAATACAATTGCAAATAATATGTTATCGATAATCAGCCGATTTCTATTTTAAAACAAATCGGCAACGAAGGGAGAGGCTAAAAATACAGTATCGTATTTGCTCAGATCAATATTCAGCTTTTTGATTTCGGGACAAAATCCTTGGCTTTAGGTAAATGCTAAATTTCAAATAATTTAAGCCGTAATTTGTTGACAGCATAATTAATATATGTTACCATAAATATTTAGAACAATATATAATTTAGGATAGGTAAAAATATGAAAAAAGTTATATTAACCGGCGACAGACCGACCGGCAGATTGCATGTAGGTCACTATGTAGGCTCGCTCAAGGAGCGTGTAGCATTGCAAAACTCCGGCAAATTTGATGAAATTTACATTATGATTGCAGATGCACAGGCTTTGACAGACAATGCAGAGCATCCCGAAAAGGTGCGCCAAAATATTGTTCAGGTTGCGCTCGATTATCTCGCATGCGGACTTGACCCTGAAAAATCGACAATATTTATCCAATCAATGGTGCCGGAACTTACAGAGCTGACATTCTATTATATGAATCTTGTCACTGTTTCACGCGTTCAGAGAAACCCCACTGTTAAGGCTGAAATTCAAATGAGAAATTTTGAAGCAAGCATTCCTGTCGGATTTTTCTGCTACCCGATCAGTCAGGCTGCCGATATTACGGCATTCCACGCAACTGCAGTGCCTGTCGGCGAGGATCAGCTCCCGATGCTTGAGCAGTGCAAGGAAATTGTGCACAAATTCAATTCAGTTTACGGCGAAACACTCACTGAGCCGGAAATCATACTCCCCAGCAACAAGGCTTGCTTGAGGCTCCCGGGTATTGACGGCAAGGCAAAGATGAGCAAATCGCTCGGCAACTGCATTTATCTTTCTGACGAGTCGGATGAAATCAGGACAAAGGTTATGTCAATGTTCACCGACCCGAATCATTTGAGAATCGAAGACCCGGGTGAGGTTGAAAACAATCCTGTATTCATTTATCTTGACGCATTTTGCAAGGATGAGTATTTCGCAGAGTTTTTGCCGGATTACGCAAATCTTGAAGAGCTTAAAGCTCATTATCAAAGAGGCGGTCTTGGCGATGTTAAGGTTAAGAAATTTCTCAACAATGTTATCCAAGAAGAATTAAGACCGATTAGAGAAAGAAGAAAAGAATGGGAAAAGCGTCTTCCCGATGTTTACGATATTCTTAAGACAGGCAGTGAAGTTGCAGAGAAAAAAGCAGCGCAAACTTTAAGCGAAGTTAAGCACTCAATGCAAATTGATTATTTTGACAACGGAATACTTCAGGCATAACAATCCCCCCTCGTATTTGAACAATTCCATAAAAAATGGACAATAGAAAAATAGCCCTCTTGATGCAGAATATACATCAGGAGGGAATTTTTATGCCAAAAAGTTATCGACACATAAGCAATTACGGAAAAAATATTAGAAATGAAAGCACAAGGATTGACCCGGAAATAAAAAACGAGTTAATGCGGAATTTTCTCACACACACCGAAAAGAAGTAAAACCCTCGGTTAAATATCAAGTAATTTATAAGCATAAGGACAAAGTAAAGCATTATCAACAAAAAATTAAAGGCGCTAAAATGTTCCCCAATCGCATCCCCAAAATGCAACATAAAAGCGCCTTTATTTAATAAATGTTAACTTTAATATAAATATAGCACCCATTTTATAAAAAATCTGTCGAACAGTGTCGATAGAATAAAAAAATTTAAAACATTTAAATTATATAATAAAATTAACAGAAAAAGCATTAATGAATATCGAATCAACGCACAAAGAAGTGAAAAAGAAAAAACGCATCAAAAGAGATGCGTTTTTCATTGATGTCG
>ULUM01022097.1_pt1 | contig 11602 bp, 10 predicted proteins | sample 1958501 | NCBI WGS metagenome assembly ULUM01 (sample SAMEA4835760, study PRJEB28245) | human gut metagenome | biome: gut microbiome; material: fecal sample | place: Denmark | collected 2008
CAGTCCACTACCTCGTCTAAGGAGCGCTGGTCGGATACATCGAACTGCTCGGAGTCATGGGGGCGTTCTTCCTCGCAGTAACCGCCCACAGAGGTTCTGGAAGCGCCGCTGATCTGGGAGACACCTAGCTGCAGCATTTTTTCGCGGACCTCCTGGCTCTCCCGGGTGGAGATGATCATGCCGGTATACGGAACGGCAATGCGGATGCAGGCCGCGATTTTCTCAAAAATATCGTCAGCCAGGCTATTGTCAAAAGCATCCGGGTCAATATCGTCGGCATGCTTTACGCGGGGAACACTGATGGTGTGGGGACCGACGCCGTGAACCGCTTCCAGATGCTCGGCATGCATCATCAGTCCGGCAAACTCATACTGGTAACCCTCCAGACCGAATAAAACGCCCAGACCCACATCATCGATGCCGCCCTCCATAGCGCGGTCCATGGCTTCGGTGTGGTAGTCGTAGTCATGCTTCGGGCCGGTGGGATGCAGTTCCAGATAGCTCTTTTTATTGTAGGTCTCCTGGAACAGGATGTAGGTGCCGATGCCGGCTTCCTTTAATTTGCGGTAGTTTTCCACGGTGGTCGCGGCAATGTTGACATTCACGCGGCGGATGTCACCGTTTTTATGATGAATGGAATAGATTGTTTTGATGGATTCCAGAATGTACTCGATCGGATTGTTGACCGGGTCCTCCCCGGCTTCAATGGCCAGCCGCTTGTGTCCCATATCCTGCAGGGCAATCACCTCGCGTTTGATTTCTTCCTGAGTCAGCTTGATGCGGGCAATGTGTTTGTTCTTCATATGATACGGACAGTACACGCAGCCATTGACACAGTAATTGGAGAGGTAGAGCGGGGCAAACATGACGATGCGGTTGCCATAGAAGGCCTGTTTGATCTCCTCGGCCAGCTCGTACATTTCCGCAACCTTTTCCGGAATGTCGCAGGCCAGAAGAACTGATGCCTCCCGGTGAGAGAGTCCGGCACAGTGGGTCTGGGTGCCGTCGGCGCTTTTGACAGGTCTTGCCTTTGCAAGAATTTCATCGATCAGTGCCAGGTTGTGTTTGTTTTCCTCCGCGTAGCGGATGGTGTCGAGAATTTCTTCGTGGTTGATAAATTCCTCTGCCTTTAAGGATTTTGGATTGTAGATAGCCATAGTATTGTTTTCCTTTCTTTGCGGTCGGAAGCAGACTTTGCAACCTTCCGTCAGATTGTAAATATTCTTATTTTATGATATCTCCCCGTGCGGTGACGATGGAGTAGCCGATGGATTCCATGCGGCGGTTTAAGCAGGAGCGGCACTGGGCCGATTCATCTCCAGTACAGATCTTGTTGTCGTAGAGCGCGTATTTCCTGCGTTCCGATACTGGGGAGAGGTTCGGCATGACGACATTTGCGCCTGCCTGGATGCCCTTTTCCCGGCCGAGCGGATCAATGGTGCCAAGAGCCGTGGTGGCAGGAAGCAGGACATTGGGTTTGATGAGCCGGATGAGGGAGAGCAGATAGATGGTCTGGTCCGCGGTCCCCGCCGGCTGGTCTCCAAAGGGAGTGTCCTTCTGCGGGATGAAGGGGCCAATGCCGCACATCTCCGGCTGGAAGGTCTCAATGAATTTTAGATCCGTGGCCAGGCAGTCCGGTGTCTGGTAAGGGGATCCCACCATAAAACCGCAGCCCACCTGATAGCCGATTTCTTTTAAGTCCCGCAGACAGCGCATCCGGTTGTCAAAGGACATGGAAGCGGGATGCAGCTTCTCGTAATGGGCTTTGTCGGCGGTCTCGTGGCGGAGCAGGTAGCGGTCAGCCCCGGCATCAAACATAGCCTGGTAATCTGCCCGGGAGTACTCTCCTAAGGATAAGGTAACGGCACAGTCCGGGTAACGGGACTTGATCCCGCGAACCAGCTCACAGACCTGAACAATCGGAACAATGCCTTCTCCGCCCTGCAGTACAAAGGTACGAAATCCAAGATTCCATCCCTCTTCACAGCACTCCAGAATCTGTTTTCTGGTAAGCTGGTAGCGGTCGCAGTTTTTGTTGGATTTTCGGATGCCGCAGTAGATGCAGTCATTGCGGCAGTAGTTTCCAATTTCAATGAGACCGCGGACATAGACATCGGTGCCGTAGATTTCCCGGCGCATCGCATCGGCCTTTTTGGCGGCATAGGCCGCCAGCTCCGGTGACTGACCTTCCACCAGCGCACGGTATGCTTCGTGCGATAGGGCGTGACGCTCCGCCAGAAGGTCAACGAGGGAAAATAAGTCCGTCATCCGATCACATTGGAGTAGGCGGTCTTGACGCTGACTCCGTCCAGATTTCCAAGCTTTCCGGCCAGAGCGGAGATCGTATCCTGCGGTGCGTCCATGGCGATGGATACGATGCTGATGTGCTTTGGGCGGTACGGAATTCCCATTCGTCCGATGATATAGGGGCCATATTCATGCAGCATGGCGTTTAACTTTTCAACGGAATCCGGGTTTTCCACGATGATACTCATAACAGCAACGCGTGTTTCCATAAATCCTCCTGTATTATGTAGTGAGAGAAAAAAAGCCGTACCCAAAAAGGTACGGCTGAACAGACTGCGGCTATAAAATGGCAGTGAACCAGACGAACCTTTCACGCAGGAGATACCTCCCCTTAATGTCGGGATGCTAAATGATTCTCATTAAAAACAGGATACCATAGAACGCATCAGATTTCCACTAAAACAGGAAAGGATATTTTTTGACAAATGTTACAAAATGATTTGTCGGAATGCTTGCATTTTTCGAAAAAGTTAAGTATAATGAAATAATGTTTTACAGTTTAACGCGTTAAACCGATGAAAAGAAATGGCAAACAGGAAAAAACGCCGAAAGGAACAGCCTGTGGGCCATGAGAGAGGGGATTATACTACTATGAATGAAGAAAAGAAATTGAATATGCCGCAGTCGCTTTTGCTGCTGCTTCTGATCATTGGATCAGTCGCAGTCTGCATCCGGCTGAAAACAGGAGGCCCGATGATCGGCCTGTTTCTGAGCTGGATCATCATTTATTTATTCTGCAAAGTATTGAAAATCAATTATGATCAGATTGTGGGCGGCGCGTATGATGCCATCCGCGTTGTCGTGCCAACACTTTGCCTGCTGATGTCCATTGGTGTCATGATCGGAACCTGGCTGCAGAGCGGTACCATCGCATCCATCATTGTAGGCGGCTTAAAGATGATCAATCCGACCTGGCTGCTGCCGCTGACTTTGGTCTTCTGTGCTGTTTTAAGCCTGGTGACCGGAACCTCTTACGGTTCTGTGGGAAGTGCCGGTGTGGCCATGATGGCCATCGGCAATGCCATGGGCATTCATCCGGGCATGGTGGCCGGCGCAGTCATCTGCGGTGCCATGTTTGGTGATAAATTAAGCCCCCTTTCTGATACCACCAACCTGGCACCGGCAGTAGCCGGATCAAAATTAAACGATCATGTCCGCTCCATGCTGTGGACTACCCTTCCGACTTTCGCCATCAGCCTGGTGCTGTTTACCATCCTGGGAATCAGCCAGACCTCTGGTGGTTATGAGGAGGGCAACCTGCTGGTCTACATTGACGCGCTTCAGGGTGAGTTTAAGCTGGGATTTGTGACTCTGCTTCCGGCTGTTGTCATCATTGTACTGCTGCTGTGCAAGGTGAATGCCATCGTTTCCCTGGGACTTTCTGCAGTCTGCGCAGGAGCGGTATCTTTCTTCTATCAGGGTGCCACATTGCAGAGCATTATCCGCGTGGCATACAACGGCTACAGCACCCAGATTGAGGAAGCTATTTTAAAGACCATTTTAAACCGCGGCGGCATGAGCAGCATGCTGCAGTATGTAGCCATCATCTGTTTTGCAGTCGGCATGGGCGGCATGCTGGACCGTCTCGGCGTTCTGGGCAATATCTTAAATGCCATTACCGGACGCATCAACAGTGACGGAAGCCTGATTCTGGCAAGCCTTTTAGTTGGCTATGTGACCAGCCTCATCAGCTGTTCCCAGCCAATGTCCCATGTGCTGACCGGAAACATGATGAAGCCGCTGTTCAAGGCAAGAAGGGTTGCTCCGGAGATTTTATCCAGAACGCTGGAGGACGCAGGAACTCTGTCCGGACCGATGATCCCGTGGCACGGCTACTGCGTATACATGGCAGGCACCCTGGGCGCGGCCTGGTCGGTGTTCTTCCCGTATCTGTTCCTGCTGTATCTGACCCCGCTGTTTAGTATCTTCTATGGATTCAGCGGAATTTCCATCAAACATGTGGAGGAAAATTAAAAATATCAGAACTGGAGTTTTTGAATATGGAAACAAAACTTGTACTTCTCGGCACGGGCACCCCGAATGCGTGCCCGAATGCCAGCGGCCCGTCTACCGCTGTGATAGTGGGAGACCGCTCTTACCTTGTGGATTTCGGACCAGGCGTGGTGCGCCAGGCGGCAAAAGCTTATCAGAAAGGCATCGACGCGCTGCGGCCGGACTGCCTGACGGTAGCATTCTGTACTCATCTGCATACCGATCACACTGCAGGCTATTCGGACCTGATTTTTACTCCGTGGGTGCTGGAGCGCAAAGAGCCGCTGAAGGTCTTTGGACCGAAGGGAATCTGCGAGATGACAGATTATATTGAGAAAGCCTACGCGGTGGACATTGATTTCCGCATCAACGGTTTTGAGAAGGCCAATGAAGAAGGCTATAAGGTAGAAGCAAAAGAGATTCAGCCAGGTATCATTTATCAGGATGACCGTGTGACGGTGGAAGCATTTCCGGTCAGTCATGGCACACTGGAAAGCTATGGCTTTAAGTTTACCACGCCGGACAAGGTCATTGTCATCAGCGGAGACACCGCGCCATTGGAAATTGTGGCAGAGAAGGCGAAGGACTGTGATATCCTGCTGCACGAGGTAGAGTATACCGCCGGGCTTTCCGCAAGAGAGCCGAAGTGGCAGAAGTACCATCAGGAGGTTCATACCTTAAGCGTGGATCTGGCGAAGATTGCGCAGAAAGCGCGGCCGAAGCTTCTGGTCACCTACCACCGGATCTATCATATGGAAATTCAGGATAATACTGTGGATGTGGAAGCCGAGATAGCCCGACGCAATGAAGCCATCCTGCAGGAAATCAAGGATGCCGGATATGATGGCGCAGTAGTGAATGGGCTGGATCTGGATATTTTTTAGGTGCTTTGTGTTTGTAAAAGTGGGAGCAGGAAACATGTTAAGAATTGCATTTTGTGATGATGAAACAGAAATTCTGGAAGAACTGGAGTCCTTAACGGAACAGTACTGCGCGGACCGTGGGTGCCGAATGGAATATCAGGCATTTCACAGTCCGCTGGAGCTTCTGGCGGCCATGGAAAAGGGAACATATTTTGACGCGGTCTTTCTGGATGTGCTCATGCCCGGGGAGAACGGAATCAGTACGGCCAGGGAGCTTCGCCAGACAGACCAGAATATTAAGATCGTTTTTTTGACAACGTCTTCGGAGTATGCAGTGGATTCCTACTCGGTCGGTGCATACTTTTACCAGATGAAACCATTGAAGAAGGAGATATATTCCGGTCTGCTGGATTCGCTCCGTGCTGCCTGTGAGAAAGAGCAGAAAAAGAGCCTGGTGGTGCGCACCAGAAACGGGATCACCCAGATCAGTTTTGATGATCTGCAGTATTGCGAAGTGCGCGGCCGCAATCTTTTATATTATCTGGGTAATGGAACGGTGCTGGAGGGGAACGGGCGGATGGAACGGCTGGAAGAACAGCTTGCGGAATATGGAAACTTTATTCGGATTCATCGTTCGTTTCTGGTAAATATGGAATGTATCTGCAACATTTCTTACCGCTCTGTTGTTATGAAAAATGGAACAGAAATACCGGTTCCGCACGGAAAATTTACAGAAATCCGGAACCGGTATCTCGCATACGCATTTGAAAGAAAAAAGGTTATTTTATGATGGAAATCCGGTTTTTCAATATGATCGCGGTGGGAAGCTTTGGCATGATTTTGTCATCGGTTTTTTCCGGGGTTTGCGAAAACGGGCAGAAGCGGAGCCGGATTGTCTGCATGATGGCTCTCATTCTGCTTGGCCAGACCCTGTTTGTTGTGACAGCAGGAAGGCAGTGGCTGATTTATTGTTATCCGTTCATTACACACCTGCCATTTGTGCTGTTCCTGCATCTGTCTGGCGTGAATTCTGTATGGTCGCTGGCTTCCGTCCTGATTGCGTATCTGTGCTGTCAGCTGCGCAGATGGCTGGCGCTGGCGCTTGTTTTTTTGTGCCTTGGCGGGCGGAATGCGGATTATCAGAGGGTGGCAGAAATTGTGGTAACCATTCCGCTCTTGCTTCTCATTCTTCGGCTGGCGGCACCGTCCATCCGCTCTCTTTCTGAGCACACCAGGCTTTCCCAATGCCTGTTTGCCATCATACCCGCAGCTGGCTATGGCTTTGATTATGTGACCAGGATCTATACGGATCTGTTTGCCAGTGGTTCTGCTGTGGCAATGGAATTTATGCCGTTTCTGTGCAGTGTTTTATATCTGGTTTTTGTGCTCCGGGTTTCGGCAGAGGAGCGCAAACGCCTTTGGATGGAGCAGAAGCAGAATATCTTAAGTGTGCAGATGGAGCAGGCCGTGTGTGAGATTGATACAATGCGCAGAGTGGGAGAGACCATGCGGATCTACCGGCATGATATGCGCCATCATTTACAATATCTGCTGTCCTGCATCGAAAACGGAAAGCTTACCCAGGCCGCGGAGCATATCCGCCAGCTTGATGCCGAGTTAGAGACTGGAAAGGTGATGGTTTACTGCAAAAATGAAACGGTGAATCTGATTTTTTCGGCATTCGCGGAGCGGGCGCTTCAGGCGGGAATCACCATGGAGGTTCAGGCAGACATTCCGCAGGCTATCCTACTGTCCGAGAACGATCTCTGTGTTTTGCTCTCTAATGCCCTGGAAAATGCCCTGCAGTCATGTGTACGGCAAAAGAAAGATGGAAGACCTGCGCGTATTGAGATATCCGCATATTGCCAGGATGAAAAATTATTTTTGCAGATCGTAAATTCCTGTGATGACAGTGTGCGTTTCGCAGATGGAATTCCAGTAACGAAGCAGCCGGGGCATGGGTTTGGCGTGCAGAGCATCCTTGCGATTACGGAGAAATATCAGGGAATGTGTTCCTTTGAACGGAAAAATGATCAGTTTTTTCTCAGATTACGGTTATAATGGAAGCTTAAAGACGTTTTAGAGTCGATTCATGACAGTTTCTCCAATGATTGGAGAATCGGTTGTATAATAAAAACTGTTATACAGGAACGTATACAGAGGGAGAAACGTATGATGAAAAAACTTTTAGCAGTATCTTTAAGCACTATGATGGTGTTATCCATGTCAGCCTGCGGTGGCTCTGATTCTTCTGCTGATACAACAGCAGCTCAGGAGACCGAAGCAGAGGTTACCGTGGAGACCGAAGCAGAGACCGAGGCAGAAACCGAAGAGCTGCCGGATCTGGTAGACGTAGAGGGCGCTACCATCTGGGATATTCTGCGTGTAGAGACTCCGGATCTGACCAACACAAGCTGGGGACTTTCCGGTGGCTACATTGAAGGCGAGGAGATGACCCAGGAGGATCTGGACCAGACCTTAGAGCAGTACGGCGGACAGATTGATTTCAACTTTGGCGAAGACGGACAGGCCCAGATGGTTCAGGGCGGCGGCACCATGGAAGGTACCTATGAGTATCTGGATGATGGTGTTTCTGTAGTCTTTGACAATCAGGGAGCTGAGCTTCCTTACACCTGCCTCTTCACTGAGATGAACGATACCCTTGTTTTAGTAGCAGTTCCGGATGAGTCCGGCACCAGCGGCCTGTACTTCTCTCAGAACTAAAACAGAATAGAAACTCGGACGCGCATGACGCGCACTGGAAAAGCCACCGAAGCATAAACTATCATAAGAAAGCTTCAGGGTGGCTTTTTCTTTGCAGACATTTCCAAAGCCTTTGACACCTGGAGAGGAACGGGCCTGCCTGGAACGCTTACAGGAGGGCGACCGGGAGGCACGCGATATCCTGATCGAACGAAATTTAAGACTGGTCGCCCATGTGGCGAAAAAATATCAGGGCACCGATTATGAGACGGAGGATCTGTTATCTGTTGGTACGATTGGCCTGATCAAAGCGGTGAATACCTTTCACCCTGAGCGTGGAAGCCGCCTGGCAACCTATGCGGCAAAATGTATTGAAAATGAAATCCTCATGATGTTCCGGGCCGGAAAGAAATACAGCCGGGAGGTATCTTTGTTTGAACCTATCGGCGTGGATAAGGACGGAGAATCGGTCAGCCTGGTAGATGTGATCGAACTGGAGAGCAAAGAGGTCTTAGAGGATCTGATTCTGGATCAGGATATCCGGGAGCTTTACGAGGCATTTTCCTGCTGCTTAAAACCCCAGGAGCAGTCCGTGGTAAAGCTGCGTTACGGACTGTTTGGAATGAAGCCCCGCACGCAGCGTGAGATTGCGAAGCAGCTTGGCATTTCCCGCTCCTATGTGTCGCGGATTGAAAAGCGCGCCATAAAAAAACTGGGAGAGCATTTAAAGGCAGAATGAAAAAATAATCACATAAATCATAAGAAAATTGCATTGTTTTCAGATGCTTTCCCATATATAATGTATGGGAAAGCATTTTTTGTTGCTGTGCATATCGGGAAGGCGCCAGGGGCGCGTTCACTGATTTCAGGAGAAGAATCATCAGCTTAAGGAGGGTGTTATTATGTCTACAATCTTAGTGACAGGCGGTGCCGGTTATATTGGAAGCCATACCTGTGTGGAGCTTTTGAATGCCGGTTATGATGTGGTTGTCGTGGACAACCTGTGCAATTCCTGCCGGGAATCCTTGAAACGTGTGGAGGAGATTACAGGAAAGAAGCTGACCTTTTACGAGGTGGATCTTTTGGATGAGCCGGCTCTGGACGCTGTATTCCAGAACGAGAACATTGACGCAGTGATTCATTTTGCCGGTTTAAAGGCAGTGGGAGAGTCTGTATACAAACCTCTGGAATATTATCACAATAACATTACCGGAACTCTGATCCTGTGCGATGTCATGCGCCGTCATGGCTGCAAGAGCATTGTGTTCAGTTCTTCCGCAACGGTATATGGCAATCCGGCCTTCGTACCGATCACTGAGGAGTGCCCGAAGGGCGAGATTACCAATCCCTACGGACGCACCAAAGGCATGCTGGAGCAGATCTTAACCGACCTTCACACTGCGGATCCGGAATGGAAGGTAATGCTGCTTCGCTACTTTAACCCGATCGGAGCTCATAAGTCCGGCCGTATCGGTGAGAATCCCAAGGGTATCCCGAACAACCTGCTTCCTTACATTACACAGGTGGCAGTTGGCAAGCTGGTGTGCCTGGGCGTATTCGGCAATGACTATGACACTCCGGACGGAACCTGTGTCCGTGATTACATTCACGTGGTAGACCTGGCAGACGGCCATGTAAAGGCACTGGACAAGCTGGCCAAAGAGCAGGGCGGTGTCTGGATCTATAATCTGGGAACCGGTGTCGGCTACAGTGTTCTTGATGTCATCAATGCATTTGAGGAGGCGAACCACTTAAAAATCAATTATGTATTTAAGGAGCGCCGCGCGGGTGATGTACCGCAGTGCTACGCAGATTCCTCCAAGGCAGAGCGGGAGCTGGGCTGGAAAGCAAAATACGGCATCCGGGAGATGTGCGAGGATTCCTGGAGATGGCAGAAGAACAATCCGAACGGATACGACGAAAACTAAACAGAAACAAAAAGAAAGAAGAGGAGACCGGTCAGGCCTCCTCTTCGCTCATTAAGGACTTCATAATGAAGGAATAGATTTCTTTGCTTTTGTGTTCCCACCGGGCACTCATGGCAGCTGCCTGGTCACGGTCCGGAACCGACAAGCTCAGCTCAATGAGGGGGGAACGGCCTTCCCGTACCTCGCAGTGGACGATGTAGTCCTGGCTGGTGGATTTGTAGTAGTCGGAAACCAGGCTGACCTCATTGCGCAGGCGCAGGCGGTTCTCCTTTAAGTAGGTGTCCATGTCCTCGATGATGGCAGGGGAGATGTTGTTCTCAAAAAAGTTTAAGGTCTCTTCTCCCTCTTTGGTAATCTCGTAGCGGGTGGTGCTGTGGGTAGACTCGGCGTGGATGAGGCCGGAGTCCTTTAATTCGCCAAGGGCCTGCTGGAGCGTAAAATAGCTGGCGTATTCATGCTGCAGGAAAAAGTCCGTCAGCTGCGCGTTGGTCAGCGGAAAATTTACTTTTTTGAGCATATATAAATTCATGAGTTTGTACAGCGTCATCGGTTCTGACAACATGGGAGGGTGCCTCTTTCATTCAACAAAGTTTTTATTAATCATACCAATTTAAACCTTTTAAATCAAGTGAAATTATGCTAAACTAATGCCATGTATGGAAAAAAGGTGTGACAGAGGATACTATGAGAGAAAGAATTAACCGACTGGCAAAAGGCATCGTGGATGCAGAAATCCCGGAGGTTTTTGTTCTTCCGGAAACCTGCGGCGGCATGGTGACAGCCGGACAGGTATGCAGAAAAGAACTTTATGTGGCGGACCGTTATGGCTGTTTTGTGAAAGGCCTGGTGTATTCGTCCCATCCGTGTGTGCGGGTGCTGGGCTCTTCCTTTGGAGGAAACCGGAACCGTATTTTTTATGAGGTTGACTGCCGTACCCTGTCAGACGGAGACAAAATCGAGGGAGTATTTGATCTGGTGACCAATGGCGGCGAGAAAAAGCTGCCATATTCTTTTGTTGTGGAACCGGATCCGGTAGGAAAAATTCTGGCCGGGTTAAAACAGCCGGAAGATTTTGCAAAGCTGGTGCAGGCTGACGGGGAGTTCGCAAAGCGTCTGTTTGAATACCGTGATTTTACGGAAGCGCCTTTTTTACAGGATCTTCATGTCCGTGCGTTGTATGACGGCTTAAAAGGCCGTCCGAACCGTCAGAGTGAACTGGAAGAATTTCTGGTGGGCCTGAATGCAAAGAAACCGGTGGAATTAAAAGCAGACACCACGGTGCGAAGCTTTGAAAAGACGCAGGCAGGAATGCAGGATGTGATTCGTGTGGAGAGCAGTACCTGGGGGTATGTGCGGTTCGAGGTGTACGCAGACGGGGAATTTATCGTTCTGCCGAAAGCTGTATTCACGGAAGAAGATTTTAAGAATGGCGTATGTGAGATTCCGTATCAGATCGATCAGGCACATCTTCACCATGGAAAGAATCTTGGCGCAGTCTGTATCACATCCCTGCGCCAGAGCATTTGTGTTCCGGTGGAGGTTCTGGCAGGCGAGGAATTAAAGGACCGCCCGGGATATGGCAGGCGTGAAGCCTTTGGAAAGTACCTGGAGCTGCGCCTGGAATATGAGCTTGGTCTTTACGGGGAAGCTCTGATGCGAAATCAGTTAAAACAGCAGCTGGAAGCTATCCGCAGTCAGTATGGTGAGAGCCTTGCGGTGAATCTGTACCAGGCAGATCTGCTGATCCTGGAGGGAGACACAGAAGGGGCGAAAGAACTTCTGGAAAGCTGCCGGGGAGAGGCGGCAGCC
>ULUM01018516.1_pt1 | contig 11569 bp, 10 predicted proteins | sample 1958501 | NCBI WGS metagenome assembly ULUM01 (sample SAMEA4835760, study PRJEB28245) | human gut metagenome | biome: gut microbiome; material: fecal sample | place: Denmark | collected 2008
TCATCCTAGAACAGCTAATATAAGTGGAACCCGCACCACTGCTTGTTACTTCTATATTAAACCCTTAGGATTATTGCTTTAATAATGAAAAATTCCAGATAATGATTAGTTCATTACCTTAAGGTTGATGAATACACCAGCTGGCATCTCTAACTTAGATAATGCATCTACAGTCTTCTGAGATGGTGATAATACATCGATAAGTCTCTTATGAGTTCTCTGCTCGAACTGCTCTCTTGAATCCTTGTACTTGTGAACAGCTCTAAGAATAGTAACAACTTCCTTCTTTGTTGGAAGAGGTACCGGACCACTCACCTGTGCTCCTGTCTTCTTAGCAGTTTCGATGATTTTCTTAGCTGACTGATCAATCAACTGATGATCGTAAGCCTTCAGAGTAATTCTGATTACCTGATTTGCCATAAAAAAAGTCGCCTCCTTCGCACTTTATTGTTTAAGTACGACAAGCGGTGACTGTACACACTCCCACGCGTATCATATAGTCTCATTCATAATTCGACCCACGCGCGTCATTTCTGCGGATTGCAGATGATTTTGGTACAGTGACTTGTCGCCAGTTTCTTCGCCGGAGATTATCTCCAGCATTGACATTCGCTCCACGGAAAACCTGCTTTATTAAAGCAGCAACCTCACGCTTCACAGCTATCAATGTCACAGCAAGTATTAATATACACTACTCTCTATATAAAATCAACAGAAAAAATTGTATTTTTTTTAGTACAATACAAAACAAATTTGACCGGAACATAAGTCCCGGTCAAAACAGTATTTTAATAAAATCCAAATCCAAGATACATAGAATTAATCTTCCACTTACCATCTTCATATTTATAATATATGTAAGCTGAATTATTGTTATTATTCTTGTCGTTAGATTTATCACTTCCTGAGTACTGTATCTTGTATGTATATCCTAGTTTAATTGAAACTTTAATCACCGGGCATCCATCATCTGAATCCACTCTGAAAGATGTATCCGCGATAGAAGCTGTGAATTTGGAAATCTTCAAATTGGATACAGTTTTGTATTTGTCATTGTAGCTGTCGTAAATATTCTTATAAGCTGACTCTATGTTCTTCTTTTCTTCTTTACACACCCTGTCGGCTATAGCTGAATAATCTTTCTTTGCCTGTACAGCGTTAATTATTGCATCCACATCTGTTCTTGCCTGTGTCTTAAGTTCTTCAAGCTTCGAATTAACATATTTTGCATTGTATGTTCCAACAGTAAATGTATCTTCATCATGTGCTGCATAAAGCTGTGTTGTGTAGTCCTCTATAAATTCTCCAGTTACCTTAATATTATTCTTTCCATTGAACAGATATGGTATAACATATTCATCAGAAGAGCCGTTTCCATTCTTAGATGCATCCGACTTATATCCATCGCCAACAATAACATCATTAATATATAACGTAAGTCCCTTTGGAACCTTTATTGTAACATCCTTTACTACAAGATTCTCAGCGCTGACTTTATACTTCTTAAAGAAAAGCATATAGTGCTTATTGGCTACTGTTAGATACACATCATTATACTGCATTCCCGAATCTGTTATATATCCGACCTTAACAGCCTTGTTACCAGGCATCTTGCTATATGTTGAGACAATGTCATCTGCTGCCATCTTTTCAACTTTCTCACCAGTCGCATCTGCATGAACATTAATAAATGCTTCCTTTGTAAGGAACTCCCCATCAGGTAGATTAATAAGACTATACGCATCATTCCATTCGCACTCTGCAACCGCCTTAACATACTGCTTGGCAGTTTTCTTATAATCTGTCACATTCTTTCCCACACATACAAATATAATTATGGCAGCTATCACAGCAACTCCCGCAGCTACAATTGCAATTATACCCTTAGGGAATCTGGCAGGCTTATTATTGGCAGGCTGCTGACCAGAATTCTGACCTGTAAACTGTGTAGGCTGTACAGGCTGTTGACCAAAAGCCTGCTGTGGCTGAACTGGAACACTTTGCTGTACTGGTGTTACTTCCGGCTCTGCTGTCACACTCTCCTGTACCGGTGTTTCCTCTGGCTCTGCTGGCACATTCTCCTGTACCGGTGTTTCCTCTGGCTCTTCTTCCACACTTTCCTGGACCGGTGTCTCCTGAGGCACATCTATCACTAGGCGTGTTCCACAGTTTCCACAGAATAGTGCATCGTCCTCGTTCTTTGTTCCGCAATTTGGACAAAACATAATTTTTCCTCCCTCATATGATTAATATAGTAAATCATATATCATCATACCATGAATATATGATTTGCTCAACCAAATAATCTGTTCTGATGTCACTTGTTTTGTTAATATTTACTACTGTTTCTGTTTCTCTATTTTTTCTGCAAGATCATTAAGATATTCCCATCGCTCCATCTTTTCTTCAAGCTGCCTTTCCACATCTTCCTTTTCCTTAGTAAGTTCTGCAAGCTTAGAATAAGAAGTTGCATTCTTTGCAATCTCGTCATCAAGTTCTGAAACTCTATTTTCAAGCTTCTCTATATCATCATCTATAGTCTCATATTCCTTCTGTTCCATGTATGTGAACTTAATCTTATCCTCATGACTGTTATATGCTTTCTTCACTTGCCCTGCTGCCTTTGATTTGGGCGCATCAGATGTTCCATTTGATTCCACATTATATATAGAAGAAACACATTTATCCCTGTAGTCCGTATAACCGCCTTCGTACTGTGTAAGGTGGCCTCCTGCCTCAAATGCAAATATCCTGTCAACAACTCTGTCAAGGAAATATCTGTCATGTGAAACAGTGATTACAATACCCGCAAATCCATCAAGATACTCCTCAAGTATCTCAAGAGTTTCAATGTCAAGGTCGTTGGTAGGCTCATCGAGAATAAGTACATTTGGTGCACTCATAAGAACACTTAACAGATAAAGTCTCCTCTTCTCACCACCTGACAGCTTGCTTATAGGCGTCCACTGCTGCTTCGGTGTAAAAAGAAACTTCTCACACATCTGTGACGCTGTTGCCTTTCCATCTGCCGTCGTAACATATTCACCTATGCTCCTTACGAACTCTAGCACAGTAAGGCTGTCGTCAAGTGGTTCGTTCTCCTGCATGAAATATCCGATTCTTACAGTCTCTCCAACCTCAACACTGCCGCTGTCCGGTTCAAGCTGGCCTGCTATAATCTTCATAAGCGTAGACTTGCCGCATCCGTTATCACCAACAATACCTATTCTGTCATCTCTTAGAAAAATATAGGTGAAATCGTCAATTATTGTCCTCTCTCCAAAGCTTTTGCAAATGTTGTGGAGTTCAACAGTCTTTCTTCCAAGCCTGCTGCTGACTGAATTCATATCCATAAGCTGCTTGTCAAATCTTGCTCTCGCCTGCTTTGAAGCCTCTTTCATATCTTCGAATCTGTCAATTCGTGCCTGCTGCTTGGTAGAACGAGCCTGGCATCCTCTTCTTATCCACGCGAGTTCCTTCCTTAATATATTCTGTCTCTTAGCCTCAGTTGCCCTCTCCATCTCCTCACGCTGGGTCTTCAGTTCAAGAAAGCCTGAATAATTCGTATCGTAGCTATAAAGGGAAGCTTTATCAAGCTCTACAATCCTGTTAGTTACATTATCAAGGAAATACCTGTCATGAGTAACCATGATAAGTTCTCCCTTGAAATTCTTAATAAACTGTTCCAGCCAGAGTACCATGTCATTATCAAGATGGTTCGTAGGTTCATCAAGAATAAGAAGTCTTGCCGGCTCAACTAAAGTTCTCGCAAGTGCCGCTCTCTTTTTCTGACCACCTGATAAAATATTCATCATTGCAGCGTGATTTGTTATTCCAAGCTTGTTAAGAATCTCTTTTGCTTTTGGCTGGCTGTCCGCATGCTTTCCACGCATAACATATTCCAGTACATTTTCATTCTCATAATACAGAGGTGTCTGTGCAAGATACGCAAGCTCAATCCCCTTGCCCTTTACAACCTGTCCTTCATCTGGCTCTTCAATGCCCGCAATAATTTTTAAAAGTGTAGACTTTCCTGTTCCGTTCACCCCTATAAGTCCAATCTTATCTCCACTGTTAATTCCCAGACTTATATTATTAAAAAGTTCCTTTTCTCCATAGGTCTTGCTGACCTTTTCAACATTTAATATATTCACAATTATCTCCGTTATATCAATTATTTGTCGTCATCTGAAAGATTATAGAAATTCTTAAGCTTCTGTGCAAGCTCCGGGTCTTTCTTCTTCAGATGTTCATAATGCTTCTTCTTCTGCTCCATCATATGCTCATATGCATACGGATTGTGAAGCTTCATTCTGTCAAGTATCTGTTTTCTGTGTTCCTTAAGCATCTGTATTGCATCAGGATTAATCTGTGCCAGCTTCTTCTCAACAACAACGCGGCGTTCATCAATTCTTTTCTCAATATCATCAATATCAAGATTAGGATATTTCTTATCGTCAAACAAATGCATCTCAAGTCGCTCAAGCAGTTCATTCTCATCAAAGAGTCCTATTCTTCCCCATGCAGCATGCTTTTCAGCATCAACAATAACATTCTTCTCATCTTTCTTGACACTGCCAATCTCATCAGCCATCTCAGCTGCCATCTTCTCAAGCCATTCGTCTGCATCTGCACCAAAAGCCCACTCAATTTCTGCAAGTCTTTCGTTGTCCTCATGTACCTCGCCAGAAACAACCTGCTCTTCTTCCTCCTCCTCGACAGGATAAGGTCTGTCAAGACCTGCATCTCTTAGGGCAAGCGGAATAGTTCTTCTTACAACACCTTTTTCAACAAACTCGCCTGCACCAAGCTCTCTTAACTGGTCATTAAGCGTGTGTTCATGCTCTGTAATATAGAATCTGATTCCTTTCTTTTCAAGTGCCTTATATAAAGACATAAGCCTGTCAACTGCCGTCACATCAATAGAACCCACACCTCCGGCGTCTACAATTACCCATTTAGTATTATCATCAAGATTCTTTTCTATATCATCAACAAATGTATTAATATTCGCAAAGAAAAGTGCCCCGTTAAATCTGTATATAACCACACCTTTTATCTTCTTTACATTGCGGTATCTGTTAAGACTATAGAAACCCTCCTGTCCCGGTATAACTCCGAGAAATGCTCTTGGTGGTTCAACCGCTTTGACAATAACAGCTATGAATGAAAGAATAACACCGATTACAACTCCGTATATCGTTCCCAATAACAGAACGCCTAAAAATGCTCCTACAAATATTGCAAACTCCGTATGGTCTGTTTTCCATAATTTAACTGCAAGCCCGAATTCAGTAATTCCAATCAGTGCCGCAACAACAATTCCTGTAAGTATTGGTACAGGAAGATACTCAAGCACCGGCGTACCAAAAAGCACTATAAGAAGCATTGTCAGAGAAGCTGTTATTGACATAACCTGTGATTTACAGCCAAACTGGTCTGCAATTCCTGTTCTTGACACGCTTCCATTCAAAGGGCATCCGCCAATTACAGCAGAAGCCGCATTTGCAGCAGCATAAGACAGAATTTCTCTGTTATTGCTTACTTTATAGCCATATTTGTTGGCATAATTATTAGTTGCAAGCAATGTCTGTGCCATGACAACACCTGCCACTGAAAGTCCAAGAAGTATTATCTCTGACGGATTCTTAAACACAACTGACATATCAGGAAGCGAGAATCCCGGCAGCCCCTTATCAACATGCGGAAGAAGCTTAACACCGCATCTGTCAATATGAAAAATTGCAGTTGCAAGTGCGCCAAACACCATAAGAAGTACTGACATCGGAAACTTTGGAATGAACTTCTTCGCAACAAGAATGATTACAACAATTCCGACTCCAAGCACTGCTGACAACAGATTAAAAGACTTCATCTCACCAGCTATATGTATAAGAAGCTTTATTGCCTCTCCTGTTCCCGCATTACCACCAAACAGCTTTGCTGCCTGCATAAGAATTATTGTCACACCAATACCGCTTATGAATCCGCCCATTACAGGTGTCGATATATAATTGACAATACGCCCTGCTTTGATAAAGAAGAAAAGCAGCAGCCACAATGCTGCAACTAAAGTTATCGACGGAACCACTGCCTTCGCCTCCTCAGAGCCTGACACTATCCCAAGCGTTGCAAGTGTTCCACCGACAAGTGCAGCCGGAGTTGCATCCACTCCGAACACAAACTGTGGCGAAGATGTCACAAGTCCATATATAAGCACTGGCAGAATAGAGCAGTACAGACCATACACCGCTGGCAGTCCCGCAATCTGTGCATATCCCATTGATATAGGAATTGACACAAGAGCAACGATTATTCCTGATACAATATCTTTCCGTATATTCTTTAAACTAACATTTTTCAATATGCAACGCCCCTTAATCAGATTTCGATAGAAATATATTAACATAAAACTTGCCTGTTCAAAACATTTTTGCACGATTGCAGTTATTAATATTTTCGTATATAATTATTTAATAACAAATGCGGTACCAAACTGCAACACATTTTTATATAGAAAAGGATACTTAATTATGTTTATAGCTGACAACTGGAAAGATTATGAAGTAATAGATACCTCTAAGGGCGAAAAACTTGAACGCTGGGGTAAGTATATTCTTGTACGCCCGGACCCACAGGTAATATGGGACACTCCTAAGAAAGAGCGTGGCTGGAAGAATATGAACGGTCATTACCACAGAAGTTCTAAGGGCGGCGGAGAATGGGAGTTCTTTGACCTTCCACAGCAGTGGCAGATTCACTACAACAGTCCTTCATTTGAACAGGAGCTGACATTCAACTTAAAGCCATTCAGCTTCAAGCACACAGGAATATTCCCTGAGCAGGCTGCTAACTGGGACTGGTTTGGAAAGATAATCTCTGATGCCAGGAAAAAGCGTGGCAGCGAACCTGTAAAGGTTCTTAACCTGTTTGCTTATACTGGTGGAGCAACACTTGCATGTGCAGCCGCAGGTGCTAATGTTACGCATGTAGATGCTTCTAAGGGTATAGTCGCATGGGCTAAAGAAAATGCACAGTCTTCAGGACTTATTGACAAGCCTATCCGCTGGATAGTTGATGACTGTGTAAAGTTTGTAGAAAGAGAGACAAGAAGAGGCAACCATTACGACGCAATCATCATGGATCCACCTTCATATGGCCGTGGTCCTAAAGGAGAAATCTGGAAAATAGAAGAAGCCATACACCCGCTTGTTAAGCTTTGTGCACAGCTTCTTTCTGATGAACCATTATTTTTCCTTATTAATTCATACACTACAGGTCTTCAGCCAGCCGTTCTTACTTATATGTTAAGCACAGAACTTAAGAGCTTTGGCGGACACTGTGATTCACAGGAAGTAGGTCTTCCTGTTTCAAGTAACGGACTTGTACTTCCATGTGGTGCTTCTGGCCGCTGGATGAAATAATTAATACACAACACCATCGAGTGACGGCGATTCTTCGCCGTCATTCACAATCCTGATAACAAGATGATTAGGCAGACATGTGATTGGCATTAAAGGCTCAGATATATAGCCCATATTCACACACAGCTTATCCGGACAGCTTGCATCAGCAATCTTAATCTTTCCATTCTCGACAAGAATATCATTATACTCTCCATCCCCGTATTCAATCCTGAACGTGTACGGATTCTTAACATCATCTAACGAAACAGTTCTTAACAATTCGTTATCTCTGTATATATAAGCGGTCTTACTACCGTCATTCTTTCCTGATTTCATATATATAATAGAAGCCACACTTGCCCCGACAAGCAGAACAATCACGGCCACCACTGCAATAACTCTTTTTTTCACAATCTCCTCCATCTGCTACATAGTATATTTTTTAGGAATATATCTGTCTGCAAAGAAGCACACAAGGCCCGTAAACAGACCTGTTATAACACCGCTTATCACAAGGAACGGCATGTACGCAAATATACCTGACAATCTTAGTATGAAAAATGCAGCAAGAATCTGACCTGCATTGTGCGACACCGCGCCAAGTATACCTGTAAGGAATATATACTGTCCCCTAAGCAATTTATTAACAGCTGCCATCACAATAAGACATAAAAATCCACCACTTACACTATATATAAATGATACTGCCTGCCCTGTAAATATTGTAGCCAGTATAATTCTCATAGCCAGCACAATAGCTGCATCACTGAATTTATACCTTTTTAATACAAAAAGTGTGACTATATTGGCAAGTCCTAATTTAACTCCTGGTATTGGAACAAGCGTAGGTATCGCTGATTCCACAACAAATATTGTCAGTGCAATTGTTGTAAGTAATGCCAGCGTTGTAAGTCTCTTAACATCAAAAGTTTTCTTCATGTCTTCCTCCGCATAAATATTACCTATGCATTTTAACAGACATTTCATATTAAGACAATAATTCGTTAAATTAATTCAAATTCATGCAAAATCAGTTTGACAGTTTGTAAAAATATAGTATAATCATTTGGCTTTATAAATATACGAAAGTGAGGAAATCCTATGGTAAAAGACATGACAAATGGTTCGCCTTCCAAGCATATTCTTGGATTTGCAGTTCCAATGCTGTTCGGAATGCTGTTTCAGCAGTTCTACAACCTTGTTGACACAATAATCGTTGGTAAAACTCTCGGTGTTGAAGCTCTTGCCGGAGTTGGAGCAACAGGTTCTATCAACTTCATGATAATCGGTTTCTGTATGGGAGTCTGTAACGGATTCGTGATTCCGGTTGCCCAATGCTTTGGTGCAAAGAAGCCTGCTGACCTTAGAAAATATGTATTTAACGGATATATCTGCAGTATTGTGTTTGCCATAGTGCTTACGCTTGCATCCGTAATATTCTGCCGCAGGATACTTATTATCATGAATACACCGGCAGATATTATTGACCATGCCTATAATTACATAGTAGTTATATTCATAGGAATCCCAACTGTATTCCTGTACAACATGGTGTCCGGTGTTATCCGTTCGCTTGGCGATAGTAAGACACCTGTAGTTTTCCTTGTGCTTTCTTCAATAATAAATGTAGTACTTGATTTCTTTCTTATTCTTGTATGTAAGATGGGTGTTGCCGGAGCTGGCTGGGCAACTGTAACATCACAGTTAATTTCGGGACTTACCTGCCTTATATATATGTATAAGAAATATGACATCTTAAAAGGTGACAAATCAGAAAGGGTACTTGATAGAAGATTCATCACCAACCTGTGTATGAACGGTGTTCCTATGGGACTCCAGTATTCAATAACAGCCATCGGAAGTACAATCCTTCAGGCTGCTGTCAATACACTTGGTTCAACATATGTAGCCGCAATGACTGCCGGTTCTAAGATGTTCAACTTTACCTGTTGTCCATTTGATGCACTCGGCTCAACCATGGCAACCTATGCCGGACAGAATGTTGGAGCTGCCAAGATTAAAAGACTTGGTCAGGGCGTACGCTCTGCTATGATAATTGGTTCAGTATACAGTGTTCTTTCACTTATTGCACTGTATTTCACTACAGATTATATTGCATTATTATTCGTTAATGCATCTGAGACAACAATTATTGCTCTTACAAGACAGTTCATTCTTGCATCTGCATGCTTCTACATTCCGCTTACAGGTGTTAACGTAGTCCGATTCTGCATACAGGGTATGGGCTTCTCCGTATTTGCAATATCAGCTGGTATCTTAGAGATGATTGGCCGTGCGTTTGCAGCCATCATACTTATTCCAAATATTGGATTCATGGGGGCATGCCTCGCCTCACCAATCGCATGGATTGCTGCTGACGCATTTTTATTCCCTGCATTCATACATTGTGCCAAGAAACTTAATGCAAGGCACAATATTAAATCAAACTAATAACATGACTAAAGGGAGGACAATATTGCCCTCCCTTAATTATTCTATAATATAGACAGCCTGGCTGTGCATCTCTTCATATCTTGATTGAAATGTCTCAAGATTCCTTGTTATGTTACCTTCCATAGGATCCATTATATAAACAATATTCTTATTAAGATCATATCCTGTAATTACAACACAATGTTCTGGAGACATCCATGTATATTCTTTCCCATTAAATACAAATGTCTTAGATTCATATGGCTGTCTCATATCTATTGTATTCCATATTACTATCGGGTCACCTTGAGCAACCATACCTAGAATCTCTTTAAAATCTGTTCCGCTGATATTCTTTGCAACTGCTGACATATTATTAACTTTGAAATATTTATTAGCTGCATTAACAATTGGCTGTGACATGCATCCATAACTTGTATTATCCCTTGGATTACCAAGAAACATTTCGTAGAAGCTGCCATTGCCTTTCTTAAGATATTCATCCGACATAGTTGTTTTATCAACATTACAGCCGTAATAATTTAGTACGGATGTTAACGATGTAATCTCGCATCCCGTTGGCAGCTCTGGATTCTGATTAAGCGATTCATAGCATTCTATTCTGTATACATCTGGTAAATCATTTACAGTCTCTTCACTTACAGAAAGCTGTTCCTCCGTCACATTACCATCGCTCTTAATTGCTGTATATTCTGCACCTACTGCTACACCTTTGCTGACATTCTTATTATTCATCTTGACTGTTAATACAATTGCTACCGTACATGCCAGTATAGTCATCATTACAAGGAATATTTGATTCTTCCTTTTTCCTCTTTTTTTGTATTTTCTCCTGCTATCTCTCCTACTCATCCCAATCACCATCCTAACCTTCCGTTGTAAGTCAAAGTCTCATTTATTAACTTCTATACTTATATACGAAACCATGCATGATTTGGTCTGAATAAATCGTAAAATTGTGTTTTATAATATTATATAAGCCTTACCACCTGACAATTATCAGTCATTCCATCCCAGAATTTATCCAGTGGTGTTCCTCTGAATTTTGCTATAATACTGCAGTTCATGGCACCATGACCAACAATCAGTATATCTTTGCCACTATTTACCTGTGGCATAACTACATTGTCTATAAACTCCCCTGTCCTTGCAAAAAGTTCTTCAAAGCTTTCTCCACCTTCAACTGTAACATACTTCTCAGGCTTCTTAAAAAGAGTATTAATTGGACAGTCATCAATAGCAAATGAATTCTCTATTCCTTCATATACTCCAAATCCCATCTCAACAAGTCTGTCATCTGTATACACAGGAACATTTCTTCCCTTCAAGAAAATCTCTGCCGTTTCTTTTGCTCTTTCTAAAGGAGATGAGTAACATATGTCAAAATGTATATCTGAATACTGTTTCCCAGCCTCTGCCGCCATCATTCTGCCTTCATCATTAAGCGGTATATCTGTTCTTCCCTGCAATTTATGACGTACATTCCAGTCCGTCCTGCCATGACGCATTATGTATAGCATGTTGTACTCCTCTTTTTATCATATTCTAGCTCATTACTTCGCGAGCACGACTGCGAACTGCCCATGTCTTCTCAAGGAGCTGCTCGCGCAAAAAAGGGTTTCCGATAACCTCGGAAACCCTTGAAAGAACTGTATTAATAACAATTACTCAATGATTGTAGCAACAGCACCAGAACCAACTGTTCTACC
>ULUM01002342.1_pt1 | contig 10823 bp, 6 predicted proteins | sample 1958501 | NCBI WGS metagenome assembly ULUM01 (sample SAMEA4835760, study PRJEB28245) | human gut metagenome | biome: gut microbiome; material: fecal sample | place: Denmark | collected 2008
GGGTCAAAGCAAACCACCGGCTAAGCCGGTGGTCGTGATTTCCAGACATCTATTGGAAAAATCAGCGTTTGTCGTATAGATGAAAAATTCGCTTCTTTTCTATTTATTGCATATATTTATTATAAAATATTTGTCGATTTAACCTTAATTCGACAGGGAGATGTTATTCATATATTGACAAGAAAAAAATAGTTCTGGATGACCATCAGTTAATATGCGTATTAATTTATATGAAAAATTATAAAGAAAGCAAAATATACAATATTATAAAATGTGGTATATTAATCTATTCAAAATTAGTGTTTGGCGAATAGTTTAAAGTTCCTTTTTAATCCTATACTTCCAAAAAGGGTCTCTTTATTTCTTAGTGGAATCAAAAGATTCAGTTTCCGCACCTTTCCCCATTGTTTTTGATACCGTTATTTCATTTTTGAAGAATCTGTATTCGTCATTCTTTTCCATCTATCTGGGTACGTATCCTGAAACCATTTAAGAAAATTGCCAAACATCGCTTCTTCCGCCATTTTTCGGGCTTTTATGGAATCTTCCTTGTTTATATATCTTCCAAGTTTATAAGTTTTCCCTTTGAAAACAATCTGTGCCTGCCATTTTTGTGCAGTCCTGTCATAGGTAATACCTCTGACTCCAGAAGTGTTATTTTTTAACATTTTTTTCGGTTTAATACAATACACAGAGGAATTTTCCACACATCCGTTAAGAAAGGTTTCCGCAGATAATGCACTTTTTTACCATATTATTACCTCTGTTTTAAAGAAAAAAAGGCTGAGCCCGAGTCTCAGCCTGGTTCCCAATGCCGTATGGCATCAGGCAACTCTGTTGTATATAGTACATCGAAAAAAAACTGTAATTACAATAGGTTACAAAAGGGCCTTATCGATGATTTGGTAATTTGCCCGATGGATATACAGGGCTTTGCCGTCGATCATGAGTTTGGTCATTTTTGGAAGGTCTTCCGGAACTTCCCAGTATACATCATCCCCGGAAAAAGCCGCTATGGGCTGTCCTAACTGGGATTTGATGACCACTACACGTGATTTCCCAAAATCATTCTTGTATTTGTTTAATACCCGGTCAATGGATGCAGGGCTTCCTCCCCCATTGCTGCTGATCTCTTCCAGGGAAAAGTCGACTTCCGGTTCCAGTCCTTTCTGGACAAACACACAGGTATCCCCGCAGCTTTCAATCTCTTTTCCATCAATGGTGATGGTGATGACCGAAGACAGATCATAGCCGGTGATCGTTTTTCCCTCACTGTCAAAGCTTGTGGTTTCGATCTTGTTTCCGGTAATACTGATCTTATTCCCGGATGTTTTGAGTGTCTGGCTGCCATAGTTGTCATAGGTATAGATGGAATAGCTGTTTCCTATCAAAGAACCATGCAGGTCATTGATGACGGACTGCCATTTTGCACAGCCGGATAAACAGACTATGAATATGAATGAAACCAAAAGCATTAAACGTGATTTTTTCTTCATAAATATCTCCTTATGTTGATTAGTTGTAATCTCATCTGTAGTCATTATTGTTCCGAAAAAGATCTCAGATAGTCCAGCACCAGACCGGCACTCCTCTTCTGCTCTTCTGTCATAATCTTTCTGATGAAATCCGTGTCCACCAGACCATCCTTACATGGAAGAGAGATCTTGGTTCTCAGGATATTTCCAGTGTTCAGTTTTGTGGTGTAGTTGTATCTGCCGGAAATGGATTTCCTTATGGAAACAGCGATATATCTTCCAACAAGCCCGTCAAAATCAGGCAGTGTATTCTTTTTGGGGATCAGCATCTTTAAGTGTGCAAACCCGATGAAATCCTTTTCCTGGTAGAAAACAGGACTGCCGCCGATGGTATCACTCAACGTGATCACATTTCCTTTGTTACAGGCTTCTAGCCTGCTGTATCCTTTTACCCCGTTATTTAAGGCAGTATTTGTGATCACCGGCACTGTTCCGTCTACATCATACAGATCGGCTTCCGGCATTCCGCGGTAATAGATACTGTTCTGCACTTCAAACAGCTCCTCTATGGAAAACAGCTTCCTATCCGCAGAAATCTCCCCATCACCCTCTGGTTTGAGAAGGTCTTTGATCTTCTCCAGCAGGGCATTTGCCACCTCAGAGGAAAGATCTTTCTTTGTTACTTTTCCATCGATCTTTAAATGTGATTCATAATTCCAGTCACACCCGGAATCTGTGATCTGATCAAGGATGACCGGGATCCCCGGATAAACCCTCTTTTCCTTACAGGTTTTTACCAGATCAGAGTATAGTCTCCAGACATCCCTGCTATATTTAAAGCCACGTTTTGTTCTCTTACATCCGTCATTGCGGAAATCAACAAACAGCACGTTTTTCTGGAAATCATGCGGAATATGGGCTCGGAAAAGGTAGATGCTTGTCTGTACCTTTGCATTGGGGGAAAACAGGTCTATTGGCATCTTGATACTGCACAGCAGTGTATGATGTGCCAGTATTTCTCTGGCTGATACAGATGCCATGCCGCCTCCGGCACTGTCCTGGATGATCACTGCACCTTTCCCGCCTTCTTTTAACATGTCCAGTCCATAAGAAAGGAACGGGAGTCCGTTTTCCTCGCAGGTAAAATCCGGGTTGATGAGGAGCTTATCATATTTCTTATCCTCAGAATACAGAAATGTGTTGCCCAGGACGACTGCTTCCGCAGAGATCCCCCTGAGGATCATATTGGATACTGCAAGGGCTGCCATCCGCGGATTGATCTCAATCCCCCGCAGCTGGTCTTTCTTTAACTGAATACCCGGATTACTGGAGCGCATTTCATCATAAGCAGCTACCAGCATCCCTCCACTGCCTGCGCAGACATCCAATACTTCGTCTGTATCTTTCACATGGATCAATTTTGCCATGAGATGGCTGATGTAGGAGGGAGTCAGTACTTTGCCGTTTTCCGTTGCCATCTGTACCGTATATTTCAGAAACTCCCCGAAAAGTTCCCCTATGGAATCCATTCCGTCAGAGATCTGGAAGATATTCTGGTAGATGAAACAAAAGATATACTGTGTGTAGCTCTTATGTAGCTTGTCAAGGTATCTGTCTCTTTCCGGATCAGATGTCAGTACCTGAAACTCTCTTGCTGTCATCTGATACATCTCTGGGGAAAGCTGGTCTTTTAAGAAGTCCATCAGATGCCTGTATATATAGTGGCTGGCGGTATCCTCTGTAGCGTACAGAGAATCCGGGGTCAGCACATGCATCGCCAGAAGCATTCCGCTGGCATAGACTGCCCGGTCGGAAGCATTGATGTGGGCTGCATGCATGATCTCGTTTAATTCCGCAGCAGCTTTTTTGAGTACTTCGTATTCTTCCATATTCTTTCCTTCGCAAAAATTATCGATCGCCATATCTGTTCTCCTTTCGTATGTACAGTCAGGATACCATGATATGGAAGCCAGTTGTTTTCATACGAGAATATTACCACATATGAGCAGAAACCGCAAAAAAAAAGACCATCCGCGGATGGTCTTAATACAATCCCATATTTTCTCCAAAGAAGGAAATCTGTCCAAAATCTCCCTGCAGCTTCGACCTCAGATTAGAGTTCCTTGAAAGCATGGAGATTGTTTTTACTGCTTTGTATATCGCATTCCGCTGTCCCTCCAGGAACAGGTATTTCTTTGCACGTGTGACGCCGGTATACAGGAGGTTTCTTTCCAGCATGACAAAGTGGCTGTTCAAAAACGGCATGATCACAGCAGGAAACTCGGAACCCTGTGATTTATGGATCGTGATCGCATAGGCAGGATCCAGGTTTTCAAGGTCGTTCCGGGAATAAGTCACGTAAGGGTTTGGGCCATGGGCTCCTATTCCTTCATCCTCCTCTTCGTCCTCCTCATCCATATCCCAATAATCCAGCCAGAATTTGCTATCCGTTTCCTGTTTGTCCGTATCAAGGAATTCGACTTTCAGGAGTTCTTTTTCTAAATTGACTGCCACGATATACCCAATATCGCCATTAAATACTCCTTTCTCATAGTCGTTCTTCGTCTGCATGACACGGTCTCCCTTCCTGTATGAATATCCTTCAAATGCAATGGACGGACCTTCCGGGTTTAAAGCTTCCTGGGCAAGTTTGTTCAGGGCTATTGTTCCGGCACTGCCGTTCCTCATTGGGGCAAGGATCTGGATATCCCTAGGCTGGATATGGTACATATTTGGAATCGTATCCGTCAGAAGTTTTATAATGGCCTGTGCAGTCCGCTCTGCGATTTCCGAGGCTTCCAGTTTTTCCCCTTTTTTGTCCATTATTTCCAAAAAGAAATCATTTTTCGGATCCGAATCGTCGATCACCGGGAAGAGACCGTCATTGATCCTGTGGGCATTGGTAATGATGTGGCTTTCAGCAGCCTGGCGGAAGATTTTAGTCAGCCGGACGACCGGGAATACCCCGCTGTCGATGATATCCTTCAAAACAGTACCCGGACCAACGGAAGGCAGCTGGTTGACATCCCCGATCAATATCAGACGCATGTTTTCTGGTACAGCCTTTAACAGGCTGCTCATCAGACGGATGTCGACCATGGAGCTTTCATCAATGATCAGGACATCTCCCTCCAGCGGGTGTTCCTCATTGTGTTCAAAAGTCCCGGAGCCGCTGTAGCCCAGCAGACGGTGGATCGTTTTTGCTTCCATTCCTGTGGACTCGGAAGCCCTCTTTGCGGCACGTCCTGTAGGTGCGGCCAGAAGGATGTGCAGCTTAAACTTTTTAAATACCTCGATGATCCCCTGGGTGACCGTTGTTTTTCCGGTACCTGGGCCTCCGGTAAGCACCATACCCTTTGATGCGGCTGCAGTACGGATCGCATACAGCTGGACGTCATCATACTGGATGCCCAGTTCCTCTGCCATTCCGGATACATCCACGGAAAGATCCGGATTGCCGCTTCGCTGTCTTTCATACCAGATCCTGCGGTACAGGTAGTCTTCGGCGGGGACAGAAGCCAGTTTCTTTAATTTCTCAGCACAGTAGTTTTCTGCTTTCAGAAGCTGCGGAAGGTAGATACAGTCCATCTCGCATCCAAGGTCTTTTTTGGCAAGCATATCCGAAAGTGTGAGGGAAACAAGGTTTTTGTCCTGCAGGTCAAGGACTTCTTTTCCCATGGCTTCAGTTACGACCTGCTCCCGGTAACCGAAAACATGTCCCTTCATGGCAAGCTGATCCAGTGCGTACTTGATTCCGCTTTCTATCCTTAAAGGTGAGTTTTTCTCGATCCCCATTTTCTCTGCGATCTCATCCGCAGTGGGAAATCCGATGCCTTTCACATCATCCGCAGCCTTGTATGGGTTAGCGGACATGATCGTGATCATCTTTTCCTCATAAGTCCGGTAGATCTTATCTGCGAGTTTGTAGGATACCCCGTATTTTAACAGGAACACAAAAGCGATCCTGCGGATGCTGTTCTCCTGCCAGGAGTCTTTTATGCGTTTCAGTTTTTTAGGAGAGATCCCTTTGATCTCCAAAAGCCTTTCAATATTGTTATCAAGGATATCCCATGTATCCACACCAAAAGCATCTACGATCCGTTTCGCCGTTACCTTTCCGATCCCTTTAACAGTTTTGGCGGAAAGGTAGGATACAATATCTTCTGTATTGACCGGTTTGGCCTTCTCCCAGTATCCGCAGGAGAACTGCCTGCCAAATTTGGGATGTTCTACCCATTCACCGTAAAAGTCGGTTTTTACGTTCTTTTCTATTCCATGGAAGCTGCCGGTGGCCGTAAATACTTCATCCCCGGCAACGACAGTGAGGACATAGTAGTTTGTCTCATCATTATGAAAGATGATATGCTTCATTTTTCCAGTAATTATTTCCATCAGTTTTCCTCACTTTCCCAAATATTTTTAAAAATATTTTTCATGTACTCATTATACCATATCTTGTGTGTGCCTCAAAATCTGGTACGGAAATTGTGCACCTTTTACAAAGGGCATACACAAGATATAGTGTTTTGTCAGCGCCTGCAATATGACGAAAACGGTGAAAAAGAATTATTTTTTTGTCATATTGGAAGTATCTAAAAAAAGGAGATGTTGGTATGATTTTTAAGACGGGATATGGATAAGCGCAATCAGATTATTACCTAAGATGCAGATTCCAGATTTTGAGACCGAAGATTTTTTGAATATCCGCGGAAGCAGACATATGATTAGCCTGTCGATCAATCCTTTCATCGAAAGATTGAGGACATCTTACCATCCAGGAATAAAAAGTCTGATGCGGTTGGAAACCTGCATAATATAACATACCATGCTCTTATGGATCATGAACCAGATAAGTTCTCTGCGGAAGCTGCGAAAAGTAATAAGCGGGTACATGCTTGTATCAGGAGGAGTGCATCCTTTTACTGATAAACTACATTTATTCGGTGTAGGGCTGCGTAGCGAATGATTTGCTCCTGATTATCAGGTATAGCTGCTCATGAAATCTGTTCGACATCCATAATGCATTGGTTTATAGATGAAATTTTTTTAAGGCAGAGAGCTCCTCTGTCTATTTGTGCTGTCTGAAAATAGTAATGACCTGTATAATACTGTAGGGAACACCAGTTCTGCTTGGGGCATAAAAAAAAGAGCCTGGTACTCCCGTCAGGCCTCTCCAACTTTTTCAGGAGTCGAGGTTGCTGGTTGGGTTTTACTTGGCTGTCTGGGGGGAAGTGCTGAAGCTTATGGAGCTGACTGGGCTGGGTGATGGAATACAGGAATTAGAGAAGTGTTGTAGGATTCCTTGTGTACTACGGGTTTCCGACATCACTGATGAACCAGCCTTGTGAATAACTTGAGTTTTGTGAAATGGATAAAGTTTCGTAGATAATATGACGAATTTTTGAAATCAGATGAACTTTGATGGCCCCTTCCAGAGCCAGAGGGAGATGAACGAGCCGAGGCATAGTTTTCCCCCTTGATTTTGGATTAGAGGATCTCTATGCCCCGGTTCGTTTTTGAACGACTTACGGAATGTCTTCCGCCACCGTCGGTCGGTCACTCACCATGGTTCCGATATAGTGGCAGGCAGCCCTGCCAGCATAATACCGCAGATATATTACCTGCGTAGTGTGGTCTCTTCATTCCCTGTAAAAGCGGAAATCGATTGGAACCCCCCTCACACTACTCTGTTTCCATCTGCATTATACTAATCTGTAACGGGTGTATCCCGTCCTGGTTCCGCGTCACTATTGACGAGTTGCCTCCAAGCGCTACATTTAACCATATGCGCTGCGATTACACACTTAGGCTTATTGAGGTCTTGCGCCCGCTTCAACCCCTTTGGTACAGCAGAAAGATCGGAACTGTTCTCTCCACTACCCCATCGACTTCTTGCCGCTCGATCGACCACTTAACGTTGTTATTATGTCTCGTTTCCCATCAGGCAGGTTTGCGTGTTTGGTAAACGCTCCTGCCCCTCCGCTAAAAGGAGTGACATCTCATATATACACATTTTTGTGCCTTAGCATCTTCCGAAGCCTTTGACCGCATAGCTCTTTCGGATACCGTTTAATACAAATACTGTTAGATACATCCGGTATTGAGAGGTGTGCCAGCATTGCACAGACGTTAATTATCGGAGGATATCGATTTTCTCCACTCACCGTTATTACTTATTTCTAATTTCATTCGCTATCAGCAATTTCGTTCATGCTTGCGGAAAGATTTTTATATGTTTAAAATACGTTTGGATAAAAAACAAATTTGTGAAAACCGAAGGTCGACAGACATCCAGCTCACGGGCTGGAGCATTATTTCTTAAAAAAAGAAACCCTGACGCTGAAAAGATCAGTTTATTGTCTGCTTTCCGGTTATCGTTTTTTCAGCAATACTAATATGAATAAAAAAATATTTTTGTTTGCCAGCAGATGCACCTGAAAACGGACCTGACAGATATTCATGAAAAGAAATCCAAGTTATACAGGCGAGGATTCTCCAGTCAGCCTATTTCCTATTTTCGGTCATCACTGCCTCGGCGCAGATACTATGACGAAAAAAATATTTATTTTGCGTTTTTTTTGAAAACTTAATAAAAAATTAATATTTTGTCTTATGAGCAAAAAAAGTGAATTCGAATTCACTTTTTCGTAAATCAAAATATATTACTAATGTGGGATGTTTGAATAAAAAAATTCTCCGCGGCTGATCGTAGATAATCACGGAGTTACTATTGCCAATGTAGCAATCCAGTATATTTTGTTTCAACACATAGTCGGTATTTTAAACGAACGCTAAACATACCAGTCAAGATACCAGCTTTGTACTGATTTCATGTCAGTAGGGGATACCGAGGCCACTCCACCCGCTACTGACGCTTAGTTATTATTACAATTTATCCCTCTGCCTATGCTTTACTTAGAGACAAGAAGATTCTTTCTTTTTCTGTAAAGAAATGAAAACGATCCGGGATTTCATAAGCCAGTATCCTACCCCGGAAGGCGAGTGTTACGAACTGGAACGTACCTCTCCAAGATATAAGGGAATTATTTTGACAGATAGAAACAATGTAGAAAACTAACTCTCATACACCGGTTTGCCATTTTGGTAGGCCGTTTTTTGTCTGAATTTATAAAATGTACTAATATACGAGAGACAAAAAAGTGAATTCGAATTCACTTTTTTTGAGGCTCTTTCAGAACTGATTGCTATCATATACAAAATATGATATTAGCGTAATATAAAAAGAGGTTTATTTTTAATATGACGAAAAACATTTTTGTTCTTTCCTATCCTTAAGCAACGCGTTTCTCGCCATACAGAGTAAAAAAAGTCATCCGCGGCAAATTCCGAACGCCACGGATGACTTGAAACGAAGGGGGTAAAACAAAAATGAGTATGAACAGTTTTTTCTGTTCATGGTTGTATTATAGCTGATACTGAAAGCTTGTAAAAACTGGTACGAAAAAAGCTATTCCCAAAAACACTGATTTGAGAATGTTTCTGTGTTTAAAGGGTGATGGAAGCCGTGTTTCTCTGCGGAGAAAAAATTTATCGCCTTGTGTATGTATCGGCCTTGTTGCTTGGTATTGTACAAGTGGTACCGTCGGAGGTGTAGGCGGTGCCGTCGGATGCATACCAGGTTCCGGATGGTAAGTTATATTCTGAGCCAACAAAAACGAAGTTTTCTCCGATAGTTAAGTTTGCAAGATTATGGCTACTCTGAAAGATTCCATTCATATCTGTAACTCGGCCAGTATCAAAAGATGACATGTTTAAACTGGTTAATTTATCACAGAATGCAAACATATAGGACATTTCCCTGACATGACTGGTCTCAAAAGAAGATAAGTCAAGGCTTGTGAGACTTCTGCAACCATCGAACATATCTGACATATAAAGTGCTCTGCTTGTATTCATTGAACTTAAATCTAAACTTGTCAGACTACTACAATTACAGAACATATCTGAAAAATTAGTGATTATATCAGAAAACTGAGGAAGCTTTAAGCTTACTAAAGATGAACAATTATCGAACATAGCACCATAGCTTCCACCTTGTTTAGTCATGTCTGAAACTTGATAAACATTTTTAAAATCTAACATAGATAAATCCAATGTAGTCAAAGATGAACATCCTCCAAACATACCAGTTGCCTTTTGTAACATACCTGTATTAAAAGAACTAAGATCTAATTCTTTTAGACGAGAACAGCCTCTAAAAATAGCAGACATATTGGTGACATTACTCGTATTAAAGGAAGATAAATCCAAGTCAGTAAGTTTACTACAGCCATAAAACATCCGATCCATAGATTTGACATTAGCGGTATTAAAAGATGATAGTTCAAGATCTATTAGTGTTGAACAGGAATAAAACATTCCATCCATATTAATAACATTATCTGTACTGAAAGGACTAAGATTTAACCAAATTAGGGCGGAACAGTCACTAAACATAAATGACATATTAGTAACATTATGGGTATCAAAAGAGGTTAAGTCAAACCCGGCAATTTTAGAACAACTTCCGAACATATTGTTCATACTGTTAACATTACTGGTATTTAAAGAAGTCAGATTAAGGTCTGTAAGTTTGGAGCAACCATAAAACATACCGCTCATATCAGTACAGCTGCTTGTATCCAGAGGAGTCAGGTCAAGGCTTCTAAGTTTGGAACAATCATAAAACATACTTTCCATTGAATTAACTTTGCTGGTGTCGAAGTTACTCATTTTAATAGAGGTTAAGTTTGATTTTCGATAAAATAATTCGTAACAGGAACTGGCTGCGATTACATTTTGTCCAGGTATTTGAGAAGATACAATCATTACTGTTCCGTCCATCCATGCAACTACGCTTCCATCCCCGTCTGCATCTACATCAATCAAGGGCGTAGATGCAGGCATAATTTCATCAGAGAACTCAACAGAGGTTGCTGAGGAAGGAATAAGTTTATTAAAATTGGGGCCCGCTTTAATGACAAAGGTTTTTCCGGTTGCATATAAATCCATATCACACGAAATTCCATCAGGAATTCCTGCTTCCGAGACTTTTACTTTAGAAGAGAGTTTATTGTCAGAAAACCATCCTGCAGAAGATGCAATTTCTTTATATTGTCCGGAAATAATTTGTCCAGCACTGTTTACAAGGATTTCGTTTTCTGTACTACCATCTGGGAACGTTAAACCATTTCCGTGATAAGTGATGGTATACCCAAGAGGGTTTTTGCGGTAGCGCTCAGTACTGATTGTAACATCCGGTACCGATCGCTCGTCATTAGATATACTATCATCCCATGTTTTGGTGACAGTTACTACTCCGGATGTCTTGGAATCTTTGAAATCATA
>ULUM01001075.1_pt1 | contig 10605 bp, 3 predicted proteins | sample 1958501 | NCBI WGS metagenome assembly ULUM01 (sample SAMEA4835760, study PRJEB28245) | human gut metagenome | biome: gut microbiome; material: fecal sample | place: Denmark | collected 2008
ATATGAAAAAAAACAAAAATAACATTCTTAAAATTTTAATAAGCATAGCATTTGCAATAATTATTGTGAACTGTCATGTCGTCAAAGCAGACGTGACAGAATTACAACAGGATGATAAAGGACGCTACTGCATTAGTACAGCAGATGATTATTACTTTTTCGAAAATAATTGCGATAATAAACTTTACTATAAAAGCACTGTTGTTTTAACAAACGATATAGAAATTATAAACAAAGAAAAAACAAAATATGTAACCAATTTTTCTGGAAAATTTGATGGTCAAGGACATACAATTACCTATTCTGCTCCAGATAGAGTAAATAATAAATATGACCTTGCTGCTTTAAATTTTATCCTTGATTCAAATGGTGTCATTGAAAATGTTAAGATTCATATTACAGATGAAAAAGTATATATCGGAGATTCGACTTCACAGTTTTGTACTGCACTTTATGAGAATAACGGTACAGTAAGAGGACTTCAGGTTTCAGGAAATGTAACACTGATATATGCAGTTCCAAAGAAAAGTTTAAAAATAGGAGCTACAGAAGGAAATGGAATATTAGAAGATTGTGATGTTTCCATTAATTACGACATGGAAGAAAGTACTGATCTGGAAATTGTATCTAATGGAGTGAGCAAAGGCGGACTTTGGGAAATATGTCAATTTGGTACCAGTACATCTGAAATGACATATCAAAACTGTATTAGTCATGGATCATGCGGAAAAAAGATATATGATATAGCAGATTTGTTATCGTCTAAATTGGATATGACCAAAAAATATAATAGAGGAATTTATGCAACTGTATCATTACGTTATAGTACGGCATGTTCAGCAACAAATCTTTATTATAATAGTGAACTTTTTAAAGATATTTCTGTTGTTACTAATTATACGCAAGAAAAGTATGCGCTTAAAAAGTTCGAAAATTACGAACAATTCGGTAAAACAACTGCCGAATTAAAAAATAAAGACACTTATGAAGGTTTTGATTTTGAGAAGAAATGGTCTATTTCACCAGATTTGAATGATGGTTATCCATACTATGATCCAAGAGTTAAAGAAATAACTTTAGAAGTTCAGGCAGATGCGGAACCAAAAGTATGGAAAACAAATTATTCACGTAACTATAATCGCTTTAAAGATTACTCAACCAATTATCATTTTCCATATCGCGTAGAAATAATCGATGGAAAGCAGACCAGTATCTATGATGATGGTGATAATAACAAAGTCACTATAAATGGCGCAAAAATTGTCAATCAGACAAAAGAAACACAGGAATTGATTGATAAATATGGCATTACAGCAGTATGTAATCCTAAAACAGATATAGAATCAGCTATTGTAGATACCAGATTTTTAGGTCAGCGTCCTTTAACGGTGAAATGGATCAAAGAACCTGTTCTTCAATTTGGCAAAGGGCAGGAAGCACAGGCGAAAGAAGACGGATATACTTTTAAAATAAAAGTGATAGACGGCACTTGTGAAGTTAAAGATGATGGCGCTGTAAGTGCAGCAGATGATTCTGCCAAGTGGGGAACATACCTGACAAAAGCGGAAAAAGCCATCAAAATTATTCTGGATTACTGCAAAGATAAAAAAAATGCGTTTGGTCCAAAAGATTCACCTTCTTATGAAAATACAGATATCTGGGCAATCTTTACTGCAGCCAGATGTGGTTACGTCCCCTATGATGATAATACTTATTTTGACAGATGGTTTGCAAATACTAAAATATATCTACAGGAATTAAAAGATTCCGGATCAGATTTGTCCACATGGCAGGCAACAGATCTTTCAAAGCTGATCCTTGCTATTGAAGCAATTGGATATGATCCAAGAGATATTTCATCTGTAAATCTTCTGGATGCAGTTGGAAACAGAAATGGTGATAATTATCTTAATACAGAATATGCAATTCATGCTATTAAATCCGGAGCATATACTTCATCAACTTTTAATGATGATGAAATAATTGCATGGGTACATAAGGAAGCTAAGAGTCTCATAAATGCGGAGGACAACGTTTTTGTAAATGCGGACAATACAATGAGCTGGCAGCCATTGGTTTACTGGTATGGCAAAGAAGGCTTTGAGGATGTAACTAATGCTGTTGACCAGGCATTACACAAACTTCCGGAAATTGCACAGCGTGCAACAGGTTCTTTCTGTACAGCAGGATTTGAAACCGGATGTATGTCCTATGGAAATAATGCATGGAATGATGCACAGGCATTGATTTTCGCATCCATCTATAATGTAAATGTATTAGACCGCAGTACAGGATTTACAAAAAATGGAAACAATCTCCTGGATGCATTCTTTGATCTGGTTGATGTGGATGGAGAGGTAGATGGAAGTATTCATGGATTTACAAATTATGATGTACCACAGATTGCTCGTGGATTAAATGCTTTTGTCCGTCAGCGTAAAGGACAAAGTAACTTTTGGGATTTCTCAGACGTAAAAGTCCCAACCAAGTCCGTCAACGACATGATTCTTGCCCTTAACGATAACAGTACAAAAGAAAAAATTGAAGCAGCAAGAAACGCTTACAATGAATTAGACGAAAAACACAAAGCAATCTTTAACAAAGACACACTGAGAAAGCTTCTTGCAGCAGAGAACGGTAAAGGTGATTCTATTACAAAAGTAATCGCAGCTATTGATGCTCTGCCGGCAGCAGATAAGCTGACATTGGAGGATAAGGATGCTGTAGTAAAGGCAAGAAATCTTTACGATGCACTTGATGATGAAGCAAAATCTGTAATCTCCAATTATTCTAAGCTGACAGAAGCAGAAGCCAGGATAAAAGAACTGGAGAAGGGGCAGACACAGAAAGAAAAGGATAAAGCAGCTGCTGAGAAGGTGGCTGCGGCAATTAATGCACTTCCTTCTTCAGATGCATTAACCCTTGATCCCTATGTTCTGCAGCTTCTGGACAACATACAGGCAGAGTACAATGCTCTTACAGATGCGCAGAAAGCTCTGGTTACGAATTACAGTACGTTACAGTATCTGAGAAATCTGATTCCTGATCTGAAGGCTGCGGCTGCAGTTGTTGATAAGATCAAGGCAATCGGTGAAGTGACTTCCGATAATTATCAGAAGAAACAGGCTCTTGTCATAGAAGCCAGAACCGCTTATGATGCACTGACAGCAGATCAGAAGAAACGTGTTACGAACTATGCAGAGCTTGAGAAGGCAGAATTGTTTATCAGACGCCAGAGTACATATGCAAAAGTAAGCTATGTGATTTCCTTTATTGATGAACTGAATATCACCACATCCTCTACAGGTGCTTTGTCTGACGGACCTCTGAAATTGACAGAAAAGAATAACAACGTACCGACAGAGAAGATCTGGAATGACTGGATGGCTTATGTTGTAAATGCAAGAGCATTATATAATACTCTTGATGATCAGCAGAAAGCTCAGGTTACAAACTTAAGTTCTCTGGAAAAAGCAGAAGGTTATCTCTATCAGTTGAAATCTGATGCACTGAAAGCAATGCTCAAGGCACTCCCGGATGCAGAAACTGTCCGCGCTTATGAAGCACCTCAGCCGACTACAGTACCTGCAGCACAGGAAGCTGTACAGTCAGAAGAGCTCCCGGCACAGGAAGTTCCGGCAGAAGGTTCTGATTTCTCAGACGGAAGCGCAGATGCATTTACTTCTGATATCAGTGAGCAGCCTGCAGCGCAGATGGATATTCAGTCATCAGAAGACATTGCAGATGTTTCGAATGAAGAGACCCCTGACTCTGTAATTGCAGATGAAGCAGAAGTACCGGATGCAGATTTCTCCACAGAAGAGGAAATTCCTGCAGCAGGTGATACTGCGAAACGTGCACTTACCGAAACAGAGCTGAAACAGATTGTAGCAGCTAAGAACGCTTATGATCAGTTAACAGAAACAGAAGAAACGAAATTCAGAAGTGAAAACACCGCACTGGTAGAGAACATGGAGAAGCTGATCGCCATGGCTCTGACTTATGAAAAAGGTCAGAATGAATACCAGCAGCTTTTCGCAGATGAAGCAGCTTTAATTTACGCAACTGTAAAAGACCACCCTGTAGACAGAGATTCTTATCCACAGGTTAAAGCATTCCTTGACCGTTATGCGAAAGATTATCAGGGACAGGAAAGCGCAATGGCAGGTCTGAAAGTCAAAGTCGGAAATCAGGAAATGACTTTTGCAGAAGTGATCGCTGCACTGACAGCACAGGCTGACAAGGCCGGCAAAGATATCTCTGATGCACAGCAGGCAGACGACTGGATCAGCAACCTTCCGACAGCTGTTACTAAAGAAAGCATTGCAAGTGTAGAAGCAGAACTTGCAGCACTTCAGAAACTCATCGACAGCATGAGTGCAGAAGGCAAGTCCTATATGTGGAATGCAAAGCAATTAGAGTTGATCAAGACCATTGTTGCAGATTATCATATTGAACTTGCAGGCAAACAGGACGCCTTCAAAGCAGATATGCCTGCTAACCTGCAGACAAAAGCCCTCAATTACAAGACAATCCAGGTAAGCTGGAGCAGTGTTGATAATGCGGACGGCTACATGGTATATCGCAGAACAGAAACAGGAAGCTGGAAGAAGATTGCAGATCAGGTAACAGATATTTCCTATAAGGATCAGAAAGCAGTTACAGGAAGAGTTTACTATTACACAGTAAGAGCTTATTCTTATACATGGGGCGGAAAGACTGTAAGCAGTTATGACAAAGATGGTGTGATTGGAAAAGCGAAGCTTGGAAAAGTAAAGATCGCAGCAACTGATTCCGAGAACTATACCACCATCCGTGTCACATGGAATAAGGTTTCCGGAGCAAACGGTTACAGAGTATACCGCTCTGCTTCAAAGGATGGCAAGTATACAGCAATTGGATCAACCGCAAAGAACAGTGCAGTTACCTTCCTTGATAAGAAAGCAGCTACAGGAACAACCTATTATTACAAAGTACGTGCTTACAGAAATGTAAATGATAAGAAGATTTATGGAAGTTCTTCAACAGCAGTAAAGGGGAAAGCAATTCTTTCTGTCCCGGCTCTGTCTGTAGGATCTACATCCAAAACTGCAGTTCTGGAATGGAGCAAGGTAAAGGGTGCTGATGGATATCAGGTATATGCCAGTGCTTCAAAAAATGGTAAATATATCCGTATAAAAGCCACAAAAGGAACTGGCATGACAGAAGAGAAACTTGCCACAGGCAAGACCCGTTATTACAAAGTACGCGCTTACAGAAAAGTAAACGGCAAAGCAGTATACGGTTCTTTCTCTAAAGTAAAAAAAGTAGTCATTAAATAATAAAATGTCAGAATGCAATGTGTCATTATTGGCACACTGCATTCTTCCAAAAAAAGCAAAGATAATCAAAAAAAATAGTTTCTGAATGGATGAAAAGAATAATAAAAATATTTCTACTGGCTGGTTTGGCAATGTTTTTCGCAAGTTTAGCGGGTATATTCATTTCAGAAGAATTTGTATTCCATAATAATATATCAGGGATCAAAGACCTGTCAGGGATATGGCTACATACTTTTGGATGGAATTTTGTGATAAACATTGTAATAGCCATGATAATTGCTGTTAAATTCGGAAAAAAAAGATAAATAAAAATAAGGCAGATGTTATTTCTCTCCTGTCATTTTGCAGGAGAGAATCATCTGTCATTTTGTGATTTAACCGAATAATTGCTAAGCGGAGGATTTTATCCGTTTGATTGTAGAATCAGAAAAAGCGGAGGAAGCAAGTAAATGAATAAACAATGGATGGCACTGCTTCTCAGTGCAGGAATGGCAGTTACTACATGTCCTGTACCGGGAGCACAGGAGCCACCGGCAGAACAGATACATACAGAACAGGCCGAAGAAAGTTCTGCCGCAGTACACAGTGATGATTCTGACAGGGAGGGGACTGCTGCGGATGAGTTTCAGTCTGAAACAGAACCGTCCGGATCAGAAACAGAAACTGGCGCATATGAAGAAGAAACATCGGAAAATGAAAATAAGAAAGACAACGGAACCATGCTGGATATACAGACCATGTGTTCTTATATTCAGAAAGCTGCAGAAGCAGAGGAAATAGATCTGGATTCAGAGATGATCGCAGATTTCTGTCTTGCCAGTGACACTTACGACAGTCTGACAGAGGATGAGCAGGCAGCGGTGAATTCCGGGATCAGAGAGGCACTGGAAACTGTCCGGAACCGTATTGCAGCTCAGATTTCTTCTGTCAATGGAGTAACAGTAACAGGGAATCCCTGGTATGTGCAGCTTCATGTACAGGAGAGTTCTGATGGACAGCAGACAATGCAGCAGCTGTCAGAAACTTATCCGGGTACTCTGCCGCAGCTTCTTTATGACATAGAGATTTCCTATACAGATATCCGTACAGGAGAAGCATATCAACCCATGACAATGATCTCGCTGGCCTTTCCTGTACCGGAAGGGTATGAGAGCCTGACAAAACCGAGAATCCTCAGATCTGCGGAAGATTCTTTTATGGAACTGACCCCACAGATGCAGGAAGACGGAACTTTCTATCTGGACAGTGCCAGAACTTTAACGCATCTGATCGTGGCAGATTTTCCGGCAGGTCTGCAGGGAATCTCTCTTAACAGCAGCTCCATAAAGATCAACCGTGGCCAGAAACATACCCTTAAAGTAGTTCCAATACCGGAATCCGTTACGGAAAATTACAATGTTACCTGGAAGAGCAGTAATACTTCTATTGCAAAGGTAAGCAAAAAAGGAGTTGTCACAGCAGTAAAGAATGGCAAAGCTACGATCACAGCGACAGTAGCAGAGCATCCGGAGATGACAGCGACCTGTAAGGTAACTGTTATGCAGGGGGCGAATACCCTGAAGAAATCTGTCAGTCAGGTCATGGCTGAGACCAGTGCCTATATGCGTGCCACAGATACCAATCCTTCGGTAGGAAGTGAATGGTATGTGCTGGGGCTGGCAAGGGGTGGACTGAGTCTGAAGGAGAAATATTTCTCTACTTATTATAATCATACAGCAAATTATATTGAGGAAAAGAAAGGAATTCTGACCAATACTTCCAAATATACGGAGTATTCCAAGAGGGTTCTTGTACTGACTGCAGAAGGGAAGGATGCCCGTAATGTAGGCGGTTACAATCTTTTTAAATACATTTCTGATCTTAGTCTGGTAAAGGAGCAGGGATTAAATGGTCCTATCTGGGCACTTCTGGCAGTGAACTGTCATCCGGAATATTCTTTTCCTGATAATCCGTCTGCCAAAGAACAGAACTCAGAAGCTGCACTGGTAAATTTCCTGCTGCAGAGTGAGCTGTCCGGGGGTGGATGGGCTTTGATGGGAAGTAATGCGGATTCGGATGTTACAGGAATGACCTTGCAGGCTTTGGCACCATACTACCATAAAGCAGGATATGAAAATGTGACTGCTGCCATTGACCGTGGACTTGCCCGGCTGTCTGAAATGCAGAACGACAGTGGTGGTTATTCTACCATGGGAGTCGAAACAGAGGAATCCTGTGCACAGGTCATTACTGCTTTGTGCAGTCTGGGCATTGATCCGGAAACAGATTCCCGTTTTATAAAGGGCGGACACTGGACAATAGAGAATCTCATTACTTATCATATTGCAGGAAGTGGATTCATGCATGTAAAAGCAGGCGCCGGAAATAATGGCGGTGCTGCTGCAGGTACATTGGATGGTATGGCTACAGAACAGGGGTATTATGCACTGGTGGCTTATCAGCGTCTGAAAGACGGAAAAACAGGTCTTTATGATATGTCAGATGTAAGTATCAGTAAAGGGGGAAAGGGTGACGGAACCGGCACTGGTTTAAAGGAGCCGACTCCTATTCCAACTCCAACCTCTGCTCCTGCAGCAGACCCATCGGGAAGCAGCGGTAATATAAATACGAAAAAGCCCGGTGGTTCCGGTAAATCTCTGGGCGGCAAGTCATCAGGCAAAGGAAGTTCAGGCAATGCAGGAGATTCAGGAAAGAGTGCTTCTGGTAACTCTTCGGATAAGAACTCTAAAAGCAGTTCCAAAAACAGTAAATCAAAGAACAGCAAGTCAAAGAATGGTAAAAATTCCGTAGGATGGGATTTTGAGGCAGAGCCTTATGTGGAATCAGAGGAAACCTCTCTGGCGGATGACCATGCAGATGGCAGCATAGAGTCAGCAGAGGATACCGGATCCGGTGTTCTGACTTCTGATAAGAAAGAATATGGTATGATCTTTGGATTTGCAGCAGCTGGTGCTCTGGCAGGAGGTCTGGCAGGAAACGGCATTAAAGCAGGAGTGAAAGCTCTTATACGTAAGCGGAGGAAGAAGAAATGAGCAGAAAGAAAAAGGGACTTGCTCTGTGGCTTGCATTGTTTCTGGGAGTAAGTTCCCTCACAGGCTGCGGCAGCGGAAATGACAATATGACACAGCTTTCCCAAAAGGGAGCAGATATCATGAACAGTTCCGATGAGGAACAGGATACAGATGTAGAACCATTAAAAACAAAGACGCAGCTTCCGGAGGATGGGATTATCACCCAGGCGCAGATGGAGACCATTGCGGGAAAAGATGAGAAGTTTTATTTTGTGGGAAAAACAGACAGTGGTATTGGATATAAATGGACCTACAATGGAAGCCAGATTCAGAATCCTGTAGAACAGAAGCTTCTGGTACAGTGTACAGAGGACGGGACAGAAGAAATAAAGAAAGCTGCCAATAATGCACCGTATGCACTGAAGGTTACACTGGAGAAGATGAACCTGGCTGCTCCGGCAAAACTGACCCTTAATCTGAAAGAAGAATGGAACGCAGATAAAGTTCTCTATTGTCTGGAAGAGAATGGAAAGATTTATCAACTGGATACTGCGAAGATCTCTACCAGGGAAAGTGGCAAAAAGAAAGTAAAACGGACAACCCTTACTTTTAATGTAACAAAAACGGGCGGAGATTTTTATCTGATCGGAGGCTCCACCACAGGAGAAGCTGCAGACGACCAGGCGGATGATGAAACCAAAGATAATACCAAAGATAATGCAAAAGGAGAAGATACACAGTCAAAAGACAATAAATCTACCGGTAGTTCCTCAGACCAGGCAGATACAGATAGAAACCCGACCTCCGGGCAGGATGGTTCTTCTGCAGACAACAGTTCCGGGGACACATCAGGCAGCGGAGACAGTTCGGATGAAGATACAGCAATGACCTGTACCTTCTCTATCGAATGTTCTACGATCCTGAATAACTGGAATGACCTGAAGGAGTCCAAAGCAGAGTTTGTCCCTGCAGACGGATGGATTCTGTATCCTTCTGAAGTGGAATTCTATGAAGGCGAAACTGTATTTGATGTACTGAAACGTGTGTGTAATGAGGCTGGAATCCAGATGGAATCGGAATGGACTCCTATGTATAACAGTTATTATGTTTCAGGTATCAACAATCTGTATGAATTTGACTGTGGCAAGGACTCCGGATGGATGTACTGTGTTAATGGCTGGTATCCGAATTATGGATGCTCCAAGTATACGCTGGAAGACGGGGATACCGTAGAATGGCGTTATACCTGTAATCTTGGCAGGGATGTGGGGGATCAGTATTATGACTGATGCTTTTTCCAGGTGCCATCCTGTTTTAAATTTCTTTTATTTTGCAGTGGTGCTGGGTTTTACCATGTTTATCCAGCATCCGGTTTTTCTGGCAGTATCTTTTATTGCTGCCACTGCATATTCCATGTGGCTGAACGGAGTGGGGAAGATTCTTAAGATCAATTTTCTTCTGACTATTCCAAGTCTTCTGATCGTTGCACTTCTGAATCCGATGTTTAACCATTATGGAGTGACACCGCTGCTTTATATTGAGAGCAGTGGAAACTGGGTTACACTGGAAGCTCTGGTATATGGAATTGTTCTGGGATGTGTACTTTTTATCATGATCTTATGGTTTTCCTGCTATAACCAGATCATGACCAGTGACAAATTTATATACCTTTTCGGCAGGATCATCCCGGCAATGTCCCTGATGCTGTCCATGGCACTTCGGTTTGTACCGCATTTTATCGCACAGCTGAAAGTGATCCGCAATGGACAGAAGTGTGTGGGAATGGATGTAAGCAATGGGAAATGGTTTAAGAAAGTCAGGTATGCCTTAAATATGGTATCAATTCTTGTCACATGGGCGCTGGAAAATGCCATTGAGACAGCAGATTCTATGAAGAGCAGGGGATATGGGCTGCGAGGCAGGACCGCTTTTTCTATTTACCGGTTTAACCGGAGAGATAAGCTTCTTGGCGGAATCCTGGCTGTACTTTCCCTTGTTTCTGCATACGGATGTTATCATGGCGCTGCTTTTGCCCAGTATAATCCAAGGATTCTGCTGGCGGGATTTACCATTTTCGGACGGGTTCCGAGACAGTCCTGTCATCCGGTATTGGCTGTTATTACGTTTATCAGTTTTGGAATTTTCTGTTTTCTGCCTCTTATACTGGACCTGGGTGAAGAATTTGCCATGAAGAAGAGCCGCAGTCATGTGCACAGTGAAATGGCTGTAACTTACAGGCAGATTTATGAAGAACTAGGAAATGAAATGGAAGG
>ULUM01016311.1_pt1 | contig 10586 bp, 6 predicted proteins | sample 1958501 | NCBI WGS metagenome assembly ULUM01 (sample SAMEA4835760, study PRJEB28245) | human gut metagenome | biome: gut microbiome; material: fecal sample | place: Denmark | collected 2008
CGCGGCGTTCAGGCGGGAGCCGCCGCATGCGGGGCAGGGGCCCTGCTTCAGGAACCGCTCCACCCGCTTCATGCCCTTTTCATCCGTCACCTTGGCAAGGGCGTTCTCCACGGTATAAACGGCGTTGAAGTAGGTGAAATCCATTTCGCCCGCCGCGCCGGTCTTGCTGTTCTGGTAGAGCAGGTGCACCTTTTTGGCGGGGCCGTGGAACACCATGTCACGCTCTTCCGGGGTCAGCTCCCGGAAGGGAACGTTGGTGCGCACGCCCATCTTTTCGGCGATCTCCTTCATCAGCGACCACATCAGGGTCTGCCAGGGCAGCACTGCGCCCTCGTTGATGGAAAGGCTCTCGTCCGGCACCAGAGTGGATTCGTCCACCACCCGCACGATGCCGGTGCCCTCGCAGTCTGGGCAGGCTCCGGTGCTGTTAAAGGCGAACTGCTCCGCGCCCAGCACCGGCACCTGTGCGCCGCACCGGGGGCAGTAGAGCGGGATCTCGGCCGCAATGTTCAGGCTGGGCGGCACCATGCAGCCGCAGCTGGGGCAGGGGTAGTGGGACAGCCGGGAGAACATCAGGCGCAGGCTGTTCAAAAGCTCGGTCATTGTGCCAAAGGTGGAACGCATTCCGGGCACGCCGGGCCGCTGGTGGAGGGCCAGTGCGGCGGGAACATAGCGGATCTCGTCCACCTGCGCCTTTTCGGCCTGGGTCATCCGGCGGCGGGTATAGGTGGAAAGGGCCTCCAGATAGCGGCGGGAGCCCTCGGCGTAGAGGACACCCAGCGCCAGCGAGGACTTGCCGGAGCCGGACACGCCCGCAATGCCGACGATCTTGTGGAGCGGCACATCTACGTCGATGTTCTTCAGGTTGTGCACCCGCGCGCCCCGCACCCGGATGGCGGCGGGGAGAGCGGAACTGGATTCGTGGTTCATCGTGTCTCCTTTCTCTGAATGGGGTCACAAAAGGCTCCCCCACAGGGGAGCCGGAAAGATCATAAACCGAGAGGATTGAACCGCTGGTGTTCGAGCTGGTCGATCACCGCCTGGGCTGCCGGTGCAATGGGGGCGGGCACTGCGGCGGGGCGGCTGAGGTAATAGCCCTGCAGCAGATCCACGCCCAGACCGATGACGGTGCGCAGCTGGGCCTCGGTCTCAATGCCCTCGGCAATGAGCTGCATACTGCGGGCGTGGGCGTAAGCCACAATGTTGGAGACGATCTGCTGCTTATCATGGTCAGTGTCGATCCCGCGCACAATGGAGATGTCGATCTTGATATACCGGGGCGAGAGCTCCAGCAGGTTCAATTCGTTGCTGTAGCCGCTGCCGTAGTCATCCAGCGCAAAGGAGCCGGAGAAGCCCGGAACGTTCCGCTTCCGTTCCAGACATGCGCGGTCCAGATCTTCCTGTTCGGTGATCTCCACCACCAGCCGCTTGAGCAGCTCGGGGTAGCGCTGAGCATATTCCTCCACATCCTCAACCGTCAGGCTGACATTGGCGATGGAGTTGATGAAAAGCAGGGCATCGCCCTGGAGCAGGCCCTGTGCCTGCATACGCTGGAAGATCTCGCTGGAATGGAACACAGTGATCCGTTCGATCTCATACAGGCGGCCCGTCTCATGGGCCAGCTGCATGACCTGAGCGGGGGAGTGCAGGGTAGGCAGATCGACCCGCATGAGGGCCTCGTAGGCTGCGACCCGGCCGCTGCGGGCAGAGTAGATGGGCTGGAAGTGGTAGGACACCAGCTCCTCCTGCAGCAGGAGCTCAAAGTCCTGCTGGGTCTGGGCGGCGTATGCCTCCTGATGGTAGCTGCCGATATCAAAATCACACATGCGGCCCTTGTGGGAATGCTTGACCTGATACATGGCAAAGTCGGCATATTTTTTCAGGGTGAGCAGGTCGTGGCCGTCCGTGGGGTACCAGGCGATGCCGCCCGAGATGCTGATGTGCAGCTGCTTGCCGTTGGGCAGGATGGACACGCTGCGCTGCAGGGCGGCACTCAGCAGCTCCAGCTGGGCGCGGAGCTGATTCTGATCCTGATAGCCATAGAAGAAGATCAGGAATTCATCGCCCGAAAGGCGGGAGCAGATGGTGTTGGCGGGCGTATTGGCCGCAAAGCACTGGCCGGTCTGGCGGATGTACTGGTCGCCCCAGTCGTGGCCGTAGGTGTCGTTGATCTGCTTGAGGTTGTCCAGATCCATCATCAGCAGGGCGGCACAGCCCAGCTTTTCGGGCTGCTGGAACAGCGCTTCACAGGCGCGGTCAAAGGCACGGCGGCGGTACAGGCCGGTCAGGGTGTCGTAATCGCGCTCGTGCTCAATGCGCTGCTGCTCCAGCACCGTGGTGGTCATATCCTCAGCCAGACCCACCTCGGAGGCACTTTCGCCCAGGATATGGGTGACACGCAGGGTGATGTAGTGGGTGCTGCCGTCGGGCTGGGGGATGGCAAAGACCTTGTTGTTGGCCGGGGACAGGCGGTAGAACCACCGCTGCTCCAGTGTGCCCATCAGGGCGCGGAAAGCCTTTGGCGTGAGCGGATCTGGCTGCTCCTGTGCAAGGCCCAGCATGGAGAAGAAGTTATCAGTCACATAAACGCTGTCATCGCGCAGCTCATAGCCGCCCAGCTCCGCACTGGCCAATTTCATAATGCGCAAAAAGCGGGTGGAGGAGTCCAGCACGTCTTTGCTCAGCTGGGTAAAGGCAGAGGAGAACTGATCCAGCTCCCGGATGCCGGTGGCGGAAAGATGCGGGATGGCGGAGGAATCCGCTTCGGCAGCGGCTACCTCAGCCGAGAGCTTGGCAACGGGCCGGGCCAGCCGCCTGCTGATCAGCCAGCTGCAAACAAAGCCAACGGCCAGCGTGATCAGCATGATGAAGGAGAACAGCTGCTGTAGCCGCTGGGCGAAAGCAAAGAGCTGCACCGCGGGAACGGAGCCCACGAGAAGCCAGTGCTTGCCCGAGAAAGGGGCGTTCCGGCTGTAGAGGTTCAAGGGGGAGACCGAAGCAATGTAGAGGGCATTGCTGAAGAGGTAGCGGTGGGTATGGGCACTGTGGAGGCGCAGCGTAAGGCTTTCGTCCGCAGAACCCGGCTGCCCGTCGCAGTGGGAACGGAGCACCGGACGCAGCTGCAGTTCAGAGGCAGAGAGCTCCTCCGTATCGGTCACGGCAAGGAAATAGGTGCCGTTGTTCTGCAGCTCAGAGCAGGGCAGGTTCTCCCACAGGTAGTCGGCCAGCAGTTCCACGCCGATCACGCCGTAAACGGTGCCGTCCGGCAGGATCAGGGGCTGGCTGTAGGCAATGGCCTCGTGGGTGTCCCCGGGTACCAGATAGGATTGTGAGGTCCAGTGGCCATAATCGGAGGCGGCAAGGCTGGCTCCGTCTTTATAGGCGGCCTGGAAAGGGGGATAAAGGAAGCCACGGTTTCCCAGTGCCCGGTAGCGGATGGTGGGGGACCAGCTGTTGTCCGTGGCAATGGAGAGGGATTGCACCAGCTGGGCCGGTGCCCGCACAAAGGTCAGGTCGGCGTTGCGCTGGGAAGGGGCGGCATCCGGGTCGAGATCCCGCAGGTAGATGGCGGGCATGAGGCTGTCCTGCTTCCGCTTGTCCAGATCATGGGTGTTCAGGATAAGGAACACGCCGGTCACCGACTTGATGCGCAGGGTGCTGATGAGCTCCGGCGCGGCGGCTTCCAGCAGGGGATAGGCCGCGTCGCTGCTGCTGTCCAGCGTGCTCAGGCTGATCTCTCCCTCGTCCAGAAGCTGCTGGGTCAGGCCATTGATGGTATCGGAAAGGCTGGTCAGCTCCTGTGCATCGTGGAAGATGGACTGAAGATACCGGCTGCGGTTGTCCACCTGCATGGCAAGGATATCCTCGGCGTTCTGGTTCAGCTGGGGGCCAAGCCGGGTGACGTGGACGGCAAAGGTCAGCAGCAGGAACTCCACCGCCAGCACAGCCAGCAGGGAGAAAAGGATGGTGCCGAAGATAGAATGGCCCGTCTGAGGGGCCTTCTGGCTGTGCGGCTTGCGGTTCTGCATCTGAGAGTCTCTCCTTTTGTGGTTGTTCCAAGGGCATCTCAGCCCGCAAAGGCGCTGAGAGCGGCCAGAGTCTGGTCGTACCAGGCATCAAAATAGGCATCGGTCAGGAACTCGGCTTCGGCTTCCTCGGGGGTCTGCCCGGCAGCCAGCCGTTCCAGCACCGTGGCACGGTCGGCAGTGACACGGTCCTCCAGCGCGTACTGCAGGGTATTGCGGGCGCGCAGGGCATCCGGGAAGGCATGGGTGGTGTAGAGCTTGCTGCGATCGATGGCATCAATAGACAGGCTCAGCACTTTGTGGATACTCTCGGAGACCGTCAGGCCGCTGTTCTCAAGGGCGGACATGCTGTTGGCGGCATAGGTCACGGGCATGTAGCCGGACTGCACCGAGAACTGCAGGTTGTTTTCCGGCTGGGTGAACCATTTCAGGAAGGCAACGCAGGCACTGATCTCGTCCTCGGTGCCCGGGATGACTACCATGCCGGCCCCCTGCTGGACGGCCACCGGCTCACAGCCTGCAAAGCTGGGGCAGGGCAGCGCGGCCATCTCGATGCCGTGGCTCTCGGTGTCGCTGGTCAGCACCTGGGTGGGGAAGAAGGAAGCGCTGGAGGAGGAACCGACATAGGCCAGCAGGCTGCCGATCTTGATATCGTCGCTGCGGAACTTGCCGCTGGCACTGCACCAGCCCTTGATGTAGGGGACATAGTAGTTATCCCACAGCTTGCGGAGGGTCGGCTTGTCAAAGTGCAGGGTCATCACGCCGTTCTCGGCATCAAAGATGGTCGTACCCAGTTCCTGTGCGCCGCAGAGCAGGTAATTGGTCAGCGCGTCGCGGCCATACAGGGCCTTGCCGTCGTTGGGCGCAGCCGTCTGGGCATCGGTCCAGTCGTAGTATTTGTGTGCGGCCTCGTTCAGCCCCTCCACGGTGGAAAGATCCGCATAGGTCACGCCCGTGGCCTCGGCAAAGGGGACAAAGTCGGTGACGTTCAGGTAGAGCAGCTCGGTGGACTTTGCTATGGGAAAGACCTTGAGCTCCCCGTTGTTCATCAGGTCGCCCTCCTCGAGAAAACCGGCGATATAGGCAGACTTCTCTTTTTCGGTCAGGTAGGGGCTCAGGTCAACGGCAAGGCCCATCTGATCCAGCGTAAAGGCGGTGTCTGCGTAGGAGGAGACGATGTTGGGCAGCTTCTCGGCACCCACCTTGCCCTCGGCGGCGGCCAGCACGCTGGTCTCCAGGTCGTTCACGCTGCCCTGACTGGAGCTTTCGACTCGGATGTTCTTCTCTTTGCCCACGGTGGAATTGAACTGCTCCACCAGCTGGTTGAAGCATTCCAGCTGATCGCCGTTGTAGTAGGTCCAGATCGTGATGGTGGTGGGCAGCTTGCTTCGGCCGCAGGCAGTGCCGCCCAGCGCCACGGCGGCGCACAGCAGCAGACTGACGGCAGAACGAAGGATTCGTTTCATTACATTATCTCTCCCATTCCGACAAAACGGCTCACGGAAAAACGGCGCGTCCTGTCGTTTCTGAAATGATACCAGACGAAGACATTGTAACACTTTTTCGGGGCGGGGGCTACTGATTTTTGAAAAAACACCCGAAAGCAGACGAAAAAAGAAAGAATCTCTGGCCTGTGCTTCCATTTTTCGTAAAGTCCGGATATAATACAAGCATAAAATACAACAAAAAGAATGGGAGAGCTTATGGCACAGAAGAAGGACGAGGGCCTGAACGGCAACGAAAAGATCGAACAGGCGGTCTGCCAGTTACAGCAGGAGCCTACACAGGAGCAGCTGGCGCATACCCTGACCGTGATCCGGCGGAGGATGCGGGAAAACGGACAGGTCGTGGTGGCGGTGGAGCCGAACCCGGCCGGTGAGCAGATGCAGCTACGGGCCCTCCGCACGGCCGATGGGGCCAGCTGGTGGTATGCCTTTACCAGTTTTGAAGAGGAGATGAAGGGTGCGGAAGCAGTGCAGTCCACCTTTCTGGTGGAGCTTGAAAAGCTGTTGGATGCCGCACTGCAGGTGCCGGAGATTCAGGGCATCATTCTGAACCCCTGGAACCGCACCATCCAGCTGGACAAGACCCTGCTCCGGATCATCAAGGGATAAGCACGAAAGGGCCCGTCTGCCGCATTTTGGTGCGCGCAGACGGGCCCTTTTTATATGGTAAAGGAAGAAGGAGAATGGCAGATCAGGCTGCGTCGGTGCGGTCCTTCTTGAGCAGGCTCAGGATCACGGCACCCACCACGCTGCCAGCGGCAAGAGCCACGCAGTAGAGCAGGGTATGATCGACCACGGGGAACACGAAGATGCCGCCGTGGGGAGCGCGCAGGGCGCAGCCGAAGGTCATGGAGAGGGCACCGGCCAGCGCGGCACCGGCCACACAGCTGGGCAGGACGCGCAGCGGGTCGGCGGCGGGCGTAGGGGATGGCACCCTCGGTGACGAAGCACAGGCCCATGACGTAGTTCACGATGCCGTTGCGGCGCTCGTCAGGGGTCCACTTCTTGGGGCAGAAGGTGGTGGAGAGGGCAATCGCGATGGGAGGAACCATGCCGCCCACCATGACAGCGGCCATGACCTCGTAGTTGCCGGAGGCCAGTGCGGCAGTGCCAAAGACGTAGGCTGCCTTGTTGAAGGGGCCGCCCATGTCAATGCTCATCATACCGGCAACGATGGCACCCAGCAGGACTTTGGAGGTGCCGCCCATGGCGTTGAGGCAGTTGGTCATGGCGGTGTTGATCATGCCCATGACCGGGTTGATGCCGCACATCACGGCACCGATGATGAGGATGCCGCCCAGCGGGTAGATCAGCATGGGGCGGATGCCGTTCAGGCTGGCGGGGAGCTTTTCGGTGATCTTCTTCAGGAACTCGACCACATAACCGGCCACGAAACCGGCCAGCAGAGCGGCCAGGAAGCCGCCGGAAATGCCGGTGGTCTCACCGTTGGCAAGGCCTGCAAAGTTGGTGCCGTTCATGGCCAGCACGCCGCCCGCAAAGCCCACGGCCAGGCCGGGACGGTCGGCGATGGACATGGCGATGAAGCCTGACAGAATGGGAAGCATATAGCCAAAGGCGGCGCTGCCCACCGTCTTGAAGAAGGCGGCGATGGGAGTGTTCATGCCAAAGTTGGAGGGGTCGATGGTGTAGTCGTCCAGCAGGAAGGCCAGCGCGATCATAATGCCGCCGCCCACCACAAAGGGCAGCATGTGAGACACGCCGTTCATCAGGTCCTTGTACACCTTGCGGCCAAGGCTGTCGCCGGAGGTCTCCTCCTCGGCAGCGGCGGCACCGCCCTTGGCGTGGTAAACAGGAACTTCACCGTGGGCCACCTTTTTCAGCAGCTCTTCGGGCTTGTGGATGCCGTCATCCACCCGGGCAAACAGCACGGGCTTGCCGTCAAAGCGGGCGGTCTCCACATTTTTGTCTGCAGCCACGATGATGCCGTCACAGGCTGCAATCTCAGCGCGGGTCAGCACGTTCTTGGCACCATCGGAGCCGTTGGTCTCCACCTTGGTGGGCAGGCCCAGCTTGTCACCGGCCTTGGCCAGCGCCTCGGCGGCCATGTAGGTGTGGGCAATGCCGTTGGGGCAGGCGGTCACGGCCAGAATGCGGTAGCCGCTCTGGGGGATGGCCTGCTGGGTGAAGCTCTCCTCACCGAACTGGGCCTCCTCCTGTGCGTCGATGAGGGCAAGGAATTCGGCGGGGGTCCTGGCGGCCTTCAGCTTTTCCACAAAGTCCTCGTTCATCAGCATCTGCATCATGCGGGCCAGCATATCCACATGCAGGCTGCCGTTTTCGGGGGCTGCAATGGCAAAGAGCAGGTCGGTCTTGCCGTCATCCTCGGCGTTGTACTGCACCGGGGTGCTCAGACGCAGGGCGGCCAGGCTGGGCCGGGTGACCACATTCGTCTTGGCGTGGGGAACGGTGATGCCGTTGTCCACATAAGTGGAGGCCTCATCCTCCCGGGCGTAAAGCGCCTTCTTGTAGGCTTCTGTGTCGGTGATGTTGCCGTGGGTGGCCTGCAGTTCTACCAGCCGGGAGAGGATCTCGTCCCGGTTGGAGGCCGCAGAATCCAGCTCGATGGACTTTGCGGTGAATAATTCCGTAATGCGCATAAGGGTTCTCCTTTCTCTCTCTGTGCAGCCCTCTCAGTCAAAGCCTGATGGCTTCGTCAGCAATGACGGAGAGGGTGAGCTGCCTTAAATTTGACCAAACAATTCTTCGATCTTTTCTTTCGTTGCCAGCCCAAGGCTGAACGCGGTGGCACTGCCGCAGGCGGTGCCCAGCCTGAGGGCCTGCTCATAGCTGCCGCTTTGCAGATAACCTGCCACAAAACCGGCCACCATGCTGTCGCCTGCGCCCACGCTGTTCACGACCTTGCCCTTGGGGCAGCCGATGCGGTGCACCTCGCCGTGCTCATCCACCAGCAGAGCGCCGTTCCCGGCCATGCTCACCAGCACGTTCCGGGCACCTTTTTCCTGCAGGGCGCGGGCGGCGGCGGTGATCTCTTCGTCCGTTTTCAGCTCCCGGCCCACGATCTCGCCCAGCTCGTGATCGTTGGGCTTGATCAGGAAGGGGTGATAGGGGAGGACGTTGACCAGCAGATCCTGGGTGGCATCCACCACGGCCCGCACGCCGTGGCCCTCCAGCCCTGCCAGCAGCCGCTCGTAGGTGCTCTGGGAAAGGCTCTTGGGGATGCTGCCCGCCAGAATGAGGATGTCGTCCGGCTGCAGGGTGTCCAGCTGGGCTTCCAACTGCTGCATGGCGCTTTCCGGGATGCTGGGGCCTGCGCCGTTCAGCTCAGTCTCGGTGCCGGCCTTGATCTTGACGTTGATGCGGGTCATGCCCTCGGCCAGATGGATGAAATCGGTCCGGAGCCCCTGCGCGGCCAGACCACGCTCCAGCCAGGCACCGGTCTCACCGGCCACAAAGCCCAGAGCCACGCTCTCACAGCCCAGCTCCCGGAGCACGCCGGATACATTGATGCCCTTGCCGCCCAGCACGCAGTCCTCCCCGGCGGCGCGGTTCACCTCGCCCACCTCAAGGGGCCTGTCGAGACGGACGACATAATCAATGGCAGGATTGAATGTAACAGTGTAGATCATACCTCGGTCTCCTTTATCAGAGTGTATTGCCGGTATTTGGGGTTGGGGCACCGGTTCGTCAGGATGGCACCGCTGTGCAGATCACAGATGACGGCGGGGTAGACCTGCGCGAATTTGGTGTCGTCCACCAGGAACCACGCCTCCCGCGCCCGGCGGATGACCGCAGCCTTGACGGCGGCCTCCTCGGGGTCTGGTGTGGTAAAGCCGGAACCCAGCGCCACGCCATTGGCTCCCATGAAGGCTTTGGTGAAATTGTACTGCTGGATGGCAGTCAGCGCAGCCGCCCCGATGATGGCCTCGGTCTGGGGCCGCAGCAGCCCGCCGGGCAGGAACACCCGGCAGCCTTTCTGGGCCAGCAGGCGGGCGTGGGCCACGCCGTTGGTCACATAGCTGGCGTTCAGGGCCGGGCCGCTCAGCGCCCGTGCCAGAGCCAGCGTGCTGGAGCCAGCATCCAGATAGATGAAATCTTCCGGCAGGATCAGTTCTGCCGCCGCCTGGGCGATGCTCTGTTTCTGGCTGACGGCCAGCTCTTCCTTGGCGGCCATGGTGGGTTCGTCGGTGCGGAAGGGGCTGTCCGGCAGGGTGGCCCCGCCGTGTACCTTGTTCAGTTTGCCCTGCTTGTCCAGCTCGTTCAGGTCGCGCCGGATGGTGGATTCGCTTGCGTTCAACGCCTCGCACAACTCCTGCACGGTGGCGGTGCGCTGCCGCGCCAGCAGATCCAAAATCAGGCTGAATCGTTCTTCTGCCAGCATCGGGAACATTCCCCCTTGTTCGATTTATATGATTGATTTTGATTGACGTTGGCGGGTTCTGACCGCCTTGCCCCCTTATTATAGCAAAATCTCAGTCAAAATCAATCAGATTCCGCCAAGTTTGAGTGACAAAATATTGCTCTGTTTTTTGGGCAGGATGCATAAAGAGTGGGATACAACAAAAAACCGACACTCCACAATGGAATGTCGGCTGAATCTCTCACCGCTTCGGTCTGGCTGTGCCAGTGCCTTGCGGAGCTCTCCTAATAGAGAAGCCAGGAATCAAGGTTACTTGTTCTGGATGTACTCGTCCATGGCCTTGGCGGCTGCCTTACCGGCACCCATGGCCTTGATGACGGTGGCGGCACCGGTTACGGCATCGCCGCCGGCGTACACGCCCTCACGGCTGGTCTTGCCCTCGTCGCCCTCGGTGACGATGCAGCCGTGCTTGTTGGTCTCCAGGCCAGGGGTGGTGGAGCGGATCAGGGGGTTGGGGCTGGTGCCCAGGCTCATGATCACGGTATCCACATCCAGCTCAAACTCGCTGCCCTTCTTTTCAATGGGACGGCGGCGGCCGGAAGCATCGGGCTCGCCCAGCTCCATCTCAATGCAGGTGATGGACTTGACGAAGCCCTCGTCGTTGGCGTGGATCTCCACGGGGTTGCACAGGGTCTTGAAGATGATGCCCTCTTCCTC
>ULUM01003705.1_pt1 | contig 10566 bp, 7 predicted proteins | sample 1958501 | NCBI WGS metagenome assembly ULUM01 (sample SAMEA4835760, study PRJEB28245) | human gut metagenome | biome: gut microbiome; material: fecal sample | place: Denmark | collected 2008
CAACTCCGGCACAGATCATCTCTGTATTCGAAAACTTGGCTATGCCAATGCCGAAGAACCATTTCACTATCGGTATCGTAGACGACGTTACGTTCACTTCCCTTCCTCAAAAAGAAGAAATCGCTCTGGGCGGCGAAGGTATGTTCGAAGCTAAATTCTACGGTCTGGGTGCTGACGGTACGGTAGGTGCCAACAAGAACTCTGTTAAGATTATCGGTGACAACACCGACAAACACTGTCAGGCTTACTTCTCTTACGACTCTAAGAAGTCAGGTGGTTTCACTTGTTCTCACCTGCGTTTCGGTGATACTCCGATCCGCTCTACTTACTTGGTAAATACGCCGAACTTCGTTGCTTGTCACGTTCAGGCTTACCTGCACATGTACGACGTAACACGCGGTTTGCGTAAAAACGGTTCTTTCTTGCTGAACACAATCTGGGAAGGTGAAGAACTGGCTAAGAACCTGCCTAACAAGGTGAAGAAGTACTTTGCACAGAACAATATCTCTGTATACTATATCAATGCAACTCAGATTGCAATGGAAATTGGTTTGGGTAACCGTACCAATACAATCCTTCAGTCTGCATTCTTCCGTATCACAGGCGTTATTCCTGTAGATCAAGCTGTTGAGCAGATGAAGAAATTCATCGTTAAGTCTTACGGCAAGAAGGGTGAAGACGTTGTTAACAAGAACTACGCTGCTGTAGACCGCGGTGGTGAATACAAGACTCTGACTGTCGATCCAGCTTGGGCTAACCTGCCGGATGATGCAAAAACAGAAAACAACGATCCTGCATTCATCAACGAAGTAGTTCGTCCGATCAATGCACAAGACGGTGACTTGCTGCCGGTATCTGCATTCAAGGGTATCGAAGACGGTACTTGGCATCAAGGTACTTCTAAATACGAAAAACGTGGTGTTGCCGCATTTGTTCCCGAATGGAATGCTGAAAACTGTATCCAGTGTAACAAGTGTGCATATGTTTGTCCTCACGCTTCTATCCGTCCGTTCGTACTCGATGCTGAAGAGCAGAAGGGTGCTAAGTTCGAACAACTGAAAGCTGTAGGTAAAGCATTCGATGGTATGACATTCCGTATTCAGGTAGACGTTCTCGACTGTCTGGGTTGCGGTAACTGTGCCGACATCTGTCCGGGTAATCCGAAGAAGGGTGGCAAGGCATTGACCATGAAACACCTCGAAAGCCAGTTGGCTGAAGCTGAAAACTGGACTTACTGCGCTGAAAATGTGAAGAGCAAACAACATCTGGTTGACATCAAGGCTAACGTGAAGAACTCTCAGTTCGCAACTCCGTTGTTTGAGTTCTCCGGCGCTTGCTCCGGTTGTGGTGAAACTCCGTACGTGAAACTGATTTCTCAGTTGTTCGGTGACCGCGAAATGGTTGCTAACGCTACAGGATGTTCTTCTATCTATTCCGGTTCAGTACCTTCTACTCCGTATACTACGAACGAAAAGGGTCATGGTCCTGCTTGGGCTAACTCACTGTTCGAAGACTTCTGCGAATTCGGTCTGGGTATGGAATTGGCTAACGAAAAGATGCGTGCCCGTCTGGTGAAAGTAATGAACGAAGCCATCGCTTCTGACTGCTGTCCTGCCGAGAACAAAGAGGTATTCGCTGAATGGATCAACAATATGCTGGATGCAGAAAAGACTAAGGAACTGGCCGAAAAGATCATTCCGATGGTTGAAGCTGCCAAGGATAAATGCAACCACTGCAAGCAAATCGCTGAACTGCAACAATATCTTGTTAAACGCAGCCAGTGGATCATCGGTGGTGACGGTGCTTCTTACGATATCGGTTATGGTGGTCTTGACCATGTAATCGCTTCAGGTAAGGACGTTAACATCCTTGTACTCGATACTGAGGTTTACTCTAACACTGGTGGTCAGTCTTCTAAAGCTACTCCGGTGGGTGCTATCGCTAAGTTTGCTGCTGCAGGTAAGCGTGTACGTAAGAAAGACCTCGGTCTGATGGCTACTACTTACGGTTATGTATATGTTGCTCAGATCGCTATGGGTGCTGACCAAGCTCAGACTCTGAAAGCTATCCGTGAAGCTGAAGCATATCCGGGACCATCATTGATCATCGCTTACGCTCCATGTATCAACCACGGTTTGAAAGCCGGTATGGGTAAGAGCCAGGAAGAGGAAGAAAAGGCTGTTAAGTGCGGTTACTGGCACTTGTGGCGTTACAATCCTGCTTTGGAAGAAGAAGGAAAGAATCCGTTCCAATTGGACAGCAAAGAACCGAATTGGGAAGACTTCCAAGGTTTCTTGAAGGGTGAAGTTCGTTATGCTTCTGTAATGAAACAATATCCTGCTGAAGCTGAAGAATTGTTCAAAGCTGCTGAAGAAAATGCTAAATGGCGTTACAACAGCTACAAACGTCTTGCCAGAGAAAACTGGGGTGCTGAATAATAAGTAGAAATACTCCAATCTATATAAAAGGCAGGAATCTTGAAAACAGATTCCTGCCTTTTTTGTTTATATCTTAGAAGTAACGACTACTTCTCACGAAGATAATCACTAAAACTCAAAAGATATGATTGGATTTATTATTTGGATTGTCGGTTTGATACTGACTTTCAGAGCCGCTATAGAAATTTGGAACATCAATGCAGCTATAGAGAAAAGACTCATAGCTATCGTGTTAATCGTCCTGACCAGTTGGGTGGGATTACTTTTCTACTACTTCTACGGAAAAGAAAGAATGGCGGGATGGTTGAAGTAAAACTTCATCCATTTAGTTCATAGCCGGATTCTTCTCAGGAATCCAACTGTCAACTAATTCTTTATGTTCCTCCATCCATTTACGGGCAGCCTGTCTTTCCGTTGTCCGGGCTTCTTCCAGAGCAGTCATTAAAGAACTGATCTCCGCGTCTGTCAGGCGGATATTTCTCAGAAGTCTGGCAGCAAAAGGGTCTTTCTCGCTAAAACCTTTCCATGCTACAGTATGAATGGACTCCGCATTGCCATATATATGTTTAGGGTCTTGAAGCACCTTCAGTTTAAAACGGTCGAACATCCAGTGAGGCGTCCATCCTGTTACAACAATCCAGTCGTTTCTATCAATCGCCTTCTTTAGTGAGGCAGTCATGGCAGGTCCGCTCGAAGTCAGCAGTTTATAGTCCAGTCCATAATCTTTGATGGCCTGATCAGTAGCTTTCATAATACCGGCTCCTGCATCGATGCCGACAATCTGACCGGAGAAACGTTCTTTTTCTGCATTCAGTTCTTCTATCGAGTTGATAGTAACGTAATCCGGAACAACAAGTCCGATACGGGCGCTATCATAAATATCACCGATCGTTTCGAGTTTGTCTCCATATTGTTTCATATAATCTTCCATGGTGACAGGCATCCAGACGTCCATGAATATGTCGGCTTTCTTACGGGAGATAGAAGTAAATATAGGTGCAAGGTCTGCATTCAATAACTTCACATCATATCCCTGATCCTCAAAAATTGCTTTAGCAAGGTTTGTTATAGCGATACCTTCCGCCCAGTTGGCATAGGCGATACTTATCTTCTTATTCTTTCCACTATCGCCGCAGGAAACTACGGTGAACAGCAGAGCGGCAATAAACATAGCCGCTATCGTTTTTATCTTATTCATTGATATATTCCTTTCTTTTATGCGTTCTTATTTCTTTTTATTCTTTCTGTTGTCTGCCATTCCCTGAGTAATCCGGTCCAGTACAATCGCTAATATTACGACTGCAATACCTCCTTCAAATCCGAGCCCGATTTTCATTTGAGTGATACCTTTCAGTACGATTTCTCCCAATCCTCCGGCAGAAATCATGGCAGCAATCACTACCATTGAGAGTGACATCATGATCGTCTGATTTATTCCTGTCAGGATGGTAGGCAACGCCAAGGGCAACTGTACTTTATAAAGCAACTGCCAAGGGGTGGCACCAAAAGAACGGGAAGCCTCTACCACATTTTTAGGCACCTGACGGATACCCAGACCGGTGAGACGAACCACAGGAGGCATCGCAAAGATGATGGTAGCGAAAGCTCCCGGCACAGTACCCAATCCGAAAAACAGGACAGCAGGAATCAGATAGACAAAAGCAGGCATTGTCTGCATAAAGTCGAGGATAGGGCGCATTATCTTGTTACAACGGTCACTGTTGGCAGTCCAGATCCCCAACGGCACCCCTAAAAGCAATGCCAGACAGGTGGAAGAAAGCACTAATGCCAGTGTCTGCATCGTTTCTTCCCAAAAGCCCATACCATAGATTAATAATAAGCCCAAAAGAGTAAAGAGGGCCGTTCCTTTGCCCGACTTGAACCAGGCAAGCGCAGCCAATACTGCGATTGTAATATAAAAAGGTATTCCGAACAGCACATGCTGGAATCCATCTATAAATCCTCCGATCCCCATACTGAGAGCATCAAAGAATGAAGCAAAATGTTCTGTCAGCCAATTTATGGCCATCTCTATATATTGTCCGATATTTATCATAATTCTATTGCGTTTTGAATGATTTCATTAATTTCTTCTTTATCTTTTCCCGTTACTTCGATGATCAGTGACGAAAGAGGCACGACGCCTTCAAATTCCCGGTTCTCATTCACCACCCAGATAGGCGAATTTGTTTTTGTCATCAATGGCAGAATATCTTCCAGAACCGTGTCACCCAATACCGAATGCACTTCATGTCTTACTACGGAATCGATGGAGCGGACTTGCTCCTTTCGCAGTTTCAGCAAGTCATTCAACCGCACTTCTCCTACCAGTATATCATTGGAATCTACAACCGGAAGAACAGTCAGGTTACGTTCACGCATCTTACGGATCAGTACCTCCGGACCTTCTTTCTTCAAACGTGCCACTATGGGTTTATCTACCATAATGGAGGAAGCCGTAATAATCTTGCTTCGATCTACGTTTTCTACAAATCGTTCCACATAAGCGTCAGCCGGTTCGGTCAGGATTTCTTCCGACGTACCGATTTGTACAATTTCCCCATCCTTCATGATGGCAATCCGGTCACCCAATTTAATCGCTTCGCTCAGGTCATGAGTGATAAAGACAATTGTTTTCTTCATCTTCGATTGTAAAGTAAGCAATTCATCCTGCATCTGCACACGAATCAAAGGATCGAGCGCGGAGAAAGCCTCATCCATCAACAGCACTTCGGGGTTATTGGCTAAAGCACGTGCCAAACCCACACGTTGCTGCATCCCTCCCGACAGTTCGCTTACCATCTGATTTTCGTAACCTTTCAGTCCCACCAACTGCATGCTTTCCATCGCCTTCTTTTCCCGCTCTCCTTTTTTCACTCCCTGCAACTCGAGCCCGAAAGCAATATTGTGCAAAACGGAGCGATGAGGAAGCAGACCGAAGTTCTGGAAGACCATCGCCAACTCTTTTCGGCGAATCTGCAACAGTTCTTTATCCGACACCTTGGCTATGTCTGTTCCATTGATAATCACTTCACCGGAGGTGGGACGAATCAAGCGGTTGATGCAGCGAAGCAAAGTGGACTTTCCACTACCGGAAAGCCCCATAATGACGAATATTTCGCCTTCATTAATGGAAAGATTCGCATCTTTCACCGCAACCGTACACCCGGTCGCTTTCAATATTTCACTTTTAGTTTTACCTTCTTTCAGCATCTTCAAAGCTTTCTGCTTCTCATTGCCAAAAACCAGATAAAGATCTTTAATTTCTATTTTACTCATACAATAAAATGGTTTAGGTTATTAAAATAATATACACAGCAAAATAAGAACAAACGATAACAGAAATCTTTCTTTATATCGTATAAAGTTCTGATTTGAATACGGGGCAAATTACAATGACTCCCGAAATAATTAATAAAATGATTATTGACAGACTGAGTAATTAAAAAAGGAATAGAATTTGATAAGATAATCCTTTCAATGAATAGCAAAAAAATAGCATTTCGTAAGTACAAAAACAGTCTGTTCTAGTATCTTGCTGGCACAAAGATACGAAAAACGGATTAAACATGCAAATTTTATTCAGGAGCAAGGTCGTATCGAAAGCTTTATTTGTAATGATACGAAAAGACATCCGAGTCCTATCTCCCTATCACTCAACGCAATAAAGCAAACAGGCAGATTAATATAAAATAAGTTTGAATATTTCACTTAAACACCGTATATTTGACACCGATAACTAAACTAGATTCTATATGTTCAACAGGTTTACTACAATTTTCCTGGGGAAGGATAATTGTCATTACACAACAAAAGAAAAACAAACAGGTTCTGCTACACTAGACGGCAAAAGCCAAGTTCAGTACTTTAGTAAAACACCCCCAAAAATGCCGTTTTTCTATCATCGGCGGAATCTCTATCTGATAGGTTTCCTGCTCGCTTTTATAGTGGCTCTGCTCGAATTTATGCGAGGAAGGCATCAAAACTTTATGGTCTTTTCCGATGCGACTCAGTTCTTCTGGCAAGGAATCAGTCCTTACACTACCGATTTTGTAGAATTTCACGGACGCTTCTTTCTTTATTCTCCTGTTTTCACGGTACTGTTCGCTCCGTTTGCGTACCTGCCTGCATGGCTGGGACCTTTCGCATGGAATCTATTCAATTATTCACTGTTCTTTCTGGCGATCTTCACTCTTCCCAGACAATTTACCCATCAGCAAAAATGCCGTATGTTCCTTTTTCTGTTGCTGATTCTGGGACAAAGCCTGCTTTCATTCCAGTATAATATAACGGTAGCCTGCATGTTCTTATTTGCCTATACATTGCTGGAGAAAGACCGGGGATTTCTGGCTGTTCTTTTAATCATGATTTCAGGATGTACCAAAGTATATGGTATTTTTGAACTGGCACTGCTGCTATGTTATCCCCACTTTTGGCGTAACTTAGGTTATGCCGTCGGAACAGGCATCGTATTGCTTGCGTTACCTTTAATCAAAATAGCTCCTATAGATTTGTTTCCTTATTATGAAGAATGGTGTCATAGTCTTGCTGTCCATCAGTCCACCGGAGCGTATGATTCATTTTTCTATGCCCGCCCCATTGCAGCGTGGACATTACCCCATTTCCGTACACTTCAGCTAGGAATGCTCGGTCTGCTGACTCTTCTCTTTTTGGGGAATTTCCGCAAATGGCCATCCTTTACATTCCGCGCCCAGACTTTGGGTATCCTCATGGGATGGGTGGTATTACTGAGTGACTCTGCCGAAAAGCATACCTACATCATAGCATTGGCAGGTTTCATGCTGTGGTATTGGAGCAGGACAACACGCACAATGACAGACAAGATTCTGTTCTGGTCATGCTTTGCACTGCTATGTGTCGTACCTATCGACCTGTTTGTTCCTGTTCCCGTCAGAACATTCATCACCAGAACCTTATGGCTTCATGTATGGGTATTCTTTATAGTATGGATACGGATGATATGGCTCACCTTCATGGTATCTCTCATTCATCCGCCTGCCACAGATGCTCTTTCAGATTAACACATCCGTTAGCCTTGAAAGCAATTCCTTCTGCCAGCAAGAGTTGTTTTTGTTCCACCCATCCGGGCACCAGCCTTCCGGCGGAATTGACAACTCTATGGCAGGGAACCAGCAACCCATCCGGTACTTCTTTTAGAGCGCGTCCTACCATCCGCGAACATTGAGGTACCCCCAAAAGCAAGGCAATACCTCCATAAGTAGATACTTTTCCCACAGGTATCTGGGAGATAACTTCGTACACTTCCTTCCGAAAAGAGTCGGAAAAGCTCTCTTTATCTACTTTATAATCTTTCATATTTCTTTGTATCCTATTCATCAAACTATCCTTTCCTTTTCAGGAAATCCGTCGGACTCTCTCCGAACTGCTCTTTATAGCATTTGGTAAAATAAGAAGGTGAACTGAAACCTACTTCATAACCAATCTCCGCCACAGTCATGTCCGAAGAGGCGAGTAAAGAAGCCGCTTTCTTTAAACGGGCAATGCGAAGCAATTCGTTCGGAGAATAATTAGTCAACGATTTAATCTTGCGGTAAAGCTGTACACGGCTGAGCCCCATCTCTTTACCCAAATCCTCCACATTCAGACCGGAATCTCCCATCTTCTCCTCAATCAACGACTTGAATCTCTCTACAAAATCCTTGTCCATGTCACAGACATCTTCCTTCGCCAACGTCTGCCCGTCACCAAAGAACTGCTTCAGACGACGATGAGAATCGATCAGATTGCGGACACGTGCCATCAGTAACTGCGAACTGAACGGTTTGGATATATAAGAATCCGCACCACCGTCATATCCCTGAATACGTTGTTCGTCCAGCGAACAGGCAGTCAGCAGAATAACCGGAATATGACAAGTCTGTAACTCACTTTTCAGCCGGCGGCAACATTCAATACCATCAATACCCGGCATCATCACATCGGAAATGATCAGGTCGGGAACATACTTCATAGCCTTGCGGATACCTTCGGAACCGTCTGCCGCTTCAATCACCGTATAATCTGTGTGTAACAGCGTATGAACATACGAACGGATATCCTCATTATCGTCAATGACCAGCACGGACGGTTTGGAAGAATCATATCCTTTTACCAGTTCTTCCTCTTCGGTCAACAAAATATCCGTTGTGCGGAAGTCCGGAGAAACAAGGATATCATCCGGTTCGGTGGCAACCGTCTCACAAGACTGTACAGGTAATTCAACTGTAAAAATCGTGCCCAGCTTTTCATCACTCTCCACAGCGATTGTTCCTCCATGCATTTCTACGAAAGCTTTCACCAATGCCAATCCGATTCCAGAACCGGCATGGTGCATATCGATCTTATAGAAACGGTCGAAAACATTGCGGATATGTTCAGCGGAAATCATAGAACCGGTATTTGCCACTGTAAAACGTATCCATCGCTTGTCTTCTTTATTAAGTGAGGAGAGGCGGACAGCGATCTTTCCGTTTTCCGGTGTAAACTTAAAGGCATTGGACAGGAGATTGAAATAAATACGTTCCAGCTTTTCCATATCTGCCAATGTATGATAATCTGTCTCCGGCATAGAATCAAAAGAGAAATGAATATGCTTCTTACGGGCTACCGCCTGAAAAGATTCATTCCACCCTTCGAAAGAAGAAAGGATATCCACAGAAACCGGAGTAAATTCCATCTTCCCGTTCTCATATTTACGGAAATCCAGAATCTGATTAACCAGACGCAGCAGGATATTCACATTCCGCTGAATCAGCATGAGCATCCGGTGCTGGTCGCCACTCAAAGTCTTATCCGCCAATAAATGCTCTACCGGATCGGCAACCAATGTCAGCGGAGTACGAAAATCATGAGATATATTTGTAAAAAACACCAGTTTGGCATGGGTCGCTTCTTCCAGCTGGTGAGAAAGCTGTATCAATTGGTCACGCTGCTCTTCCAACTGCTGCTTCTGTTGGAAGAGTTCCTTATTCAGACGGTTCTTGGAGCGAAGTGATTTATAAACGACCAACAATAGCCCTGCCACCAGCAACAGAATAACCAAACTGCCATACATGACGACTTGTTGCGTAGCTACGCGGGAAAGATAACCGCCGATACGTCCGTTGAGTGTTTCAATTTTATTGTCGAGTTCAGAGATATGTGTAGTCTGCAACTGCATGACATGTGCGTTGGTACGGTCGACAACGGCGGTATTCATCACCGTTTCTTTGGGATAGGGTCTCTTTTCAAGAATATCCATGGCCAGTTGCATCACCTTATCGCCATTGGTAGGATAGATAAAAGTAGCATCCAGCACACTGTCGAGTACCAGTTCCAGCCCATTTCCTTTGCCCGGCAAGGCGTCTATACCCACAAAAATCATTTCTTTTTCCCGGCCCGCTTTCTTGGCTGCCTGATAGGCTCCCGGAGCAATACGGTCATTATGAGCATACACGGCATCAATCTTGGGATGGTGCCGGAGCATGCTGTCCATTTCTATTTCTGCCGGACCACGTTCCCATGCAGCATCGGCTTTATCAATCAGTTTGATATCCGGAAATTTACTGATAGCAGCCATAAATCCCTGATGCCGTTCCATCGCGGGAGTCGAACCGCTCAATCCGGTAAGTTCCACCACATTTCCTTTCCCTTCGAGGCGGGAGGCAATATAGTTTCCTACCGAACGACCGATTTCATAATTATCGGCACCAATATAAGCAGTATATTTATCCGAAAGAATCTTACGGTCCACAAGGATAACGGGGATACCTCTCTGATAGGCTTCTTCTACAATCGGAGTCATAGGAGCTGCTTCGTTAGCGGAAATAATCAGCAGATCGCCTCCCTCATCCATAAAATAATGGACATCTTCCGCCTGCTTACTGTTATCGTCTCCCGCCGAACGGATCTCTACCGAAACACCTTCATAAAACATCGCTTCCCGAAGAATCTCATCATTCATTTTATGTCGCCAGGAATCGTCGCTGCATTGTGCTACACCAATACGGAAATGAGGAGCATCTTGTCGACACGCTGTCAACCAAACCAAACAAAATAATAGAGGTATCCATTTACTGTATTTCATCTTTTCGTACTCTTTTCTGTCATCCAACTATTCTTTCCATCA
>ULUM01016727.1_pt1 | contig 10539 bp, 10 predicted proteins | sample 1958501 | NCBI WGS metagenome assembly ULUM01 (sample SAMEA4835760, study PRJEB28245) | human gut metagenome | biome: gut microbiome; material: fecal sample | place: Denmark | collected 2008
GAAGCATTTGATCTTTGAGGACTGCTTCCAGACGGATTGAACCGGCAGACGAAATGGCTTCACGGGCGTTTCTTAAAAGGTTGAGAATCGCTTCATGCAGCTTTAATCTGTCGGCCGTCAGAGATGGAAGATCAGGGGCTATCAGAGAAGAGAATCCAATGTCGGTATCTACGCAGGAGGCGGCAAAGGACAGGCAGATCTGTCCCAAAAAGTCCTGTGCAGAAAACGTGCTCAGATGCAGATGTTCACTGTTATTATAGGCAGACAGCTCCTGCAGCAGAGAGATTGTGTATTCAATGTCTTCGCGAAGCTCTGACCAGTGGCTGAAATCTCTGGTTTCAGGGTGACTGGACTCTATGAGCTGAAAGGTACTGTAGATCAGCGTCAGTGGATTGCGAACTTCATGACTGATCTTGCTGATTGTATATTGCTGTGAATCCAGGAGTTTCTGAAGTAATTCACGAATTTCCGGACTGGAATTCATAAGCTGATGTAACTTTTCATAATCATTTGCAGTAAATGGCATGGTAACGACCATCCTTTCCATGATATAAAGTAGTTGTAGTTTATCATTGAAAGTCTGGTTCGTAAACAAATTCGAGATTAATCGAAGAAAATGTAGAAAGAAGGAAAAAACATGAGGGATGAGAACTGTATTTTTTGTAAAATCGCAAATGGAGAAATTCCATCTGCAACCATATATGAGGATGATGATTTCAGAGTAATTCTGGATCTTGGACCGGCGACAAAGGGACATGCACTGATCCTGCCAAAAGAACATGCGGCAGATATTTATTCTATTGATGAAGAACTGGCAGGAAAAGCATTTAAGCTTGCAAAGAAGATCACAACAAGATTAAAAGATGTACTTGGATGTGACGGATATAATATCGTACAGAATAACGGGGAAGTGGCCGGTCAGACCGTATTCCATTTCCATATGCATCTGATTCCGAGATATAAAAATGACAAGAGCGGATTCGGCTGGAAACCGGGTAAACTTACAGATGAAGATCGGGATGAAATCCTGGAAAAACTGAAAGAAAAATAAAATAGTGAGGTACTGGAGTGAGTTTTCAGAATAAGAATAAAAAGGAATTCGAGAACGTGTACCATAAAAATAAGTTCAACGTTTATCGGATAGCAATGGATTATTCTGGCAGTCACAAAGAGTCAGCGGAAGAGATATTCCAGGAGGTTTTTCTAAAACTATATACACACTTTGATACAGTGGATGAAGAATACATGGCAGCATGGCTGGTAACAACAACGAAAAATACAGCTATCAATTATATGAAGAAGCGGGCAAGAGAATGTCCGAAGGCAGATATTGAGCTGTTTTCGGATCTGTACTCGAAGGAATATGCGGAAAGTGCAGAGGAGCATGTATTCCACAAAATTTTACAAAAAGAAAAAGTGGGTTATGGATGGACGATTCTGGATGCATTGTACGAAGAAAATGAAAACTGGTACGAAGCAATTACCATGGTTTACTGTCTGGAGAGAAAACAAAAAGATGTGGCTGAATCTATGGGGATCAGTATCCAAGCACTGACGGGTGTACTGTACAGAGCAAGAAAATGGGTAAAGATACATTACAATTCTGATGATTACACAAAATAGCACCGATGGATATGTAAAGAAAACAGGTGTCGTTCCGGCACCTGTTTTTGAACAATGTAAATAACTGTTGTTAAAAAATTATTTGGAAGCAGCATCTTCGATCAGACCGATAATTGTCTTGATCGGATCCTGCTGAGAAGACTGATTCATTGCATTTATGAAGTCTTCACGGGAATCATAAAGCTTGTGGACAGCTGCGAGAAGCTTTTCATCTGTAAGCTCTTCTTCTTCCATAACCATACTGAATCCCTGACGTTCAAAAGAACGGGCATTCAGAATCTGGTCACCACGGCTTGCGTTAGCTGAAAGTGGAATCAGAAGATTTGGTTTGCGAAGAGCAAGCAATTCGCAGATTGCATTTGCACCTGCTCTTGAGATTACAACATCGGCAAGGGCGAAGAGATCTTTCAGTTCATCCTGAATATATTCAAATTGAACATAGCCGTTCAGACCGGTGAGCTTTTCATCGAGCTTGCCTTTACCACAGAGATGAACAACCTGGAAATCTTTTAAGAGTTCAGGAAGGATCTTGCGTACTGCGTTATTGACTGCGACTGCGCCAAGACTTCCTCCGACGATCAGGATAACTGGTTTGACTTCCTTGAAACCGCAGAAAGCACGGGCTTTTTCTTTATCTCCGGTGAAAAGCTCCTGACGGATAGGGGATCCGGTAAGGACAGCTTTATCCTGAGGAAGGGAACTTAAAGTTTCCGGGAAGTTACAGCATACTTTTGCAGCTGAAGGAATGGAAAGCTTATTAGCCAGTCCCGGAGTCATATCCGATTCGTGAATGATAACAGGAACATGGTTCTTCTTTCCGGCAATCACAACAGGAACACTTACAAATCCACCTTTTGAAAAAATTACATCCGGTTTTAACTGCTTGATCAGACGGTTGGCTTCACTGAAGCCTTTCAGGACGCGGAACGGATCCGTAAAGTTCTGAAGGCTGAAATACCGGCGGAGCTTACCGGAAGAGATACCATGATATGGAATCCCCTGCTGTTCAACCAGCTGCTTTTCCATACCGTTGTATGAGCCGATGTAATGTATGTCATACTGCAGTTCCCGAAGACGGGGAAGCAGTGCAATATTAGGTGTAACATGTCCGGCAGTACCTCCGCCGGTCAGAATGATGCGTTTCATAATAAAAATCCTCCCATTGATGGTGCGAATTAAGATTCGCAGTTGATACAGGCAGAGAGACTGCCCTGATATCATAATATTAAACAGGTGAAGGAAAAAGGTCAAGTTAAAGGGAAAAGAAATCCAAAAGAATGAGGTTTAAAATGGAAAAACATGAAGATAATCTGGATAAGCTTTTAAAAGCTGAACTGGAAAAAGAAGCCGGGGAAATCATGGAAGAAATGGACTCGGACGAATCACTGCAGGACATTTCCTTTCCAGAAGACCTGGATGAAAAGATGTGGAGTAAAATCCAAGAATATGAAGAACAGCAGAAAGCATATGAAAAACTGTCAGATGCCGACAAGGAGGCAATCCGTCTCGGACGAGAGGTTCAGGCACTTCGCGGCGGGGAGAATACGAAGGATCATCTTAAGAAAGATGTGGAGAGTGACAGTTATATAGATAATGTTGTGCCAATTGAGCATGTAAAGCATGAAACAGATAATAAAGCAAGTGACGATGGTACGAACGGAGAGACCGAGAAGAAAGCCGGGAAGAAGAAAGTTAAGAAGAGAAAACGGCACTGGAAGGCATATGGAATCGTGGCGATCGTGGCTGTGCTTGCTATGATGTGGAGTATGGTGAGTATTGGTGGGACGCCGTTCTTTGGCAGGGTGTTGAATGATATTATTGGTGATAGAGAAATGGTTAAGGTTAATACGGAAAGGGAGGATGGAGATAAAAATAAAACGGATGATCATGATGAAGCAAAAGTATATGAAGAAATAAAACAAAAGTTTGGCGTTGATGTTGTTAGATTAAAAAGAAATTCAGATGGAATGGCATTGGTACAGAGTGATATTGACGAGGTTTTAAAAAAAGTTTGTTTAATTTATGAAAATAATAATACGTTTATTCAATATCAAATGGAAATTCAAAGTGAGAATAAATCATATGCGTATGATATTGAGGACAAAAAGGTAAAAAGAACACAAACAACGGTTGATGGAAATAAGATAGATATTATTCAGTATGAGCTAGATGATGGCAATGAAGAGAATATAGCACAGTTTACATACGAAGATGTATTTTATACAATAAATGCGACGATGGAGGAAGATGATTTTAAAGAACTTTTAAAAAATTTATATTTTTTCTAGAAATGGCGTGAGATTTTCTTCTCTCGATTGTTAATATAGTGTAGAGAGGAGGCGAAAAGTGAAAAAAAACAAAATTTTATCGCTGATTATGGCAATGGTAATGGTTTGTGCATTGCTTATCGGTACACAGAAAAATGTACAGGCGACAGATATACCGGAATGTGTTGATGGATCTTATTTAACAAATGATGATTCATCTGAAGTGACAGTAGGTTCCAAAAGCCGAGGCATATATCTGAAAAGTGGATCATCTAATATTGTAAGAGCAGGTACTGGAAAAATCGGTGCTGGTGGAAACACAGTAGGGCAGAAAGTTGTTTCTAAGATTACAGTGGATGTAACAGTAGAAAGATATGTGAACGGAAAATGGGGATACTATACTTCATGGGTTGAAACAAACTACAATTCTGTTTATGTAAGTACAAGTAAAACTTTATCTGTGCCGACAGGATATTATTATCGAGTGTACTGTGTGCATTATGCAAACTCAGACGTAAGTGATTCGTACACAGACGGCATTTACATCTAAAAATCACAAACCAAACATCCCAACCCCTTACCCACTCTAACCCACCCCGCACCACCAAACCAAAAATATTTTTTATAAAATATTCATACGACTATCAACCGGTGCGGCAGTTAGCGAAAGTAAGGACAAGGGAACAATATGAGGGAGGGAGATGGGAAGATTCCTTTTAACACCTGTCTGAATTGCAGGTTGATAAAGTTCAACATCTCCGGTCTTGCAGACTGACATGAGGGCGAACAGAACTGTAAAGACCACAACTAATAAACGTATTTTCTGATTGGACAGAAAGCATATGACCAAATAATACAACTCGGTCGCGAAGTATGTGAGTATGGAACATCAGAGCAAGCAAGAAGCCTAACTAATGTTAAACTGAATTAGACCAAAACAAGCAGGTCGGGATAATTCCTGACCTGCTTGTTTTGACGCAAAATTGCGAAAAAATTATTTGATTACTGGTTATTGCTTAAATATTCTTTTAAAGCAAGTGAAAGCTGATCCGGGCAGGATGTTGCTTTGTATCCACATTTGATACCTTCGATACGTGAAATTGCTTCGTGAATATCCATTCCTTCAACGAGGCGCCCGATGCCCTGTAAGTTACCGTTACATCCGCCTGTGAACTCAACATTATGAATACGTCCAGCTTCATCTACTTCTAAGTGAATATTCTTAGAACAGACGCCGTGTGGTGTAAATTCCATGAGTATAGTCCTCCTTTATATTTATACTATTATTGTGCCTTATAAAATTGCTTCAATGATTATAACACAGCCTTATAAGAAAATGCTAGTGCATATTATAAGAAATCTGATATAATAGCTATTGTAATTTTGAAGGGAAATCTATAGATATAGATAAAAACAATATGTAGGAAAAACGGAGGATTTTCAAATGATAGGAATTATCGGAGCAATGGATGAAGAGGTTGCAATCTTAAAGGAATCGATGGAAGTTCAGGATACGATGGAACGTGCCGGAATGACTTTTGTCAAAGGTATTATGAGTGGCAAGGAAGTTGTAGTTGTAAGAAGTGGTATCGGAAAAGTCAACATGGGAATCTGCGCACAGATTCTGATTGACTGTTTTGGTGTGGATACGCTGATCAATACAGGTGTGGCAGGTTCTCTGGATGCAGATATCAACATCGGGGATATCGTGATTTCTACAGATGCAGTTCAGCACGACATGGATGTAAGTATGCTTGGCGATCCGGTAGGACAGATTCCGAGAATGGATACCTTTTCTTTCCCGGCAGATGAGAAGCTTGTGAAGCTGGCAGTGGAAGTAAACAAAGAAGTGAATCCGGACATTCAGACATTTACCGGAAGAGTGCTCAGCGGAGATCAGTTTATTTCCGGCAAGGAAAAGAAGGAATATCTGGTAAAGACATTTGATGGAAAGTGTGCGGAGATGGAAGGCGCAGCAATGGCGCAGACCGCATATCTGAATAAAGTTTCGTATGTCATTATTCGTGCAATTTCGGACAAAGCTGACAACAGTGCAACGATGGATTATCCGGAGTTTGTGAAGATGGCAATCACCCATTATGTAGGGCTTGTCAAAGGTCTTGTAGAAAGAATGTAATGCGTAAGGCAGCAAAGTAAAACAGAAAAGCAGCGTCATTTTCCAGACAGGATGTCGGATTGTGGCGAACGATTAGGGAATCCAAATTCGGAGGTTTACGGTATAATGACGGTAAATCTAAGAAGGAGGATTCTTTTTATGTTGGAAATGTTCGTGGTGAGAGAAACGGTATTTTTTCTGACGGGAGTGATGATCGGGATCGGCGCGATTGCAAGACTGATTACCGGGATTTCACTGAAAAAGCTGGTAAGAGCAGCAAGTAACATGAGTAAAAGCAATCATCCGCTGATGCGGCTTGTAAGGGCAAAATTTGAGCATGGGTGTATGGTGAGTGATAAAGTACAGAATGTTGGTGCATTTGTAGAGAAATATTTGTATGAATACCGGGTGCTTGGCGTGAGGCTGCATACCTGGAGGCAGTGGGCGAAGGGGAGCATCTGGCTCTGCCTTATCTTTGGAGCCACAGGAACAGCGCTTGCTTATGCAGCGGGGGAGAGCGAACAGGGACTTTACAGATATGGTATTTTGGGCGGTATGGGAGCTTTGGCGCTCTTTCTACTCCGGATGCTTGCGGATGATGCCTATCAGCTGGAGGCAGCGAAAACCTATATGGTAGATTTTCTGGAAAATACATATGCTCATCGCTATGAGAAGACCAATCAGAAAGAAATCCAGGTTACGGTTCAGAGAGCGGATGAGATTCCGGAGAAAATGGATGCAGAGGAAAATGAAGCGGCGCATTCTGGTCAGGTGCAAAGACCATTTTCAGAAGAAACCGTGCCAGCAAGCGCAGCTACGGTAAATGCGGTTTCTGCGAACGAAAAACGGTATACAGAAGATGGACAAATGCAGCAGACCGTGCAGACAGTAGCAAAAGTGGGACAGGCGAATGCAAATCAGGCTGATGAAATGCGGACGCAGCAGCCGGGAGCACGGATGGAAGATACAGCCGGTTCCAGATTTAAGCAGGAAGATACCGGCGAAAAGCTGGAGCCGACAAAAGAGGCAAGAATCCGGGAAATTCTGGAAGAATTCCTTGCCTGACTGGTGTGGATAATCGCAAGTTAAGTGAAATCTGCCCAGTATATAAAAAAGTCTTTTTCGGGTAAAAAATGATTTGAAAATATAAAATACCGATATGTGGAAAAGCTGATTCCAGATATCGGTATTTCTATTATTATTGGGTAGGTGGTACACTTTTGCAGTTCACCGTTTTACAGAAAAAACACAGAATGAACACAGATTGCCCCTAGAAGTTTCACAAATCATCCGTATAATTGAAAAGCATGAAATTTTGTAGTCAGGAGGAACAATATTGATTGAGGTAAAAAATCTTGTAAAGAAATACGGCTCACATCTGGCTGTAGATCATTTGAATTTTACTGTAGATACCGGGCAGATCTATGGATTTTTAGGACCGAACGGTGCCGGAAAGTCCACAACGATGAATATTATGACCGGCTATCTTGGCGCCACAGAAGGTGAAGTGCTGATCAACGGGCACAATATACTGGAGGAACCGGAGGCAGCAAAAAAATGTATTGGTTATCTGCCTGAGATGCCACCGCTTTACACGGATATGAAGGTGAATGAATACCTGAGGTTCGTAGCGGAATTGAAGAAGATCCCAAAACCGGAACGGCAGGAGCAGATTGAGAAGGTCATGCTGATGGTGAAGATCATGGATGTACAGGACCGGCTGATCAAGAACCTGTCCAAAGGTTATAAGCAGAGAGTCGGACTTGCGCAGGCAATCCTTGGATTCCCGGAGATCATCATTCTGGATGAACCGACGGTCGGACTGGATCCGAAGCAGATCATTGAAATCCGTGAACTGATCCGCGAGCTGGCAAAAGAGCATACCGTGATCCTGAGCTCGCACATTCTGGCAGAGATCCAGGAAGTCTGTGATTATATTATGATTATTTCTAAAGGGAAACTGGTGGCAAGTGATACACCGGAGAATTTGGAAAAGCTTCTGACGAATCAGCAGACTGTGGAAATCCTGGCAAAGGGAAATGAAGATACGGTACGGAAAGTCATCGGCACAATCGGTAATGTGCAGAAGGCATCCGTGGAACACGGAAAAGAAGAAGGAACGGTAAAAGCGAGTTTGTTCCCGAAGGATGGAAAGGATATCAGGGAAACAGTATTTATGGCATTTGCACAGGAGGGCTGCCCGTTACTTATGTTGTATCACAGCCGTACGACGTTGGAGGATGTCTTTCTGGAGCTGACGCAGGGAAGCACACCTGCAGCAGCAAAAGCGATGAAGGACGGCGAAAAGAAAGGCCGGATGGTAAAGCGGCGCAAGAAAAATGCGCAGGAAGAGGCAGAAGAGAACAAGCTGACTGAGATGGATGAAGAGCCGGAAGAAAATGCCGTTCCGACAAGTGAGGATGAAAAGGAGGATCTCGAAAATGACAGCAATTTATAAACGAGAATTAAAATCCTATTTTCAATCAATGACAGGCTATGTCCTGATCGCCTTCCTTGTGATCTTCACGGGAATCTATTTTATGGCGTACAACTTAAATTCGGGATATCCCTATTTTTCATATGTTCTGATGAATATCAACTACGTGTTGATCATCATTATCCCGATGCTCACCATGCGTTCCTTTGCGGAGGAACGGAAGAACAAGACAGACCAGCTTCTGCTTGCCGCACCGGTAAAATTATTTGATATCGTGATGGGGAAATACCTTGCGATGGTGACGGTATTTGCGGTACCGTGCCTGATTTTTTGCATTTTCCCAATTATCATTAAGAGCTTTGGAACGGCGTATCTGAAGGTGGATTATCTGTCGATCCTGATGTTCTTCCTGCTCGGATGCGTGTATCTGGCAATCGGAATGTTTCTTTCGTCACTCACAGAAAGCCAGATCATTGCGGCAGTAACAACCTTTGGCGTTTTGCTTCTGATCTATCTCTGGGGAGGACTGATCGATTTCCTCCCGACATCAGCTACAAGCGGCATGATCGGTATTGTGGTATTCGTTACCATTGCGGCGCTGATCATTTACCGGATGACGGGAAACTGGATGATCGCAGGAATTATCGAAGCGATCGGAGTTGTTGCGGTTGTGATCGTAAGCTTTGTAAAATCTTCATTATTTGAAAATATTTTGGTCAACATCATGAAGAAGCTGTATCTTGCAGATGTATTTGACAACGTAGCATATAACAAGCTTTTCGATGTGAGTGGGCTGATCCTGTATCTGAGTGTGGCAGGTGTATTTATCTTCCTGACCATGCAGTCCATTCAGAAAAGACGTTGGAGTTAGGAGGGAGAAGACATGGAAAAAATCAAAAAAATGTTCAGCAGCAAGTCTTCCCGGAACGGAACTTACAGCGTAGGGCTTGCAATGATCGTGATTGCAATCGCGATCGTGATCAATCTGGTGGCAGGACAGCTTCCGGAAAAAGTAAGAAATATTGATATCAGCAGCAACAATCTGTACGATATCAGCAGCGTGTCCACAAAAATGCTGAAGAAGCTGGATAAAAAAGTAGATTTGAAAGTGATCGCAGAACAGGATTCTGTGGATACCAGGATCAAGACTTTTGTGAAAAAATATGCGGCGCTTTCCGGCAAAGTAAAAGTGGAATGGGTGGACAGCGTACTGCATCCGTCCGTTCTTCAGAAATATAATACCGATGGGAATGTAATCGTTGTGTCCTGTGATGCAACCGGAAAGTCTACAACGATTTCATTTTCAGATATTATCCAGTCCGATTATTACTCTTATTATACGACCGGAAATGCCAGTGAAAGTTCTTTCGATGGAGAAGGACAGCTTACCAGTGCGATCAATTATGTAACCAGCGAGGAAACAAGCAAGATTTACCGAACCAGTGGTCACGGAGAATCGACATTTTCAAGTTCGGTAAGTGATCTGCTTACTAAGAATAATCTGGAGACGGAAGAAATCAACCTGAGTATGAATCCGGAAATCCCGGATGACTGTGACCTGTTGTTCCTCTATGCACCGACATCGGATATTACAGATGATGAAAAGACAATTATTGAGAAATATCTGAGTGACGGCGGAAAGGTTTATCTGATCCTTGGAGATACGACTTCAGACACACCAAATCTGGACGGAATTATGTCGGATTATGGACTGAAAAAAGTCAGCGGTTATATTGCAGATACCCAGAGATGCTACCAGGGAAATTATTATGCAATCTTCCCACAGCTTTCTCTGAGTGGTGACCTGGGAAGCGGCATCAGCAATCAGATGGTACTTCTGCTGAATTCACTTGGTATGGAGAAAACAGATACGGATAATGATAATCTGACGGTTACCCCATTTATGCAGACATCAGACAGTGGATATGCAGTGACAGAAAATGACCAGACACAGGGACAGTATATCCTGGGAGCCGTTTCTACCAATGCGATTTCTGCGGATTCTTCAGATTCGGACAGCGAGGATGAAGACGATGAGAGTGATGCAACGGATACAGACACAAAGACAGCAAGACTTACGGTGCTTGCTTCTGCAT
>ULUM01016560.1_pt1 | contig 10447 bp, 8 predicted proteins | sample 1958501 | NCBI WGS metagenome assembly ULUM01 (sample SAMEA4835760, study PRJEB28245) | human gut metagenome | biome: gut microbiome; material: fecal sample | place: Denmark | collected 2008
GCCTTCTGCACGGCAGGGGCCGGGGCGTTGCGGCCCATCAGGGCATCGTAGCTGGGGTAGAGGGTGGCCTTGCCGTCCTCAAGGTAGAGGATGGGGCAGGCCAGACTGTTCATCAGGTGGCGGTCATGGGTGACGAGGAGCAGCGTGCCAGTATAGGCCATCAGCGCCTCGGTCAGGTTCTCGCGGGTGTAGATGTCCAGATGGTTGGTAGGCTCGTCCAGGAACAGCAGGTTCGGGCGTTCCAGCACGATCTCTGCAAAGCGCAGTCGGGCCAGCTCGCCGCCGGACAGGGCCTCGCAGGGCTTGAAGACCGTCTCGCCCCGGAAGCCCAGCTTTGCCAGATGGCTGCGGACTTCCAGCTCGGTCATCCGGGGGTACTTGTTCCAGATGACGTCGATGACGCGGCCCGCGCCAATGCGGTTCTGCTGCTGGGCGAAGATGCTGGGCCGTGCGCCGGTGCCAAGGCGCACCATGCCGCCGGAGGGGCGGCGCTTGCCGTCCAGCACCTGCATCAGGGTGGATTTGCCTGCGCCGTTGGGGCCGGCGATGATGAGCCGCTGGCCGCGGCAGACCGTATAGGTGAAGGGCTCCAGCAGGGTGCGGTCGCCGATCTTAATGGTCAGGTTCTTGAGCAGCACCAGCTCATTCCACGGCTCCACGTCGTATTCGAAGCGGAACTTGAGCTGGTTGGTCTCGTCCTGAGGGGCCTCGGTGATCTCCAGCTTTTCCAGCTGCCTGCGGCGGCTCTGGGCCATCTTGGTGGTGGAGGCGCGGACGAGGTTGCGGTCGATGTAGTCCTGTAATTTTTCGGCCAGCGCCACGTCGGCGTCGTGCTGCTTCTGGCGCAGGGCGTCGGCGGCTTCCTTCTGGGGCAGATAGGCCGAGAAGTTGCCCTTATAGGTGGTCATGGTCTGGAACGAGACTTCCCAGATCCTGGTACAGACGTTGTCGAGGAAATAGCGGTCGTGGCTGACCACCAGAACGGCACCGGAGTAGCCCTTGAGGTAGTTTTCCAGCCACTCCATGGTGGCGAAGTCCAGATGGTTCGTGGGCTCGTCCAGAATGAGGACGTCCGGCTTCTCGAGGAGGAGCTTGGCCAGACGGAGACGGGTCAGCTCACCGCCGGAGAGAACGCCCACATTCTTGCTCCAGGTATCCTGCGCAAAGCCCATGCCGGACAGCACCTTCTTGATGTTGACGTCCATGTTGTAGCCGTCGGCGGCGTCGATGATGTTCTGCAGTTCGTCGTGCTTTTCGAGAAGGGCGGCGTCGTCGGGAGAGGCCGCCATCTTCTTTTCCAAGATCTGCATCTGGGCCATGGCGTCCAGCACAGGAGCGAAGGAAGAGCGCATCTCCCCATAAATATCCAGCGTGACATCGAGCTTTGCGTTCTGTTCCAGATAGCCCAGCGTCACGCCGTGGGTCACGCTGAACTCGCCGTCATAGTCGGTGTAGACGCCGGTCAGAATTTTGAGCAGGGTCGTCTTGCCTGCGCCGTTCTGGCCCACGATGCCGATGCGGTCTTCTTTTTCCACGCTGGCGCTCACGTCGTGCAGGACGACTTTCTCGCCAAAGCTCTTTCCGAGTTTTTCCAAATGAATCAGCATATCGTTCTTCCGTGTTCTTTTCCAGTAGGGTGGATAGGGACATTCCCGCCGTTACAGCTGATGACGGCGGTGCTTGAGGCCGAGGTTCGCCAGCTCTTCCGGCTCCATCACCAGCGGGTAGAGCTCTTCCAGCGAGGCGATCTCGTAGGTGGGGCTCACCTTGCCCGGGTTCTCGGCGTGGCCGGGGTTGAACCAGCAGGTGTCGAGGCCCGCGTTCACGCCGCCCTGAATGTCGCTGGTGAGGCTGTCGCCCACCACCAGGACGTGCTCCCGGTTCTCCACGCCCAGAGCGCGGAGGGCGGAGTCGAAGATACGGCGGCTGGGCTTCTCGCTGTCCAGCTTCTCGGAGACGAAGACGTCCTCAAGGTAGGCCCCGATGCCGGATTCTGCCACCCGGCGGCTCTGCACCTTCTCGAAGCCGTTGGTCACGATGGCCAGCGTCGCCACCTCGGAAAGCTCCCCGAGGACGTCCAGCACATTGGGGGTCATCAGGTCGGGGTGGGAGGACAGGTGGTCGAGGTAGCAGCGGTTCATCTCCACGCCGTCACCGGCTGCGTTAATGGCCTTGAGGAAGCGGGTGAAGCGCTCCCCCATCAGCTTGTCGCGGCGTATCTGGCCCTTTTCCAGCTGACGCCAGAGCTCCGAGTTGATGTCCCGGTAGGTCTGCACCGTCCCGGCGTCCGGCTCGATGCCGTATTCCACCAGCGTCTCAGCCAGCGCCTTGTTCTCGGCGGCGTCAAAGTCCAGAAGCGTATTGTCTGCATCGAAGAGGATGCAATAATATTTTGCCATGTTTCTTTCCCTTCTCTATCATTTTTCGAGCCGCCTGCCGCCTTGAGCGGGCGCGGCTGCGATGCGGTTTGAGAACAGCGAGAAGCCAGCCCCGCCCGGCAGAGCTGGCTTCTCGTATTTTTTATCATTCCAACGTCATTTCATAGGCTTCGTCGTCGGACTGGTCCGGCAGGTTCCCGCTGCACTTACAGCGCGGCGTGCAGGCGCACTCTTTTGCGATGCACTTTGCCATCTGCTCCTCCGTCACGCCGTTCTCGACGTTTTCCCAATCCATGTCGTAGTAGTCCACGCTGCCGTCGGTCACATCTTCTGCGCCGGGCAGGCCGAGGACTCGCATTTCTTCACGGAACATCCGCTCGCCTCCTCTCGGCTCAGCCTATGCGGCTTCGCAGAGGAAGGTGCGGGGCGTCATTCTGCCTTACTTTCGGCTTCCTTGCTGGCGGAGGCTTCCGACTTGCTTTCGGCCTTGGACTCTGCCTTGCTTTCGGATTTGGATTCTGCTTCGCTCTCGGCCTTGGACTCAGCTTTGCTCTCAGTCTTGGATTCTGCCTTAGACTCGGCCTTGCTTTCGGACTCCGACTCTGCCTTGGAGCTGCCAGACGACATGCTGGACGATGCCGACGACGAACTGCTGGTGCTGTGGGAAGAGCTGCCCGAACTTGCAGAGGAAGAGGATGTACTGCCGGAAGAACCGGCATGGGACGAGGACGAACTGCTGGTGGAGCCGGACTCGCTGGTCACACCGCTGCCGATGGTGATGGTCAGGGTGTTGCTGCTCACCTTGCAGTCGTTGTAGGTGACGACGGCGTGGATCTTATAAGAAGCGTTGGCCATGGAGCTGTCCACCACCACAGTGATGCTGGACTTGCCGGCGGCCTGCGCGACCTCCTGACCGTTGGCGTACCAGCGCAGGTTCTCGGTCTTGGCGTACTTGCCGCTCAAGGCAGCCTTGAAGGTGTAGGAGCTGCCCACAGCGCCCTTGCCCTCGCTGGTGATGTGGACGGAGGCCGTGCCGAAGACTGCCGTGACGTCCAGATTCTGCTTGAAGTCGGTGTCGGTGCGGGTCTTGCTGGTGAGGCCGTCGCTCCACTTGACGAAGACATGGCCCTCCGCCGGGACAGCGGTCACGGTGATGGATTTATCGGGGTCGGTGACGGTGTAGGTCACAGAGCTGTTGCCGGTGTCATTGCCGACGCTCAGAGTGCCGCCGCCGTTCTTGTCCACACGGTAGCGGGCCTCGTACTTTTTGTCCTCGCTGGTGCTCTCGCTCGAAGAGCTCTCCGAGCTGCTGGCGCTCTCGGCCTGACTCTCGCTGGAGCTGACAGCCTCCGAGCTGGGAGCGGCCACAGCGGAGCTGGGGTTGGAGACATACTCCATGGTGCGGGTGGGGATGTTGTTGGTGTCGGGGCGGCGGTCCTCGGTCTGCAGGGCGTGGGTGCGGATATAGTTCAGCACTGCCTTGAGGCCGGCGCTCTTGAGGTGGATGTCGCCGCTGGTGTAGTAGTCCGCAATGCCGTAGCCGTCGCTGCCCTTGAGGGCCTCGGCAGAGTTGAGGAAGCGGACGCCCAGCTGCTCGCACAGATCCAGAAGGGCCATGTTGAAGTCGTCGATCTTGGCCTGGTCCATGTGGGGGTAGTTGGAGTGGTCAGCCGGGACCGGCGGCACCGTGTTGACGATGATGTCGGTGTAGGGGTAGCTCTGCTGGATGGCTTGGATGAGGGCCGTGTAGTGGGCGATGAAGTCCGGGACTTCCATCCCGGTGTCGTTGGTGCCGAAGGTCATGACCACACGGCGGGGCTTCATCATGGCCACCGCCTGAGGGATGGTGTAGTGGTTGGAATCCTTCTTAAAGGTAACGATGCCCTCGTTGAGCGCTACCTGGGTGCCGATGCCCTCTTTGGCGCAGAACTGCTGCAGGGAGATGAGGCCGTTGTTATAGAGGCGGACGGTGTTGGAATCGCCCAGAAAAAGGGTATCGTTCAGATAGTCCGTGCCGGCGTCGGCGGTCTCCGTCAGCAGAGCGGTGGAGGCGTTGTCGATCTGGTAGTGGCCCGACAGGTCTTCGCCGGAGGTGGGGTCTGCCACAGACTCCGAGACGGAGGGGGCAGGCTCCTCGCCGCCCTTTTTGAGGAGGGTGGTGGTGATGCCGAAGGTCAGCAGCACCGCCAGCACGCAGAGGATGCAGACCAGAACGGCCCGATGCTGCATGGGAGTCATGGTTTCGTTTTGTTGTTGTTTTTTTCGACTCATAGATTCAGTCCCTCTCGTTTCAGGAATGGGAAGGCTCGTCCACCGGGCGGAGAGCCCAGTCCGTCAGCTCTTTGCAGTCAGCGGCCATGAAGACCGGCGCAAAGGGGGCGACCTCTTCCCTGCCGCCGTAGCCGTAGAGCACAGCGGCGGCGTCCAGGCCGCAGTTCACAGCGCCCTGCATATCGTCCCGGCGGTCGCCCACCATCAGCACCCGCTTGCCCTGCATGACAGGCTGGGCGAGGACGTGGCGGATGATGTCGGTCTTGTTGTCGCGGCTCTCATCCATGGACGCACCGCCCACGAAGGAGAAGTAAGGCGCAAGGCCCTGCTCTTCGAGGATGGGCCTCACAACGTCGGTGGGCTTGCAGGTGGCCGTGCAGAGGGTCAGGCCCGCAGCCTTGAGACGGCCCAGCATCTCCACCACGCCGGGGTAGACATCGCCCTCGTGGCAGCCCTTGGCGGCGTAGCTCACGCGGTAGCGCTTCGTGGCCTCCTCGATTTTTGCAGGGTCGGAGAAATGCTCGCCGAAGCTCTTGCGGAGGGGCGGGCCAATGTAGCGGCCAAGGTCGCTCCGGGCGACGTCAACGCCCATGGAGCGGAAAACTTCTTCCAGTGTATTGAGAATGCCGGGGGCGGAATCGATGAGCGTACCGTCCACGTCAAACAGGATCGCATCGTAGTGCAGCAAGGTCAGGTTCCCCTTTCTCTTTGGATAAACATTATATAGTATAGCACAGATTTCGATATTCAGCAATTCCAACAAAACACTTTTCCGACTTTTATACATATTTTTAGGCAGCCCCGCCCCGAAAAGCAAAAACCGCCCACCCATTGCGGGCGGGCAGTCGCATTTTGACATCAGCTCTCGGTGGTGGTGCTGTTCCCCGTCGAGGGGTAGTAGAGGTTGTTGGCGATGAATTCCAGCTTCTCTTTCAGAACCAGCTCAAGGTTCGCCACGGCGTGGACCATGTTGGTGGCGGAGTCGTTGACTTCCAGCAGCTTGCACAGGTCCAGCTCCTCCATGCTGAGGGCGGCTTTCATCTTCTGGGTCTCGGCGCAGAGGATGTGGCTCAGGGCCGACTCCTGCAGAGCGATGCTCTCCATCAGGTCGACGACGGCCTGGTCGAAGGAAACTCTCGGCAGCGCGGGGCAGCCGCAGGAAACGCAGGTAGTACAGTTGGTGGTATCAGCCATAAGAAGGACCTTCCTTTCTATAATAGGAATCGGGCGCAGTCCATCCTATGTGCCTCGCCGCCCGGATGTCACTCCGGCTTTGCGCTCTTCTGTACCTTCTCGATGGTGTCGCGGTAGCCGCCGGAGCCGTACTGGATGCAGCGGTTGATGCGGCTGATGGTGGCGGTGCTGATCTCCACTGCCTTTACGATCTGGTCGTAGGTGCTGCCGCCGAGCAGGAGCTTGGCCGCTTCCAGACGCTGGGCCATATCGGAGATCTCCTTGACCGTGCAGAGGTCTTCGAAAAAGTTGTAGCACTCCTCCCTCGTCTCAAGACTCAGGATCGCGTCGAACAGTGCGTCGGTGGTGGGGTTTCTTCTGGGGTTCTTGTCCGCCATAGCTGCCTCCTTTAGGGCAAAGTGCCGCAGGGTGCGGCAGGGGTCTTTCTATTACTCTGTTACTTTAGCACTTGAAAGTATAAAAGTCAAGTATTCGGTCTTTCTTTCCGGAAGTTTAGCAGATTTCACCTGTGGAGGCATTCAGTTTTATTCATCTCACATCTGAACAAAAATCGCCTAAATTTTCTTAGTTTCTCCCCCGCAAAAATGGCACAGTCTCCTAACTTGCCCAAAATATATTGACAAATTATGAAATCGGGACTAAAGTATACACAATCATTCGGCAAATGCAATGAACAGGACATGACTTTTCGCATTCCCTGCGCTCAGAGAGCCGCCATTCCGGTGCAAGACGGCAGCACAGTGCGATCAGCCCTCACCTGCGAGCAGCCTGTGCGAACCCGCTTGCGGCAGTAGTGCATGGCCGTTCAGCCCACGTTACAGGGCGGCGTATCGGCGGCAGGAACGCCCGTACGCGCAAGCGGCTGCTCCCGAAAGCAGCAAACGAAGTGGTACCGCGGAGAACGACCGGTGCAGATGCACCGTTTGGCCTTCGTCTTCGAGGAAGATGGGATACATTTTTGTGTCTCTATCTTTCATGAGGACGGAGGCTTTTTTCACCCCTCCGGGCCGTTTCGCCTGCCCTGCTTTTGGGCACAGCCGTCCTGCTTCGGCCATTGCCGGTGTGAAAGAAAGGAAAGAGGTAAAAGAAATGAATACGCTGGTCATCGTTTTGATCGCAGCCGTGTGTCTGTTCGGCGCTTATACGCTGTATGGCCGCTGGCTGGCCAACAAGTGGGGCATCGACCCCACCGCCAAGACCCCCGCAGTCGTCCACGAGGATGGCCGTGACTATGTCCCCACCAACGGCTGGACCGTGTTTGCACACCAGTTCAGCTCCATCGCCGGTGCAGGCCCTGTCACCGGTGCCATCCAGGCTGCTGCTTTCGGCTGGCTGCCTGTCCTGCTGTGGGTGCTGCTGGGCGGCATCTTCTTCGGCGCTGTCACCGACTTCGGCGCTCTGTACGCTTCCGTCAAGAACGACGGCAAGAGCATGGGCATGCTGATCGAGAAGTACATCGGCAAGACCGGCCGCAAGCTGTTCCTGCTGTTCTGCTGGCTGTTCTGCGGCATCGTCATTGCAGCGTTTGCTGACATGGTCGCCGGAACCTTCAACGCCTTCGGCGCTGACGGTGCTCTGGTGGAGGCTGCTCAGACCAACGGCGCTGCCGGTATGGTCTCCATCATGTTCATGGTCTTCGCTGTCGTCTTCGGCCTCATCCAGAAGAAGTTCAACTTCTCCGGCTGGAAAGAGAGCGTCATCAGCATCGTTTTCATCGTGCTGTCCTTCGTCATCGGTGCGAACCTGCCCATCATTCTGGGCAAGGCTGCATGGAGCTACATCACCTTCGTCTACATCTTCTTTGCCGCAGTTCTGCCCATGTGGCTGCTGAAGCAGCCCCGTGACCACATGACCACCTTCATGTTCGTGGCCATGATCGCCGGTGCCGTTGTGGGCCTGCTGGTCGCTCATCCCACCATGAACCTGCCCGTCTTCACCGGTTTCACCAACGAGAAGCTGGGTACCATGTTCCCCATCCTGTTCGTCACCGTGGCCTGCGGTGCTGTCTCCGGCTTCCACAGCCTCGTCTCTTCCGGCACTTCCTCCAAGACCGTCGAGAACGAGAAGGATATGCTGAAGGTCGGCTATGGCGCCATGATCCTCGAGAGCCTGCTGGCTGTTCTGGCTCTCTGCGTCGCCGGTGCTGCTGCCGCTGCTGACGGCACCCCCGCCGCCGGTACTCCCTTCCAGATCTTCAGCCGCGGCGTCGCCGGTTTCTTTGAGATGTTCGGTGTCCCCGCTTATGCCGCTACCGTCTTTATGACCATGTGCGTTTCCGCACTGGCTCTGACCAGTCTGGATGCCGTGGCCCGTATCGGCCGCATGAGCTTCCAGGAGCTGTTCAGCGTGGACGACATGGAGCACGCTGAGGGCTGGCGCAAGCTGCTCTGCAACGTCTACTTCTCCACCTTCATCACTCTGGTGTTCGGCTTCATCCTGACCAAGATCGGCTACGCCAACATCTGGCCCCTGTTCGGTTCTGCAAACCAGCTGCTGAGCGCTCTGGTCCTGTCTACCCTGTGCGTCTTCCTGAAGGTCACCGGCCGCAGCAACAAGATGCTCTTCCCCCCGCTCATCATCATGCTCTGCGTCACCTTCACCGCTCTGGTGCAGCGCCTCATGGCTATGGTCAAGGCCATCAGCAATGCCGCTGCTGTCGCCATCCCTGCCGGTGAGACCACTTGGGGCGCTGTGTTCATCGCCAACGGCCTGCAGCTCATCCTGGCTGTCCTGCTGATCGTTCTGGGCCTGAACATCGTGTTCCACTCCTTCTCCGCCTACAAGAAGGCAGAGCACAACAGCGAGGCCAAGGCCTGATCCATTGACCGCTGTTGACTGAATAAACAAAACGCCGCTGACGGCTTTCGAACCGTCGGCGGCGTTTTTGTTTGCTCTTATTGTGTGGTGGTGATGGTTTTCCCCTGCTCTGGCTGGATACGCGGCAATGCGGGGTGTCGTCCGGTGCGTAGATGGAGTCGGTAGTTTCTCTGAGGACCGTCCGCTGGGGTGGGACCCTGTTGCCGAAGGCAATAGGGCGGGCGATGGAATGGCCCGAACCGTGTCCGAAGAGAAAGCTACCGACTCCTGTATAGCTGTCGTGGAGCAATACAACCATCCTCCGTTTCCCTTACAAGCACCAACAAAAAGAGCCGCAGCGCCCTGTTACAGGCACTGCGGCTTTCTTCAACTTCAGCAGTAGAAGCTGGCTTACTTCACCATGCTTGCGACTTCAGCAGCGAAGTCGTCAGAACGCTTCTCCAGGCCCTCGCCCTTGACGAAGTGGGTGAACTTGATGACCTTGATGTCGCCGCCCAGGTCCTTTGCAACCTTGGCAGTGTACTGACCAACGGTCATGTCGCCGTCCTTGACGAACTCCTGATCGACCAGGCAGTTCTCCTTGAAGTACTTCTTGATCTTGCCCTCGATCATCTTCTGCTTGACAGCGTCGGGCTTGTTGGCGTTCTTCGGGTCGTTTGCCATCTGAGCGAGGAGGATCTCCTTCTCCTTGGCGACGACCTCAGCGGGGACAGCAGCCTCATCAACGTAGCTGGGGTTGGCAGCTGCGACCTGCATGGCAACATCCTTGCCGTATGCAGCGAACTCGTCCTTAGCCTCGATGCCGTTGGTGGTCTCGAAGTTGACCAGGATGCCGTGGGTGCCGCCGCCGTGGACGTATGCAGAGCAGACGCCCTCGTAACGGGTGAAGCGGCGAACCTTGATGTTCTCCTTGATGACCAGGATCAGGTTCTTCAGAGCCTCGTCAACGGTCTCACCTGCCTCGGTCTTGCAAGCCATCAGAGCCTCGACATCAGCGGGGTTCTGCTTCATGATGACCTTGGTGGCCTCCTTGACGAAGGCGACGAACTTGTCGTTCTTGGCGACGAAGTCAGTCTCGGCGTTGACCTCGATGACGACGCCCACCTTGCACTCGGGGCAGTAATCAGCGTAGACCATGCCCTCGGCAGCCACGCGGCTTGCCTTCTTGGCGGCAGTAGCCAGACCACGCTCACGCAGGATCTCGATTGCCTTCTCGAAGTTGCCGTCAGCCTCGGTCAGAGCCTTCTTGCACTCCATCATGCCGCAGTCGGTCTGCTTGCGCAGTTCCATAACGTCCTTTGCAGAAATAGCCATTTTGGTATTCTCCCTTACACAGTATTTGTTGGTTTGTGAGAATTTCGGGAAATCAGGCGTTTGCTGCGTCCTCAGCGGGAGCGGCCTCCTGGTTGCCCTGCTTGCCTTCCAGCACAGCGTCAGCCATAGCGCCAGCGATCAGCTTGACAGCGCGGATAGCGTCGTCGTTGCCGGGGATGACGTAGTCGATCTCGTCGGGGTTGCAGTTGGTATCAACGATAGCAACGATGGGGATGTTCAGCTTGCGGGCCTCAGCAACAGCGATGCGCTCCTTGTGAGGATCAACAATGAACATAGCCTTGGGCAGGGTCTTCATGTTCTTGACGCCGCCGAGGTACTTGTCCAGCTTCTCCATCTCCAGCTCGAGCTTGGCGACTTCCTTCTTGGGCAGCAGCTCGAAGGTGCCGTTGTCCTTCATGTTCTGCAGCTGAGCCATACGGTCGATGCGCTTGCGGATGGTGCGGAAGTTGGTC